>OLGD01000068.1_pt1 | contig 185532 bp, 113 predicted proteins | sample 1605311 | NCBI WGS metagenome assembly OLGD01 (sample SAMEA3888917, study PRJEB22519) | human gut metagenome | biome: human gut; feature: human-associated habitat; material: faeces | place: Denmark | collected 2010
CCTCATATATCTGCTGCATTTACGCCTTGAATTTCGGGCAGTATCGGACTTTGTTTTGTCTTGCAAACTCATCCATTTCAAAACGCCTTTTTTTTATGCAGTTTCTGTTCGTCAGACCGAGGTTTTGCCTCCGACTTCTTTCAGACTCCGCCTCACGACGGACGCCCTTGTCTTTAGCTAACAGTTCCTACTGCCATGCCTGTAGCGGACTTTCACCGCCAAGTTATTACGCGTGCCGGGCACACCAGCAAAGGGTCAGGCTCCCTGCCGGGAGCCCGGCCCTTTTGCCCGTTACGGACTTTCCGTAAGAAGGTGCCGTTGTTGCGCGGTGCTATTTCCTGTAACGGGTACTGGCGGTGCGTCTTGCGCGACGCGTGCGAAGAATCCGGCGGTGCAGTCTCCCCCGACGGCTGCCGTACCGCCCGCGTCGCTTGCGGACAAGCCCGATATACAGGGCAAGCAACAGAGCAAAGCAGGCAAGAGACGCAAGAAAAGCGCGGCTACCGAGATAGTGCTTGAAGGATTGCATCCGCGCAAGGAAGCCGCTGACGGCGAAATCCTCGGTCACGGCTACCGGTGCGGATGCAATGACCTCCCCCCCGAACCGGACAGTCAACATGCCGACTGTATCCCCGGCGGTCAGCGGCGCCTCCAGCGAGCCACCGGTAAGGATCAAAGATTCGGTCAGATCGGCGGATGCCTCCGCGTCTTTAGGCAGGTAGACCGACAGTCCGTCGGGCAGAACCAGTTTAGCTCGGCTGGAGCTCAGTCCGGTCATGCCCACGGGGACGACCTTGTATACGGCGCCCGGCGCGTACAGCTGGCGGTAACCGTAGTTCTGCCGTGCCCATGCGAGCAGGGCGTTGACGCGCGTGTAGGCGGGGATTATTTCGCCGTTCGGCACGTCCGCGCCGCCCATGACCAGGCACAGGAGCGAGGAGCCGTCACGCTCGTATACCGTCACAACGCACCAGCCCCCCTCATCGGTCATGCCGGCGCTCATGCCGCGACAGTAGCCGTTCCGGTAATTCTGGCTGGAGTCCGAAAGCAGCAGGTTTCGATTGTACACTGTCCGCTCCTCGGCGGACACGTTGGTGGCAGGGATGGTATAGGAAGTCGCAGAAACCGTTCGCATGAACAGGTCATTGCCCCACGCGGCGCGCGCGATGGCGGCTATATCACGGGCAGTCGTCACCATGCCGTCCTCATGCAATCCGGTCGGATTGGTGAAGCGGGTGCCGTTTGCCCCCAGCCGCTCCGCTTCCCGGTTCATCAGCGAAACGAACTCTGCAACGGAGCCTGATGCCAGCACCGCCAGCGCGGCAGTCGCATCGTTGTATCCGCCGCACAGCGAAGCATACAGCAGATCACGTACAGTCAGCTCTTCTCCTGCAGCAAGGCGCAGACTCCGCCCCGAAACACCCGCCAGCATGGCATCGGTCAGCGTCACGGATTCCCCCAACCGATCCCCCAGCAGGCGGCAGGCAAGGTATCCGGTCATGATCTTGACAGTAGAGGCGGGGTAAAGTGTCAGGTCGGTGTTTTGTTCAAACAGCACCTGCCCGTTGTCCAGACAGGCAAGGTAGGCGGCACGCACATCGGAGGCATCCGGCTGGCTGACTGCCCCGGCTGGCTGCAAAAAAAGCCCGACGGAAACCGGCAGACAAAGGAGGACGCACAAAAGCACGCACAGCCACCGTCGCACAGGACCACCTCCGTCTCTTGAATCATTCAGGCAGCACCAGCTCCGCCGCCCGTTCCGCGTCCCGCGCGATGGCGGCACGCAATGCGTCCAGATCGGAAAATTTCTGCTCCGGTCGCAGATATTCCAGGAAATCAACCCGGATGCTCCGCCCGTACAGGTTGCCGGAAAAACCGATCACATAGGTCTCACAGTTGGGACGCGGGTGGGCAGAACCGTCCACCGTCGGTCGGACGCCGACATTGGAAACACCCGGAAAGACGCCGTCCGGCGTATATACGCGTGCGGCATACACGCCGTGTGCGGGTATCAACCGCCCGGCAGGAAAATACAGATTGGCAGTCGGAAAGCCGAGGCGATGCCCAAGATGTCTGCCAGCCACTACGCAACCCTCCAACGAGTAAGCGCGTCCGGACAGTGCGGCTGCAAGGCGGGGATCCCCCGACCGGAGCGCCGCACGGATGCGTGAGGAGCTGACCGTCCCGTCTGCCAATCGCATTTCCGGCAGGACAACAGGCGGCACATCCGATGGACGCGAGAAAGCGGCGGCAAGCATTGCGGCAGTTCCCGCACCGCCTGCTCCATACCGGTAGTTAAAGCCGCAGACCACGCCCTGACAGCCACACCCGGCGCGCAGAAGTTCCGGGAAATCCCCCGCCGGAATATCCCGCACAGCGGGGAAGGAGCACAGCCACACAAAGTCTACCCCCTCTTCCGCAAATCTCGCCAGCTTTTCGGAAAGCGAGCACAGGTGCGTGCCGGATGCATATGCCGCTTCCGGTGCAGGAAGAGCCGGAAAATAATCCGACGAGGGGCGGTAAAAGCAAAAGACTCCGCACGGGCAACCGCCCGCACGTGCGGAGCGGACACCGGCGCGGATAAGGGCGCGATGCGCCACATGAACGCCGTCAAAATTCCCGAGACACAGAACCGCCCGCTCCGGCGCCGCGATGGGGCGGGGCGGGCGATCCAGCAGGGAAAGAAACACCGCGTGAGAACGTTCCATGCGGTCAGCTTCCTTCCGCGTCGGTATGTGCACGGAGATATACGGTAATCAGCAGTGCGAGCATCCGGTCGCGCCCCAGTTGGCGCGCCACAGCACGCACGACCGCGTCCTCCGGCAGATAGGTGGGATCCTCGGTGACGAGATACCCGGAAAGCGACGGGATCACGTCATACCGCTCTTGCTTCATCAGCCGGAGCAGCTCTGTCAGCGATGCCTCCGCATCCGGATCAAGGTCCGCTAACGAAGCCCATCCCTCCGGCACACAGACCGGCGTGGAATCCTCTCCGTCGACGGGCTTGTCCGTCTCGGGCGTTTCGACCGGCGCCTGTTCCTTTGCCTGTTCATCGGACACAGGCACTCCTGTCAATAGTACAGCCATTCCGACTTCTCCTTTCTGCGGCACCGCCCGGAACGGGAAAGTGCTTTTGAATTGTTAACCAATATTATTATACCCGCTTTTGCCCTTTTATGCAAGGGGCAATCCGCATTATTCACAAAAAAGTTGAATTTTCGCGCCTGCGGCAACGTCCGGCGACCCCCGCACACACGCCGATCGACAGAAGAAGTGCCGGTACGCACGCACCGATTGCCGACGAACATCCGGTGCCGCCGGTCGGAGCAAGGGTGTGCGTCTCGGATGCAGCTGTTTCGTCCGTCGCGGCGGAGGGACGTGCAGTGTCGGTCTCCGGCACTGCTCCGGTCGTCGTATCGGTCGCCACGCCTGTTCCTGCATCGGGTTCCTGCGCCTTGTGCGATGCACGATGGTCTTCCACACCCTGCCGAAGGATCAATACCGCCTCGTAGGCGGGAATCGAAAGCGCAAGTCCGTCTCCCGCGGCAGTGACCTCGGCTCTGCCCGAAAGAGGATAGTAAACCGTGACCTCGCCTGCATACCCGTCGGCGTAGCGCAATGTGACCTGCGCGGCATCGGTTGCGGTATTCGCCAGGTACGTGATGCCGCATCCAGCGCCCGCAAAGTCGCCGCTGATAACGGAGTCGGCACGGTCGAGCGTGACCGGGCGGCGGACGCTGTCCGCCAGCACCGCCGTCAGCCGGCTGTCGTTTTTGCTCAAAGAGGGGCTGTCGGCAAGCTGTGCCATCAGTCCGGCAATATCGGCATCCTGTCCGGCTGCAAGCCCGTGAACAGGCTTGTCTCCGACAAAGATGACCGTGCCGCCTGCCTGACGGAACGCGACCAATCTGCTCAGCGCGTCCACCGAGATGTACTGCGCGAAGGGGACAACAACTGTTCGGTACGCACCTGCGCCGACGCACAGACAGCCGTCGTTTGCAACCGTCGCGCCGCAGAGGCTGTCATCATCCAGCACGGAGTAGAGATAGTCGTTTTGCAGCAGGGTGCGGCAGAGCGCCTGGAATCCGGAGTCCAGCCTGTCCGAGGCAGAGCGTTTGTTTCCGGACTCGGAGCCGTGCGCACTATCGGCATCATGCAGTGCCTGCACGGTGGCGATGGGATAAAACACCGCAATCTGCCCCGCTTCGTCCATGTCTTCAAGCAGTGTATTGAGGCGTCCCACGTACAGATTCAGCTTTTCGGAATCGGCACGCGTCAGATCGTTCTGCGGATTGATGACATTGTAATCCGTCGTGCCGAGCAGGCGCGTCAGCGACACGCCGCCCACGCAGTCCAAGAGCGGATGCTCCGCCGACAGCGCGTTGGCGGCATTGGGGTTGAATTCCACCATCACGCGCCGTTCACCCATGTTTTTTGCAGCAGAGGCAACATAGCGGATGCCGACGGTACTGCCGATGTAGTTCTCACTCATCAGGTGCGCCGGATCGACCCACAGAAGATCCACGCCGGGAATTGTCATTCCGCCGATCACGCGCAAAAAGTCTCCGCCGTAGGTTTCGATGTGGTCGTTCATATTCTCCTCAAACAGCAGATGCCCGGAGGATTCTACGCCGTTTGCCCGGCACCAGGCGGAGATCTGCGCGGTGTAGCTTTCCCGGAACAGCTTTGCCACAAGGCGATAGTACTGCATCCGGCAGAGTCTGTCGGCATCGGTGTCGCCGGAGAACAGACTGGGCAGGTTCAGCTCATACCCGTACTCCGTCCGGAACTTATCTTCCAGTCCCGGCGTCCAGACAACGTACTTCCGCATTCCGCGGTTGCCGAGCTGCGGCTCGTCCGTGAAGAATGCGTCCACGTTCCGGAACGCATCGCCCATCCTGTCGCGGTAACGTTCGTGCGTCAGCGTAATGAAGCGGGCGACAGCCTCCGGATTGAGGAGATCGACGTGTCGAAGGGTTGTGAAGTCCCCCGGATTTTCCGTGCCGGAATACGTCTTTCGCAGAACGTATACATCCAGCCGCCATGCGCCGGAGGCGTCTGCCGTGACAGCGGTGCCGCCCGCCTCCAGCGAACGCGTGCCGGCGGCATCGGTCAGATCGGCACACAGGATGCGGATATCCTGCCCCGCGCAAACATAGCCGGCTGTGCCGCCGTTTCCGGTCAGGCGGTGATGCTCCACGCCGGTCGCCTCATACTCCCCGTGCCCCTCCAGCACCTGCCCGAATGCCTTGCCGCTCGGCCATTGGTACTCGTCGTAAATCCACGTTGTCATACCCAGACCGTTGGCGTAATCGTATACCTTGGCAAGAAGCTCAAATTCGCGGTCATCCCGCAGATAGGTAGGCGTGAAATTGACATTGGACACCACCCCGCCGTAGCCGGCGCTCAAAAAGCTGTCGATAGGCGCCGTGTTGGTGAATCCGTAGGTCAGCCAACGCATCCGCAGGCGCAGGGCGGGGGATGCGTAGGCTTCGCCGCGCCATATTGCGCTGTAATCCGGCGTCGGCTCCGGCTCCGTTTCGGTTTCTGTTCCGACTGCGTCCGGGAAATGCACGAAGGTCGCGGCATCCGCCGCGTTGTCATACAGGCCGTACGCGCGGATCTCGTAAAGCGTGTCCGACGGGCAGTCATTATTGAACATATCCAGCCGGATATTGGTAAGCGCTCCGGTTGCCGCCATCCCGGCGGAAGCATAGATCATGGTCGCCCGGTCGGTCAGATCCACCACGACCAGCTGCCAATCATCGGTTGCCTGATAGCGGAACGGCTGGCATGGGTAGTCGTTACCGGTGGTAGCGGTGCGGAAACGAAGCTCACCGCGCAGGTCATGCTTGTCCGTCCGCACCAACATAGCCATGTAGTGAAAAACAGTGCAGTCCACCCCCGCCGGCAGAGCCAGTGAAAGGTAGGGGTCATCGCATTTTCCGCCGCCGTTATCGTCAAACAGCAGGCGCATCGCGCCGTCCTGGGGAACAGCGGTCAGGTGATACGCATCATAGCATTGACCAACGGCATCGGGGGAAGCAAAGTCAACCACATAGCCAGGTGCGACATAGTCTGCTTCCCCCTCTGCGGCGAATACACCGATTGCAAACGGAACCATGCAGGCAAGGGCAAGCATCGCAAGCGCCAGTGAAAATGCCGTCCGGCGGCGGGACAGATCACGGTTCATGTGACAACCTCCTCAATACGCAATAGCATTCGCGAAAAGCATCCTTCAGTCGGCATCGCCTGCCCGGTCGGCATACAGTCTGACCAGCTTCAGCAGAATGGCGGTCTCGGTGTCCATTCCCTCGACCGTGATATGCTCATAGGGACCGTGGAACGCATATCCGCCGGTTCCCAGGTTGGGGCACGGCAAGCCCATGAAGGAAAGCCGTGCGCCGTCCGTTCCGCCCCGGATGGGGTGCACGGCAGGCTCGGCACCGACCGAGCGCGCCGCCCGTTCGGCATTGCGGATCAGGTGCATATGCGGCTGAATCTTTTCCGCCATGTTCCGGTACTGCTCCCGGATCGTCAGTGTGACGGTACCGTCCCCCAGTGAGGCGTTGATATCGTCCGCAATGCGGCGGAGCAACGCCAACCGCGCATCAAAGCCTGCGGCGTCATGGTCGCGGATGATGTACTTCAGCTCGGCAGACTCCACATTTCCTTCCATGTCGGTCAGGTGGAAGAAGCCCTCGTAGCCGTCGGTACGGGCGGGAATGTCGGCAGCAGGCAGGCGGCTGTTGATGTCCATAGCAACCAATGCAGCGTTGATCATGACATCCTTGGCAGAGCCGGGATGGACGTTGACGCCGCGAATGCGGAATACGGCGGCTGCGGCGTTAAAATTCTGATACTCAATGCTGCCCTCCACATCACCGTCCACCGTATAGGCGAAGTTCGCACCGAAGCCGGGAACGTCAAAATCATCCGGTCCCCGTCCGATCTCCTCGTCCGGCGTGAATGCAATACAGACCTTTCCGTGCGGGATATCCTGCCGCAGCAGGCACTCCGCCATGGTCATGATTTCGGCGATGCCCGCCTTATCGTCCGCTCCCAGCAGAGTCGTTCCGTCCGTAACGATAAGCGTGCGCCCGGCAAGTCCCGGCAGATGCGGGAACACGGTCGGCGACAGGACGCGCCCGCTGTCGCCCAGTACTATTTCCCGACCGTCATACTGCGGGATCAGGCGGGGACGAACCCCTTCCCCGTTGAAGTCAGGGGCAGTGTCCATATGTGCAATAAAGCCCAGCGCCGGGCGATCCTCATACCCCGGTGTGGCAGGAATGATGCCGTACACGTAGCCGGTGTCGGAAAGGCGCACTGCCGAGATGCCGAGTTCTGTCATCTCATCGCGGAGAGCCTGTGCCAGTACCAGCTGGCGGGCGGTAGAGGGAACCGTTGCGGATTCCTCGTCGCTGGTCGTCCAAAATGTCACGTATTGCAGAAGGCGTTCATATGCTTTCACTTTCGTCTCGTCCTTTCCTTGCGGGTGCATCGTTCCCCGCTCTCGCCTCTATTATACCCCATGTTCACAAAAAAAGCAAGGCTTTTTTACAGATTGCGGCGGCGTAGCCAAACCAGATTTCCGAACAGGAAGCCCCCGGCAAGAGCAATGGCAACATTGTTTCAGCAAGGAGTTTTTTCGAATCCCTTGCATTTTCCTTGCCGGTATGGTAGAATGGGAAGGAAGAACGGTTGCAACCGGGAGGAGGCACGATTATGTCAGGTTTCGGGAAAATAAGAAGGAATGCCTTGCTTGGCGTATTGCTGTGCGCGACACTGTGTGCGGGATTCCCGTCCTGCTCAGGGCGCAGCGAGCAAGGCGGAGAAACTGCAACAACCACTGCGGCGACTACCCGGGAAACCGCCGGGGAGACAGCGGAAGAAACCACCGACAGCGCAGGCGGCACCGGGACGCTGTACGCGCACGTGCAGTCGGTCTACCCCGTACCGCTCAGTCTTACCATGCCGCAAGCGGATGCCGCAGGACGGGTTCCCGCCATTCCAGCCACACTTTCCGTAGGTGCCGGTGCCGCCGCATACGAGGAGCTTTTGCGCGAACGGGGGCTGTTGTCCGCGCAGACGGACGCACTTCCGCTGACTATTGTGCAGGGTGATCTTTCGGATCGCTTTCCGGGCGGAGCAGACGAGGGGTATTTGCTGAAGGTATCGCAAACGGGTGTGGAGATTACGGCAGGCAGTGATCGAGGCGTTTACTACGCGCTGGTAACGCTGTCTGCACTGCGGGACGGAGATTTTCTCCCGTGCCTGGAAATTGCGGACGCCCCTGCCGTGGCAGAGCGCGGCGTGATTGAAGGATTCTACGGCACCGCATGGAGCGACAACTTCCGCAAGGAGCTGCTTTCCTTCATGGGACAGCAAAAAATGAACACGTATATCTATGCGCCCAAGGACGACGAGAAGCACCGGAGCCGCTGGCGCGAGCTGTACACTTCAGCCGAGCTTGCGGCGCTCAAGGGGCTGGTCGATTGTGCACGCGAAAACCGTGTCTCCTTTGTCTATGCCATTTCGCCGGGTATTGATATCAATTTAGGCAGCGGCTACGGAAAGGATTTTTCCAAGCTGACCGCCAAGTGCGAGCAGCTCTGGTCGATCGGCGTGCGGGATTTTGCTGTTCTCCTGGACGATATCCCAACGCTGAACGCCGAGGGGCACGCAAAGCTTTTGAACGATTTTCAGACGCAGTTTATCCGCACGCACGAGGGTGCTTCGGATCTTATCTGCATCACTACCGAATACACGGACCCCATGCTGACCGCCTACACGGATCGCATCGCCCCGCTGCTTGATCCCGCTCTGCGCCTGATGTGGACGGGTCCCGGCGTTGCGCCTGCGTCAATCAATGCATCCGATCTTACAGCCATCAACAAGAAATACGGGCGCAAGGTATACCTTTGGTGGAACTACCCGGTCAACGATGTGCTGGCGGATCACCTCAATATGGCACCGTGCCAGGGACTGGACAAAAAGCTGGCGGAGGCTGTTTCCGGCTTTGTCGCCAACCCCATGAATCAGGGGCACGCTTCCCTGTACCCGCTCTTTACGGTGGCGGACTACCTCTGGAACCCTACGGCATACGACGCAGACCGCTCCGCGCGTGCGGCTGCCACGTACCTCGCCGGGGATGCCGCCGATGCGGCGATGACCTTTATCGACCTTGTCGGCGCCTGCCCGCAGAACGGGAACGTCTCGACCGTACCGCTCGGAAAGCTGATCGCCGCATGGCGCGACGGATCCGGACAGATCGCACCGATCCTGACGCTTTTGCGCAAAACGACAGATGATCTGCGCCTTCTGCGCCAAGCCGACCCCGCGCTTGCCGCCGAAGCCGGGGATTGGTTCGACAAATCTGTGGCAATGTGCAATATGGCGATCGCATATTTCGAGGCTGAGGAAGCGCACGCGGCAGGCAACAGCGCGGTCGTCTATGCGAAAGCGGATGCTTTCCGCTTAGCGATGGAGTCTGTAGCCGGAAACAGCCGGGTAGTATCTCCCAACGTGCTGGCACCGTTGCTTTCCGGTGTGACGCATCGCTTCAACGTGCTGGCAGGCTTTGCCGAACCGGCTACGTCGCAGAAAGCAACGGGCATTACAAATGCCAGCCATTATGAAAATTACACGGTTGACCGCATCTGTGACGGGGATGATTCCACCTACTTCTGGTCACACGGTGCCATGTGGCAGGCGGCAAGCGGGACGACCGGCTACGTCGGTCTGGACTTCGGAGAGATCGTCCGTGTCCGCAACCTCTATATTGCTACGGGCGAGGAGGGCACGGACGTCTTTGCCAACGCCGCCATTGAGTATTCCGCTGACCGGCAAAGCTGGACGGAAATATGCGCCGGGCAGTTCGGCGAGGAGATCTTCCTGGAAGGATTGGATTTTGATGCACGGTATGTGCGTATGCGCAATACCGATACGCAAAGCAATGCATGGGTAAAGGTGCGTGTTTTCGAGGCAAACACCAATCGCCACGCTACCCCAATCTCCGGCAAACCGGGCTTGTCCACCTCGTTCAACACGTATGAGGATTACGCACCCGACCGCATCACAGACGGCAAAGCGGACACCTTTTTCTGGGCGGGACGCGCCGTGGAGGCGGGGGACTATGTCATGATTGATCTCGGCGCGCCCTGCCATGTGACCGAAATCGGGCTTGAGACCGGAGTCGGCGGACACACGGCGGACTATATGCACAGCGCACAGGTGCAGTATTCAGCCGACGGATATGTCTGGCACGTACTTGGTAACCCGGGTCAGGGAAAGGTAACCTATGACGGGCTTGACCTGACCGCGCGCTATGTGCGTCTGATCGCCACAGCGGGACAGACCAATTGGTTTACCATGTCCATGTTTACGGTCGTGCACGATGACTACCGGCATCCCACGCTGTCGAGCGACCTGACGGATCTTGCACCGACGCAGTTTGGCATGCTGACCGACCGCAATGTACTGACCGCGCTCAGTATCCCTTCCGGCAATGCGGGCAAGACTCTGACGATTTTGCTTGGAGAGAGCAGGCGTGTTACGGCGTTCTTTACGGCGGAGGACGCCACGGGATACACCATAGCTTTTTATGACGGGAATGGGCAGAAACTCTCGGAGGAGGCACTGCAAAGCGGCAGGTGCGCGGAAAACCCCGCCGCCGCAATCGCAGTCATAACATTCGGCGGGGGCAGCATCACCATCTCTGAGATTCTGGCGGACTGAGTGCCGCATCGTGCCACGTGGGCGGCGGTAGCCGCCCACGTGGCAAAAGGCTTTCCGGTACAGACAGAAAAGTGGGGGTAAAAAACTCAGTTTGAGTTCTTTACCCCCGCTCTTTTCGTATCGGGTTCGGACTGCCGTGTGCCGGATGGCACGCAAAGGGTACGGCAGATTATCTGACCACAATGTTAATAATCTTGCCGGGCACAACAATCTCCTTGACCACTGTTTTGCCCTCCAGCAAAGTACCGAGCCGTTCGTCGGCACGCACGGCGGCAAGCGCCGTGTCGCGGTCGGCATCGGCAGGCAAAGTCACCTTGCCGCGCACCTTGCCGTTGATCTGAACCGCAAGTTCGACGACCTCATCGCGGGTCTTTGCCTCATCAAATTCAGGCCATGGTGCCAGCGAGCAGAAGCCCTTGCCGCCCTGTGCTTCCCACAGCTCCTCACACAGGTGCGGGGCGAAGGGGCAGAGCAGGCGCAGCAGTACGGACAGCTGGTCACGCGTCAGTCCGCCTGCGGCGTCAATGTCGTTGAGCAGCCCCATCATGGCGGCGATTGCGGTGTTGAACTTCATATCCTCAATATCAGAGGAAACCTTGCGGATGACCTTGTGGAAGCAGGACTCCAGTCTGGCATTCTCCTCTTTCACCAGCTTACCGGGCAGGTCCGCGACCCGCTCCAGGAAGCGCTTGCACCCGCGCATACTGTTCTCCGACCACGGTGCCGCCGCGCCGTAGTCGCCCATGAACAGGATATACACGCGCAGAACGTCTGCTCCCATCTCGTCCACCACGTCGTTGGGATCCACCACATTGCCGCGCGACTTGGACATCTTTTCGCCATCCGAACCCAGGATCAGCCCCTGCGCCGTGCGCTTGGCATACGGCTCCGCCGTCGGCACCTCGCCGATGTCGTACAGGAAGTGGTACCAGAAACGGGAGTAAATCATATGCCGCGTGACGTGCTCCATGCCGCCGTTGTACCAGTCCACGGGCATCCAGTACTTCATCTTGTCCGGGTCGGCAAGGGCGTGATCATTGTGCGGATCGATATACCGGAGGTAATACCAGGACGAGCCAGCCCACTGGGGCATGGTATCCGTTTCCCGGCGGGCGGCGGCGCCGCACTTCGGGCAGGTGCAATGCACGAAGGAATCCACCTTGGCGAGCGGCGATTCCCCGCCCTGCCCCGGCTCAAACTCCGTCATGGGCGGCAACCGGAGCGGGAGCTGATCGTAGGGTACCGGCACCATGCCGCACTGCGGGCAGTACACGATGGGAATCGGCTCCCCCCAGTACCGCTGACGGTTGAACGCCCAGTCCTTCATTTTATACTGGACACCGCCTTCGCCGATGCCGTGGGTGGTCAGCCAATCGATCATGCGCGCGATGGAATCCGCCTTGTTATCCAGTCCGTTGAGGAAATCGGAGTTTATCATCTCCCCTTCGCCTGCATAGGCTTCTTTCTCCACATCGCCGCCCCGAATGACCGGAATGATGTCAATGCCGAACTTTTTGGCAAAGGCGTAGTCCCGCTCATCGTGCGCCGGGACTGCCATGATGGCGCCCGTGCCGTACCCCATCATCACATAATCCGCGATATAGATCGGTATTTCCCTGCCGTTTACGGGATTGATGCCCCGGACGCCCTCCAGCCGGACGCCGGTTTTTTCCTTGACCAGCTGTGTCCGCTCAAACTCGGTCTTTTTCTGACACGCAGCCTGATAGGCTCGCACCTCGTCCATGTTGGTAATACGATCCGCCATGTCCGTCAGCATCGGATGCTCCGGCGCCATAACCATAAAAGTCACACCGAACAGCGTGTCCGGGCGTGTGGTGTAAATGCGGAGCTTCTCATCGGTGCCGGTCACGCCGAAATTGACGAATGCACCGCGGGATTTTCCGATCCAGTTGATCTGCTGCTGGCGGATGTTGGGCAGGTAGTCCACATCCCGGAGTCCCTCCAGCAGTTTGTCTGCGTAGGCGGTGATGCGCAGATACCAGACGTCCTTGGACTTCTGGATGATGTCGCTGTGGCAGATGTCGCATTTGCCGCCCTGCGAGTCCTCGTTGGACAGCACGACCTTGCAGTGCGGGCAGTAGTTGACCAGGGCTGTACTGCGGAACGCCAGCCCCTTTTCAAACATCTTGAGGAAAATATACTGCGTCCACCGGTAGTAATCCTCCTCCGTCGTATCAATGACGCGCGTCCAGTCAAAGGAAAATCCGACGCGCTTGAGCTGCTGGGTAAACTTGCGGATGTTGCGGTCGGTCAGCTCGCGGGGATGGATGCCGGTCTTGATAGCGGAGTTCTCGGTCGGCAGTCCGAAAGCGTCAAATCCGATGGGAAACAGAACATTGTAGCCCTGCATACGCCGCTTGCGGCTGACAACCTCCAGTCCGGAGTATGCCTTGATATGCCCTACGTGCATCCCCACGCCGGAAGGATAGGGGAACTCGACCAGCCCATAGAATTTCGGCTTGTCGGAAGCATCCTGCGCTTCGAAAATATGCGCCTCCTCCCAACGCTTTTGCCACTTGCTCTCAATGGCGGAAAAATCGTACTTCATGGTGTGCGTCCTTTCTGGTGTGGATTTTCTATATCGGTATGCGGGTACGGCAGGACATACAAAAACCCCGTCTCCGGTCAGAGACGGGGGCAATCCCGTGGTACCACTCTGCTTGACGCGCCGTTTTCCGGCAGACGTCCGCTCATCCGCGACCATCCGGCAAGGCGCCGCAGGTCGCATCCCGTATAACGGTGGGGTCCGTCCTTCCTGTACCGGCTCCTCGCCGGGTTCAGTCAGCCGCTCGCGGGTGAGAGAACAGCCCGCCGCCTGCCGTGTTTCACCCACCCACGGTTCTCTGTCAAGGCAGCCTGTCTGTCCGTTCCCGGTCTTTGCGTTTCAAACAGCGCCATTGTAACACGAAACGGCTCGGTTGTCAAGAGTTTTTTGAAAAAAACGTCCGGACACGCCCGCCTCTTTCACTCATACGAGGCACCGCCCCGCAAGTCGGAGCACCGGGGGCGACTTACATCACTTTCTGCCAAACAGCCCGAAGAAACCGGACTTTTTCTCATACGGCTCTGCTGTGATGCTCTTCAGCTCGTAGCCCGTGGCGGCTATAACCTTCCGGAGCTCCGCTTCGTCCGGTGTCTGCTCCGCCAGAATGACCGTCTCGCCCTTAGTGTGCGAGGAGGTCACCTTTTGAACGGCAAAGTGTTGCCGCACCGTGTCGTTGATGTGGGATTCGCACATCCCGCACATCATGCCGTCAATTTTCAATGTTATCTTTTGCATATTCTATTACCGCGCATCACTCAGACCTCGTCCGCTTTATACATCCAGATGGGCAGAGGCAACCATGCCTGCACTGCCGGGGAAAGCTTGCGCCGATCGGGTGAAAACGGTGCAAAAAGCAACTCCATCGCTTCAATGTGCGAGAGCTCCAGTTCCGGTTCCCTGCCAGGCTCGGACGGCAGGACGGACGGAACGCCGTCACGAACCGACAGGCTCAGCCGCTCGTCGCCGGCAAGCCCGTGGATGCACACTGTCAGATTCCCGTCCGGCAGAGGTGCGTAGGTCGCCCTCAGATTGAAAAAAGCGTCACATACCAGTCTGTAATTCAGCACATTATAGCTCATGGAGCAACCGATCTGGTACCCCTCCGCCACAGGGGCAAGCGCGCGCAGGCAGGCATCCTCATGCTCCGGCAGACGCAGAGTCAGTGTGTCGGTGTCCAGGTGCCGCCTCAGAGCGTGCAGGAAGGGCAGCAATTCCCCTGCGTCAGTCATGCGGATCTCGGAAATCTGCCCGTCCGTGCCGCGCAGTGCATAGCCGACCAGCTTCCCGTCCCGCAATGCCGCCCAGACCGTCGCACGCCACGTGGACAGAATATCGAAGAAATCCGCCGCCGCCCGGATTGGGGCGTAGTCCCCGGAGGAAGACAGCGTTCGGATAGCCGTCAGCAATGTCTCGTCGTCCGCACTCACCTGCCGGATATCCAATTCCGATACGTAGTCCGCTCCCAGTGTGTGCCGCAGGTTGTCCGCGTTCACTGCAAAGGTATAGCAGATACCTGCCTTCTCATAACCGAAATAGCGGTAACGCTGGCGCCGTCCGCCCAGTGTGGACAGGGCGATGCCATCGCGCACCATGTCCGTCAGAGCCATACGCATACAGTCCTTCATGTAGCCGCGTCCGCGTGCCGCGCGTGCAACCGCCACGTTTCCGATGCCGCGGCAGGGGATGATCGTGCCGCACACCCGTATCTCATGGCTGTACGCGCCGACTGCCGCCACGCAGACGCCGTCCTCGACCGCCACATAGTTCTCGTTCTGCGGCGTGCGCCCCGGGCGATACAGCTTGGGCAGCAGCGTGCGGAAATCCTGCTCCACGCCGTCAAAGCCGAACACCTCGTTGATGAGCGCTATATATTCGTCATACGGAACGCCTGCACCGCGCCCTCGATATACTGCCTCCGCCATATGCATACTCCTTTCAGATGGTTTGCCCGGTAGGGGATGCTGCCGGGTTCAGATACGCATCAATAGCGCGGGCTGCTGTCTTCCCTGCTCCCATCGCCAGGATAACGGTCGCGGCACCGGTCACGGCATCGCCGCCGGCAAACACGCCCGCGCGTGAAGTCGCGCCGGTTTCCTCCTGCACAACAATTCCGCCGTGCCGATTGACTTCCAGCCCGGTCGTAGTGGACTTAATCAGCGGATTGGGAGAAGTGCCGATCGCCATGATAACGCAGTCCACATCCAGTGTGAACTCTGAATCGGGAACCTCGACCGGGCGTCGACGTCCCTTCTCGTCCGGCTCGCCAAGCTCCATCCGGATGCACCGGATACCTGTCACAAAGCCGTTTTTCGGGTCGCGGCGGTCATCCGGATTGTGATAGCCCAGAATTTCCGTCGGGTTGCACAGCAGGCGGAAAACGACGCCCTCCTCCTTGGCGTGCTCAACCTCCTCCCGGCGGGCAGGCAACTCTTCCATGGAGCGTCTGTATACAACGGATACCTCCTCCGCGCCCAGCCGCAAAGCCGTGCGCGCGGCGTCCATCGCCACGTTGCCGCCGCCCACAACGGCGACACGCCGGGCGTGCAGGATCGGCGTGGCGGAATCCGCACGGTACGCCTTCATGAGATTGCTCCGCGTCAGGAACTCATTGGCAGAGTACACTCCCTTGAGTGACTCGCCGGGGATGTTCATGAAGCGCGGCAGTCCCGCGCCGGAGCCGATGAATACCGCCTCATAGCCCGCTTCAAACAGTTCATCCACCGTAATGGTCTTGCCGATGACAACATTGGTCTGGATATCCACTCCCATCCGGCGCAGAGTGTCCACTTCCTTCTGCACGATCGCCTTGGGAAGACGGAATTCCGGTATGCCGTACATCAGCACGCCCCCCGCGACGTGCAGAGCCTCAAACACCGTGACGGCATACCCCGCTTTGGCAAGGTCGCCGGCGCAGGTCAACCCGGAAGGACCGGATCCGACCACGGCGACGCGGTGCCCGTTCGGTGCCGGAACGGCGGGCGTTTCGGTCGCGTACGTGTTGTGCCAATCCGCCACAAAGCGCTCCAGCCGCCCGATGCCGACCGGCTGTCCCTTGATACCCCGGACGCAGTGCATCTCGCACTGCGTTTCCTGCGGGCAGACGCGTCCGCATACGGCAGGCAGAGAGGAGGAAGTATGGATAACACGGTACGCCTCCTCAAACTCTCCCGCTGCAACGTGCGCGATGAATTCCGGAATGCGGATGCTGACGGGGCATCCCGTCACGCACGCCGGATTTTTACAGTTCAGACAGCGTGCTGCCTCAGCGAGCGCAGTCTGCTCATCGTAGCCAAGAGCGACCTCATCAAAATTGTGTGCGCGCACGGCGGGATCCTGCGTCGGCATGGGGTGCTTCTCCGGGGACATATTCCGCGTAACCGCCATCTCAGTGCACCTCCTTCCGGTAGAGTGAGCACGCCGCCTCGCGGGCGTGCTGCTCAAAATCCCGGTACATGGTGCTCCGGGACATGGCTTCATCAAAATCCACAAGGAAGCCGTCAAAATCCGGTCCGTCCACGCAGGCAAATTTGGTTTCTCCGCCAACGGTCAGGCGGCAACCGCCGCACATACCGGTCCCATCGATCATGATCGGGTTCATGGATACCACAGTCGGGACGCCGAACGGACGCGTGGTCGCAACAACGAACTTCATCATGACCAGCGGTCCGATGGCAATGACCTCGTCATACTGTTCGCCAGCCTCGATCTGCTCCTTGAGCGGCAACGTGACCACGCCCTGCCGTCCGGCAGAACCGTCATCCGTCATGACAGCCAAACGATCTGAGCAGGCTCGGAATTCGTCCTCCAGAATAAGCAGGTCGCGGGAGCGGAAGCCGATGATTGCGTGGACTTCACAGCCTCGCCGATGCAGTTCCTCGGCAATGGGCAGAGCAATAGCACAGCCGACACCGCCGCCGACCACGCACACCCTATGCAAGCCTTCCAGTTCGGTAGGTTTTCCCAGCGGTCCCACGAAATCCTGAATGCTGTCCCCGACGTTCAGCCGCCCCAGCGCATCGGTGGTCGCGCCGACCGTCTGGAAAATGATGCGGACGGTGCCCGCCGCGCGGTCATAGCCGGCGACAGTCAACGGAATGCGCTCCCCCTCGGCATCCACACGCAGAATGATAAACTGCCCCGCCTGCGCCTTGGCAGCGACCAACGGCGCGTCAATGTCCATTGCAATAACCGTTGGGTTCAGCACCCGTTTGCGTACAATTCGATACATATACACGGTTCCTTTCCGAAATTCTCAATGATCCACTTCACTTTATTATAACACATTGCGGGAAACAAATCAAGACGGAACCGACAATTTTCCGGAAATCAGTTATTGTGCTGCACGCGGAAAGCGGCATTATCTCAAATACCTCTTGCATTATTCACGTAAATATGCCATAATAGATACGAAGGGCAGTATGTATCAAACCTTTGGTGCCGCCAAGGCAGATGCAGCCTAAAATTTCCACGTTGATGAGAGTTGATGAGAAAGGAACGATCGAAAATGTGTACAGCCGCAACCTACAAAACAAGGGACTTCTACTTTGGGAGAACTCTGGACTACGAGTTTTCATACGGAGATCAGATCGTTATCACGCCGCGCAACTATGTATTTGACCTGCGGAACGGCAGTCAGTTGAAAAGCCATTACGCCATGATCGGAATGGCGTGCGTGATGCAGGCGTACCCCCTGTACTATGACGCGGTGAACGAAAAGGGACTGGGTATCGCAGGGCTGAATTTCGTGGGGAATGCCAGTTACAGAAAGCCCGCCGGGGGAAAGGACAACATCACGCAGTTTGAACTGATCCCGTGGTTGCTCGGGAAATGTGCCTCCGTAAAGGAGGTGCGGCAGGCGTTGGAAAATCTGAATCTGACAGACACACCGTTTTCCGATAATCTGCCGCTTGCACAGCTGCACTGGATCATCGCGGACCGAGATGCATGCATTACCGTAGAATCGGTGCAGGACGGGCTGAAAATCTATGACAATCCGGTAGGAGTGCTGACCAACAATCCCCCGTTCAATTACCAGATGTTCAACCTGAACAACTATATGCACCTTGCGCCGGAAAACCACGGGAATACTTTCTCGAAGCAGTTGGAACTGGATCAATACAGCCGCGGGATGGGCGCCATGGGGCTTCCCGGCGACCTGTCCTCTCAGTCCCGGTTTGTCCGCGTGGCTTTTGTAAAAATGAATTCGCTCTCCGGCGATTCGGAGGCGGAAAGCGTCAGCCAGTTTTTCCACATCCTCGGCAGCGTAGACCAGCAACGCGGCTGTTGCAGACTTGGCACAGACAAGTATGAGATCACCCTGTACACTTCCTGCTGTAACACCGACAGAGGAATCTACTACTACAACACTTACGACAACCATCGGATCACCGGCGTGGATATGCACAAGGAAAATCTGGACGGCAAAAATCTGATTTGCTATACGCCCGTGACAGGCGAACAGATATATATGCAGAAATGAGCCGGAAGCCGGATTGCCACGCTGACGTTTCCTTCTTCTCTGTTCCATCCTCTCGCCGTGCAGGAACCATAATCTGATGACAGAATCCCCGGGAATCGAAAGATTCCCGGGGATTCACAGCCTCAGGCAATGCGATCGGGTATCGGGCGGTCACTCCGCCCGATCGTTTTCGGATACGTCCTGCGCGATGGCGTCCGGCTCCGCGTCGCCGCCATTGCCGGTCAGATCGTCCTCCGGCGCCGAGACAGGCGGACGGTTGCGTCCGGCATCCCGCGCGCTTCCGCCGTCCCTTGCATCCTCTCCGGGACGCAGTCCGGGTGCCTGCAGGGATACCGCTTCCCGCTTATAGCGGCGGGGCGCGGAATCGGTCTGATTGCGCAGACTGACCTTGACCTCGCCGAGAATGGGCAGAACCTCCGTGACCACGCCGGGACCGTCCGGAGTCACGACAAAGCTGCCGGGAGCCGGCGAGCGGCGCAGCTCTTCCTGGTACGTCTCGTGCTCATACCGCAGGCAACACATCAGCCGCCCGCAGCAACCGGAAATCTTGGAGGCATTGAGCGACAGGTTCTGCTCCTTTGCCATCTTCATGGAAACCTGCCCGAAATCGGTCAGAAATGTACTGCAACACAGGGGACGTCCGCAAGGTCCCAACCCGCCGATCATGCGCGCCTCATCCCGGATTCCGATCTGCCGCAGTTCGATCCGGATATGAAACACGCCGGCAAGATCCTTGACCAGTTCCCGGAAATCCACGCGTCCGTCGGACGTGAAATAGAACAGCAATTTGGAGTTATCAAACGTATACTGCGCCGCAACCAGCTTCATATCCAGTTTGTGGGCAAGGATTTTCTCGGCGCCGATGCGGTAGGCATCCGCCTCGCGCTGGCAGTTCTGGCTGTGGTGCCGGAGATCCTCCTCGGTAGCCAGCCGGATGAGCGGGCGAAGCGGCTGGACGACCAGCGATTCGTCCACCATGCGGTTTCCCATGCAGACTTCACCGAACTCCTGTCCGCGTGCCGTCTCCACAATCGCCGCCTGCCCGACCTGACAGCGGACTTTTCCGGGGTCAAAGAAGTAAGTCTTTCCGCCGGGGCGGAAGCGAACGCCGACAATGACGGTCTTCCCCGCCGGGATTACGTCCGGGATCTGCCGGCTCTGCGGCGTGTACAGCTCATACTGCAGGATGCGGTCTATATCGGCGTTGCTCGGCACATAGGCATCCGGGCCGACATCCGGCTCGACCGGCACGTCATCAATGAGCAGACTGTCCATCCGGGGCAGTTCGGTCGCACGGGACGCATGGCGCGGCACGCGCGTCGGGCGCCCCGTAGAACGCGGTTGCTGTGCCGGAGCCGGCTTGCCGCGCTTATCGGCAGACGGCTTGCCTGTCGGTTTTCCGTCTGCCGGTCTGTCAGCGGCTTTGACTTTGCCTGCATCGGCGGGTTGCCGATTGGCAGTCGCGTCGGCAACGGATCCGGCGGGAACCGGCATTCTGCCGCCCCGACGGCGCTCACTGCTCCACACGGTCTTGGCACTCCGCCCCTGCCCGGCTCCGGGTGCGCCTGCCTCGGCTGTCCCGGCGGCATCGCGCGACACCCCCACCTGCGGCTGGCTCTTTCCCCTGCCGTCCGCAGGTCTGTTGCCGGCGGGAGGACGGCGCCTGTTGCCGGCAGGCTGTCGGCTGCCTTCCGCTTTTCCCGTGCGGGCTTCCGGTGCGCCTGCCGGAGCCGCCCCGGCGTCTGTATTTCTCAGCTTTTCGTCATCCATACTCGTTTTCCTTTCCGATACCGGACGGTGCCGGCGGTTCGCCCTCAGGCGTGGGATATCTCCTGCGCCATACGCGTCAGCGTCAGGCGCACATTTCCGTTGCTTTCCAACGCTCCGCGCGCTTTCCAGACTGCGTCATACAGCCGGATCAGGGCACGCGATGTGAAGCGATCCGCCAGATCAGCCGCCGCATCCCGATCCGTGAAAAAGACCGTGCGGATGTCCTCCGTGCGTTTGAGCAGTACAAGATCGCGTACTGCCAGATGCAGATCCGCCAGAATGTCGCACACGGCATCCCGCTTTGTGTCCCATCCGTAAATCGCCGTCATGATCTCGTCCGCCCGGCGGTCAGCCAGACACGCAAGCAGAGCCTCGCACCGTTCCCGGTTGCGCAGAATCGGCGCCAGCGTGCGCGGATCGGACAGCGCCAGCGCCCGCCCGATACTTCCGTTTGCCTGAAGGAGCAGGGCGGCGGTCTCCTCCTCGGAAAGACGGCGTCCGTGCGCCGCCAGCGCATCCCGGACATCATCGTCCGGCAACGGTGCAAGCCGCAGCACCGGAGCGCGACTACGGACGGTCTCCAGCAGTGCATCCGTGCCGTTGCACAGCAGGAGAAACAGCACGTAGGCGGGCGGCTCCTCCAACGTCAGCAACAGGGCATTCTGCGCCTGCACGGTCATGGTTTCGGCGTCCTCTATGATGTAGATTTTGGTATCAAGCCGGTTGGGCGGATTCAGCACGTCCTGCCTGAGAAACCGAACGCTGTCCACGCCCAGTGTAGCCTTGCCTTCCCGCCCGATGACGCGGACATCGGGGCTGATTCCCTCCAGTATGCGCCTGCAGTCCTCGCACCTGCCGCAGGGCAACGGTGCGTCCGCCGGGGGCTGTACCGGCGGCAGGGAGTCAAACATGCCCAGTTGATTTTCATCCGCCGCCGTCCGTTGACCGGGGCGGTTGCGGCACGCAATGGCACCGCACAGCCAACGCGCGAGCGTATGCCGACCGCTACCCGGCGCGCCATCCAGAATGTAAGCGTGATTCAGTCTTCCCTCGCGCACGTCGCGCCGGAGCCTGTCCAGCAGGGGGGCGTTCCCGACGACAGAAAAACCCTGACCGCCCACGTCTTCCATACCATCGCCCTCCCTCTCACAGATACATTACAGCAACGTACAGTATAGCAGAAAATCGGTGGATTGTCAAGACCGCGCGTGCGGTTATACGCAGTAACAGAAAGCAATTTCTTTAGCGGAAGATTTTCAAAGTCCGGACGGCAACGGCAAATCGGGAAATTATTTTCCGTTTTCCTATTGACAAACCGCGCGGAATGGTCTATAATACCTGCATACCGTATTGGTAGGTATATATGGTTTTGCGAACTGCAAAGGAGGAAATACACTATGTCTGCCGTTTACACTTCCGCCGATCAGCTGATCGGCAAAACGCCACTGCTGGAGCTTACCCATATCGAGAAAAAGTTGGGTCTGAACGCCCGGATTCTTGCCAAGCTGGAGTACTTCAATCCGGCGGGATCCGTAAAGGACCGCATCGCCAAATCCATGATCGACGATGCCGAGGAAAAGGGATTGCTGAAGCCCGGATCTGTCATCATTGAGCCGACCTCGGGCAATACGGGGATCGGACTTGCATCGGTGGCGGCAGCACGCGGCTACCGGCTTGTCATCGTCATGCCGGAAACCATGTCCGTAGAACGCCGCCAGATTATGAAGGCATACGGTGCCGAACTGGTGCTCACCGACGGCAGCAAGGGCATGAAAGGCGCCATCGAAAAAGCCGACGAACTGGCAAAGGAGATCCCGAACAGCTTTATTCCGGGGCAGTTTGTCAATCCTGCCAATCCCAAAGCCCACTTTGAGCATACGGGCCCCGAGATTTTTGAGGATACCGACGGCGAGGTCGATATTTTCGTGGCAGGGGTCGGCACAGGCGGCACCGTCACCGGCGTCGGGCAGTACCTCAAATCCCGCAAGCCGGAGGTTCGGGTTGTTGCCGTGGAGCCTGCAAGCTCGGCGGTGCTGTCTACCGGCGTAGCGGGCCCTCACAAAATTCAGGGAATCGGTGCCGGCTTTGTTCCGAAGGTGCTGGACACAAAGGTATATGATGAAATCATCACGGTGTCCAATGAGGACGCCTTTGCCACCGGAAAGCTGATCGGCAAGAGCGAAGGCGTTTTGGTCGGCATCTCGTCCGGCGCGGCGGTACATGCGGCAGTGGAGCTTGCCGGACGGCAGGAAAACGCCGGCAAAACCATCGTCGTGCTTCTGCCCGACACCGGCGATCGTTACCTGTCCACGCCCCTGTTTGCCGACTGACTCCATACGTGAGAGTTCTTTGCTGCACAGGGCAGCCGAGCACGTATCGGAAGGAGGAAATGTCATGATTTCAACACGCGGGCGGTATGCCATCCGGGTGCTGCTGGATATGGCGGAACACCGGGGCGCGGGATACGTTCCCCTGCGGATGATTGCCCATAGGCAGGAAATATCGCTCAAGTACATCGAGCAGGTCATGCCGCTTCTGACGGGCGCCGGCATGGTGGAAGGCATACACGGGCGGGGCGGCGGCTACCGCTTATGTATGGAGCCAACCGAGATCCGCATCGGGGATATCCTGCGGCTGACGGAAGGAGATCTTGCCCCTGTAGCCTGCCTGTCCGGCAAAGCGGGCGGGTGTGACCGCGCCGCCAACTGCCGCACCCTGCCTATGTGGAAAAAATACTACGAGTTGACTACCGCCTACTTTGACGGTATCACGCTTGCCGATCTGTCGGACACGCCGAGCGGCGGGGATTACGTTATATAAGCCAACGCCGGTAGCATTGCCACGTTCGCCGTTCGCTGTCCAGCCGGAGACGCTCCAAAAAAGAGCTTTTTCTTTTCCCGTACTTCCGTGAAAAATATACCTTGACAACAGGCGGAGCCCGTGCTATAATACCGCCGATTTCCGATTCCGGAGGGACTGGTATATGACTGCAACAGAACCCCAAAACGGCAAGCGCGCATCGCTGCTCCGGCGGCTCTCCCAGCCGGTCGATCTGACGGCAGGAACGCCCTGGCGCGTCATCCTGCGCTATGCCGTACCGATTATGATTTCCTACCTGCTCCAGCAGATCTATGTACTGACCGATGCGGTCATCTGCGGGCAGGTGCTGTCTGCGGAGGAGGTGGCAGGTGTCAACGACACGTTCCCGCTGACCTTCATCTTCCTGCAATTCGCCTTCGGCTGTACGGCAGGGTTTTCCGTTCTGACCGCTGGATGCGTAGGCGCGGGCGACAGGCGGGGCGTGCGGCGCTCCTTCGCGGCACAAATCTACCTGTCGCTCGGCATATCGGTTGTTCTGACCGTGCTGTCGGTCGTGCTTCTGCCGTGGATGCTGGAACTTATCCATGTTACGCCGATCAACAAGACGGTGTATGACGCCGCCTATATCTACTGTCTCGTCATCTTCCTCGGCATCTTTGCCCAGATGGGCTACAATTTCATCTGCGGAATCCTGCGATCGTTCGGAGATTCGGTCACGCCGCTGGTATTCCTGGTTTTCTCTACACTGCTCAATGTCGGACTGGATATCCTGTTCCTTGTCCCCTTCCGCATGGGTCCTGCCGGAGCCGCTATTGCGACTGTACTGGCACAGCTGCTGAGTATGCTCGGCTGTTTTGCCTATACCCTGCTGCGCCACCCGGAATTGCGGCTCGGACGCGAAGACTGGCGCATCGGCGGCGCCTCTCTGCTATCGCACCTGCGGCAGGGGCTGCCGCTTGGACTGCAGTTTTCGATCCTGGCTGTCGGCATCATCGTCATGCAGGGAGCGGTCGTCCGCTTTGATATAGCGGAAAACGGCATCATGGTACCGGGCACCCCGGCGCAGAACGGCTTCAGCGCCGCCAATAAGCTGATCAATTTCCTTATGGCTCTGTACAACGGACTTGCCTCCGCCATTTTGGGCTTCAACGCACAGAATTACGGAAAAAGCGATTACCGCCGCATCCGGCAAGGAACGAGGCAATCGCTGATCATTATGCTCATCATGTATGCGTTCTGCCTGACTGCCGGGCTGCTTCTCTCAATCGGCGGAGCGTATCAACACATTTTCATGAGCGAAGACAAGATATCCGAGGCATCCGTCCGGTTCGGGAACACCTACCTGTACGTGGATTTCATTCTGTACTTTATCCTCGGCTTTCTGATCGTTACCCGCAGTGCCGTGCAGGGCATCACCAAGGTCGGGTACGTACTGGGGGCGGGCGTTGCGGAATTGGTGTCACGGGTGTTGATCTGCGCATACCTGCCGGCGCTGGTCAACGGCGGTGCGACCGATGCATCGGCGTCGTTGGCATCGTTCGCGGCTGTGTGCTTCGGCGACCCCGGCGCATGGTTGCTGGCTTCCCTGGTTCTGCTGGTGCCGACAGTAAAGTACATCTTCCGGATGCAATACAAAAAGGAAGTTTCCGGTTGATTGCCGAGGGACCGTATCGGCATAATAAAAGTCACCCGCGCGGGTGTTTTTTCGTCGCGTAAAGTTCCCATATGTATGTACGCAAGCAACAGAGAAGCCCCGGAGAAAACCTCCGGGGCTGGGAGTCCGGGCAAGCCGGAAGCTTATCTCTTGGAGAACTGGGGAGCGCGGCGGGCGGCCTTCAGACCGTACTTCTTACGCTCCTTCATACGAGGATCGCGGGTCAGGAATCCGGCAGCCTTCAGGGCGGGACGGTACTCGGCATCCGCCGCGTTCAGGGCGCGGGCAACACCGTGGCGGATAGCACCCGCCTGACCGCTGATACCGCCACCGCTGACGGTAGCCACGATATCAAACTTACCGACCGTGCCGGTAACGCCGAAGGGCTGGTTGACAATCAGCTTCAGGGTCTCCAGTCCGAAATACTCGTCGATGGAGCGCCCGTTGATGGTGATCTCACCGTTTCCGGGGTACAGACGAACGCGGGCGACGGACTTCTTGCGACGACCGGTACCGTAGAAGTAGGGCTTTGCACTTGTATACATGAATTTGTCCTTCCTTTCCTCTGATTACAGGTCGTACACCTGGGGCTTCTGCGCCTCATGGTTGTGGGTGGCACCTGCGTACACCTTCAGACGGGTGAATGCCTTGCGACCGATGACGGTATCGGGCAGCATTCCCTTGACTGCCAGCTCCATAGCTCTCTCGGGCTTGGTCGCCATCAGCGTCTTGTACTGAACCTTCTTCATACCGCCGATGTAGCCGGAATGATGGTAGTAGTACTTGTCGGTCATCTTGTTGCCGGTCAGCACCGCCTTCTCCGCGTTGACGATGATAACGAAGTTACCGCAATCAACATGGGGGGTGAAGGTCGGGTCGTTCTTACCGCGCAACAGGTCGGCGGCGGCAACGGCAGTCTTACCGAGGGGCTTCTCAGCCGCGTCGATGACATACCACTTGCGCACCACAGACTCTTTTTTCTGCATGAATGTGGACATCTTGTCTTCCTCCAATCAATTTTTCGCGGGAAGCGGCGCCACGCATGGCATACCTCTCCCGCACAACGGCGCTATTATACCATATCTGCCCCTGCCTGTCAAGCCCTTTTTCGAAATTATTTTGATTTTTTGATTTACAGGTATGCAAGCTCCCGTTTCCTTGCGTTTTCGCGTGTTTTTCTGTACGTCCCTGCCTCGCCGTTTCGCTTTTTCAGTGGCATACGTCGGACGATTGCTTCATACACTGCGGGTGATAACGCCGGAATCCCCGGTGAAGTACGCAAAAGAAAGGATCGGAGCTACATATGGAAGCAAACTATCTGCCGGAGGGTCAGCTGCTGACCTCCGCCGCCAATCGGGACGCCTGCTCATCCCTGCCGATGCTGGAACGGGCGCAGGCATCGGGTGCCATTCTGGAGGGCACCGCACTGCTCTGCGACAGCGAACTGAATCTGCACATAGACTTCCCCGCCCTGCCCGGGGTTCGCGGCATTATCCCACGCGAGGAGGCGGTGTACACACGTCCCGGCGAGCCGGTCAAGGATATCGCCATTCTCACGCGCGTCGGCAAAGCGGTCTGCTTCAAGGTGCAGGGCATTGACACACCGGACGCCGAAGGACTGACGATCGTCCGCCTGTCCCGCCGTGCGGCACAGGCGGAGTGCGCCGCCGTATATATCGCCGATCTGGCTCCCGGTGACGTCGTCCGGGGACGTGTCACGCATCTGGAGAGCTTCGGAGCATTCGTAGATATCGGATGCGGTCTGTGTTCCCTGCTCCCCGTGGATGCCATGTCCGTCTCGCGCATCCGGCATCCGCGGGAACGACTGTATAACGGGCAGCTGATCTGGGCAGTCGTGCGCTCGGTGGATCGGGACAGCGGGCGGATTGTTCTGACCATGCGGGAACTGCTGGGAACCTGGACGGAGAATGCCGCGCGGTTTGAACCGGGGCAGACGGTCGCGGGAATCGTCCGGAGCGTGGAGGAGTACGGCGTGTTCGTTGAACTGGCGCCAAACCTGGCAGGACTCGCCGAGCTGCGGGACGGTGACCGCGAAATGGCGCAGGCACTGGTCGGCAGGACGGCTGCCGTATTCATCAAGAGCATCACGCCGGAACGCATGAAGGTCAAGCTTGTGCTGATCGACGCCTGCCGGAACGAGCCGTTGCCTGCCCCCCGGCTGGATTATTTCATCCGAGGCGACCGCGTCCCGCACATTGACCGATGGGTCTATTCTCCCCTCGGCGCCAAACGGTTTATGGGAACGACCTTTTCGTAACGCCTCTGCCGATCCGGTACTGTCGCAGGCTGCAGCAAGGCAAAAATGAAGAGAGGCTCGCTGTTTTCACAACGAGCCTCTCTGGAGCTGGTAATCAGATTCGAACTGATGACCTCGTCATTACCAATGACGTGCTCTACCAACTGAGCTATACCAGCATTCCTGCCGACCTGCACAGTATACCACATAACGACGTTTTTGTCAAGTGGTTTTGCAAAAATATTTTGCGCTCTTCAAAACAAGTCCTGATGCAGAAATTTTCAAGTTCACTGACGGATGCCGCGTATGTTCCGCGGTGTTGACCCCGCGAAAACCGTTTGGCTTTTGCCAAGGCTTATCGCGATTTGCTATCCATGTGTACAACGCCTGTTTCGACGGGTATCCCAGCCGGCGAATGACCTCTGCGATGGATTGCGTTGCATCATACATTGCAAGTGCCTTTTCCTTTTGCTCCCTTGTGTACATAATCCCTTCCTTTCTCCCTGTCCAGGATTTTGTCCGCAGGGTCCACACCGATTCCTATCACTACAAAGAAAGGCATCTTGTTGAATGCTTTTTCATGAAAATCAAAGACCATCGCAGAATCGCTATGCGCTTCGAAAAGCCCGCTTGCAGATTCCTCGCCTTCATTCATCCGGCTGATGCTCCGGGCTTTGCTAAATACGCTGTTTTTCGGTGCGTTTTGGTTCGGGCTGGCTCAACTCGGCGCCGAAAAGGTGCTCTTCGGGTTGCCGGAGTTCGTTCCGACACTCTGCACGGCGGCGGGCGGAACCGGCACGCTGATCCTGCTGGCAGTCAACCTGTTCCTTCCCTTCGCACACCGCCGTGCCCTCTGATATTTTATCCTTCGGTTGGAGGAACCGGCGGAACAGATTTCAAAACTTCTTTCAGTTCCTCGATGGTGTTGGCTTTCGCCCAGGCGGACATTCCCGGCTTCCAAACCAAGGACTGTCCTCCAAACTGACCTGCCTGCGCCATTTGAGCTAAAGTGGCAAAATTGAATGGACCGGCGGCTTGACCGTTCACGGCAACATTGTATACAGTTTCAGGAACGGGCGGCGGAACGGCTCCATTCATTTTATTCATACCGCTCATCGCGTCCTGCATTGTACCCGCAATGTTATTTGCAATAACACCGCCCATAGCGATTCCGGTCATCATCGCGGCAGGGTTAAATCCCGCAGAAGACCCGTTGCCCAGGTTCACAGAACCGGCGCCGTTTGCCCCCATTTGACCGAGCGCGTTTGCTCCGGCAATGCCGACCTCCGCTTGCTTCTCCGTTTGGAAAGCACCGAGGTTTGCGGTTTGAGTCTGTTTGTGCTGCGCGTAGGCACCTTCTTCACGCTGAATACGCAAAGTCTCTTCATAATTTTCCATATTGATTCTTTGCGTATCGTGAATGGTTTTGATTTCGGCTTCTGCCTTGGCAACAGTAGTGGCATAAGTGATATTTTGGGTAACCGCTTTCAACTGCGTATAGCCCTCACTCGACTTATCGACATCAATATCTGCGATATCAATGCTTGTAACGATAACACCGAATTCATTACTTAATCTGTCCTGAACGTCACAAACAACCAGGTCATTGATTTGCCCGATTTGCTTTTCAATTTGAATTACGGACATATCATTTTTGGCAGGAACATTGGTAACCGTATTCTTTACATATTTTGTCAAGGCATCTTTGATTTGCTTATCAAAAGTCTCTTGGTTGAATTCTTCCAGACGGTGAAGTTTGATGAACTCACGGTAATCCTTAATTTGGAATGTCATAGTGCCTCTAACGGCAATCGGCACTCCAAAATTCTGAAAGCGCGGATCGTATACATCAAAATACGGAATTGCAAATCTGGACTGAACAACCTTAGCAAGATTGATAAAGTATACCTCTGCCTGGAACGGAGAATTTCCATCGTATGCCAAGCCACGGAACCCGGAAAGAATCGGTAGGTTCTTTGTGGAAATCATTTCGTCGAAAGGTCCCTCAACAAAATCCTGGAAAACTCCGCCTTTTTGCTTGTATACAAATACAGCAACGGAGCCATCTTTTACTCTTAATGACGAGCCCCATCTGATTGCATTCTCACGTTTATTATTGCCGGATTCGCTACCAACCGGATGCCATTTCCAAATCAAATAATCCGGCTCATCACAACGGATAACATCGGCAATAATGCCGCCTCTTTTTAACAAGCCCATTGATTCTCTCCTTTCGGTCTTTGATTATTTGTGGTGATATCTGATTATAACAGGTGCGTCAGCAGAAACCCATCCACCTTTGTCATAGGATGTATCACCATTGATTGATATTTCCTCAACTTCGCCCTCCGCGTTCATGAGTTTGTCCATCCAACCCACGATGGCATCATAGGTGTAGGGCTCGGCTTTGACATTTGTAAAACCCGCCGATTCAAATATTGTTACCACATCTGTATATCGATCTCCATAAAAATTCTTTGTCGGAATTTGAACTTGACCGTCGTGGTTTTCACTTTGACCTTGCAGTTCTTTAATTCTTGCAATTAAATTTGATCGTGTTTCGGTCCAACTGCTACTGTAATTATCGCTCATAGCATATGCTGCGGTTAATGCGGCATCATAATTTCCCTCGGCAATATATGCTTCGACTTGCTTAACTTGTTTCTCAAGTTTTTCCTCGCCGCCGCCGACTCCTATAAATCTGCCGATTCCCATAAATAATAGGGGAATAAAAGCCATTAGCAAGATAAAAGGAAGCATAATTTTGACGAACTCATTTCCAAAGATGCCCTTAACCACTTTCCCACCCACGGATGTGACTTTAGCAGTATTCAAAGACTTTTTCTTTTTTTCATATAAGTCTTCAATCTTTTTTAGTTCGGGCGTATCAGTTAGCATTAAAGAAGCCTTTTGACATGCCTGCTCAAATTTTGCCATCCATGCCTCAGAAATCTCCTGCTGAGAAACACCGCCAGACTCAACAACAGTATCACGTGTATAGGCAGATGTATCAATGTTGGAAGAAGCTAAAATAGCAAACTCCAAAATATCTTCTTTCGTATTTGGAATCACAAACGTGCGAATCAAGTCAACTTTTTTCTCATTTGAGGTTGTCGATGCATATCGGCGCGCAAAATCGCTGACAGACTCGGCACCATCTGCTCCTCTAAGCTCATATCCGCACTCCGGGCAGTTTTTTACAAAGGATGCTAACCCCGTCCCACAGTTGGGACATTTATGTATTGCTCCATCGTAGGTTGTTTTACGAGCGGTTGACTTGGGCGGTTGCGGAATGGAAGCCATTTTGTTTCCGCAAGCACCGCAGAATTTTGCGTTATCATCGACCTGCGCTCCGCAATTTGTACAATAAGCCATTTTTATATACCCCTTATTAGAGAATTTCCTTCCTTTTTGCAACAGTTCAAGCAAAAATATCTTTTCTGCAATTTTTGCATACTTTAGCAGTATTATACAGCTAAACATGGAAACTGTCAAGAGCGAATTGAACGAATTGGTGCGAAACAGCGTGGAGGAAACGTTGATTGCGCTTTTGAACAAGGAAGCAGAGGAATTGATGAAAGCGGCGAAGTATGAGCACACCGAATAACGTATCAGAGGGGTAGCTCACAGCCACCCCTCGTGCGTTTGTTTATACTCTTTCAGCAGTGCGTCCGCTTCACAAAGCAATCGGTTCGCCTCCCGCCTGCTGTACACTGTTGCACCGCTGGCGCAGGCGTGCCCCCCGCCCCGGTATTGTGCGGCAAGCCCGTTGACGGATACGAACCGCGAACGCAGACGCACACGTACCGACACAAGCCCGGCGCGCGCTCCCTCGGTTTCCCTGTACTCAATGAAAGCAATCCAGATTAGGCTCCCGCGGATGCTGTCCAGCGCCGTGACCATGGAGCCCGCCGCCTCGGTGTTCAGTCCGAAACGTTCCTGCGTGGCAAGGCTAAGATACACCGACGCCACGCCGTTTTCGCTGATCCGCATATGACTGTACACATACGCCCGCAGGCGCAGCTTGGCGGCATCATCCAGGTACAGGTTGGCATACAGACGCTCGGTGTCAATGCCGGCATCCAGCAGGACTGCTGCCCGGCGCAACGTGTCCCCCGTCACCTCGCGGAAACGGAATCGCCCGCTGTCCGTCACCATACCAAGGTACAGGTACTCCGCCGCCCCGGCGGTCAGCGTCAGGCGATCGGCAAAGGTCAGATAAAAATCCGTCACCATCTCGCAGGTGGAGGAAAAAGTCGGATCCACCCAGGAAATGTCGCCGTAGGGATCCACGTCAGGGTGGTGGTCAATCTTGACGACTGTCCCGCCCGTGAGCGCCAGCGGATTGGACAGGCGGTCGGTCGTCGCACAGTCCAGGCACAGCACCAGCGCGTCTGCGTACGCATCCGCCGGGATAGGCGCATCCTCCCCGCCCGCAAAGGCAAGGTAGTCGGCGCTGTCGCTGTTGATGACCAGCACGCGCTTGTCCGGAAACCCGGCACGCAACAGCGCGGCAAAGCCTTTGGTTGACCCGACCGCGTCACCGTCCGGACGGACGTGACGGCACAGGACAACCGTTTGCGCATCGGCTATGCACTGAAAAATCTGCTCCCGCACTGCCCGGTCAGCGGGATTCCCGGTTCCGATCCCCATAGCCGCTCAGACCGTCTCAACCTTAAGCAGGTTGGTGTTGCCGGAAGTGCCGTTGACCATACCGCCGGTCAGGATGAGTCTGTCCCCCTTGCGCAGGCGGAAGGTCTTGATAGCCGCCTGCTTTGCCTGGTAGAACAGCACATCAATGGATTCGTACTGCTCCATCAACACCGGCGTGACGCCCCACGAAAGTGCCAGCTTGCGCCAGGTGCGTTCGTTGGTAGTCAGCCCCAGAATGTCCACCGGGGAGCGGAAGCGGGAAACCATGCGCGCCGTCATACCGGACAGCGAGCAGACTGCAATGACTTTGGCATTCATGTCAATGGCAAGTCCGCAGGTGGCGTGCGACAGGGCATCCACGGTGTTCTTGATCTTGAATTCCGCTTCGGCGAAACGGGCGGCGTAGTTGATCCCCTTCTCTGCCGTCTCGGCAATCCGTGCCATGGTCTCGACCGCTTCGACCGGATACTTTCCTGCCGCCGTCTCGCCGGAAAGCATAATGGCACTGGTGCCGTCATACACGGCGTTCGCCACATCGGATATCTCGGCTCTCGTCGGGCGGGGATTGTGGATCATGGACTCCAGCATCTCGGTTGCGGTGATGACACGCTTCCCCAGCAGACGGCATTTGGTAATCAGCTTTTTCTGAATGGCAGGCAGCTCCTCGAAGGGAATCTCCACACCCATATCGCCGCGCGCCACCATGATGCCGTCGCACGCGGAGCATATTTCCTCGATATTGTCCACGCCGGACTGGTTCTCGATTTTGGCTATCAGATCAATATCGGAACCGCCGTGCGCCTGCATAAACTCGCGGACATCCAGCAAATCCTGCTTGCAGGAGACAAAGGAACAGGCAACATAATCCACGCCGTTCTCGATGCCGAAGGCAAGATCGCTCTTGTCCTGCTCGTTGAGATACACCTGCCGGAGCACCTTGCCGGGAAAGCTCATGCTCTTGCGGTCGGACAGTTCTCCGCCGATCAGAACGGTGCAGTGGATATCCGCCCCCTCGACCTCTTCCACGCGGAAGCTGAGCAGTCCGTTACTCAGCAGGATGGTGTCCCCCGGTTCCAGCTCGTGCGCCAGCTCCCGATAATTGACCGATACCTTCGTATCGTCCCCCACCACGTCGTCAGTCGTGAAGGTGAAGCGGTCCCCGTCCTTCAGCGTCACCTTGCCGTCCCGGAACGTCTTGATGCGGTACTCCGGTCCCTTAGTGTCCAACAGAATGGCTATGGGCAGTCCCAGCTTTTCACGTACCTTGCGTATCATGACGATACGGCGTAAATGATCCTCGTGGACGCCGTGCGAGAAGTTGAGCCGGGCAACATTCATGCCCGCCCGGCACATGGCGGTGAGGGTCGCCTCGTCATCGCAGGCAGGTCCCAGTGTGCAGACAATCTTGGTTTTTCTCATAGAAGTTGTGTTCCTTTCGGTGTATATAAAAATACAGGAATCATTGGCAGCCAAGGAAATTCCGGATATCCCCGATAACCTCATCGCGGCAGGAATCGTTGAGAATCTCGTGCCGCCCGCCGGGGTACAGTTTCATGCGCACATCCGCGCCGCGCCCGCGCAGGCGGTTATACACATCCGTCACGCCGCGCCCGTAGCCGCCGACCGGATCGCTGTCACCGGACAAAAGCAGTATCGGGCACCCGGCGGCGAGGGAATCCAGACATTTTCCGCTGTTGGATACACGGTTGAGCGTGACCAGATCCTGCATGGCGGACAGTGAGAATTTGAAGGTGCAGAGCGGATCGGCACGGTAGACATCGCGCACCGCGCGGTCGCGCGTCAGCCATGCATACGGATCCTGCTCCGCGGCAAACTTTTTATTGTAGCCGCTGAATGCCAGTTTGTCCACAGTGGGCGACACGGCGTGACCGCCCCGGAACAGCCGGATCAGGCGTATAATCGCCAGCCCGATGCCGGACGCAGGGTTTCGTCCACCGGTTCCCATAACGATCAGCCTGTCGGGCTTACGGTACAAGTATGCCGTCGTGCGGACAATGAAGGAGCCCATGCTGTGCCCCATCAGGAAGTACGGCGGGCATTCCTCCCCCGCCCACAGTGCGGCATAGCACCTCTCCACTGCATCGGCGAACACCGCCACATCCTGTGCCAGACGCCGCCATCCGTCCCGGTCTGCAATGTAGCCAAGCTCCCCTGCGTCACGCGCCGTGGCACCGTGCCCCAAATGGTCGTAGCCGAAGCAAAGGTAGCTGTCCTCCGCCATGCGGCGGAACAGCGGATCGTACCGGGCGATGTGCTCGGTCATGCCGTGCACGACATGGAACAGCCCGCGCACCCTGCCTTCCGGACGGTATACACGCCCGGCAAGGGTGTGTATACCGTCCGAGGACGGAACGCGCATCTCTTCATACAGAATACTCATAGCATTCTCTCGCTTTCGTGTGTACCTCTCCGGTAGGTTTCTTAGCCTCCGCGCCGCGTTGCGTGTGGGGAAGCCCTCGCAACGCCCCGTATTCTCCGCCTGTCAGAACACGCGGCACGCCTCAACGGCGCGATGCCAGCCGGACAGGAGCGCTTCCCGCTGATCCGGGGACATGGATGGCGTAAAGGAAGTCCCGGCACGCAGGGTCGCCTGCACGGCATCCCGATCAGGGAACAGCCCGCACGCAAGCCCTGCCAGCGATGCAGCACCGCGTGCGGTCGCCTCCATGGACTCCGGACGGAACACAGGCAGGTCAGATATGTCCGCCTGGAACTGCATCAGGAAATCGTTCGCCGCTGCGCCGCCGTCCACGCGGAGTGCCCGGAGCGCCCCCATGTCTGCCTCCATTGCCCGTATGACATCGTTTGTCTGGTAAGCGACCGACTCCAGCGCCGCCCGGATCAGGTGCTTTGCGCCCGTCCCGCGCGACAGTCCCAGCACTGCCCCGCGCGTGTGCATATCCCAGTAGGGCGCACCAAGTCCGGTAAACGCCGGAACAACGTACACGCCGCCGCTGTCGGTCAGCTTTTCGGCGAAGTATTGGCTGTCATCCGCCTCGTTGATGAGGTGCAGCTCATCGCGCAGCCACTGAATGACCGCCCCCGCCACGAACACGGAGCCCTCCAGAGCGTACTCGGTCGGATCGCCGAGGCAGGTCGCCGCGACCGTAGTCAGCAGACCGTTGGAGGACGTGACGCGCTCGCGCCCGGTGTTTGTCAGCAGGAAACAGCCTGTCCCGTATGTGTTCTTCCCTTCCCCCGCCCGGAAGCATCCCTGCCCGAACAGCGCCGCCTGCTGATCGCCTGCGATGCCGCAGATGGGCAGTCTTGCCCCCATCAGGTCGGTGTAACCGTAGACCTCACTGCTGGAACGCACCTCCGGCAGGATGCAGGCGGGGATATCCAGAATATGCAACAGCTGCTCGTCCCAGCAACCGCGCCCGATGTCGTACAGCATGGTGCGCGAGGCATTGGTCGCATCGGTCACATGGACGCGCCCACCGGTCAGCTTCCAGACCAGCCAGCTGTCCACCGTGCCGAACAGCAGTTCGCCCGCCTCGGCACGCGCCCGCGCGCCGGGGATATGATCCAGCATCCACTTGATCTTGGTGCCGCTGAAGTAGGCATCGGGACGCAGACCTGTCACCGCACGGATGTACTCCCCATGCCCGGCGCGCTCCAGCTCCTCGCACAGCCCCGCCGTGCGACGGCACTGCCAGACGATGGCATTACAGACCGGACGTCCGCTTGCCCGCTCCCACAGGATCGCGGTCTCGCGCTGGTTGGTGATGCCGATCCCCGCAATCTCCTCCGGTGAAACGCCGCATCGCGCCACGCATTCGGTCATGGAAGCGTACTGGTTGGCGTATATCTCCATCGGATCCTGCTCCACCCAACCGGGGTGGGGGTATTTCTGCGCAATGGGGTGCTGTGCCATGCTGACCACGCGCAGTTCGCAGTCAAACAGGATGCTGCGCGCACTGGTTGTCCCCTCGTCAAGGGCAAGTATGTACTGCTTCATACGGTGTCGTGTCTCCTTTTTCGTGATATACCACAAGGACCATCAGCCCCCGCATATGCCGATCTGCCCTTTAACGCTTACCGTTTACCGCGCATCCGCACAAGGCGGGAAACACCCGCCGACAGCGCGGCGACCAGCGCATCCACGTCCTCCGCGGTGTTTCGGGCGGAAAAGCTGACGCGCAGGGAGCAGTCCGCCTCGTGCGGAGACAGTCCGAAGGACAGGAGCGAGGGGCTTGTCTTCCCGCCGTGCGCGGAGCAGGCAGAGCCGGACGAAACGCATATTCCCTGTTCCGACAGGTAATTCAGCATGGTCTGGGACTTGATATCCGGCAAAGTCAGGTTCAGAATATGCGGCGCGGCGGCACCCGCAGGGCGATTGACGCGCACCTCGGTGCCGGTCAGCGCCGACTCCAGTCGGTCACGCAGTGCCTGCATATGCGCCGTGTCGGCGGCAAATGCGGCAGCCCCGCGTGCGGCGGCGGCACCGAAGCCGCAAATACCCACCATATTTTCCGTGCCGGAACGCAACCCGGCTTCCTGCCCGCCGCCGATAAGGTAGGGACTGATTGCGTGCGACCGCACCAGTGCCGGCTTGATGTACAGGGCACCCACTCCCTTGGGAGCGTGTATCTTGTGCCCGCTGACCGTGATCAGATCCGCTCCGAGCGAAGCGGCGGTAAACGGCACCTTCAGGAACCCCTGCACCGCATCGCAGTGCGTGAACGTTGCAGGATTCTTTTGCTTGGCGGCGCGGAATACACGCTCCACGTCAAAGCGTGCGCCGGTCTCGTTGTTGACCATCATCAGGCTGACCAGTGCAGTCGGAATCTCCAGCGCGGCAAGGGCGGCGTCGGTGTCCAGCACCCCGCGGGGAGCGCCGATACGCACCACCTCAAAACCCTCTTGCTCCAGCCGGCGCATAACGTTTTCCACGGACGGATGCTCGCAATCGGTCGTGATAACCCGCCGCCCCGCCAGATGCTTGCCGGAAAGCAGGGTGCCGAGCAGGGCTGTGTTGCTCGCTTCGGTGCCGCAGGACGTAAAAATCAATTCTCCCGGCATCGGGCTGCTGATACCCAGTGCGTTCGCAACACACGCCCGCGCGCGGGCAAGCAGGCGGGACGCCTCCTGTCCTGCGCCATGCAGGGAGGACGGATTTCCGAAGACCTCCATCGCCTCCAGCATGGCGGATTTAGCCTCCTCACACAGCGGCGTGGTCGCGCTGTTGTCCAGATAATGCCATGTCTGCATCGCCTTACCCCTTCTTGAACGGCGAGCGGAACACGACCGCCGCCTGCATGGCATCCACATCGGCAAGATGGCTGTCAAAATGCGGCTCCAACGCCGTATATGTCACAGTATACACCATGGTGGAATAGGTACAGACAGCCTGCCGCACCTTGTAGGTATACCCGCCCATCCTGTAGGTGTAGGTGTAGAGCTTTGCCTGCCTGTCGCCTATCTTTCCCGCTTCGCCGCCGGGTTCACCTTCCGCGTCGGCAGACAGGACGGTAAAGGACGGCAGTGCGTCCTCGTACTGCATACGGCACATCTCCCAGTAATCGTCAATGCTGAAGCCCTCGTCCTCCGGCATATACCCGATCATGGTCACATTGGAACGCGAACCGTCCGCCTCGGTCACATAGACGAGATTGGCGGAATTTTCCATATCGGTCTCCCATGCCAGCGGCACATAGAACCGGAATGCCACGGCGTCGGTGGACACCAGCTTCATTCCCTCAGGAGCATTTCCGTCCTCCGGGATCTTCCGCGTTGCCGCACTGCCTTCGTAGGGCGTATGGTAGAAACGGATTTCCTCCTGTATCTCCTCCGCGATATCGGCATAGGTGTCAAACCTGTCGGCAGGGGCGGAGTAAGAATAGACGTAGAACCGCCCTTCAACCTTGCACAGCACCTGCCGGAACCGGTACACGGTTCCAGCTATACGCGCCGTGTACCGCAGCAGTATCGCACGGTAGCCATCTACCGTGGTTGCCAGCGGCGGATCGGTCTCGGCGTAATCATGCAACGCGCCGATCTCCCGGACGTATGCCTGCCGGAAAGCCTCCAGCGTATTTCCGCCGGCACCGCTGTCACCGCCGTCTGTTCCGGATACCGTCTCCTCGGAGTCGGTCGAGGCATCCTCCGGTGTAAAAACGACCTGCCGCATGGTCACGGTCGTATCAATCGTGATATAAGCGCCGGAAACACCGCTGCCCGTGTTGACCGTCCACTGGGTCGGAACAAACAGGCGGAAATATTCTCCGGCACAGGTGGCATACTGGTATCCCTTCGGCACTTCGCTCTCCCCCGAGCAGGCGGGCAAAGCGGCAAGCAGGAGCAGGACAGCCAGCGCCGCCGCCGCATATTTGAGCATCCGCATCATAAAAATCCTTCCTGTATACTACTTCTTCTGCGCCCGCAGCATGGCGTCCGCCGCCGCCAGAATGCCCAGCTTGCCGGATTCATACGTCAAGCCGCCCTGAAAGAAGGCGGTGTAAGGGGGACGGAGCGGCCCGTCAGCCGACATTTCAATTGAGGAGCCCTGCACGAACGCGCCCGCCGCCATGATCACCTGGTCGGCATACCCCGGCATTGCCCAAGGCTCCGGCGTGACGTGTGAATCCACCGGCGATGCCGACTGGATGCCCCGACAGAAGGCACACAGTCCCTCCGCAGACCCTGTGATGACGGTCTGGATGATATCGTAGCGCGACTCGTTCCACGCGGGTTCCACCCGGAAGCCCAGTGCGTCGAAAATATACGCCGCAAGATGCGCCGTCTTCAGCGCCTGCGCCACCGTGTGCGGCGCATAGAAAAGTCCCTTGTACATGGGTTTGTTCTGCCCCATGGTCGCGCCGACCTCGGCGCCGGTTCCGGGCGAGGTCAACCGGTAGGATGCCAGCTCCACCGCGCGGCGGCTTCCCGCCAGATAGCCGCCGGTCTCCGCCATGCCGCCGCCGGGATTCTTGATAAGCGACCCGATTACAAGATCCGCCCCGACCGCGCACGGCTCCCGCTCTTCCGTAAACTCGCCGTAGCAGTTATCCACGACCACGAAGGAGTCCGGCGAATGTGCCCGCACGAACGCCACAAGTCCGCCGATCTCCTCCACGGACAGCGTTCTGCGGTTGAGGTAGCCCTTGGAACGCTGGACGAACACCATTTTCAGATGCCCCGCGTACTGCCGCATCTTGGCTTCAATGCCCGCCCAGTCAAAGCTACCCTCCGGGGTCAGCTCCACCGTGTCGTAGCCGACTCCGAAATCGCGCAGTGAACCGTCGCCCGGTGTTCCTGTGATGCCGATGACCTCCTCCAACGTGTCGTAGGGCTTGCCCGCGACGGAAAGCATGACATCGCCGGGGCGCAGCAGACCGAACAGTCCGACCGTCAGGGCGTGCGTGCCGCTGACAATCTGCTGGCGCACCAAAGCCGCCTCGGCACCCATAACGTCCGCCCATATCCTGTCCAGCACATCACGCCCCTTGTCGTCATAGCCGTAGCCGCTGGTAGAATCAAAGTTGTTCGCCGCCACGCGATGCTCCCGGAAGGCGTCCAGCACCTTGGCGGTATTGGCAAACGCGATGCGGTCAATGCGGGCAAAATGCGGCGCCAGCGCCGTTTCCGCCTGCTCCGCCAGGCGAATGATAGAATCCGAAATCTGCATGTCGATCTTACTGCTCCTCAACCTTTGTCTCTGTCGCCCCGGTCAGCCATGCCACCGTCAGGTCGGCACACGCCTCGGCGTCCGTCAGATCCAGCATCTCCACGCCCGTATGCACATAACGGCACGGAACCGACAGCGCGGCGACCTTCACGCCCGCACGGCTGACCTGAATGGCTGCCGTATCGGTGCCGCCCGCCAGCAGGATCTCAAACTGCGTTTTGATATCCGCCGCCTTCGCCACCTGCGCCAGCTCGTCCGCAAACGGGCGGTCGCAGATGAGCGAGCTGTCCTTGAGCTTGATGGCGGCGCCGCCGCCCACCACACACGCCATAGGCTTTGCGCCGATGCCGTCTCCGGTCAGCGTTACGTCATAGACAATGGCGGCGTCCGGCTTGATCCCGTATGCAGCCGCGCCCGCGCCGCGCAATCCGACCTCCTCCTGCACCGAGAACACAAAGTACACGTCGTCCCGGACATCCTTCCCCTTCAGCTTTTCCGCGATCCTGCACAGCACCGCGCAGCCGATGCGGTCATCAAACGGACGCCCGGCTATGCGTCGCCCACACAGGCGGGTCAGACTGCCTTCCAGCGCGCAGAAATCGCCGATCTTCACCTTGCGCTCCGCCTCACGTTTGTCTTTGGCGCCGATATCCACGTACATCTTTTCCGTTTTCAGGTCAGCGGGAGCCGTGCCAGCCTCCGGAACCAGCACACCCTTGGTACCGTTTCCGAACACAACAGTGGCGTACGCCGCCGCAACGCAGTGGATGCCGCCAACCGGCGCAACGCGGATAAATCCGTTGTCGTCTATCAGCGTGACCAGAAATCCGATCTCGTCCATATGCGCGCAAAGCATGACGCTCCGGCGCTCACCCTCCGGGGCACTTCCCTGCCGGTAGGCAATGAGAGAGCCCATCGCATCGTTGTACACGCGGTCACACAGCGGCGCCACGGTCATCATCAGCTTGTCCGAAACCGCCTTTTCATAGCCGGAGATACCCCGCACGGCGGTCAGAGTTTTCATTAGATTCAGCATGATTTATCTTTCCTTTCACTCGTCTTTTAATGAGGGGTTCACGGCTCCCAGTTCCGGAGCATAACCCGGAGAAGCCCGCGCATGGCTTCATAGTCACAGAGGCGTGCCGTGACCGATGCGGTGTGCAGGTAGCGCACCGGCACCGACAAACTCACGGTACGGACGCCTGCCATAGATCGCTGGATCACGCCGCCATCCGAGGCGCCGCCCGTCCCCTGCTTGATCTGGTATGCGATGTCATGCGCTTCGGCACAGCGGCGGGCATAGGCAATCAGCGCAGGGTCATACAGCGCCGTCCGATCCGCCAGCGAAAGCACACAGCCGTCACCCAACACCGCCGTGCGCGCCGCCTCCGGCACGCCGGGCAGGTCGCAGGCATCGGTCGCACCGACCGTCCATGCCATGTGCGGCTTCACGGTATATGCCGCGACAGATGCGCCGGATATACCCACCTCCTGCCGGCAGGTGAATACGAAGTATACGTCAAACGGCATATCCGCCGGGGAATTGTACAAATCACGGATGACCTCAATCAAGGCCGCACAGCCCAGCCGTCCGTCCAATGCCTTGCCCTTCAGGCAGGCGTCGTCCTTGCCGAAGGTCACGAAATCGGAGTCGAACACGCCGCAGTCCCCGATTGCCGCGTACTTCTCCGCCTCCTCCGCGCTCCCGGTTCCGATGTCCATGTACATCTTGCCGACCGGCGTCACGCGGGACCGCTCCTCGGCAGTCTGCATATGAATCGCTTTTGTGGCAATGACAGCCGACAGCTCCCGGCTCAGCGTAGCACCATCGCGCATCCGCACGCGCCGCCCGCACAGCACGCGGGGATCCATCGCACCGATGGCGGAAAACTTCAGGTAGCCCTCCTCCGTGATCTCACGCACCATGAAGCCCACCTCGTCCATATGGGCACAAACCATCAGCCTGGCAGGCTCGTCCGCCCGGTAATCCAGCCCGCGCCCGCGCACCAGCGCAATGAGGTTGCCTGCCCTATCGGTCGTGACAAGCGCGGCATCCCCAATCTGCTCGCGTATGACGCGCCGCACCTCGTCCTCACATCCGGACGGACCGAAGCACATCGACAGCTCCCGGATAAGCTCCACACCGTAATACTGCTGTTTCATCTTCCGAACACCTCCGCAATACGCCGTGATCTGACAAATTCCCGCACGCCCTGCGACAGTGCCTTGGCGTCCTCCATAGCCAGAATCTCCGCCGCCGAATGCATACTCTTGATAGGCATACTCCACAGCACAGTCGGAATCCCCTCCGCCGCATTGTTGACCACATTGGCGTTGGTTCCGGTGCTGCCAGCCGCCGCCTCCGGCACAAAAGGAATGTGCGCCGCGCGGCACAGCTCCATACTCATGCGGGTCAGCTGACGGTCACAGATCACAGCCGTGGCTATGGAAATGCCGCTCCCCATGGGCGAAAGACTGCGCTCCTTGGCGTCCGGTGTTGCGGCGTGCGTCACGTCCATGACCAACGCATAGTCCGGTCGGATGCCGAAGGATGCCACCCGTGCGCCCATAGAACCGATCTCCTCAAAGGTGGAGAACAGGAAGTAAACATCGCCCGCCAGCTCGTTTCTCGGAACCGCGTCAATGCCGAACACAGCACAGGCACCGCAAGCCTTGTCATCAAAGGCTTTTCCGTAGATGCGTCCGTCGGCAAGCTGCCCGTATACCGGCTTGAATCCAACCGGCGTCCCCAGCGGGACGAGCTGCTCCAGCTCTTCCTTGGAGTAGCCCGTATCAATCACCATCTCGGTAATGGGTTTGAGCTTCTCGGCATCCGCCGCCGGGAGCAGATGTGCCGGCTCGGCGGCAACCACGCCGTACAGCGTCTCCTTGCCGTAAATGACTACCTCGCCAGCAGGCAATATGCGGGTATCCACGCCGCCCACATTGGCAACCGTAAGGAAACCGCCGTCCCGGTAGCCGTTGACCATCATGCCGATCTCATCCAGATGCGTGTCAATCAGGATCTTGGGGGCGTCCTGTCTGCCGCACCGCTTGATGAACAGATGATTGCCCAGCGCATCCACCTGCATCTCGTCGAAGGCGGCACCGATCAGTCCACGCAGCGCCTCGGTAGAGCGCCGCTCGCTGCCGCTGACCGTCGGAAGACCGCACAGCGACACGATCAGTTCGTTCAGTGTCATGTTTTCTCTATCCTTCCTTTTCAGTATTCCTTTGTCTGTTTTTATAGGTTTCCTTTGCCTGTTCCCGTGCCCGTTACCTGCCTGACAATGGTGCGGAAGCGTTCTCCGCGCTCCGCAAAGTTGCGGAAAGCGTCAAAACTGGTGCAGGCAGGTGAGAGCAGGACCGTATCGCCGGGGATCGCCTCCCGGCAGGCGGTTTCCATCGCCTCGTCCCAATCCGGTATCACGCGCACCGGAAGCGCCGTCGGGCTGAAATCAGGACAGGCGTACAGTGCCGTCCGGATCTGTTCCCGCGCCTCGCCGGTTAGGATGACCGCCGCCGCCCCGGCACACAGCGCCTCCGCCAGCGGCGCAAAGGACAGGTGCTTATCCTGCCCGCCGCAGATGACGGTCGGTTTGCGCACAGGGTGTCCCGCCGCCTGCTCTTTCTCGCGCAATGCGGCAAGTGCCGCCAGCGCCGCGCAGGTACGCGTCGGGCTCGAATCAATGGAGCTGTTATAGAAGCGGATACCGCCGCAGTCCGCCACCAGCTCCAGTCGGTGCGCAACGCCGTCGAAGCGGTCGGCAACCGCGCCGGCAGATGCGGCAAGCTCCTCCGGTGGAATCAGTCCGCCGCACAGGGCGAGCGCGGTCATGAAATTCTCCAGATTGTGACGTCCCGGCAGGCGGATGCGGGAAACATCCAGCAGGTCGTATCCCTCCGCGCGCGTCTCCGACCGGACGGTTCCCCCGACTGCAAAGACTGCGCTGTCACGCGTTCCGCCCCCCTGCCGCTCCGGCGGGACAACCCGCTCCCATCCGGATACGGCGGAGGAAAACCATGTGACCGGTACCTCCGGCGGCAGCGACAGTCCCAGCGCACGCGTGTCAGGGTTCTCCGCGTTGAGCACGGCACCGCAAAGCGGATCGGCACTACGCATATGCGTGCATATGTTGGCTTTTGCCGCCCGGTATTCTGCCATATCGGTGTGCCAGTTCAGGTGGTTGGGTGAGAGGTTGGTGACAGCGGCACGGTCGGGCGAGCGGCGCATGGTCATCAACTGGAAGCTGGACAGTTCCAGCACCGCCACGTCATCCGCTGTCATCTCATCAACCAGCGGGAGAAGCGGAGTGCCGATGTTCCCGCCCAGGTACATCCGACCGTACCCCCGCCTTTGCAGGTAGTCCGCTACCAGCAACGACGCTACGGTAGTGGTTGTTGTCTTGCCGTCGGAACCGGTGACTCCCAGCACAGCCGCTTCGGTCAATTCCAGAAACAACTCCATCTCGGAGGTCAGGCAAGCGCCGTGCGCCACTGCCGCGGCAAGCGCGGGCAGATCGGGACGGATGCCGGGCGTACGGAAAATCACGCCGGTTCCGTCCAATCCGGCAAGATACCCCGCGCCGGAGATTACCGGCACGCCGAGTGCCCGGAGTCGCGCCGCATCCCCGGATGCCGCCAGTTCCCCGGGCTCCCGCCTGTCCCGCACGGTCAGTTGTGCGGGCGAAATACCATGTGCCAGCAGCCATTCCACCAGCGGTCTGTTGGAAACGCCGTAGCCCAGCACGGCGACCTTGCAGGATTCGCCCTGTGCCCGCTTCAGAATCGGACTGTTCTTCATTGCGTTCCTCCCTCAGTGCCTACTTCGCCTTATACCTTTACATTATAATCCTTTTCCGGGGGGTATGCAAGTGGATAGAGAAAATTTTACAATTATCAGAGGATTATCAGAGGCGCACCGATGCACGTCTGAAGCTCCCCCTGCGGCGGAACCCGGACGCATTGACTCGTTCTGCTGCTGTCGTACCCCTGTGCCGGGAGTCGGTGTTTGGGGCGAAAAAGAATTCGAGCGCTCCCCCTTTTTCGTCTGTCCGAGAAAAAAAGTAAACGCCGATGCCCCGCTTTCGTGTCGGTTCCTATTGACGCGGAGGCAGTTTTGTGATAGAATGGTGAAGACAAAATCACCAGTTCTTTCAGGCAACCATCTATGAATATCGGAGGTATTGATCATTCATGAAAGCCATCACAATCACGAACGGCGGCGTAAAGCTGACCGGAGGGGTTCCGCAAAGGACGGATTCCCCCGATCGGGACGGTCGCCGCAAGACCATTGCCGGGCAGATCCTCGATGCGCACAACGCCCCGGGCGCGGATCAGGATAAGCTGCACCTGAAATTCGACGCGCTGGTTTCGCACGACATCACGTACGTAGGCATCATTCAGACAGCCCGTGCCAGCGGACTTCATGAGTTCCCCGTCCCCTATGCCATGACAAACTGCCACAACAGTCTGTGTGCGGTCGGCGGGACAATCAATGAGGATGACCACGTGTTCGGCTTGTCCGCCGCCCGCCGTTTCGGCGGCATCTATGTGCCCGCCAATCAATCCGTCATCCACTCCTATGCCCGCGAGGCGTTGGCGGGATGCGGACGCATGATCCTCGGATCCGACTCCCACACGCGCTACGGCGCATTGGGAACGCTGGGTGTCGGGGAAGGCGGTCCCGAGCTGGTCAAGCAGCTTCTGCGCAATACGTATGATATAGACCGCCCCGGCGTGGTTCTGGTCTGGCTGACCGGATCGCCGCGCCATGGCATCGGTCCGCACGATGCGGCTCTGGCACTGGTCGGCGCGACCTTCGCCTCCGGATTTGTCAAGAACCGGATTCTGGAGTTCGCAGGTCCCGGCGTGGCTTCGCTTCCCATCGACTTCCGGAACGGCATCGATGTCATGACCACCGAGACGACCTGCCTGTCCTCGGTCTGGGTCACGGACGAGGCAACAAAGCAGCACTACGTCACGCACGGCAGACCGCAGGATTTCCGCCCGCTCGCCCCGCAGGACGGCGCATACTACGATGGTATGGTAGAAATCGACCTTTCGGCACTGGAATCCATGATTGCCCTTCCCTTCCACCCCTCCAATGTGTACACAATCCATGAGTTTACTGCCAACGCGCGGGAGTTGCTCGCGGGTGTGGAAGCGGAGGCGGCGGCAAAATTCAGCAAAGCCTCCCTTCATCTGACAGACAAGATACGCCCCGACGGGCGCGTACAGGCGGATCAGGGAATCATCGCAGGGTGCGCAGGCGGAATGTTTGATTCCATTGACGAGGCATCCGCCATCCTGCGCGGCGGTTCCACGGGCGACGGCTTCTTCAGCCTGTCGGTCTACCCGACCTCCGTGCCGGTCTCGCTGGAGCTGACCCGCATCGGCGCACTGACCGACCTGCTCGCCGCCGGGGCGGTCATCAAGCCCTGCTTCTGCGGTCCCTGCTTCGGCGCCGGGGATGTCCCTGCCAACAACGGACTGTCCCTGCGGCACACCACCCGCAATTTCCCCAACCGTGAAGGTTCCAAGCCCGGTGAAGGTCAGCTGGCAGGCGTCGCGCTGATGGACGCGCGTTCGATTGCTGCGACGGCACGCATGGGCGGTATTATCACGGCGGCAACGGATATGGACTATGCATATACGCCGCATGCGTATCACTTTGACGGCTCGGCTTACGCAAAGCGGGTCTACAACGGCTTCGGCAAAGCGGACCGTACCGCCCCGCTGATCCTGGGTCCCAACATCACAGACTGGCCGGCGCAGTACCCGCTCGCCCAAAATATTCTGCTGGAGCTTGCCGCCGTTATCCGCGACCCGGTCACGACCACGGACGAGCTGATCCCCTCCGGCGAAACCTCCTCCTACCGCTCCAATCCCCTGCGCCTTTCGGAATTCACGCTGTCCCGCCGGGCGCCGGAGTATGTCGGACGCTCCAAGGCAGTCGCGGCGCAGGAGACGGCACGCCGCGCCGGAGAGCTGTCGCCTCACCTGCGTACCGTTCTGTCCGCTGTCGGTGACGCGGATGCGCTGGCGTCGGAGACGCAGTTCGGCTCCTGCCTGTTCGCCAACAAGCCGGGAGACGGCTCCGCGCGGGAGCAGGCGGCATCCTGCCAGAAGGTGCTGGGCGGCTTCGGCAACATATGCTATGAGTACGCCACCAAGCGCTACCGCTCCAACTGCATAAACTGGGGCATCCTGCCCTTTACCCTGCCGGAGGGAGCGGAATTTCCGTTCGCGGTCGGTGACTGCGTGTTCGTGCCGGACATCCGGCAGGCAGTCGCCGCAGGGCAGGAAACCATCCATGCAACCGTCATCCGGGCAGACGGCACGACGGCACCGCTTGCGTTGAAGCTCTGCGGGCTGACGGAAGAGGAAAAGCAGATCATACTGGCGGGGTGCCTGATGAACTGGTACGCCGCACACGCAAAAAAGTAAGGGGAGGACGTTCACATGGAAGAAAAACAGTATTCGGTAGGCATCAATGTGCTGGGCGGCGCGGGGCTGTCGCAGGCGCAGCATATTGCCCTGATCGCCGAGGCAGGCTGGGACGCCTTCTTTACCGGCTGGGATCCCGACCGCATCGGCAAATGGGCGGACGCGGGGGCACGGGCAGGACTTACCTACGCATCGGTTCACGCACCGTTCGGCGAAGTCAACCGGATGTGGGAAGCGGGTGACGCCGCAGAGCATGTCCGCAATGATTTGGTCGCCTGTGCGACCGACTGCGGACGCTACGGTATCCCGGTCATGGTTCTGCACCCGTTCATAGGATTCCGGGATCATACGCCCAACCGGATCGGCATCGACAACTTCCGCCGTGTAGTGGAAGCGGCTGACCGGGCGGGCATTGCACTCAGCTTTGAGAACGTGGAGGGAGAGGAGTACCTCGCCGCGCTGATGGACGCCTTTTCCGATTGCCCGCACGTCGGCTTCTGCCTGGACACCGGGCATGAGCTGTGCTACAACCGGGGAAAGAACATGATGGCGCTGTACGGGGATCGACTGAACCATACGCATTTCAACGACAACCGGGGCGTATCCGGTGCCGACATCGACTGGCTGGATGACCTGCACCTTGTCATGGGGGACGGCGCCGTCAACTGGAACTGGGTCATGAGCCGCATCCGCGCGTCCGGCTATACAGGACCGCTGATGTGCGAGCTGTCGCTGACCAACAAGCCCGGCAAGCATACGCAGGACGCCTACGCCGCCATGGGTATGGAGAAATTCTATCGCTTCGCCTACGAGCGCGCGCTCTGGGCATCACGGCAGTGAGCCGGAACACGCAGGAAGGGAGAAATGCATGGGCAAAATACAGATGAAAACACCGCTGGTGGAGATGGACGGGGACGAGATGACCCGTGTCCTCTGGCGGATGATCAAGGACGAGCTGCTGTCGCCCTTTGTCGAACTGAAAACGGAATATTACGACCTGGGACTGCCGGAACGCGAGCGCACGCAGGACCGCATCACGTGGGACGCGGCGCACGCTGCCTGCCGGCTTGGTGTGGCGGTCAAATGTGCCACCATCACCCCCAACCGACAGCGCGTGGAGGAGTACGGGCTGTCCGAAATGTGGAAGTCCCCTAACGGCACCATCCGCGCCGTGATGGACGGCACCGTGTTCCGCGCCCCCATCGTGGCGGATATGGAGATGTTCCCACCGCTGGTACGCGGCTGGAAGCAACCTATTATCATCGCGCGGCACGCCTTCGGAGACGTGTACAAGTCCACCGAGTACCGTGTTCCCGGCGCAGGGCGCGCCGAGCTGGTCTTCACCGACCGTTCCGGGCAGGAGACGTTCCGGGCAACAGTCAGCGACTATGACGGTCCCGGCGTTCTGCAGGGCAGCTTCAACAAGGATGATTCCATCCGTTCCTTCGCGCATGCCTGCTTCGGCTTTGCCCTGTCGGTTCGGCGCGACCTGTGGTTCTCCACCAAGGACACCATCTCAAAGCAGTACGACCAGACCTTCAAGCTGATATTCCAGGAGATATACGATGCAGAGTACCGGGCGGCATTTGAAGCGGCGGGCATCCGTTACTTCTACACGCTGATCGACGATGCGGTCGCCCGCATCATTCGGAGTGAGGGCGGCATGGTCTGGGCACTCAAGAACTACGACGGCGATGTCATGTCCGACATGGTATCCACCGCCTTCGGTTCGCTTGCCATGATGACCTCCGTGCTGGTCTCCCCCGACGGAAAGTTTGAGTACGAAGCCGCTCACGGCACCGTTACCCAGCATTACTACCGCTACCTGCGCGGCGAGGAGACCTCCACAAACCCGATGGCAACCATTTTTGCATGGAGCGGCGCCCTGCGCAAACGCGGCGAGTTGGACGGTCTGCACGACCTGTGCGCCTTTGCCGACAGACTGGAGTCGGCAAGCCTTGCCGCCATACGGGACGGCGTCATGACCAAAGACCTTGCCGCCCTTGTGCCTGCCGATGCGCGGAAACGCGCCGAGAGCGAAGGACGCCCTGTCCGATCGGTCAACTCCGGCGAATTTCTGCACGCTATCCGTGAGCGGCTGGAATCCGCACAGTAAGCCCGGACACCGTTCCAAAGCAATATAGCACCATGACGACGGCACAGATACGCCGCCGGATACCCGGATACAAAGAAAGGATGTAATCTACAATGCACAACCGCCGTTTTTTGCGTACTGTCGTTCTTCTGCTATGCCTTGCCATGCTGTTGCCGCTGACTCTTGCCGCTGCGGGTTGTACCGGCGGCTCCGGCACTGCATCCGGCACGGATGCTCCCACCGGCTCCGCGACCGAGCCATCCACTCAGCCGGACACCGACGCCCAGCCCGGCTCGGAAACCGTCACGACTGGTGGAGGAACCGAGACCGAAACCGATGCGCCGGCACCGGTTCCCACCCGTTTCAACGAGGGAAAAGTGGACTACAAAACCGAAAAGAAAACCACCGTGTACGAAGCCTTTGACGAGAACGGGCGCAATACGGTCATGGAGAAGGGCGCAACCGGCGTGGTGACACTGTTTGACGAGGATTTCTCGGACGGAGACCCCAACTGCGGCGGCAAGGCGACCTCCCGCTCCGCCGGCGCGACCGGCGTGCACGAGGGGAAGCTGTGCATCCCCTACAACGGTACGGACGGCGTAGGCGGCGGGTGGACGACCTGGTGCCCCGAAATCAACACCAATTTCACGGACTTCAGCCAGATACAGCTCTCCGCCAACATAGAGGTCGTGGGCGGCGGCAATCCTGCCGCAACCGGCTTCATCGGCTGCTACCTGTCCAACTACACATACAGCATTGCGGACAACGCCGGTGACGGCATCTGGTTCTCCTTCGTGAGCCAGCATGACAGGATCGCCGTGTTCGGAAGCGATCCGGCACACTGGGGCTGGCCAGGCGGCAACGTGCTGGTGCAGCTTTGGGACGGCGCGCTGTCCGGGCAGTTCAGGGTGGATCTTGTCTGCACCGATGATCTGACCACTACCATGTTCATCAACGGGATCTATGCCCTGTCCGTCAGGATTGAGGACAGCCGGATTCATGTCTACGACATGGCAAACGAACAGGTTTACGAGGAAGATTACAATATGTCATCCGCCAAAGGCTCTCACTACTCCGTGTTCTGTCATGGCGGCGGATTCATGATTGATGATATGCAGGTGTACGGCGCCTCCCGCGGCTCCACCGTGGAAGAGGTTGTCGTGACTGCCACACCGAAGGAGGGATATGCTTTGGGTCTGGATATCACGAACAGGAACGACCTTGTCGGTATCTGCTATACCATGTGGTTCAACGCGATTTTCGGTGACGGAACCGGGAAGATGACCAATATGCCGAACGTGCCGGAAATGACAGAAAAGTACGGGTTCTCTGCCGAGTACGGCTTCGGCACAAAGGATGAACAGCACAACAATCTCGGGCAGTTCCACTACTGGTCCGAGCCTGCACAGGGCTACTACCGCAGTACCGACACCGATGCCATCCGCAACAATATGCGTCTGCTGTACAAGGCTGGCGTGGATTTCCTGATCCTGGACTACACCTATGCCGGCGCCGGCTACCAGCCCGGCTCGTCGGAGTGGACGAACTACATCAGCAAGCCCATGAACGCGCTGCTGGACACCATCATGCAGATGCGTGCCGAGGGCGAAGGCACACCGTATGTTGTCATGTGGATGAATGACGATTCCCTTTTTGACGTCATCTATCAACACTTCTACGGCGTTGAAAAATGGAAGGACTGCTTCGTTTTCTGGAACGGCAAGCCGTTCGTCATGCGCTGGATCGCCGACGAATCCTGCCTGGACACCGACAAATTCACCGTGCGCGGGATGTACGGTCTGCGCGGGCAGGCGGCGCCCGGTCAGTGGACGTACCTGGAGGTCAGCAACAAGAACACCGTTTCCTACTACGGCGGCAAGCCGGAGCACGTCGGCGTCGCCGTTGCCACGCAGGAAACCTATATGTCCCTGCCCACGGCACACGGACGTGCGGGCGGTGTGTTCTGGTACTCCCAGTGGCTGAATGCCTTCAAGGTTCATCCCAAAATCGTTTCGGTCACCTGGTGGAACGAGTGGACGGCTCAGCTGTACCATACAGATGCCGGCTACATCTTCACCGATAACTTCAACCAGGAGTACAGCCGGGACATTGAACCGATGAAGGGCGGGCACGGCGACCAGTACTACCGCTGGCTCTGCGAATACATCCGCGCCTACCGCGCCGGGGAGGATTGCCCCGTGCTGGTCGAGGACGGCTACGAGCAGCGCGCATATCGCGCCCTGCGGGATTTTCTGAAGGATAAATAAAAGACTCTGCAAAAACAATACCTCATTACCTCACATGATGAAAGGAAGCCGTACCGCCATGAATAATCGGGGATTCATACGCATCCAACTCCTGCTCCTGTTTATCCTCCTGCTTGCCTGCTGCATCTGGAGCTGCTCCGGCAAGCAGGATGCCCCGGACGGCACCGCTTCCGTCGGGGCGACCTCCGCCCTGCCGGATACAGGATCGGAAACAAAAGTCGAGCCGGAAACCGCGAGTGAGACCACTCCCGCCACGGAAACCGAAACCAAGACAGAAACCGCAACGGAAACCGTCACGGAACCCGAGACCTCCTTCAACGAGGGCAAGGTGGATTACGCCATCGTGGACGGCACCGTAATTGCGACCCCGCAGGACGGGTACAGTCTGGGACTGGATATCACCGACCGGACTGACCTTATCGGCATCTGCTACACCATGTGGTTCAATGCCATTCACGGCGACGGGGAGGGCAAGCTGGAGGGCTGCCTCAATGTTGAAGAGCTGATCGCGCAGTACGGCTTTTCCGCCAAGTACGGTTTCGGCAACGAGAAGGAGCAGCACAACCACCTGCATCAGTTCCACTACTGGTCCGAGCCGGCTCAGGGCTACTACCGCAGCACCGACACCGACGCCATCCGCAACAACATGACCCTGCTATACAACGCGGGCGTGGATTTCCTGATCCTGGACTACACCTATGCCCATGCCGGTTACAGGCTTGGATCGTGGGAGTGGATAAACTACATCGGCAAGCCCATGAACGCGCTGCTGGACACCATCATGCAGATGCGTGCAGAAGGACTGGGAACGCCGTATGTCGTCATGTGGATGAACGACGATTCCCTGTTTGATGCCATCTATCAGAGCTTCTACAGCGTCGAAAAGTGGACGGACTGCTTTGTATTCTGGAATGACAAGCCGTTCATTATGCGCTGGAATGCCGGGTTGGACGATATCGACACCAAGTATTTCACGGTACGCGGTATGTCCGGTCTGCATGGCGCTTCCACGGCGCAGTGGAGCTACCTGCAGGCAAACAACAAGCGCACCGTATCCTACTTCGGGGACGATCCGGAACACGTCAGCGTCTGCGTGGCTGCACAGCTCAGCTATATGTCCGATCCGCATTCCGCCAATGGCAGAGCCGGCGGTGTGTTCTGGTACTCCCAGTGGCTGACCGCCTTCAAAATCCATCCCAAGATCGTTTCGGTCACCTGGTGGAATGAATGGACGGCACAGTTGTACTATTTTGATTCCCCCGGCTATGTCTTTACCGACAACTTCAATCAGGAATACAGCCGGGACATCGAACCGATGAAGGGCGGGCACGGCGACCAGTACTATCGCTGGCTCTGTGAGTACATCCGCGCCTACCGCGCCGGGGAGGATTGCCCCGTGCTGGTTGAGCCGGGCTACGAAAGCAAAGCCGCGCGGGCTCTGCGGCTTTTCCTGCGGTAAACCTCTGTTCCGGACGGCTGCTGCGTACCGATTCAGAATACCGAATACCGAATACCGAAAAATTAACAATCACCGGGCATATCCCTATTCCCGGGAGAATAAAGGAGGTTCACACATGAAAACGATGCGAGGAAAGCGCATTCTGACAGCTTGCCTGACGGCGATCCTGCTTATGGGCGCCCTTTCCGTGCTGGCACTGCCGACCGGCGCAGCTTCCTATGTGAAAAGCATCCAGAACGGCACCGGAACACGGAGTGCCGAATCCATATACGCTCCGTTTTCCTACCGCGTCAATGTTCTCGGTGAATTCACCGCGTTCGGCTTCGCCATGCCGACATGGACACGGGACGACTCGGTGTGCCGCCTGTCGCTGTACCTGTGGTCTGGCACCTACGAGGACACCCTGAAGCAGGAGCCGATTGCGACCAAGGTCTTTGACCCCATGCGGGACAATGCCACCAACACCGTCACCTTTGATCCGCAACCCGCAGGGGAGTACCTCTTCCACGTCTCGGAGCCGCAGGGAAGCGTCGGCGTCTGGGCAAACGTCAATCCGACGGATTCGCTCGGCTACGCATACAAGGATGGCACGGAATCCAAGTCGCTGGAACCGGAGTTGCACATCACCTTCACCGAAAACCTTAACGAGCCGTTCGGTGCCTGCGAGCCGTCCGTCCCCCCCGCCGACGGAAACCACACCGCGCCGGCGGAGTACGTCATTCCGGAGGACAGCAAGATCTATACGCACGAGGTCATGCCCGACACATGGGTTTTCACGGACGGACTGGGACGCGTTTCGCTGACCAATGCAGAGGTCGGCGATCCCCGCACCGACCGCACCCTTGCGCTGTTCTACTGGACATGGCACGGCTTCCTGCGCACGGGAAATCCCTTCAACAATCAGAAATTTCTGGAGGAGAATCCCGATGCACTGCGGGATTACGATCATCCGGGCTGGCCTGTCTCCGGATACGAGCACTTCTGGAATCAGCCTGTCTACGGCTATTACAAGACCACCGATACATGGGTTCTGCGGCGGCAGGCGGAAATGCTTGCCAATGCGGGCGTGGATACAATTTTCACCGACAACACCAACGGGTTTCTGACCTGGCGCGACTCCTACCGCCCGCTGATGCAGACGTGGTCGGATGCCATGGACGACGGTGTCCGGACGCCCAAGGTGTCCTTCATGCTTCCCTTCGGCGCCAACGAGGATACCCGGGCGCAGCTGAAGGATCTGTATCTTGACATCTACCGGAAAGACGTGAATCAGAAGCTGTGGTTCTACTGGGAAGGTAAGCCCATGCTGATGGCACACGGCGGCGGTAATCTGCTGAACAGCGCCGACAACACCGAAAAGGAAATCAAAAATTTCTTTACCTTCCGTGCCAATTATCCGGGCTACATCAACAATAATCCCGGGCTTGGCGCATGGGGCTGGCTTTCGACCTATCCGCAGGCTGTCTACTACGGCACCTCCAGAAACCAGAAGGAGCAGAAGCCGGAGCAGATCACGGTCGGCGTGGCGATGAACCATGACTACAAGCTCGGTCTGCTGGCTGCCATGAACGGCTATCACATCATGGGACGCTCCTATACATCCTCCTATCAGGATCGGTACGAGAAGGAAGGCGCATCGGCAACACTGTGGGGCTACAACTTCTCCGAACAGTTTGATTATGCACTGAAGGTCGATCCGAAGGTCGTGTTCGTCACCGGATGGAACGAGTGGACCGCCGGACGTTATAAGACATGGATAGAAGGCTCCGCCGCCGCGGTCGAAAATGCCTTCCCCGACCAGTGCAACGATGAGTTCTCGCGCGACCTGGAGCCGACACGCGGCGACCTCCGGGACAACTACTACTATCTGCTGGTCAATTACGTCCGCCGCTACAAGGGTGCCCGCCCCATTCCCACGCCTTCGCAGGCGGCTACCATTGACCTGGGCAAGGGTACCGAACAGTGGGCATCTGTCGCCCCGTACTACGCCGCCTATATCGGGAACACGGGCGACCGCGATGCGGACGGCTACGGCAGCCTGCACTACACCGAGTACTCCGGGCGCAATGACATCATCGGCGCACGCGTGGCACGGGATGACGACTACGTGTATTTCCTGGCGGAGTGCAACGAGGAGATCACCCCCTACACCGACCCGCTGTGGATGGTGCTGTACATTGACTCCGACCAGTCCAACCAGGGCTGGGAGAGCTTTGATTACGTCATCAACAAATCGCCCGCATCGGCGGACACCGCCGTCCTGGAGAAGTTCACCGGAAATGGCTACGCTTCCGAAAAGGTCGCCGATGTGAAGTATTCCGTAAACGGAAAGACGATTCAGATCGCGGTGCCCAAGTCCGCGCTGGGTCTGTCCGGCTACGATTTCACCATCAATTTCTCCTGGACGGACAACGTGCATGATGCGGATGACGCGGCGCCGAACGGGCAAAGCGAGTATGTGTACTCGCGCTTCTCCGGCGATATCATGGAATTTTACGTATCGGGTGATGTCGCGCCCGGCGGACGCTTCAAGTACAGCTACATCTCCACTGCTGCCAATGCAGGCGCGGAGCCGGCTACCGGCACCGATACCGAAACCGTCACGGAACCGGCACCTGTCACCGCAACCGACAGCGAAGCATCGGACAGCGGCACGGTCACCGCACCGGATTCCGACACGACGGGCAGCGAAACGACCGCCGCAGGCGGATGCCGATCCTCGATCGGTGTCGGGGCAGCGGCTGGGCTTGTGGCGCTGGCGGGTGTACCGTTGGTGGCTGCCACAGGAAAAACCGGGACGCGCGTGCGCAACTCCCGCAGGAAGAAGGAACGCGGAGACAAACCCTGAAAAACCCGGAACCGAAAGCAAAACAATCAATATCGGCAAAAAGGAGAAGTCGCCATGAGATACCTGAGACACTCATCCCTCCTGCTCAGTCTGGTACTGCTGACTCTCGGCTGCGCCGCCTGCCGCCCGTCCGGGGGGAACGCAACTCGAACGGAAACAAGGGAAACCCCGACATCTGTTCCGGCAACGGGCACGGATACCGGAACGGGCGCCGGAGCGGAGACACTCACCGGAACAGACACCCCCACCGTCCGGCTGACGTTTTCACCCGGCGTTGCAGGAATGGAGGATGTAACCGTCAACGCTGCAGTCACAGATACTGCCGTCACCCTGCCCGGTGACCCGGTGCGGGCAGGCTACGCCTTCAAGGGCTGGTACACCGGAGAGAACGGAGCGGGAGAACGCATCACCTGCGCGTCTCCGCTGACCGGGGATGCGACCTACTATGCCTGCTGGGCGCCGTACACGGATATGAGCAGCCGGAACTGCATCCGCATCGGCGGCTTCAACGGCATCACCGAATCCGATGCCGTCGAGGCAGACTTCAAAGCACTTGCCGACTGCGGTATCGACCAAATATACTTCACCTTTTTCCATAACGACAGCGAGGACGGCGTGTACACGCTGGAGAAGTCCGTGCAGTATCTCCGGTGGCTGGAAAAGTACGGCATTCAGTCATGGATAAACGACTGGAAACTCAACGAATTGCTGAAAAACCGCGCCCCCGCCGAGGAATGCATGGCACTGCTGAATGTCTACAAGGATTCCCCGGCATACTGTGGGAACTACCTCGCCGACGAACCGACCGGGGATACCTTCGACAGCCTGCAAAGCGCAGTCACGTATTTCCGGGAACTGATGCCGGGGCGGGAAATGTACGTCAATCTGTTTCCGAACATCGCACCGCCTACCGCCTTCATAAATGGCAGCTATGAGGCATACATTCGAGCATTCCTGACTGATTTCCCGCTGTCCTATGTCAGTCAGGATTTCTACCCCATCGACATAGACGCGCGGGGCAGAAAAAACGTGTCGGAGCAGTATTACGCCAGCCTTTCCGTCATGTGTCGTGCGGCACGCGATGCAGGCAAGGAAGCATGGATGTATATCTACACCATGCGCGACACGGTCAACGCCGTCAAGGACTACGAGCCGACGCTCGCCGATGTGCGCTTTGAAGCAAATACCGCTCTGGCGTTCGGATGCAATTCCATCACTTACTACTGCTTCGACTGCCCGCCGTCCTACGCGAAATCCGACAGCTTCGGTATGCTCAAGAATCACGAACGCACATCTCTCTTTGAAGTCGGTGCACAGGTAACGCGCGAAATCAAGGCACTCTCCGAGGTTTTCCCGCGCTACCTGTGGCGGGATGCAGGCATGATTGCCAGCTCTCCGCGCATCAAACGAATGCTGCGCAACGCGGGAATACAGTCCGTTGCCGATATGGGGCTGCCCTGCACGATTACGTCTGTCTCGGACGTGCTGGTCGGCTGGTTTGAGGAGGCCAACGGCGACGGCATGGCGCTGATGCTGGTCAATCACAACGACCTGAACACAGGCAATGCCGCCGAAGTGATCCTGACTTTTTCCGGTGCGCAGTCCGTTACGGCACGCATCGGCACGGAAACAACTGTTCTGACGCCTGCCGCCGACGGCACCTATGCTTTGACGCTGAGCGCCGGGCAAGGATGCTTTCTGGAGGTGACATTTTGACAGGTTGACAGTTTGACAGTTTGACAGTTTGACAGTTTGACATTTTGGCGCGGCACAGCTTTCCCCGTCATGACAGATCCTTCCCCTGCATACAATGCACCGGAAGGTGGTGTATACAGAATGAGAATGCCGGATAAAGCAAAGCGTCTGCATTTCCCGCGCCGGGGGCTTGCGGCAGGGTTGGCGCTGTTTCTGTGCCTGTGCCCAACCCCCGTGTGCGCGGCAGACGGCGAACCTACGGCGACCGGGGGACAGGCGGGAACCCCTGTACCTGCCGCGCTGACCGAGGTACAGAAGCCGGAGCCGTTTGACTGCCGGGGGGCAATCCTGATGGAGGCGGCGACCGGGCAGGTTCTGTACGAGCAGAACGCCGATGAAGCCATGCCCCCCGCATCCGTCACAAAGATCATGACGCTCCTGCTGGTCATGGAAGCGATAGAAGCAGGCAGTCTGAAGTGGGATGACAGCGTGACGGCAAGTACCCGTGCGTCCTCCATGGGCGGCTCGCAGATATTTCTGAAGGAAGGCGAGCAGATGCCGGTGCGCGATCTGGTCAAAAGCGTCGTAATCGCCTCCGCCAACGACGCCGCGCTGGCGCTTGCCGAAGCGGTCTCGGGCAGTGAGGAAGCGTTCGTCCGGAACATGAATCAGCGCGCCGCGGAGCTTGGCATGAAGAACACCGTGTTTGAAAACACCAACGGACTGGACGATACGGCGAAAAACCACGTCACCTCGGCGCGGGATATTGCCATCATGTCGCGGGAGCTGATCCGCCACAAGGAGATTCTGACTTTCAGCTCCACGTGGATGGATACGGTGCGGAACGGCGCCTTCGGTCTGACCAACACAAACCGATTGGTGCGCTTTTACCGGGGCTGTAACGGGCTGAAGACCGGCTCCACTGCCAAAGCCGGATTCTGCGTGTCGGCAACGGCGGAGCGCGACGGCATGACATTGATCTGCGTCATCATGGGCGCGGCAAACCGCGACACGCGCAATGCGGTGGCGGCTTCCCTGCTGGACTGGGGCTTTGCCAACTACGCACTGTACACCTGCCCGGCAGGCAATCCCACCCCTGTGCGCGTCCCGGGCGGCATACAGCCGACTGTCGGCGTGCGCCATGCGGCGTTCTCCTGCGTCCTGCCGCGTGCAGACCTTTCATCGGTCGAGAAGGACATAGAACTGCCGGAAGCCGTCCCGGCTCCGGTAAAAGCGGGAGACACAGTCGGAAAGCTGACCTTCACCTGCCGGGGCGTGACATTGGGCGAGGTTACGATCACAGCCGATGCCGACGTGAGCAGAATCGGTTTCGGCGGGATTCTGCGGCGCCTGCTGGCACGGTTCTTCCTCATCTGACGCGCAGACCAACGTCAACGGGGGAGTGAAAAAACTCAAAATGAGTTTTTTCACTCCCCCGTTTTTTTGCCGGTATTACAGTGCCTTGATCAACACAACGTAGCTGTCCGGCGCACCGTCAAAGCGGATCTCATAGCCAGCCATCAGCTCGGCGCCGGTTCGGACTTCATCGATTCTGCCATCGGTATCGGTCAGGTGATAGTTTTTCTCCGGATCAAGACCGCGAAGCCTGACCGTCAACGTTGCGGGCGCCGCCTCCTTCATCCGGAAGACCTGGAAAAAGCCCTCGCCGCGGGACGGATCGAAAAACTCCCAGCCGCTGTCATCGCTCAGCTTCTTGGAACTGTCGGTCAGCGGGTAGTAATCGCTGTACAGGTAGGAGCGTATCAGATTGTACTCGTCCTGCGCCTGTTTGAACAGCCCCCACATCTCCGCAGAACCGTTTGTATAAGTCAGGCTGAACAGTCCTGCGTAGTTGATCCGGAACTGGTGGATGCTGTTGTCGGGGCCCGTGCTCTGATTCTTGAAATACGGGAACCATTTGAACAGTTCCTGCGTCATCCCCAGTTTCATGCCGTAGGACTCCTCGGTGATTGTGCCGTCAAAGAGATCGGAGTAATGCAGCGGTACCGACCGGCGCATGGTCTCCAGGTCGTTCCGCCCGCCGCCCGATGCGCAGGAATCAATATACATATCCGGGTAGCGCTCCAACAGCATATCCCAATACTGCAGGTAGCCACAGACATACCGGTTTTCGGTCATGCCGGTGCGCCCCTTGTCATCATGGGCTTTCCACGCCGCCGCAGGGTCACAGTTGAAGTCCTGCCGGTACACGCGGATACCGCCTGCATCGTCTATCACCTTACACACCCTGTCGAACACCCAGTTGACCGCCGCAGGGTTGCCGAAGTCGATAATGTCTCCCTCCAGCCAAATACCCTTCATCACGCGCCCCAGGAGCCAGTCAGCCGAAAAATCGGGGTTATCCGCCAGGAATGCCTGCGAATCCAGTCGCACGACCTCCGGCTCAAACCACAGGATCAGCCCCGCGTTCCGGGAACGCAGAATTCTGGTGATGTCCGCCATCCGGTCCGGGAATCGGTTGGCATCCATCCGCAGGGAACCTGTCAGGGGCCACGCGACCGGCTCGGTTCCGATTCCCGTGTACCAGCCCGCATCCAACCAGAAAGCGTCCAAATTGATTCCGTGGCGGTAGAATTCCGCCATCTTCAGCTTGACGACCGGTGTCGTCACGCCGGAGGACATGGAGGACGAGACAATCATGGTGGGGATGACTTCCTGCTTCTCCCCCGCGCGCGCCATATTGCAGTCGATGAACCAGTGCCGCCATGCGTTGGTCGCGGCGTCCTCGCCGCCTTCATACTCCACGAACGCCAACAGAGGCGTGCGTGCCGACTCGCCCGGCTTCAGGTAAGACGAGAACTTGTACTGTCCTGCCAGCATGGTCACGGCATCTCCCTCCGCGCGGAAATGCGCCTTCCACGTGCCCGGCCAGCCGATGGCTATCATGGTACCGCCGTCGTCATGCTGCAGATTGAAGTAAGGGAACACGTTGTGGGACGGTCTGCCGCTGGTGGATTCCTTCCGGATCCACCGGCTGGTGAGTTTCGTCTCATACGGCTCATACCACGAGGAGCCGGCATCGCCATCGATTCCCTTCAGCACAGCATTCTTCGCGGGGATAGTCACCCGGTAGCAAAGATTGTCGATGACCTTGGTATCGGTGTCGCTCCGGTTCTCGACCGTCACGCGGTACTCATATGCGCCATAGCGCGGATACGCCTTGGCTTCCAACACGAATACGGCATTGATTTCCGGATTCTCCAGCGTCAGGAATGTGCGGGTACCGTCCGCCTCCTTGCTGTCCTTGCGCTCGGTAACGGAAAAGCCATCGCCGAAGCCCTGATACCGCACGCCTCCATAGGTAAAGCTGATGGGGAATTCAGCGGGTGAATTCAACATACTTTCCAAAGGTTTCATGGTTTCCTCCTGCTCCGCCCCGGAGGTTTCCTCTCCGGTTGTTATCTGTTCGGGTTCTGTCTCAGTGGATCCGCCTGTCGTGGCAATCTCCCCGGTCGCGGTCGCGGTCGCAGACTGCGTTGCATTACCGGAGGTTGCGTCCCCCGTGCTTCCCTGCCCCGCACAGGCAACCGCCCCGATCAGCATACAAACGGCAAGCAGTACGGACGGGCATATGCGGCTCAAATATCTCTGTCTGCTGTTCATGCGTCCTCATCCTCCTTGTTTTTCCTGCGGCAGGCAGCCCCTGCTGCCACGGCGGCGACCACGATGCCGACCGCTCCCGCACCCAATACGGAAGCGCATCCTGTGTCCGCCCCGACGGTAGCGGATGCTTCGGTCTCCGCCGCCGACCCATCCGGCACGGCAGAAGTCTGTTCCGTCTCCGGCGTCTCCGTCTGCATGGACGACTCCGCCGTAGCCGCAGAAGTCACAGGGGGTTCGGTCTGCGTAACAGGCTTTGTCTGCGTGACGGGTTCCGTCGCCGTAGTAACGGGCGGCTCGCTCGTGTGGGTTTCTGCCGGCTCCGCGGCATTGGCGTCGTAAATCAGCACGCCGTCCGCCCGGAACAGTTGCTCCACATTGCCGGAAACACTCAGCACAGCGTTTGCCCACGCGCACCAATCGCCGGCAATACTTCCCGCACCCGAGACAGCCAGCCGCAGTGTGCGGATACCGGTCACGTCCACCTCGATCATAGCGAACGGTTGCATATACTTCATCAGATCGGAGCGGAACAGCTCGCGCCCGTCACCGGACACGGAAAAGATCGCGTCCGCCATCGTGATGTCGTAGGCGCTCAGCGTGATGACCATGCCGATTCGCGCGGCGAACTTGGTAAAACCGTACCCGGAGATGTCAAGCTCCACATAACTGCCGAAATTATTGTCGCAGGCGTGCATTCCGACGCCTTTGGCATACACCAGCAGATCAGGGGAGTATATGGTCTCTCCGGCGTTGTTGTTCCCGTCACGCGTGACCTGCGTCCCGGCGAGGGCGTTTGAGGACTTCCACGGAAGGTCGGATACATAGGCGTAGCCGTCCTTCAGCGTGTCCGGCTGATTGTCGGCATCCGCTCCGGAGACCGGCAGAGCCAGCCCGAGCATAGCTAGAGAGAGCAGGAAAGCAAGTACTTTTCTTGTCATGAGAATCATCTCCTCCTTACATCAGCGGCGACAGCAGCCGCAAAATACCCAGCCAGAACCGGTACAGGAAATTCTCCTGCTTCTTTCCGGGCACCACCGGCTGACTGACTTCAAATGTTTGCAGAAAGTCCTGTTTGACCTCCTCCGCCATCGGATGATCCACGAACAGGCAGGCGTTCTCAAAGTGCAGGGTCAGCGAGCGGTAGTCCATGTTGACACTGCCCACGACCGCCAGCCGGTCATCCGAAAGGAAGGTCTTGCTGTGGAGAAAGCCCGGCGTGTACGAATACACCTTCACACCGTTGGCAATCAGTTCCGGGTAATGGGATTTTGTCAGCTGGAACACGATCTTTTTATCCGGCACGGCAGGGCAGACCAGCCGCACATCCACCCCGCGCTTGGCGGCAAGGCAAAGCGCACGCGTCATTTCGTAATCCGTTATCAGGTAGGGCGAGAATATGTACACGTACTGCACCGCCTGCGTGATGATATTCAGGTAGACGTTCTCCGCCAGCACCTCGCTGTCCATCGGCGAGTCTCCGTAGGGCTGTACATACCCGGGACAACGGACGGCAGCCGCACGCTCCGGCGGCGGCAGGAAGCGGGCAATGTCTGCATCCTCCTCCGGATGCAGCGCGTTCCACATCTGCAGGAACAGCAACGTCAGACCGCGCACGCCCTCGCCCTCCAGCCGGACAAAGTTGTCCTTCCAGTCGCCGAAGCGTACCCACTCACCGATATACTCATCAGACATATTGGCGCCGCCGGTATATCCGATATATCCGTCCACCACAAAAATCTTGCGATGGTCGCGGTGGTTCATGACCACCGAATAAACCGGTCGGTAACGGTTGAAGGCGGTACAGCGGATGCCCCGTGCCTCCATCTGCTTCACGTAGTCACGCGGAAGGCAGGTAATGCAGCCGAAATCATCGTACAGGAGGCGTACATCCACCCCTGCCGCCGCCTTTTCCGTCAGGATGTCCAGCACGGCATTCCACATGATCCCCTCCCGGATGATGAAATACTCCAGGAAAATGAACCGTTCCGCACCGCGCAGATCCTCCAGCATCCGGTTCCAGCCAGCCTTACAGTCGGCGTAGTAGCGGGCGTCCGTGTTCCGGTACAGCGGAAAGCCCTGCCGTTCCAGATAGTGGCACTGCCCCGCCACGTCCGCGTCGCCCACGCGGCAACGCATCTGCTCCGTTACGATATCGTCCGGCGAAGCATTGCCGACAGAAAACGGCGCGAGCCCCTGCCGGCTTGTTTCCAGCGCACGGCGCAGTTTTTTCTTGGGCGCCTTACCGCCGGAGAGAAAGTACAGGATCCCACCGAAAAGCGGAAACACCAGAATCGGCACAATCCATGCCATCTTGACCATGGGATTTCCGTTTTTGTTGACGATGATTACAGCGGCAATCAAGGTGACGAAGTTGAAAGCCGCAGCCACGATCATATAGTGGTCACTGAGGCGATGAATGAAGAAGAACATCCAGAACAGCTGTGCGAGAATTGCCAGGCTTACCAGTGTAAAACGGGAGAATACCCTTCCCCACCAACGCATATTCAAGCCTCCTTTCTATGGATGTCTGTGGACGCAAAAGCGGTTCCGGTCCGCCACACACGGCGGGCGGAACCGCGAAAAATGCAGGATTGTTTTCAGAAAATCCCTGTCGTAACAGGTCGTAACAGGTCAACGATGCTTGCGGCGCATCGGCAGGACAGCCGCCGTCGCGCCCAGTGCCAGCAACACTGCCGCACCGGTTGCAACTGACTTGCATCCGCCGGAGGCGGCGCCCGTCGTCTCCGCATCCGTGACGGTCTCGGTATCCGTTTCGGTCTCGGTCGCAGTCGCGGTCTCCGGAGCCTGCGTTGCAGTCGTGACCGGCTCGGTAGCTGTCTCTGTGGCAGTCTCGGTCTCGGGGCCGCGGGCGTTCTCGCGCGTGCTGATGTAGCTGTACTTGAAGCGTCCGCCGGGTGCTACGTCACCGGAGATGTAGAAGTCCAGAATATCGCCGGAGAATACGCCCTCCTGCCCCTCGTCATGGACATTGTCCGTCCATGCAAAGTTGACGGTGAAATCGTCGCCGGAAAGTCCGAGATCCGCCTTGCGCACCTTGACGGTCAGGTATCTGCCGTCCAGGGTATAGGCACACTCCGCGACCATCTCGGTATCGTAGCCATTGCCGGTGAACTTCTCCAGCATAACGGCATTCTGCGTTGCGCGGGACTTATTGATCACATAGTCGAAGGTTTCCCAGCCCTGGTTTTCCTGATTGCTGTCGATGTACAGCGTCATCCAGAGGTCATCACCCAGCCCCACGACGTCAGATGCGCACTCAGCGTGGAAATACAGGTACTCGTCATCCCGCGCCACCTGTGCGCCGATGAGGTCGTTCCGACCGGAGGTTTCCTTGTAGCTGTGCCCCCGGTATCCGGCGTGGTCGCGGTCACCGATGTTGTTGATATAGGATGCATAGTACGGTTCAACGGTCTTCCACTGGGACTCCGCACCCTGCATATCAATGGTCTGATTGAGCGAGGGAGTCGGGATGGGATTGACGCCCTTGTAGCGACGGACATAGTTGACGAACAGGTAGTAGTAGTGATCCTTCAGCTCGCCCTTGGTCGGCTCAAGGTCGCGGCTGAACTCGTTGTCAAACTGATCAACCAGCGCGTTGTTAACAAGGCTGTTGGGACCGCCCCACGGTGTAGGCTGGCGCCATGCGTGCCATTCGTTCCAGCCGGTCACGAAGACTACCATGGGATCCTGCTTCAGTGCACGGTCAAACTGCTCGGAGAAATTATAGCCCCAGAGCGACGCCGACGTTCCCTCCTTCTCGTACCGATCCGGGTACGTGGAGGTATAGGAACGACCCATGACGTGCTCACCGTTCATTGCGGTGATCTCGTGCGTCACGTAGTTATGGTTCACGGCAACGCCGACCGTGATCTCTTCGGGCGTCTTGTTGCGCCGCTGTTCCTTGGTGCCGTAATAGACCGGCTGCGGGTAGGTATGCAGCCATCCCCATTGTCCGACATTGGTCTTACCGTTCAGCAGGTATGCCGCCTGCCCCGACCGGAAGGTAAAGAAATTTCTGATCTCACTGGGCATCGAGTCGGAGTACGCCATCAGCATGGGCTTGTCGTCCAGATAGTACCACAGCTGCTGATAGACGCCGTCCTTATAGATATCATTGTACAGCGACCGGAGCTGGGACTGGCTGCCGCTGTTGTCCCCGAAGGGCAGGAGGAAGGAGATCTTCGGGACCTTCACGCCGTCCTCTGATGCCTTGATCCAGTTTTCAAACAGCGCATGGTAGGCACTCTTCCATGTCAGGGCGCCGTTGGTGTTGTCATTGAACACAACATCCACGCCTGCGTTCGCCAGCATCTCCGCCTGCTTGCGGAGCACCCACTCATCTGTGGTACGGTAGAAGCCGTAAATCGGCTCGTTCCAGAAGCAGTAATGCCCCGCTCCCCGCCATGCAACGTGGTTATAGTCGTTCTTTGCATCCGGATACTTCTTGAGCAGTTCGGTCGTATTGGTTGCGCCCTGCTGACCCAACTCCTCGTGCCATGTCCAGTAAAACAACGCCAGCGTCTTGCCGTCGCGCACGGGACCGACATCCGCAAAAGTCAGCGACTTGCGCCCCAGTCCGTCGGTAAACACCCATGTGTCCGGCATGGCTGCATTCTGGCGGAACAGGCTGTCCGCCGGGACGCCGGTCTGCTGGGACGGCGCGTCCGTTTCCTTTTCTTCATTCTCAAGTGCTGTGAAGAACGTGGCAGGCTTGGAGGTGAAACGGACAGACAGGCACAGATCCATCTTTTCCTCGCTCCCGCCCACGTACACCAATCCGTGCGTCATGCTGTTGCCTTCCACTGCCCACACGCCGACCTGTCCGCGCGTCCGGCTGACCAGGATGTAGTATTCCCCGGCAGGCTGTGCGTCAAAGGTCAGTTCCGCCATGCCGTTGTCGGTCAGCGGATCAAGAAAAGCGGTCGCAATCGGCTCGCCTGCCTCGGTAGTCGTGTGATTCCGGTTCCACTTATACAGGGTGAGCTGTGCGGCGGAATCGGACGTGCTCCATGTGCACAGCGACAGCGCCACCGAATCAAACGTACCGTTGATGCCGAGCCGCAGCCCCAGCTTGGTGTTTTCCTCGATCTTCTTCGGAACCTTATCGGTATTCGCCTGCGTATAGGACGTGTAGGTATACGCTTCATCTGCCGCCGCAGGAAAAACCAGAACAGCCACAGCCGACAGCAGCATTACCGCCGCCAGCAGTATTGCCGCCATCCGGCGGAATCGGGGGGTCACGTTCGTGTTACTCATAGTTGCTTCCTTTCCGGAGCCGCCGATCCACCGGCGGCTCTGTGCTCATCATGTTGTATGTGTTGCCAAGGGAGTACTGTGATACGTTGCGGCATCAGCGCCGCGTGCTCCATGCACCCGACGTGAAGTCGGGTACCGGAACCGGTGCGCTTCCCATTGCGATGGACTGCTCGGACAGCGGTGTGATGCACATCCATGCGGCGGCGTCGTAGACGTCGATGGGACACGGTTCGCCCTTGCGCACCGCCTCGATGAAGGCATCATAGACCAGCCCATCCATGCCGCCGTGCCCGCCGCGGATACCGTTTTCCAGGTAATCACGCCAGACCGGGTGCTGATATTTTTCCAGGTATTTGGTCGCGTTGTTCCAGTTCGGTGTCCAGTTGAAGTGATCCGCCTCGGTAAAGTCGCTGTCCAGATACAGCGAGTTATTATCCTCCGTGTACAGAGCGCGGGTGCCGTGCACGGTAAATCCGCGGCTGTACGCGCGGGGGAGCGTGGTGTCCAGCGTCAGACTGATGGTCTGTCCGCCGGCACACCGGATGAGCGTACTGACGACATCTCCCTGATTGAAATGTGCCGTTGCCAGCGCGGGATTGATTTCCGGGTGGCGGGCGGCGTAATCGTTGAGCCCCGCCGCCTTGGTGGACATGGATACCAGCGAAAGCATCCGGTTGCCGCGGTTGATGCCCAGCACCTGCGCGATGGGACCCAGCTCGTGCGTCGGGTAGTTCTCGCAGTTGCGGCTGAGGTAATTGCGCAGGCGGTAATGGCGGTTCTCCTCGCCGCGCGCGACCTCACTCCGCAGATCATGGCAGTAGCCGCCGGAGCAGTGTACTACCTCTCCGAACAGTCCTTCCTTCACCATGTGCATGACCATCATTTCCATCTGTCCGTAGCAGCAGTTTTCCAGCAGCATGAAGGGCGTTCCGGTTCTCTCCTGCGTGCGCACCAGCCGCCAGCAGTCCTCAACCGTGTACGCGCCGCCGACCTCCATGCCGACCGCAATCCCCTTCTCCATTGCCTCATAGGCAATGGGAAAATGCGATTCCCATGCCGACATGATCAGCACCGCATCGACGCGCTCAGGATCGAGCGCCGCATGCCAATCCGTCGTCGCAAAGGGGCGCTCCCCGTAGGCGCGCTCCACCGATGCCGCGCCGCACGCGACACGATCCTCATACAGATCGCACACAACCGTGACGCGCAGTGTATCCATTCCCAACAGCAGCCCGTCCAGCACCGACTGCCCACGTCCTCCAAGCCCTACGGCGGCAACTCTTACCTTTTCCATCTGCGCTCCTCCTTTTATGTCCGGTCTGCGAGTTTGTCCGCAGCCTCTTCCGGTGTCCGGACATCGACAAATACCGTGTACCCCTGTGCCTCCAGCTTCTGCTTCTGGAAGCCGAGGTTCTTGTTCATGCGCTGGCACAACACGATTTTTCCGCTCTCCCGCAGGGCGTTGCACCGGCACTGCAATGCCGCCACATCCGCCGCCGCGAAGGCTTTGCCGTACAGCACCGCCACCTTTTCCCTGCCGCCCTCCGCGCGGAACTTCTTGTCCAGCAGAGCGCCGACCAGGCGCTCAAAGCCAATGGAGAAACCGCAGGCGCAGGTCGGCGTGCCGGTAAAGCTGCCGATCATGTTATCGTAACGGCCGCCGCCCGCAATGGAGGATCCCTTGAAGTCATCGGATTTGATTTCAAAAATCGTGCCGGTATAGTAGCCCATGCCGCGCACCAGCGTCGGGTCAAAGGACAGGCGGAACCGACCGCCGGACATGGTGGCTACGCTGTCGAATATCTGACGCAGATTGTCCGCCACACCCGGCTCCATGACGTCGCCGAAGGCGGTCTCCACAAACGAGAAGCGATCCGGCGCGTTCAGGATACCGTGGAAGATTTCCATGTAGGCATCCACGGCGGCAGGCTCACACCCGGATTCAATCAGCTCGCGCCGGACTCCGTCCTCTCCGACTTTGTCGTATTTATCCAGCGTTATAAAGACCTTTCCGAAGTCTTCCTCCGCAAATCCCGCCTTCTTCGCCATGCCCTTGAGCACGCGGCGGTCGTTTACCATGACTGTATTGCCACGAACCCCGACGCTGTCCAGGAACAGCGAGGTAACGTAGATCAGCTCGCTCTCTGCGGTATTGGAGGAATCCCCCAGAATGTCGATATCGCACTGTGTGAACTGGCGGAACCGCCCCTTCTGCGGGCGGTCTGCGCGCCAGACCGAACCGACCTGCAACGCTTTGAAGGGTGCCGGCAGACTCCCGGCATTGTTGGCATAGTAGCGGGACAGGGGAACGGTCAGGTCATACCGCATACCCGCGTCACACAGATCATCCGGATCGGCAGTCTCCGCCGCCTCAGCCAGTTTTTCGCCGCGCTTGAGCACCTTGAAGATAAGCTTCTCGTTCTCTCCGCCCTGCTTGTTCGTCAGGTTCTCGATGCGCTCCATGCAGGGGGTCTCAATGGGCGTATAGCCAAAGGACGTATACACCGCCTTCAGCCGGGCGAGCAGGTACTCGCGCACCTCCATCTCGGCAGGCAGGATATCGCGCATCCCCTTGACCGTTTCTTTGATAAACATATTGTTCTCTGTTTCCTTTCGTTTCCGGAGAGCGCAGTCAACCACGCCCCCGTATGCTTTCGATTGGTTCATTATACCATACTGCGGGCGTTTTGTAAAGTGCTTTTTGCGAAAAAAGACAGAAGCAGTCGTGCGGCTCTGCGGCACGGGTGCGCGACTTTCACGGCTCCCGTTTTTTATTCTTCCTGCGGAAAATCAGTTTCGACTGCACAAGATAGCTGACCGCGAACACGCAAAGGTCTGCCAGTATCTTACAGAGCGGCACCGGCCAGCCGGTCAGCTTCCACAGGTAGAGCATGACGGCGCACAGCCCGATGGATGTACCGGTCAGGACGGCAAACTGGAATACGCTCTTCCGATCCGGTTTTCTCCGGAAAACGAAGCGGCAGTTGATCAGGTAATTGCATCCGTTGCCGAGCAGACGCGAGACAACGATGGCAATCGCATCGCCCGTGCGAGGCAGTCCGTCGCGCAGAAAATAGTGCAGGAGGCAGAAAACGCCGTACTCCAGCAGCGAGGAGAACATGGAGCTCCCCGTAAAGCGGATGGCGCGCAGGTGCAATCGGACGGAATCCAGCACGATGCGCCGGTTCTTGCGGGCGTGCGGCAGATCTCCCCGGAGCTCCACCTCGCAAAAGCCGTCCCCGTTCCGTGAGAACCAGTGGAGCTGTCGCAGTTCATAGTCTGCGTGCTCGCCCTCCAGCTCCAGTATTTCGGGAAGGTAGGATGCGTCGCAAACGCGAAGCCCCGTCATGTCGGTGGGAACATGCGCCTGCACCAGCAGGTGGAAAACAACGTGCACGAACCCGTTCCACAACCGCGGGAAAAAGGAACGCCGCCTGTCCGGGTGCCGGACGCCTACGACCAGTCGTTTTCGGTTCTCCTGCCGGCGTGCGGCGTCCAGCATGAGATCAAGGTCTTCCGCCAGAAACACGGTGCTCGCCGCCATAATGGCGATCAGCGCACTTCCCGGGCGCGGGTGACCGTCCTCCCAGTCCTCCGGCGGAAGATCGGCAGGAAGCAGTACGTCCCGTATATGGGCAAGTCCGGTGCGGACAGCCGCACCGCGCCCCCTATGCCGGGCATGGTGCAAAAGGATCATGCGTTCGTCCGGCGGCTCGGTCGGCGGCACATCGGCGTCCGGCGCGCGGTCGTCCACGACGACCAATGTGTATCCCCGGTCGCAGATCTGCCGCGTCAGGGCGGCAAAGCCGTCCTCCGTCGGGCGGTAATTGGGAACGATGACATATATTTTTTCCATGATGGAAATGCCTTTCTGACAATGCTCTGCCGGATGGCCCGGCAATCCGTACGTATGCCGGCTCATCTCCGGCGTGTCCGCCTATTTTACACGGCAAATGTGCCGGGCACGCAAACAAACTGTTCTGAAAATGTAAATTTTTCCGCATATGCACAAAAAATGCCATACAACCTGCCTGCGGGGCGGAAAATTTACATTCTGCCGGTTGTTTCCATCCCCCGTTTGCGGTACAATGACAGGAGCGACAGAAAACAAGCAGAAGAGGAGGACGGCAGCGTGTTCGGATATATCGGTGTCCACGACGCGGAGCTGCGCCTGCGGGAGCTGGACTGCTACCGGGGCGTTTACTGCGGACTGTGCCGGGCACAGGGTTCGTGTACGGGACAGTGCTCCCGGCTGACTCTCAGCTACGATTTTGCCTTCATGGCGCTGGTGCGCACCGCACTGGCAGGCGACACGGTACAGCTGGAGATGCGCCGTTGCCCCGTTCACCCGCTCCGCCGCCGCCCCATGGCACGCATCAGCGACTCGTTGCGTCTGACGGCGCTGTCCGCCTCACTGCTGGCGTGGCACAAGCTACAGGACGACCGGCGGGACGAGGATCGATTCAGCGGAAAGGGGCTGCGTGCGGCGCTGGCTATGCCTTGGGCGGCATCCGCGCGGCGGCGTGCCCTCCGGCGGTCGGTACTGCTTCCCTGCCCGGCGGATGACCCGCAGGGAGCGACAGACGGCAGGAGACTGGACACGCTGATTGCCGACTCCATGTCCGGGCTGTGCGAACTCGAGAAGCAGGCACCGCCTTCCGTGGATGCCCCGGCGCAACTTTTCGGAGAGCTGCTGGGCGGGCTACTGTCCTATGGGCTGGAGGGCGGAAACGCCCGCATTGCCCGGCAGATCGGTCTGCACACCGGCAGATGGATATACATCCTGGACGCGGCGGACGATTACACGGACGATGTACGACACGGGCACTACAATCCCTTCCGGTGCCTGTCCCCCGACGGTGTCCCGACCCTGCCGGAAAGCAACCGCGAGAGCATCCGCCTCGCGCTGTGTCGGGAAGCGGAGGGAATCTCCGACGCATTGGATCTTCTGGATATTCCCGACCGGAACGTCAGCGGCGTGATCCGTAACATCGTGGACGAGGGAATGCCCCACACCGCAAAGCGCATCCTGTTCCCGGACCCCGTCTCCGCAAACAAACGCAGAAGCAAGAGGTATACGAATACATGAAAGACCCATATCAGGTGCTCGGCGTCCCGCAAAGCGCCACCGATGAGGAAATAAAGACCGCCTACCGGAATCTGGCACGCAAGTATCACCCGGACAAGTATCGCGACAGCGATCTTGCCGACCTTGCGGGCGAGAAGATGAAGGAAATCAACGAGGCGTATGACGAGATCAAAAAACAGCGCGCCGCCGGATCGGGCACGGGCGCAGGTCCCGGCAGTACGGGCGGCTACGGTCCGCGCCCCGGCGGTCAGGGAGCCTACACCGGCTACCGCACCGATCGGACCTACACCTCGTCCGAGCTGTTCGGCATGGCGCGCCAGCTCATCAATGCCGGACGAATCGCGGAAGCCGAGCAGATACTGTCCACGATACCGGAAAGCCAGAAGAGCGCCGAATGGTATTTCCTCATGGGCTGGGTTGCGCTGGGGCGCCGGCATTTTGTGGACGCCCAGCAGTTTTTTGACCATGCCTGCGGGCTTGACCCGGAGAACCGGGAATACCGGGAGGCACAGATGCGTCTCCGCGAGCAGATGCAGACGGGAAACGCCGGCAACGCGGATGCCAACGACGGCTGTTCGCTCTGCCATCTCTGCACCGGGCTTTTGTGTCTGAATCTTTGCTGTGACACACGTCACTGCTGACGGAGGTGCCCTATGTCCGAACCGAATCCGCCCCGCGGCAGTTCCCGCGGACGTCGCCGCACAACCTACCGCCTGGCAGTATGCAGTGTTTTCTGCGCGCTCGGAACCGTTATGCTGGGTCTCGGAGCGCTGGTGGAACTGATTGACATCACCTGCGCCGCGTTGGCAGCCGTGCTGTTCCTGCCGGTCTTCTACCGCTACGGAACCGGGTATACCCTGCTCTGCTGGGCAGTCACCTCCGCGCTGGGGCTGATCCTGATGCCGCAGAGTCTGGCGCCGTGGCTGTTCGCCTGCCTTCTTGGCTACTACCCGGTGGTCAAACGGCAGGTCGACAGGCTGCCGAAGCCGCTTGCACTGCTCTGCAAGCTGTGCATCATAGGCGCGGCACTGGCTGTTTACCTCGTCCTGTTCTGGCTCATCATGATGGGAGCCAGCGGCAGTCTGACGGACGTGCTGTTCCGCGGCTTCGGCGAGGAAGGCACATCCGCCGCCCTGATATGGGTCATGGTCGGGCTGTGCATCCTCACCTTCTTCCTCTTTGACCTGCTGATAGACCGGATGGCAATCCTGTACCGGCTCAAGTGGCAGAAACGGGCGGAGAAATGGATGAAATAAGGGCACCGCTTAGGAACCGCCCGGAATTTCCGCGTTTATGAGAAAGGAATGGTCATAAACAAATATGAAAGACGGATTCATTAAAGTCGCAACCGCCCGCCCGGACGTCCGGGTGGCGGACTGCGCATACAATCTGAATGCCTGCCTCGACTGCGCCGCCGAGGCAGACCGATCCGGCGTGAAGCTGCTGGTTTACCCCGAACTGTGCCTGACAGGCTATACCTGCGGGGATCTGTTCCTGCAGGATATCCTGCCCTGCGAGGCATCAGAGGCTCTGCGGCAGTTTGCCGCCGCGACAGCCGGATACGATATGGTAACTGTCATCGGGCTTCCGGTCGCGCACGCAGGAAAGCTGTATAACTGCGCCGCCGTCTGCCGGGGCGGGCAGATACTGGGACTGGTACCCAAGACGCATCTGCCGAACTATGCCGAATTCTACGAGGCACGGCAGTTTACCCCTGCGCCGGACGGCAACCTGACCTATGAACTGGACGGGCAGTACATCCCCTTCGGAACCCGGCAGCTGTTCGTCTGCACGGATGTGCCCGACTTCCGCTTTGCCGTGGAAATCTGCGAGGATCTGTGGGCACCGGTTTCGCCCTCCTCTGCGGCGGCATCTGCCGGGGCGACCGTCATCTGCAATCTGTCCGCCTCCAACGAAACGGTAGGCAAGGCGGAATACCGACGGAGTCTTGTCTCCGGGCAGTCCGGCAGACTGGCTGCCGCCTACCTGTACGCCAACTGCGGGCACGGTGAATCTACCACCGACACGGTCTTCTCCGGGCATTCCCTGATCGCCGAAAACGGCAGTGTTCTGGCTGAGCGTGCACCGTTCGCGTCCGGAGGCGCGTTGCTTATAACCGAAATAGACGTGCAACGGCTGGCGTTTGACCGCCGCCGCATGAATACCTTCGGCAACCGGACAGCGGGCGAATGGAGCGAGGCATACTTCTCGCTGGATCCGGTCGAAACTGTGCTGACCCGCCGGATCGACCCGCACCCCTTTGTTCCGGACGACAGTGCCGAACGGAGCCGCCGCTGTGAGCTGATCCTGACCATGCAGGCGGAGGGACTGGCAACCCGTATGCAAGCCGCGCACGCGAAAAAGCTGGTCGTGGGCATCTCAGGCGGATTGGATTCCTGCCTGGCACTGCTGTGCATGGTGCGCACCGCCGACCGGCTCGGACGCCCCCGCCGGGATGTCATCGCCGTGACCATGCCCTGCTTCGGCACAACCGCGCGCACAAGATCCAACGCCGAAACACTCTGCCGGGAGCTTGGCGTGGATTTCCGGACGGTCGATATTACCGATTCCGTGAACCGGCATTTTGCCGACATCGGGCACGATCCGGAGAACCGCAACGTGGTCTATGAAAATGCGCAGGCACGTGAGCGCACGCAGGTACTGATGGATATCGCCAACGCGGAATCCGGACTGGTCGTCGGAACCGGCGACCTCTCCGAGCTGGCGCTTGGCTGGGCGACCTACAACGGCGACCATATGTCCATGTACGCCGTCAATGCTTCGGTGCCCAAAACGCTGGTACGGCATCTGGTAGGCTATGCCGCCGAGCAGGCGCACAGTACCGGTCAGGCTGCGCTTGCCGGGGCGCTGGAGGATATTCTGAATACGCCGGTCAGCCCCGAACTTCTGCCTGCAACCGACGACGGATGCATCGCACAGGTCACGGAGGATCTGGTCGGTCCCTATGAACTGCACGATTTCTACCTCTATTACCTGCTCCGGCTGGGTGCGCGTCCCCGCAAGCTGTATCGCATGGCACGGTATGCGCTGGGAGGCACCTACGATGACGGTACGCTGCTGCGGTGGCTGGAGGTATTCCTGCGCCGCTTCTTTGCCCAGCAGTTCAAGCGCTCCTGCCTGCCGGACGGTCCCAAGATCGGCTCGGCGGCGCTCTCGCCGCGCGGCGACTGGCGGATGCCGTCTGACGCGTCGGCGGCGCTGTGGCTGCGGGAGGCGGAAGCGCTGAAACAGGCGCAGAAGGAGGAAACTGTATGAATCTCTGTGATCCCCGCACAATCCGGGACGTGATGTCCATGTACGGCATGACCTTCCGCAAGGAACTGGGGCAGAACTTTCTGACCAATGCCGCTGTGGTGGAGGACATTGCCGACGCCTGCTCGGATACCCGCGACGCTACGATTCTGGAGATCGGTCCCGGCATCGGCGTGCTGACGCAGGAGCTGGGAATGCGGTATCGGCGGGTTCTGTCCGTCGAGATCGACAGGCGGCTGGTTCCGCTTCTCCGCTTCACACTGCAGGACTGCCCGCCCGGAATCGTCGAAATACTCAATCAGGACTTTATGAAAGCCGATCTGCACGAGCTTTTGGACGACGCATTTGCTGCCGGCTCCGTTTCGGTTTGCGCCAACCTGCCCTACTACATCACGACGCCCATTCTCATGCGGCTGTTGGAGTCAGGTCTTCCCTTCTCCTGCATCACGGTCATGGTGCAGGCTGAGGTGGCAGACCGTCTGTGTGCCCGCGCCGGCAGCAAGGACTACGGCGCCATCACCGCCGTCCTGAACTATTACGGCGCGGCAGAAAAGCTGTTCCGCGTCCCGGCAGGCAATTTTATGCCCGCCCCCAAGGTGGACTCCGCCGTAGTGCGCATCCGCCTGTGGCAGGAAAAGCCCGTCCGTCCCGCCGACGAGAAGCTGTTCTTTGACACCATCCGGCTGGCTTTTGAGCAGCGGCGCAAGACGCTTGCCAACGCACTGTCTGCCGGGTTCCCGGACATCCCCAAGGATGTGCTGACCGGTATCATCACGGACTGTGGGCATCGCGCGGATATCCGGGGCGAACGTCTGGATACCTCCGCCTTTGCCGCTCTGTCCGACCGCATCGGAATCTGGCAGGCGCAACACCCCCGCACGCAGGCAGGCGCCGATTGATACCGCTCCGCGCGATGCAAAAAACAAGCACTGTTTCCGTGAAAAAAATAACGAAAATCTATTGCCAAATGCGCGGCGATATGGTATACTGTCCACGAATACGGGCATAGCCCGCATGAAAGGAAGGACAAAACATGAGCAAGGATTATATGACCGAAGGACACGCCGCATGGATCACCTACGCAGACCCTGCGGGAACTGTTCCTTCCGAGAAAACCAACCCATGGGAAACCCCCATCGGCGCGGCTGACCAGTTCGCTCCCATCGTGGACAAGAACGGGATTGCGCTGTTCCGCAAGACCTTCACCGTCCGGGAGCTGAAAGCGGCACGCGTGGATGCCACCGCTCTCGGCATCTATGACCTCTATGTCAACGGCAAACGCGTCGGACGCCAGGCGGGACGTGAGGATGCCGCCCCCTACGACGAACTCAAGCCCGGCTGGACGGACTACACCGCCCGGTGCCTGTACTACTCCTACGACCTTGCCCCCTACCTGACCGAGGGGGAAAATACCCTGCTCGCCGCAGTTGCCCCCGGATGGTATAACGGGCGCATCGCAATGGGCACCTACGGTGAGACGCATATCGCCCTGCTGGCTGCCATCCGGCTGTCGGATGCCGACGGCGAACGCGTCCTGTATACCGACAAGACCTGGGAAGCCTCCTGGGGCAGTGCCATCCGCGCCGCCGATATCTGGGACGGCGAGATGTACGACGCCAACCAGCCCTCGCTGGCAACCATTTCGGAAAAGCAGGATTCCCTGCACTGGGGCACGCCTGCCGAGGAGACACACGACCTGTTCGTAACACCGCAGGTCGGCTCGACCATCACGGTCCGCCCCAACCTGACACGCAAGCCGGAGACGGTCACGGTTTACAGAGGAACCGAAGACAACGGCAGTGACTACGGGAAAATCCACGTCGTGCGCACGCTGACCGGAAACAGCTTCACGCTGGCAGCCGGTGAGGCGGCGGTGCTGGATTTCGGGCAGAACATGGTAGGATGGCCGACCTTCACGGCACGCGGCGCAGCCGGCACCTCGCTCCAGATCCGCTTCGGCGAGATGCTCAATGACTCCGGACTCAAATCCCGCGGGAACGACAACCCGGAAGGCTCCATCTATTCCATCAACTACCGCTCCGCCAAGGCGAAGCTGTGCTACATTCTGAACGGGCAGGATAACGCCTACCGCCCGACGTTCTCCTTCTTCGGTTTCCGGTACTGTGAGATCCGTGCAACGGCGGACGTGACGTTTGAGAATCTGACTGCCGAGGTGGTCGGCTCCGCGAACCGCGAAACCGGACATATGGAGACCTCAAACGCCGATGTCAACCGGCTGATTTCCAACGTTCTTTGGGGACAGCGCGGCAATTACCTCTCCGTCCCGACCGACTGCCCGCAGCGCGATGAGCGTCTGGGCTGGACGGGCGACACGCAGGCATTCTGCTGCACCGCCGCCTACAATGCCGATGTGGACGGCTTCTTCCACAAGTGGCTCCAGGACGCGCGCGACTCGCAGGCAGAGAACGGGATGTACCCGGACGTCATCCCGAAGGTGCGCGTGGTCGGCTGGGGCGGCGCCGCATGGAGCGATGCGGGCATCATCGTACCGTATACCATGTGGAAAATGTATGCCGACACCGACATCATCCGGGAACATTACGCCTCCATGGAGCGCTATATGGATTGGCTGGCGACTACCGATCTGAGCGGACCGAACGCGACCTACGGCGACTGGCTGGCTTACGAGCCGACCGATGCACGCTACATCTCGGTCGCGTACTACGCACTGGATGCCCGTTACATGGCTGCCATGTCCCGCGCCATCGGCCGGGCGGATCGCGCCGCACACTACGACAGCCTGTTTGAGCAGGTTCGCGATCACTTCCGCCGCATCTACTGCAACGCCGAGGGGGATCTGAACCCCGAGGTGCGCACGCAGACCGGCTACCTGCTGGCACTGCGCAACGATCTGCTCCTGCCCGAACGGCGCCCTGCTGCCGTTGCGGCACTCAAGCAGAAGATCATCGACAACGGCTATAAGCTCTCCACCGGTTTTGTCGGCTCCTGCATCCTCAACGAGGTGCTGGCTGAGTTCGGTGAAAACGACCTTGCATACTCTCTGTTGCTCCAGACCGAGAATCCGTCCTGGCTGTACAGCGTGCATCAGGGCGCCACCACCATCTGGGAGCGTTGGAATTCCTACACCAAGGCAACCGGCTTCGGCGACGTTGGCATGAACTCCTTCAACCACTATGCCTACGGCGCAGTGCAGGAGTGGATGTACCGGCACATTGCGGGCATTGAAACGACCGAGCAGGCGCCCGGCTTTGCGCACCCCATCCTGCAGCCCAAGCCGGACACCCGGAGCGCGGAGGAAATCCCCGCCGGACAGGAGAAGATTACGTGGGTCAGGACATCCTTTGCATCTCCCGTCGGTCTTATCGAGTCCGCATGGGATATGACGGACGGCTTTACCTACACCTGCCGTGTGCCTGTGGCGGCGACTCTGCACCTGCCGCTGATCGGCAACGCGGAAACGCTGGTCATCAACGGCGTGGCGCATAAGCCGGACGAATTCAGGCTCTGCCCCGTCGGCAAGGGTGTGACCATCGAGCTTGCGCCCGGTGCCTACACCATTGAACAGAAGTAAGGCTCTCCGTCGAAAAACGCGGGGGCTCCACTCAGAAAAAAAGCAAAAGTAACAGCAATAAGGGAGATTTTGCAATGGAAAAGAAAGTCGTAGTCGGCGTCATCGGGTGCGGTTGCATCGCCAACGCCGCACACATTCCCAGCTACATGAATAACCCGGATGTTGTCATCAAGTATTTCTGCGACATTATTCCGGAGAGAGCCGAGCAAGCCGTCAGCCAGTACGGCTGCGGCATCGCCGTAACGGATTATCACGACGTGATCGGCGACCCGGAGGTCGAGGCGGTCTCAGTCTGCACACCCAACCGGATGCACCCCGTCATCGCTATGGACGCTCTGCGCGCCGGCAAGCACGTCCTGTGCGAAAAGCCTGCCGCACGCACCTACGCCGAGGCGAAGGAAATGCAGGCAGTCCAGCATGAGACCGGCAAAGTGCTCAACATCGGCGTTGTCAACCGCTTCAATACCGCCGTCAACAAGATCCGTGAGCTGATTTCCGCGGGTACTTTGGGCGAGGTGTACCACGTGTACGTCTCCTTCCGCGCACGGCGTTCCATTCCCGGACTGGGCGGCGCCTTTACCACCAAGGAAATTGCGGGCGGCGGCGCGCTGATCGACTGGGGCGTACACTACCTGGACATCGTCATGTTCTGCACCGGTGACCCCAAGCCGGTCACCGTATCCGGGCAGGCGTACAGCAAACTGGGCGTGGATATGAAAAACTACATTTACGAGAACATGTGGTCGGAGGGCACCAAGGATCTAAACGGCACCTATGACGTGGATGACAGCGTGACCGGACTTGTCCGGACGCAGACCGCCCCCGGCGTCTGGGGTCCCACCATCTCGCTCAACGGCGCGTGGGCACAGAACATCGGTCCCCACGAGGCATACATCGACTTCCTGGGCGATAAGGCGGGCATCCGCCTTCAATACGGCGGGAATTTCACGATTTACGGCACCAAGGACGGCAAGCTGTGGGAGGAGACACCGGAATACGAAAGCGTCAATATGTTCCAGAACGAAATTGATTCCTTCGTCCGCTGTGTCCGCACCGGCGAAAAGCTGCCCTCTCACATCGATCAGGTCATCATCACTGCCCGCATGATGCAGGCGATTTACGACTCCTCCGACGCGCACGCCGAGGTCAGGCTGGACTGGTAACGTACCGACTCACAGAACGCAGAGGGGGTAGAAAACTCATTTTGGGTTTTCTACCCCCTTTTTTGTCCGCCTCACGCCTCCTCCGCACCGGCAAGACGAACCTGTACCCGCCCTGCCCGCAGCAGGAACCGCTCCGCCGCGCCCGCCGCACGGCGCCCCTCCCCGGCGGCAATAGGCAGCCCGCCCGGTGCGCGCAGCCACTGACCTGCCAGCAGGACATTTTCAATACCCGGGACAGTGCCCCCAGGGCAACCGGGCAACCGCCCGGACAGCAGGCGCTCTGCCAGCTCCGCCGCGCCGTTCCGGAATCCGTCCCCCGGCAGCATCGGGAAGCTCATGAAGGAACCCGTTTCGGTCCCCACAAAACGCCGGTAGGTCGCCGGCGTCCATACGTCCAGCAGGCGGAGTTTTTCTTCCCCTCCGACCGGCGGGCAGACAGCCTCCAGAATACCCGCAAAGGTGCGGGCAATGTCCTGCTTCAGCGCGGCATAAGCGGGGCGGGACAGAGAGAGGATCCGCCGCGCCTCCTGCTCGCCGCAGAACGCCATCGCCTGCACAACGGTACACCCCTGCGGGGCGAAGCCCGGCTCGTGCGAAAACTCCCGCAGCAGCACGGAGGATGCGTGCGGGCAGGCATCCTCTCCGGCTGGGAACGGCAGGATCAGTTCGCCGGAGAATCCGACGCGCACGGACGGACAGGCAAACGCCGCCTGCACGGCGGAAAAGCGTTGCGGCGGCTGAGCCGCATACCGACGGGCAAGCGCGGCGGGCAACGGCGCATCCAGTATGCGTCCGCAGACCGTTGCCGGATCGGCAGTAACGATGACATAATCCGCCGGAATGTGCATGACCCGCGTTCCCTGCCGCACCGTAACCCCGCAGGCACGGCGAATCCCGCCGGTTCCGGACAGATCGATCGATTCGGCTTCTGTTCCCAATCGGAGAACACCGCCCAGCGACCGGAAGCGTGCCGCCATGCGCTCTGCCATGGCGGCAGAGCCCCCGGCGGGCAGGTCGGCATTGCCGGCGCAGAACTGCGCCATGACCGCCAGCTGAGCCAGTGCGGAAAATGATGTGTCGCACACTGCTGTCAGGAACTGCCGCAGGAGCGGGTGACGGAAGCGCTGTGCCAGTTCCCCCGTGGTCAGCCGTGCATACACCGCAAGCTCCGGCAGACCAGCCGCCGTCCGCCGGAGCAGTCCTGCCCCACCCGTCAGCCCCGACAGCGACTGGAGCGCCCGCACCGCGCGAAACAGGCGCCGAATCTCCCGCCCGTCCGCGGGGGAATACCACAGCATGGCACGCTCAACCCGCGCCGCATCCCGCCACAGCGCAATCTCCTCCCCGTCCAGACGGCAGGTATACAGGCTGTCCGGATGCCGGATCTCCGCACCGTCCAACGCCCCCAGTTTCACCCACTCCCGGTACAGTGCCGTTGCAGGGTTGGTTCCCACCAGCCAATGAACGCAGTTATCAATATAACAGCCGCCGCGCACCCAGCCGGTCAGGTTGCCGCCCGGCACGGTATGACGCTCACAGACCGTCACGCGATGCGCCTGCTCGCTGTCTACCAGCAGGTGGATGCCTGCCGACAGCCCCGTCACGCCGCCCCCTATGATTACAATACCCGCCATATATCCGCCTCCCCGCTATTTCTTCCGGGAGAGGATGGACATATGGCGAGCACTTTATACAGGCGGCAGATGTATCTCCAGCGCCTCGCCCAACGGCACCGAGTAAATGAGGATCCGATCCGGCGCACGTCCGTATATTTCGCGGACAGCGGCGGCGTACTGCTCAAGCTGGGAGCCGTACTCATCGGTCAGACGCGCGGCAAGCAGAGTCGGATCATCCCGCTCGGCACGGCTGATACGATCGGTTTTGTAATCGGCTACGGTAATGCGTCCGTCCGGATATTCACACAGCAGATCGACGGAGCCCTGAACATACAGCGTGCGGTCGCCCAGCGCCTCACGCAGGGTCGGCTCGCGCGTCAGCGATGCCAGCGGCACAAACCGCGCGAAGCGGAACTCCCGCCGCACCACCGACGCACGGCGCACCTCCGCGAAGAATCTGCTCGCAAAAAAGCGGCGGATCGCATCCCGATCCAGGATGGCGGCAGTGCGGGCATTCAGATACCCCGCATCCTGCAAACGCGCAAGCTCGGCGTCCGCTCCGTCGGCACAAACGCGGTCGTAATCGCAGAACTGCAAAAACAGGTGCATTGCCGTACCCCGCTCGGCGGCGGTAGGCTTGCGGCTCTCGGCAAGCAGAAGCTCAAATTCGTCCGTTCCTGCCGCCCGGAGCAGGCGGATGGACTCGCGCACGGCATCGGTCGTCCGGGGATCACAGCCGCCGAAGCCACGCTCGGAATCAGGCAGTTTGCCCTCATCGCCCACCGGCAGATCGGAGGAAAAGTAAACGCATTTGTCCACCATATCCGCCACCATCCGCGAAGCGGGTACCTTGGTCGGCAGACTGCGAAGCAATGCCTCGACAGGTGTGGGAACAGGAAGGCTTTCGGCAAGGCTGCGGTAGTAGGCACAGGTCGCCCGCGTGCGCTCATCCGCCGTATCCGTATCGGCTACGGCGCGCGACAGCGGCTCGCAGGGCAGAATCGAGGCGACCGGCAGAAGATTCAGGTCACCATAAGCGGCAAGCTCGGGGTGCGCCTGCCATGCGGCAGTCACCCAATCCATATAACGCCCACAGGACAGCGCCGCATAGCGATCCCCCGCCGGGAAGGACGGCGGCAGTGTCTGCCTGCCGGTGCCGGTTATGTAAAGCCTCTCGCGGGCGCGCGTCATGGCAACATACAGCACCCGCATATCATCCTCGCGCTCGTGGCGTGCGACTGCCAGCGACACGGTGCGGAACGGAAGCGTCGTGTATTTCCGATGGTCTGCCCGCGAAAACAGCTTCATCCCCAGTCCGCAGGTCGGGTCAAAAACCATGTCCGGCGATCGATGCCCGCCCGCCGCCCGCGCGCCGCATTGCGCAACGAATACCACCGGGAACTCCAATCCTTTGGATTTATGTATGGACATCACCGATACGTATCCGCCGCTTTTCCCGTCATTGCCGACCGGCGCGGATACCGTCGTCTCCAGCTTGCGCTCAAAGTACCGGATGAAATCATACACGCCGGTAAAACTGCCGGTTCGCACGGTGCGGGCGGTGTCATACAGGTACAGGAACGCCTGCCCCGTTCGTGCGGCAACGTGTCCGTCCTGGCGCAAAAGGCGCAGGATACCCTCTGCCGGGAGCGTAAAGCACAGGGTGCGATAGCCCTCCAGCCAGCGCACAAAATCTGCCGCGCGCCGTGCGGGTTCCGCTTCCGTCCCGGTGCCGTCGGCTGTTGACGCCAAGGCGCACAGCCCGCCATAGAGGGAGCCGGCACCCGCCGCCCGGACAGTCATCAAATCCTCCAGCGAAAAACCCGGATAGGGTGCGCGCAAAACCTCTGCCAGCGGTACATCCCGGTCAGGGTTGTCCAGAACGCGCAGCAGGTTGACGAGGTAGCACATATCCGCCCCGTGCAGCAGATCCTGCCCGGCATCCGCCTCTTCCAGTTCGCCGCACCCGACCGGGATTCCGGCGGCGGCAAGTGCCGCAGTCAGTTCACGGAAGTGTGTCTTGGAACGCAGCAGAACCGCGATATCCCCCGGTCTGACCGGACTGCCGTCCGCCAGACACGCCCCGCCGCGCAGCAGTTCCGCGATGCGATTGGCGATATGGGTAAATTCCGGATCCCGTGCCGTCTTGTCCGCCTCCGGCTGATCCGGATCCCCGGCATCCTCTTTTTCGCTGTACAGAAGGTCGATCTGTACGCGCGGGGAGACATACCCCGCCGGGACGCGCTTGGAAAAGCCCAGATCGTCCTCCGCCCGGTAGCCGATACTGTCGGGGCACGCGCGGAACAGGTGCCCGCATATGCCGTTGGTCACGCGGATGACAGGCTCGTCACAGCGAAAGTTATCCGACATGAAAATACTGCGCCCGCCGTTATCCTCCGATGCCCCGTCCGTTTGTGCGGACAGATCCAGCGGCGGCAGAGCGCGGCGGTAACCGGCGAACACGGAGGGATCCGCCCCCCGGAAGGCATAGATGCTCTGCTTGATATCCCCGACCATGAAACGGCGGTTGCCACCGATGAGGCGGAAAATGGCATCCTGCACCGCATCCACATCCTGATACTCATCGATGTACACCTCGTCAAAGCTCTCGCGGTACTCCGCCGCGACGGAGCTCGGTGAGCCGTCCGGATTGCACAGAAGCCGCAGCAGGTTGCGGCGATTGTCGGTAAAATCGCAGATACCGCGGCGATGTTTCTCCGCCGTGATCTCCCGGTCATAGGCAGTCAGGAAATCATACAGCACCTCGCACATCCGTGCCATGCGCCGCATATCGGAGGCAACCGCCTCCGGGTCTGCGGAGAACCATTTGTCGCGCAGGCTTTTTTTGATTTCATCCACATAGCCCGTGCGCCTTTCCTTGCGTGCCTCCTGCTCCGGTGTCTGTCCCCGGAGCGCCCCCAGCTTCACCTGCTCAAAACTGCGCAGGCAGGTCTGTATGGCGGCGTAGCTGTCCGCCGCAGACAGCCGGTCGATAAAATCCGACTCGTAAGCATAGGCGGCTCCCCATGCTTTGGCGGCTTTTTCATCGGTGGCAAAGCTGTCCAGTGCTTCACGGTAAAAAGCACGTGCGGAGGTGCAGAATTCCTCCTTGTGCGCCCGCAGGGGAGCACCGGTGCGTGTGCAAAGGAAGTCGGCCTGACTGCCCGCCCGCAGCTCCGCCGCCTCGTTCTTCAGCTGTTCCAGCCCGTCCGGATAGGTCAGGAGTTTTTCATACAACCCGCGCAATGCATCGGGCAGTCCGTCATCCCGCCGCGCAGGGGTCAGCGCGTCACACAGATCGGCAAAATCATTGCCCTCCAGCATGGAAAATACCGTGTCCCCGGGGCGGCTCTCCGGCGCATATTTTCGGTAAAATGTGTCGATGAGATCATCCATAACCCGCCCGCAAAGCGGTGCAAGCTCCGCCTCATCCGCAATGCGGAAGAATGCCGGCAGTCCCGCCTCGGCGAAGTGTGTCCGCAGCGGCTCCATGCAGAAAGCGTCAATGGTACAGATATGCGCCGCGCCGAGACGCAGCAGCTGCTCCTGCAAGTGACGGCTGTCCGGGTGCGCGGCGATCGCATCGTTCAGCGCCCCGGAGATGCGCTCCCGCAATTCGGCGGCGGCGGCGCGCGTGAAAGTCACGATCAGCATCCGCGAGATGTCGCCGGGGTTCTCCGGGTCGGTCAGGCGGCGGATGATACGCTCGGTCAGGGTAGCGGTCTTGCCGGATCCGGCGGCGGCAGAGACGAGAAGCGTCCTGCCGCGCGTGTTCATGGCGGCGAGCTGTGCCGCAGTCCATTGTCTTGCCATAGCAGAACCTTCCTTTCTCAGAGTTTCCTTATGCGTTCCGCAACGGGACAGCCGGAGCGCATCGTGCAGAAGCGGCAGGCATCCTCGCCGGGCGTGCGCGCGGCTCTGCCGCTGTACAGCGCCTCGCCTACCTGCCGGATGAGCGACCGGACGGTATCATCCAACTCCTCCAGATGCGCCGCCGTGCAGAGCGCGGCACCGGTCAGGGTACCGTCCTTCCCGACCTTCAGCCCCGGCAGGTAATCGGGGGACAGGTCGGCACTGGCGGCGTGCAGGACTTCATCATTGTTCAGAATCAGCCCGGAGCGGCAGGGCGAAAAGCTGCCGTCATCTCCCTCGACGGGGCTGAGATACAGCACCTCGGCAGGCAGAACGGCATCCGGCAGTCTGCCGTCCGCGTCGGCAAACAGGTGCCGGTTCCGCGGAGCGCAGAGTGTGAACAGGTAGAGCAACAGCTGGATATTCATATCCTGCCATGCCCGCTTTTCGGAAAAAACATGGCGCGAGGACTTATAATCCATGACGCGGACATACACGGTGCCGCCGTCCCGGAAAACATCCACCCGGTCGATCTTGCCGCCCATGAGAATGCGGGGGGACGCGGACGGGAGGGGGGAATCAGGGCTCGGATCGGTTTCCGGATGCGCCCCACCCGCCGAAGGCAAGGGGGAATCGTATCCGCCGGGCAGTTGCTCCGGGGGCGGATCCAGCGGGATCTCCAGCGGCGACGGATCACCTGCCCGCCGCCCACGCGTATCCCACTCCAGACCCGCGACCGTGAATGCTCCCTGCTCCAGTTCCGCCTGCACCGTCCGTACCAGCATCAGCGCAACCGCACGCAGGCGGGCAAACAGGTGCAGAAGCCGCCCGTCACCGGCAATATCCCCGCACAGCTCGGTCATATACTCCTGCATAATGCGGTCGGCGGCGGCAACCGTCTCCTCTTCCGTCAGGTGCCGGATGCGCCTGTCCTGATCCAGGGAGGTGCGCAGGAACACCTCCAGCACACGGTGCAGGAAAACGCCGGCGTTGACCGCGTCCATACGCGCTTCAATCGGCGCGCGCAGACGGAGCACCCGGGAGCCGAAAAAGCTGTACGGACAGCGAGCATAGCTTTGCAGTGCCGTGTGCGACAGCCACAGCTGATCCCCCAGTGCCCGGCGCACAGCGGGACGCGGCAACGTATCGCCGAGGGGCGGGCGGTAGGCAAACGCTCCGTCCTCCGGAAGCGTCTCCGGGAATGCAATCGGCTCCAGGTACGGAAGCAGGTAACGCACCCGGCTGAAGGCGATGGAAGGTGCCTTGACGCTGCCATCCGCCGTGGCGGTATGGGTAAAAAGCAGCAGATACTGCTTCGGCTTGGTCACGGCACGCCAGATATACAGCAGTTCCTCTGCCGTCAGACGCGGCGCGCGGCTGTCAAACTCAATGCCGAAATTCTCCAGCGTCTGCTTGTCCTGCTCGGTCAGCAGCCCCGTATCGGTCACAGGCTGTGGGAATTCGCCCTCACACAGCCCCAACACCAGCACCGCCGCCATGTTTTCCAATCGGAGGGTAGCGGCAGAGCCGACCGTCACGCAGTCGTGCCGCGCCGGCACCGCCCCCATGTCGGTCTCCTCAAAATACAGCTCCAGCGCCGCAGACAGCTCGTCCGCAGACAGAGGCCCCTCCTCTCCGGGCAACAGCGTGGATATGTCCGCCAGCGCGCCGGTCAGCAGGTTCCACAGCCGAACCGTCTCCCCCGCCTCACGAGTCTTACCCAGCAGAAGCAGTGTCTCAGCGGATGCCGCCAGACTGTCCTTGACGCCCAGCCCGCTCAGGTACCCGAACAGTGCCCTGCTCTGCTCTGCCGGCGTATCCGCAACAGCCAGGTGGGCTTCCAGTGCGCACAGCGGCGGCAGAACCGTCTGCCGGACACGGTTGGCAGCGGCAAGAATCTCCCGCCCGCGCGCCGTCATCTCGGTGGTGTAACCGTCCGGATTCATGCTCCAATCCCCGGCGGACAGGTCTGACATTTTCTTCCCCCGGATGCGCCACGTGTCGGTGTACTCCGCAAAAGCGTCCAGGTCGGTCAGGCTGATACCGCACAGCCCCGTTTTGCACAGCGACACGACATCCGCCGTCTGGTAACCCCGACGGATACAGCGTAGTGCCAGCAACAGCAGCCGCGCGGCGGGACGGTCGGCAAGTCCGGTCCGCTCCGACAGAAAGAACGGAATATGTGCCGCCTCCAGCGCCGCATCCAGCACACCGCGCCACGCAGTCGTGTCGCGCACGACCACGGCTATCTGCCCATACGGAATCCCCGCATTCCGCAACTCTCCGATATGCAGTGCGGCGGCGCGGGCTTCGCCGTACACCGTGCGGGCGGTGATCAGACGTACTGCCCCCCGGCGGTCTTCGTCGGGAATCAGCCGTGCCTCCGGCTGAATGCCGAAGCGCCACAGCCCGTCCCCCAGAATGCGCAACTCGGACGCGGCTGTACAGCCGTCATCCGGCAGGACGCTGTCACACGAATCCGTGCCGACATCCGCACACAGTCGTTCCAGCCTGCGCACCGTATCCCGCATACTGTCAAACTGCGCACCATCTCCGGCTCGCCCCTTCATGCACAGCGTGACAGTTACCGCCGACGCCTGCGCCAGCATGACCCGCAGAGCCGCATATTCAGGCGCCGTAAAGCTGGTGAAGGAATCCAGGTAGACCGTTGTCCCCCTGAAAAAGTCCTCCCGCTCCAGTACCCCGGCTGTACGCAGCAGGCGGTCGGCAGGATCATTGCCGCACAGTTCGCGCAAAAGTCCCCCATAGGCGGCGCTGACAAGCGACAGGTCGCGTAGTTTATGCGCCAACGGAGCATCCGACGGAAGCAGTCGCGCAGCCCGTTCCAGTGCCGCCGGGGAAACGGCGGCGCGCGACAACTCGTCAGTCGCATCCAGCATCAGACGGCAGAGTGCGGGATCCCCATCTGGGGCAGGGTTCGTTCCGGTCTCCAGCAGTCCGTACAGTTCCCGCAGGGTACGCCACATCAGCAAGGCACGCGAGGCGCGGGTCAGCGTCCCGAAGGCACGCCCGCCGAAGCGGTCAGCGACCGTATCGCACAGGCGCGTAAAGCTGAGCACCGACAGGCGCTTCCCTGCCTCGGGCGGCAGGCCGGGCAGAATGCCGCTTTCTGCAGAGTACAGCATCTGTTCCGGCACAAGCAGATAGACCTGTCCCTCTCCGGAGGACAGGTCGGCGCGGATGCGTTCAATCACGGTGCGCGTTTTGCCGCTACCGGGACCTCCGAACAGCAGGTTCAGCATGAAGTATCCTCCGTTTCCGTACAGTTTTGTTGCACTGCCGCTCCGTGCAGGGCGAGGTTTCTTTCAAGCGGCGCACGCCCCCGCCACGCAAAGGTCCGCTCCCGGAAGCATTCCTCCGACATTCCGGCAAGCGCTTCCGGCGTCAGGCACAGCAGACGCTCCGCACGGAAAAATGCAAGCGGCGTGTCATGCGCTCCGGAAAGCGCCGCACGGTTGAGCGGACAGACCAGCTGGCAGTCGTCACAGCCCCAGATCAGCGGATGCCGCCGCAGAGCATCCTGCTCTTCAGGAGTCAGTGCGCCCTTCTTTTGCGTCAGGGCAGACAAGCATTCCTGCACGGGATGCCCGTCCGCATCGGTAACCGGACAGGCACGGCGGCAGGCACCGCATCCCGGACAGGCAGGCGGCTCGGTCGGGAAAATGCCCGGTGCGTGTCCCGTAACTGCCGCAAAACCCGCTCCGACGATCACCTCCGCGACAAAGACAAAGCTCCCGTACTCCGGCGTGATAAGCAGATGGTTCCGTCCCAGAACCCCCATGCCCGCCCGCGCCGCCGCCTCACCTTCCGCGAGCGGGGAGTGGTCGGAAAACAGTGCGAACGGGATGTCCCGGAACTGTCCGCGCAGGGCTGGGAGCGCCCGATCCGACAGCTCCCGAATGTAGAGATGGTAGTCTCGCGGTACGGCGTACAGTGACAGATTGCGCTCCGGTGCGCGTGCATCGGCGGCGATCAGATAGGGTACGGAGAAAAACAGTACCGTCGCGTCCGCCGGGATACCGGCGCGCTCCAGCAGGTAGGGACGGGTCACGCGGCAGGCATTCAGGGGGATCGGGAAGACCGCCGTCCCGACCTGCTCCGCTACGGCGTCCAGTATGCTTTTATCCGGCACGGTTGCCCTCCTTTCCGGGAACGCCAAAAGGCGCCCCTCTGCCGCATTCCGAAAAGCCGGCGCACCCGGCGAACGGCTGGGTGCGCCGGCGATTTGTCTTACATCTTGTCTACGGGATAAAGGATTTTCAGCTGGTTGATCTTCTTCTGATACGCTTCCTGCTGTTTCTCCTGCATGACCTGCTGGTACAACTCCTCGCGGATGTCGGCGTAGGAAATGGGCGTTGCCTCGTTCTTCTTGTTCATCCGGATGAGGTGGTAGCCGAACTGAGTCTTGACGGGACCGGTCAGCTCACCCTCCTGCAGGGCGAACACGGCTTGGTCAAATTCCGGAACCATCTGCCCGCGGGCAAAATCGCCTAGCGAGCCGCCCTGCTTGCCAGAGGGGCAGGTGGAATACTGCCGTGCGGCGTCCTCAAAGCTGATCTTGCCTGCCCGGATGTCCGCCAGAATGCTGTTTGCCTTTTCCTCGGAGTCCACCAGAATGTGACTGGCGTTGACGCTCTCCTCCGCCTGCAGGTCATCCTTATGGGCATCGTAGTAAGCGCGCACTTCCTCCTCGGTCACGCGGACGGACTGGATGCACTTGGTGATGGCATACTCCATCAGCAGCTGCTCCTTCACAGCGGCAAGCTGCGCCTTGAAGGCGGGTTCGCGCTCGTAGAGGTTGCGCTGCGCATCCAGCAGGAACAGGCGCTGCGCGATCATCTGCTCCAGTACGGCAGCACGCCCCTTCGGATTGTTGTACGCCTGCCCGTTGCGCCCCATTGCCTGAATGAAGCGAGTCACATCCTCCTCGGTGATGGGCTTTCCGCCCACCTGTGCCAGCACCTGCCCGGCAGGCTGTGCGTTCACGGTATTTCCCAGATCTCCGGGTGTCAGAATTGCCATGTCTGTTATCTCTCCTTGACGGCTCGTCACGAAATTTATAGTGGTACCAGTATACCACAGAAAAAAGGAAATTGCAAGGGCATTTTGTAAAGGAAACGCTAATTTACTGCAGTTCTCATAATTACAGGCAGTGCCCATCTGCGTCAAAACACCCTGTACTATCCTGCATGGGGAAGTTGCTATAGATCTCAGGCTGACCTCCCGTCAGTCCGATTAGCTTTCTTCCTCCGCAGAACCACCCATGCGACGAGTGCCAGAATACCCAACACGGATGCGCCAAATGCGACTATCGTATACCCCAGCCGCCTGTCAGCGGTTATTTCGTCGGTTTCGCCGGTATGCGAGGAGTCCGGGACTGTCATTTCGTTTCCGGCGGACGCGGAAGTTTCTGTGTCAGATTCCGGTTCGGGTTCGGATTCCGTTTCGGCATCCGTTTCAGTCTCGGGCGGCAGTTCCGGATCGGGGATCGGGGTTGTGTCAACAGGCGTTTCCTGCTCACCGACGCGCCGCACTTCTACCGACAACGCCGTCATACGCAAGCCGTCCGCGCTATAGGCAACCACCAAAGCAGAGCCGGGCTTGACGGCTCGGACAGTTCCGTCGGAAACCGTCACGGCATCGCCGATGACTTCCAGACGGTATCCCGTTTCATCTGTTTCCAATCCCAGGCTTGCCTCGGTGTTTTCGGTCATGGTCAGCAGGCTTTCCGTAAACCGGATTGTGCCTGCCGGAGCGACCTCCTGCACGTGTGCGCGATACATTTTCACCATTTCCGCGTCATCCGGCGCCGTCTCCAGCAGCTCCACACCGGTCAGCTTCCCCCTGAAGTCAAATCCCCCCTCGACCAATCTGCCGATATATAGTGTTTCCTCCCCGCCGGCAGCAATAAAATCGGCATTTCCTTTTCCCGCTTCTTTGCCGTCAATGTACACAACCACGGTGTTGCCGCGACGCACCGCCGTCAGCATATGCCACGCACCGGTGTATCCGCTCATATCTACACCCAGCGACACGGCGGTGTTTCCGTTTCCGGTCGGAGCATAGATTTTCAGCTTGCCCCACTCCATAAACAATTCAAAGTGTCGGTCGGTTGCCTTGGTTCCGCATGCAAGCAGGATATTGAAGGAGGAAATGTCATCAATCTGAAACCACAGATTTACCGCCTGCCCGTCCGTAAAGGTGAACCCGCTCTGCTGTGCCTTTCCGCAGTCGTTCCCTTCGATGTCGATCACAATGGACGCCGCATTGCCGGCTTCCCTCGCCATTTCCCCGGCACTCAAAACGCGTGTATACAGTCTGACTTCATCCAGGATGCCGGCATATGGGATAGAGCCGTCATTCAGCGAACCGATCGACAAGGTTTTTGTCGTTTCGGATATCTTGCCGCGAACCGCCGCGTTGCCGACATTCTGACCGTCGATCCAGGTCGAAATATGCCCGTCCTGCCAGGTAAAGACCAGGTAATGCCAACCGGGTGTGCGGTCCAGGGAGGCGTTCAATCTGATATCGCCGATCTCCGGAGCGTAGAATTGCAGATTGCCGGACGCTGCGTAGAATTCAAAGTGCCCGTCCGTCTTGGGTCCTTTGGCAAGCAGGACATTGAATCCGTCGGAGGCAGCGCCGTTGTACCACATTCCGACAGAGCATCCCTCCCGGAACGTGTAGGTGACATCCGCCGCACCGGCACCGCCATTGGCGCACGCCCAACCATAACCGGACTTGCCGCTGTCGGTCGCAGCGCCGCTCTGAATGGGAAACAGTTGGCGGAGTTCTGTGCCGCCGGTAAACAGTCTGCCGCGGTTGTCCGGTTCAAAGGATACGGACATGGCAAGACCGTCATCCAGCTGCACCTGCGTATACGGCATACGCGTCTTACGGTAGCCTGCCGCACGGACACCGACCACGCCGAGCGTGTACACCACATCGGCATCCATATGCTCGACGGTCAGCACGACCGTTGCAGCGTCCTCCCCCGGCACAGCCGCAGTTACACGTGCGCCGTGATTAAGCAGGTACTGCTCTGCCATCCGGACACTGTCGCTGTCCAGTGCGTGGTCAAAGCGCAGCAGCAGTGTACCGTCCTCCGCGCGTTCTGCCCGGAGCAGACGGGGCGCCGCCGTATCCGCATCCGTTGTGAAGGAAAACCCGCGTGCCATTGCCGAACGGTTTCCGTTGTCGTCCAGGGCGGCAACCGTCACGTGATAACGCGTTACCTCCGAAAGGCCGGTAAAGGTATAGGACAACTCGTCCGCCGGGACGAAGTCCACACGCTTTCCGTCCAGATACAGCTCATAACCAAACAGACTCACATCATCCGTCGAAGCGGACCAGGTCAGCGTTGCCCCCTCATGCGTCACGTCGGTCAATGCCGTATTTCCCGGTGTGGTGGGCGCGACCTTGTCGGCAGGATCCGCCAGATTGAAGCAACTCACCCCGCGCACGGCTGCTCCGTCACTGACCTGCAGCGTAACCGATTCCCCGGCGGCGAGGAAGAAGTAATTGTCCTCACAGGTGAAGGCAGCCGTGTCATCCACCAAAAAGTGAACAGACGCAGCGGGCACGGAGCCGGTGTTGGTCACTGTGATCTGATTTCCGTTCTGTGACCACGTAAGATAGGTGTGGGGCAGACCGAACAAACTGCCCGTGCGATATTCGTAGTTCATGTACGTGTAACTGCGGTTGTACAGAGAACCTCCCAGCAAAAGGTCAACCGTAATGATCAGCGGCGTAGAAGCGGTCTGCTCCGCAGTCAGCGCAAATACGCCCAGCTCACGCAGGCGTCCGACGCTTCCCTGCCCGTCCCAGGTTTCGGTGCGGACTGCCTCCAGCTGTGCATTCCACGCCGTGACACAAACCTGCCACTTCTGCCCTGCCGCAAGTGCGTCCGCATCATCCAACAGGTAAACCGGCATCCGGAAGAGCTGATCCTCCCCGGCGGCATTGCGCGTATGGTAGCGGTCAAATTTACCTGCCGCCATCAGCGGACGGTATGCGTCCTGCATCAGATAGTAGGCGATTTTGGGCGCACCGTACCAGTCCACGATTGCCCAGGACGCTCCCGGGTACACATCATTGAGCTTGTAGACACAGTTGGCGGTATTGTACGGGAAATTCATCCGGGCATTCTGCGCCGCGAGATAATCCGCCTGCGCCTGCGCCAGCTGAGAGCCGAGCACCATATCCTCCAGACTGTCCACCTTCAGAAAAGCGGAAGCATATTGTAAAAACGTATCCACGTCATACCCGTAGGGGGTAGGCGTCCATCCGGTCGTTCCGTTGAAGGTAGCGGTATGGTATGCAAGCACACCGTCACGGGACAGCGGCCACTCGTGAAGACTGTCACCGGTCGCAAACTTGGCGATGGAATCCGGGTTCATCATGCCGTCCAAGCCGTACTCCATCAGGTTCAGACCCCGGAAATCCGCGTAGGTCTTGCAGTAATGCTCCGGGGAGGCGCCGGACCAGTGGATGTGATCGTGCGCGATTCCGCCGCCGCCAACACCGCCGTCCTGCCGCCAGAACACGCGTGTTCCGTCGTATTCGTATGTCAGTCTACCGATTTCATTCAGATTCTGATCGTCCAATGCGGCAACACCCTCGTTACCACCGCCCCAGATAATCAGGGAAGCGCGGCTACGCAGACGCTTGGCATTCAGCCGGATGGTTTCGCGCAGGACATCCATGGGCTGTGTCTTTTGAGAATCCCAGCAGCAGGGCCATTCCTGGTAGACGCAAATGCCGTACTCGTCGCACAGATCGTAAAATTCCTCCGTTTCCAGCAGTCCCCCGCCCCAGGCGCGCAGGAAATTGATACCGGCATCCCGCGCACGGGACAAAATGCGGTCGTAATCCTCCCGTTCAAAGCGCATCATAGCGTCAATCGTGCACCAACCGGCGCCCTTCATGTAGACGGACTGCCCGTTGATAACGACGGTTCGGTTATAGGCGGACGCGCTCTCCCCGTCCGGGTAGGACGCATAGGCAAGCTCTCGGATTCCGAAGTCCGCAGAGGTTGTCCGTGTGGCGCCGTCGGAGCCGGTGTAGGTCACATACATGGTATAGAGATTCTGCTCACCATACCCGGCGGGCCACCACAACCGCGCGTCCGGAATGTCAAAGCGCAGATGCAGGGCGGTTGCAGATGCCGTGCCGGCGTGAACCTGCGTGGAAAACGAGTAGGTCTTCCCCTCAAAATTTTTCGGCACAATCACACCGGTCAGGATTCCGTCCAGGCGAGCGGAGCCGACACGCTCCAGCTCGCAGTACAGATTCACGGTGCCCTTTTTACAGTCGTAGGTCGATACGAACGGTCTCTCCATTTCAACCCCCGGCACATCCTCTACCCGAACCGACTGCCAGATACCAAGCGGAACCAGTTTCGCATAATGCCAACCGTAAGAACAGTTGAATACGACTGTCTGCGCGTAATCCTTAGCCGGCTTGAGATGAACAACCAACGTGTTTTCTCCCTTGCGTATGCTGTCCGTTACATCTATGTACGGACCGCCAAACATTCCCTCATGCGAGGCAATCTTTTTGCCGTTGAGGTAGAAATCCGCCACGTTGCATACACCGTCAAATGCAAGGCGGACTCGATTTCCGCTGCCCTCATAGGCAAAGGTGCGGCAAAAATACCAGTTCTTTTCGCTGTATCGATTCGCCTTCACCATGTTTTTGCCTAAGTACGGATCCTCTATAACCCCTGCCTCCATCAGACCGGTGTAGATGCTTCCCGGCACCTCTACCTCATACGCAGAACCCCATCCGTTTCCGGCTGCCAGCTCCGATATCCGACCGGCGGATTGCATCTTCCAGGTTCCGTCCAGCGTCAGGGTCCAGGCACTGTCCTCCGAAGCCGTGCCGCCGGCTCTCAGCGTAACCGATTGCGGCTTGCTCTCCATCGGTCCAGCCGAAGGCTTGAGGTAGGTTTGCTTTTCATACTTTGCCATGTCGTCCGCGCTGACCGGAATCACGACTGCCGGAATCGCGCAGAGTATCAGGGCAAATCCAAGCAACCAAGCGGCAAAACGTGTGCATCCATGCTTCATAGAAACTTCTCCTTTTTAATATGAATTGACCTTTAATATGCATTCGCCGATTAAAAAGTTCAAATGCAGACGGGGAAATCGGCAATTCCGTCGCCCTGCGCCCCGTCCTTTCGGAGTTCTTTTCGGCTCATAAAGGATTTCATTGTTCAGCCTTTATGACCGATTCCGCTTGCGATTCCTACGATAACCATTCCATGCTCAAAATAGAAGTTTCGGTTTCTAAGACAGTATCTCTATTATAGAGCAAAAACACGGAAAAAGCTATTGACGATTGGCACATTGTGTTGTAAAATAGTCTCAACGAAAGGAGGCGCGGATCATGCAGATTGAATCCATATGCGTAACCAACCATATCTGCGGCGGGTTTGAACAGGTTTCCATGGGGCGGAACGCCGAGACAAAATCACTGCCGTTTCTGTCCGTTGTGCAAAGCACACACGGCTCCTACCGCATTGCGCTGGACGACGGTCCGGCGCTTGAAACCGGTGAAATGGGCGTATTCGTTGCGCCCCGCGCACGGATGCAGCACCTTTTACATATACCGGACGAACGGGACGGAACCATGTCCGCACAGTGGATTTTCCTGGATGTGGAAGTCAACCGCCGTTACAGGTTGGACGATTTGTTTTTGTTCCCAACTGTTTTACCGGAAAAGTACCATCAGGACATATACGTTCTGCTCCGACGCATCGCCGCAACCGAACGGCTTACGGATCGGCTGCCGGACATTCACCGCCTGCTGTGTATCCTACTGGAAGTTGCCATGCCCATGAAAAGCGTGCCGGAGGACGTTATCCGCCTGCGGAATTACATCGAAAATCATTTTTCCCACCCGATATCGACAGCTGATCTGGCAAACATTCTGCACTGCTCCCGCGCGGGCGTGTTCCGCGCTTTCCGACAGTCATTCGGAAACACCCCCGGTCAATACATCACAAATGTTCGCATCCGGCACGCCCAACTGCTTCTGCAGAGCACGGACATGACTGTTGCACAGATCGCTTCCGCCGTCGGCATTCCAGATGCGGCATACTTTTCCAAGCTGTTTCATCGCCTGTCCGGCTGTACTGCCGGTTGCTGGCGGGAAAAATCGAGAGAGCGGGCATGACGATTGTAACACTACGTTCCGTGCCATCAAAGTTTGTCAAAAAAGGTTGAAAAAGAGCTTCAGGTATGGTATAATAGACGGGAATGGCGCAAAAGCCGCAAATACAGACAAAAGCCCCCCGCGCGCCGGAGGGAACGGAGGAAAGCATGGACTGTAAGGAATCAATACCCGCCTGCGGACTTAAGCCGGGGTTCTCCAACGAGGCGTACATCCGCCTGCAATCCGAAAAAATACGGAGCCGCATCGGGGAATTTGGCGGCAAGCTGTATATGGAATTCGGCGGCAAACTCTTTGACGACTACCACGCGTCACGTGTCCTGCCCGGTTTTTTACCCAACAGCAAGCTGAAAATGCTCTGTGCCCTCGGAAATGATGCGGAAATTGTCATTACCATCAACGCTGCCGACATTGAGAACAGCAAATACCGGGAGGATCTGGGCATCACCTACGACCGCGAGGTCATGCGGCTGATCGACAGCTTCCGCCGGGAGGGACTGTACGTCGGGAGCGTGGTCATGACGCGGTACAGCGGGCAACGTGCAGCTGATGCGTTCAAGCGCGCCATGGAAAACGTGGGAATCCGGGTATACCGCCACTACCCTATCGAGAACTACCCGAAAGACATCGGGCGCATCGTCAGCGAGGACGGCTTCGGGCGGAACGAGTACATCGAAACGACCCGTTCACTGGTCGTGGTCACCGCACCGGGTCCCGGCAGCGGCAAGATGGCAACCTGCCTGTCCCAGCTTTACCACGAAAACAAGCGGGGCGTCAAGGCAGGCTACGCCAAGTTCGAGACATTCCCTGTTTGGAATCTGCCGCTCAAGCATCCGGTCAATCTGGCGTACGAGGCGGCGACTGCCGACCTTGCGGACGTGAATATGGTCGACCCCTACCATCTGGACGCCTACGGCACGGTGGCTGTCAACTACAACCGGGATGTGGAGATTTTCCGTGTGCTGGATGCCATGATGTCCCGTATTTTCGGGGTCTGCCCCTACAAAAGCCCCACCGATATGGGCGTGAACATGGCGGGCTTTGCCATTTATGATGATGATGCTGTGCGGGAAGCGGCGCGGCAGGAGATCCTGCGGCGCTATTTCCGGGCGGCGTGCGCGCGCTTGCGGAACAACGGCGACTCGGATGAGCTGCGCAAGATCGAACTGCTCATGGAGGAAGCCGGCATTCGGGAGACTGATCGCGTCGCGGTTCCTGCCGCCCGCGCCGTTGCCGAACGCACCGGACGCCCTGCCACTGCCATCCGGCTGCCGGACGGACATATCGTCACCGGCAAGACAACCGACCTGCTTGGCTCTTCGTCGGCGGCGTTGCTCAATGCGCTCAAGTATATCACCGGAATTCCGGATAGTGTTGATCTCATCTCGCCGGAGGTCATCCGCCCGATCATGCATCTGAAAGCGGAGCACCTCGGCAACCGTAACCCGCGGATGCACACGGATGAACTACTGTTGGCTCTCTCCATCTGCGCTGTCACCGACCGGTACGCATCACTGGCGATGGAATCGTTGGCAGGGCTTGAGGGTTGCGAGGTGCATTCAACGGTTATCCTTGCGCACGCGGACGAGAAGCTGTTCGGTAAGCTCGGTGCCTATGTGACCTGCGATCCTGTATACGAGCAGAAAACGCTCTACCATCATTAAAAACCGCCCGAGGCTACCTGCTTTATGACGGGAGCGCTTTTCCGGGCACCCTCGCATATCCGACAGGATTCACCCCTTTCCCCTACCCCTCATATGCTGATACCAACCGTCGTCCGGCTTCGGTCGGCTGTTATTCCGGAGGTCTGCCGTCGCTATGCCTCCGGTACAAGGAGGGATCGGCATTATGCAATCTGTTTCCGACACGCGTCGGCATACCGTACACATTCGTCTTCCGCTCAGCCGTCTCCGCCCCGGGGAGACCGGCTGTGTGCTCTGCATTGACCCTGCCTCACCCCTGCTGGAGCGGCTGGGCGATTTCGGGCTGATGCAGGGAACGCATATCCGATGCGAGCGCGTCAGTCTGTTCGGTAACCCGGTCGCGTACCGCATCCTGCCCGCCTCCGACGCGGGGAACGGAACCGTCATCGCTCTGCGCCGTCGGGATGCAGGAGTGCTGACCGTCCGGATCGCCCGCCGCGTGCGTCTCGTTGCGCGGAAGGAGAAGGGGCTATGGGGATAGGGCGTTTCCGTGACCGGAACGCAGCGCACGACTGCTGCGCCGAGCCGGTCTTCGTGATGGCGGGCAATCCCAATGTCGGCAAATCCAGTCTTTTCAACGCGCTCACCGGCTTGCATCAGCATACCGGCAACTGGACGGGAAAAACAGTTGGCTGTGCGGTCGGATACCTGCGCGGTCAGCGGAGGGAACGGCACACACGCATCGCACTGGCAGATCTGCCCGGTTGTTACTCGCTGTCTCCGCGCACGGGCGAGGAGCGCGCGGCACTGCATTTTTTGCTGTCCAGCCGTCTGTATGGCGCGGTGGTGGTCTGCGATGCGCAGAACCTGGAGCGGAATCTGCCGCTTGCTTTTCAGCTGGAGTCTCTCCTTCCGCAGAGCCGTATCCTGATTTGTGTCAACCTGATTGATGAGGCAGAGTCACAGGGAATGACGGTTTCGCCGCAGGCGCTGGAGGCGGTTTCCGGTTTTCGGACAGTGCTTACCTGCGCCCGCACCGGGCGCGGGGTGAGTGAGGTGCGGCAGGAGATACTCCGCATGATGCAGGAAAACGGCACCGCCGTGACGGCGCCGGCAGATGCCTCGATCCCGCCGGCAGCATCCTGCTTTGCCCGTGCGCGCGACTGTTGTGCCGCCTGTGTCCGCCCTTACGTTGCACCGGAAGTCTCCCTGACCACCACCGGACGGCGTTTCCGCCGCGCACCGGGTCGGCGGAAACGGCACACCGCATCCGGAGCATGGCTTGACCGCGTGGTGCTTGGACGGGTGACCGCGGCACCGGTCGCGCTTTTATTCCTCGCGCTGATTCTTTGGATCACGATATACGGCGCCAACCGCCCATCGGAATTGCTTGCGGACGGTCTGAATCTCCTCGGTGACCGGCTGGCAACTCTCACGCTATGGTCGGCTTGCCCAGCCTGGGTTTCCGGGTTATTGCTGGATGGCGTGTATGCGACTATTGCGCGGGTGGTAGCCGTGATGCTTCCGCCGATGGCAATCTTCTTCCCGCTGTTCACACTGCTGGAGGATTTCGGCTTTCTTCCCCGGATTGCTTTCAGCTTTGACCGGTGCTTTCAGGGCTGTCACAGCTGCGGCAAGCAGGCGCTGACCATGTGTATGGGGTTGGGTTGCTCCGCTGTCGGCGTGACGGGATGCCGCATCATCGACTCCCAAAGGGAGCGTATGATTGCAGTCCTGACCAATGCCTTCATGCCCTGCAACGGGAAATTCGCCACACTGCTTGTCATGGCGGCAGTTTGCCTGCAATTCGCCGGGAGCGGTCGCGGTGCGACGGAAAGCCTGCTTCCCGCCTTGCTGGTTACTGCCATGATACTTCTTTGCGTGCTCCTGACTCTGATGGTCTCCCGCCTGCTCTCCGCAACGCTCCTTCGCGGTCAGCCGTCCGCGTATTTGTTGGAAATACCACCGTACCGGGTGCCGGATATTCCCACGGTATTGGTTCGTTCCCTGTTGGATCGGACGCTGTTCGTACTGGGGCGTGCGGTGGCGGCGGCAGCCCCTGCCGGCGCCGTGCTATGGCTGGTAAGCCATATCGGTACGTCGGACGGGAACCTGCTCCTGACGCTCTCGGCGGCGCTGGATCCTGTCGGCGCATGGCTCTGCGTCAACGGTGCGGTTCTGCTGGCACTGACGCTCTCCCTGCCGGCAAATGAGCTGACCGTTCCGGTACTGCTTCTGATCCTGCAAAGCGGAGGCAACCTGACAGACGCACCGGGGGCAGGTGCCATCGGCGTAACCCTGTCCGCCGCCGGATGGGATATCTGGAATTGCATCGGATTTCTCTGCCTGTTCCTCTTCCACATCCCCTGCGCCACCACGCTTCTCACTGTCCGGCGCGAAACAGGCAGCCTACGCTGGACGCTACTCGCGGCGGCACTGCCGCTGGCGGTCGGCATCGTGCTGTGCCTGCTCCTCTCCGCGCTGCGGGCATTGCTCTCATGACACCCAAAAGGGACGGATTGTCACCCGGACAGTTCCGCCCCTTTTTTGTTTTCGGTCAGCTGTACATACTGTTGACGCTCATATACTTCCAGAGCTGCTCGCCATGGTACTGCTCATCGGTCTGGATCCGATTGAGCACCTTGCGCAGATCGTTCTGCGTGAACTCAAACACGCAGGTGTTGTACAAAGCCGACACATGCTTTTCGGTGGACAGCAGATCGGCACACAGATAGGAGTCAGCCTGCTTTTCCGGCGTCTGGGAGGTAGGATAGAATGCCTGAAAGGCAGGCGCCGGATCGGTAGCCGTGCTGGTGCGGGGGCTTTGCCCTGCCTCGATCTGATTGAGCATATCCAGATGTGCGCGTTCGGTTCCGGCAATGCTGTCGAACAGCTGGCGGAGCTGGGGATCGTGCGCTTCCGCGGCATACTTGGAATACTTGTCGATGCAGAGCTTTTCCTGGTTGCGCATATCCTTGAGCAGGGACACTTCCTTCTGAGTCAGTTGCATGGAATACTCCTCCGTACAGGTAAAGATTCGGGCAACGCCCGTCGCCTGGAGTATGGAGCAGACCGCAGGGCTTTATTCAGCGGATGCTTGCAGAGCGCGGGAAATTTCCCGACAGGCGGCAAAGGATTCCGTCCGGGACACATATCCGGCACCATCCCCGCATACAATCTGTACGAAACCATAGATACGGAGGTACAGACCATGTTTCCGAATCGGAATATCAGGTACGTGCGACGCAGGACAGTGTCCGCGCTCTTTTTCACACTTCTTCTGTGCTGGGCGACGGTTTTGGCTGCCTCTGCCGCCGACACAAACGCTCCGCAGAGCGGACTCAAAACAGGCATTGATGCTTCGGCAACGTCCGGGCAGGCAGCCGGCGATGTCAAAGCAACGGCAACCACTGATCCTCTTGCCAGACCGGTCTCATACGGACTGCGGGTGCTGTCCGCCCGCGAAGAAATGGTGCTCTCCGGACTGTGCGGCAACGAGATCACGGTTACGAGGGATGACCTCTGCCGTGCACTGAACCTGTCCTCGGTTTCGGCAATCACGCTGACCGCCCTGCCCGATCCCGCAAAGGGCACTCTGTTTGTCGGTGCGGCGGGGGCAGCTGTCGGGCAGACGGTTCCGGTCGAGGCGCTTCCGCTTCTGTCCTTTGCCGCCGCCAACCGCGACGCCCCCTGTGAGGCGACCGCCGTATTTACGGTCGTCGGCAGTGGGTATGAGATAACCTGCCGTTTCTGTCTGCTGGAACGCATCAACTACACGCCTACCGTGGCGTTGGCGTCATCCGTCAGTCTGGAAGTCATGACCTATATGGATATGCCCGCACAGGGCTCGCTGTCTGCCTACGACCCGGAGGGGGATGAGATAACCTATGAAATCACGTCCTACGCCGCCCACGGGCGCATCCGTCTGACAGACCGTCACACCGGCGCTTACCTATACACCCCGGACGCCGGTTACGTAGGAAACGATGAATTCCGCTACGTTGTGCGCGACCGGTACGGCAACTACTCCACTGCCGCAACGGTGTCTGTCCGTGTACACGCCATTCCAACCGCCGTATCATTTGCCGACACCGAGGGAAGCACCTGTGCCGCCGCCGCACTGCGGCTCGGGGAGGCGGGCATCATGAACGGCATCCGGGTCGGCGGCAAGGACTACTTCCGCCCGGATATCGCGGTTACACGCGCCGAGTTCATCGCCACTGCCATGAATGCCGCCGGAATCAGCCCGGACAGCAACGGATTCACTGACAGCGCAGCCGCACGTATTCTCTCCGGCTACGCCGATGCAGGCAGTATTCCGGTCGGGATGCGCACAACGCTTGCCTTTGCGTTGGAGAAGGGCTATTTTGCCGGGAAGAACGGCGCGGACGGCAGGCTCTACCTGCACCCGGACGAGGACATTTCCCGTGCCGAGGCAGCTGTTCTTCTCTCCAACATCATTGGCTACGCCCGCAACACGGCGGTCAATGCCTTCGCTGATGCAGACACAATCCCGACTTGGTCCGTGCCCGCCCTGTCCTCGCTCAAGGCGTTAGGGCTTCTGTGCAGTCCGAACAACACCGCCGCCCCTGCTGGGCGTATGACGCGCGGGGAAACCGCCGTCTGGCTTGAGAAAACCATGCGCCTTATGGGACGGTAGAGACATCCGGAGTCGGTAATCTGCTACTTTGGAACAGACAAAACCGGCACCCGCCATTGGACGGGTGCCGGTTTTGCTGTGACGACAGTAATCGCGGCTCCGATGCGCCTGAAGCTTCGGGGGCTTCGCCGTTCCGTGGCTATTACCCGATATGTCTCAGTCGGGCGTACGTGCCCATCAGTTTTTTGGTTCCGGCGGTGTCAAACATGACCTCGAACAGGATGTCGCCGCCCATCGGCTTGACCGACAGGATAACGCCCTCGCCAAAGGTCTGGTGCGCAACGCGATCGCCGGGCTTCAGCGCCTTCATGTCCGATTTGCGCCGTGCCATGGCGTCGGCGTCTGCGGGGCTGACCGGTTGCTGTCCGACCGTCAGGCGGTCGGTGTGAACCGGCGCCCGACGGCGCTGTCTTTCGGCGGGTGCCGCCGGCTCTGCCGGCTGCATCTGCGTGAGATCCTCCTCCACGATCAGCTCCGCCGGAATCTCCTCCACAAAGCGGGACACCGGATTGTACACGGTCTGCCCATACCAGATGCGTGTCTTGGCGTGGATGAGAATAATCTGCTCCTTGGCGCGGGTGAGGGCGACATAGGCAAGCCTGCGTTCCTCCTCCATATCCTCGGGTTTTCCCATGATGGTCTGCATACCGGGGAAAATGCCGTCCTCCATGCCGGGCAGGAACACGACCGGGAACTCCAGTCCCTTGGCACTGTGTACTGTCATCAGCACCACGGCGTCCGCCTTATCGTCATACTTATCCACATCGGCGACCAGGGCGTTCTCCTCCAGGAAGCCGACCAGCGTCGGATTTTCGGTCTTCTGCTCGTACTCCATCATGTTGGATTTCAACTCGTTCAGGTTCTCAATGCGCTCGGTTTCGGATTCGGTGCTGGTCAGCAGCATCCGCATATAGCCGGTCTTGAGCATCACGGCATCAAACAGTGCCGCCATATCCGACTGCGCGGCGACATCGGTCAGCTCGTCAATCAGCGCGGTAAATGCCTTGAGATTGGCGGCGCAACGGGCAAGCGCAGGGTACTCGTCCGCGTGCGCCATGATGTCGAACAGGGAGCAGTTCTGCTCCTCCGACAGCTGGCGGATGGCGTCCAGCGTCTTGTCCCCAATCTTGCGCTTCGGCTCATTGATAATGCGGAGCAACCGTTCCTTATCCGCATGGTTGCTGATCAACTGCAGGTATGCGATGGCATCGCGTATCTCCTTGCGGTCGTTGAAGCGCGTGCCTCCCACCATGCGGTATGGGATCGCACTTTTGGCAAAGGCACGCTCCACGGAGCTGGACTGCGAATTGGTGCGGTACAGTACGGCAAAATCGTGGAAGCAACGCGGGGTGCCGTCCGGGCGGGGCTTTGCCATCATGCGGTGGATGGTATCCACGATGGAGCGGGATTCTGCCACCTGATCCTCCGCCGTGCGCAGGATGATTTTTTCGCCCTGACCGGCACTCGTCCAAAGGTTCTTGCCCCGACGCCCCTGATTATGCGAAATAACCCGGTTCGCCGCCTCCAGAATGGTACCGGTCGAGCGATAGTTCTGCTCCAGCTTGATGACCCGCGCATCGGAGAAGCGCCGGTCGAAGCCGAGAATATTCTCGATGGTCGCCCCGCGGAACTTGTAAATGGACTGGTCATCGTCACCCACCACCATCAGGTTATGGTGCCCGCCGGACAAAATGACCGCCAGCTCCAGCTGTGCCTGGTTGGTATCCTGATACTCGTCGATGCAGACGTAGCGGAATTTCTTCTGATAGTATTCCCGGACGTCGTCGCACGTGCGGAGCAGGCGCACTGTCTGCATGATGATATCATCAAAGTCCATCGCGTTGGAGCGCGCCAGCTCGGCGGCATACTCCCGGTAAATGGCAGCGATCTTCCCTGCCCTGTAATCGGCACCAGCCGCCTCGGCGGTATCCTCCGGCGTGCGCAGTTTATCCTTCTCCCGGCTGATGGCATTCATCACGCTCCGGACTGGGAATTGCCTGTCGTCGATATACATCCGCTTGAGGATCGCGGTCAGCGTTTTCTTCTGATCTTCGGTGTCGTAAATGGTAAAGGAACGATCATACCCGATGCGATGCCCGTCCCGGCGGAGCATACGCATACACACAGAATGGAAGGTTCCCGACCAGACATCCTTTGCCATCTCCTCGTCACCCAGCTGTTTGACCAGCCGCTCGCATATCTCGCCTGCTGCCTTGTTGGTAAAGGTGATTGCCAGCATCCGGTAGGGCGGGCAGGGATCGGTGATAAACTCCGGCAGGATACCGGCTTCAATTTCGGCAGCGCTCAGCGGAGAGTCAGGCGCAGCCGCCGCCTCCAGTTCCGCAACGCGTGCTTCTGTCAGATTTTCCGGCACATCGTCGTTCTCATACGCGTTGCCGTACCGGATAATGAAGGCAATGCGGCGCACCAGCACCGTGGTCTTGCCGCTTCCGGCGCCTGCCAGCACCAGCACCGGTCCTTCCGTTGCGTATACCGCTTCCCGCTGCTTCAGGTTCAACCCGGCGTACACCCGGTCGAACAGGGCACGCTTTGCGGCAAGGTAGCGCGCATCAAGTCCGCCTGCCGCCGGTGCGGCAAGCTCTGCCATGGTCATGCTATCCGTCATATGTATGATCCTTTCATTTTCGGCTTCCGGAACCGCCCCGTTGCAAAGCAAGCCCGGCGGGGGCTGTCGCACGTGCGGCAGCCCCCGGAGACTCAAAGTACGGTCGCGCCGACGGTCTATGCGAAGGTCAGTCTGCCTCGTCCTCCGACTGTTGCCGGTTGCGGTTCTGATTCTGATTCTGATTCTGGTTTTGATTCTGTTCGGACTGATTCTGATTGTTCTGGTTCTGATTGTTCTGACTCTTATTCTGATTCTGGTTTCTGTTCTGATTGCGGTTCTGGTTCTGCATGGAGTAGACACCATCCTTTCTTATTCGGCACGGCAAGCGGGACGCCGCCCTGCCTCAGGAAAAGTATTCCCCCACATTCCAGCCGCTTATGCGGAACAGTCACAAAAATCCGGTATCGCGCTCACGCAAGCAGGTATCGTGTATCCATCTGCCGTCGGATATCACCCAGCACCTTGATATAGGCTACGGCAAACACGATATCCAGCACGGTATTCAGCGGTCCGAATGCTTCCATCACCGTGCCCAACGCACGCGGGAGCGTGAACATATATACTACCGGGAACACAGCCACCACGCAACCGATGACGGTTGCAATCAAGACGCCGCGCTTCAGGCGACCGCGTATCTCCTCATCGGCACCCGCAAGACGCGGATCGCTCTCCCGCCCGATCGGGGAGCCTGTATAGCGATCAATCACGCCGGAAAGCATACGCCGCACCACCAGCAACAGCAGGATGAAGCAAAGCTGTGCCAGCAGAAGGATCGCACACGCTACGTAAAAATCCGTCCGCGCAGCGGCGTCCTTGAGCATCCGGTTTGCGTTTTCCAGCAGGACGGCGTACCGCGTCGGGGAGTAGGAATCGCTGTCCATGACGCCCCCGGACACAAACCCGTGCAGGATAGCGGATTGCCGGACGGTCGCCACCGTTCCGATCAGCAGAAACGCAGTCGCCACGCCCATGACCGGTTCATACCGCATCCGCACGCACTTCAGCATGGAAACTGCGGCACACAGCACGCATATCCCGGCAACCGCATCGGGCAGAACATTGATTCCGTCCACAAAGAAGTCAATTGTCAGGACCGCGGATGCGCCCAAAAGAAACAGTCCCCGGCGCACGGCACGGCAACGCACGAGATCGGGATGTGCCTCCATATAGCCGTCCAGGGACAACCGCAGGGAGGCAAGGAATGGCTCATCACGCCGCACCGCTTTGGCATAGCGGATTACGCGCACCAGCCACACGATGCCGAACGCCAGCATGATCGCAACCGAAAACAACCTCAGCAGTCCCACATACCCGTACAGGAAGGACCACCGGAGCCACTTGTCCTCACCGCTCTGATTGCTGAACAACACCGTCAGTTCGGGCAGGACAGCCATCACCTCGCGGAGTGTCATGAACACCAGCGTGCGCCGCAAAAGCCGATCGGTACTGCTGTTCCCGAACGCGTCTGATTTGAGAACTGCCTGCCCGTCGTGCAGAAAAGCAAGCTGTGTCAATCCCAGCGCGATTTCGCGCCATGCCGGAAACAGCACAATACAATCCAGGATGGCAAGGGTGAATACCACCAAAAGCTGTTCCACCGGCTGTTCGGACGACGACGTCAGCCCGAAGATGAACGGGATCGCCAGAATCCGGATGGCTGCCAACAGGACAAGCCGCCGGAACAGGCGGATAGCCTCGTCAAAGTGTCCCTCCAAGAGCGCAAGCCTGCGCAAACCGCGGAGGATCAGCAGGTACCCGATGATATCCGGCAACAGGTCAAAAACGCCGACAAACGGATCAAACAGGAACACAGCACCCGCCACGATACAGCCGAGTCCCAACGCGCCATCGCGTCTGCTCTTTTTCATACGCACACCTCCGCTCCCGGTCCCCGGAGCCGGCTACCGGCTTTCGGGGAACCTCTACTTTTTTCTTTTTCCGTTCCGGCGCGTGCGGCGGGATTCCTCCCGCTGACGGCGGTACTCCATGCTTTCCTCCAATGCCCGCTTGGAACGCTCCTCCAACTTGTCGTTGATGCGGTTGATCAGAGCAAAGCGGGAGCGCTTGCGCGGCGCGTTTTCCTCCTCACCTGCCGGACAGATCAGCCGGTAGGCACGCAGCAACGTCAGGCAGACCATGAGATAGCCGATAAGCTGGATCAGCAGGACGATTTTGGTCACGGTCTGATCCTCAAAGGCGGCGACCGCCGGAAACAGAAGCAGGATGACCTGTCCGACCGCCCACGTCCCCAGTATCCCGGCGTCCCACGGGATGGCACTCTTCACTTTCTCCGCGCCAACCTGGCGCGCCAGGCAGTCCGTCGCGGACAGCAGTCCCGCTGTATGCACCAGCTGAAGGAGGAACAGCACAAGGTTCGGAACGGTCGCGTCCATCCCCGGCAAAGGCAGCTCCCACAGGAACACCTCGCCAAGAAACGCAACAGCCCCGTACACGCCCAATGCGATCCACCCGAGCGAGGTTGCCACGGTTATACCGAAACGGTGCTTGTACTCGTACAGCTTTCCGGCGGCTATAAAGCTCACAGCGCCGCCGACTGCATAGAAAGCGAAAGCGTAATCCCCCACCGCGAACGACAGGAAGGTCAGGGTAAAGTACCCCGCCAGCAACAATCCGAAGCCCATGATTCAGCGTTTCCCCCTTGCCGTGCGGTCTTGCGCCGTTCTGCGCGTCACACCGTGCGGTTCACGTTGGAACCGCAGCAGTTCTTATACTTTTTCCCCGACCCGCAGGGGCAGGGATCGTTACGTCCCACCTTGGGCGCGGCACGGCGGGGCGCCAGCACAACCTTTTTGGCAGAGGGCTTGGAACCGCCCTCAAATCCTTCGATCAAAGGCTTGGCAACCTGCACACGCTTGATTTCCTCGCGCGGCTTGGGCGCAACGGTCAGCAGCATACGCACGGTTTTGTCGCGTATCTCCGCGACCATGGCATCAAACATATCCGCGCCGACCAATCTGTACTCGTTGACCGGATCACGGTTGGCATACGCCTGCAATCCGATGTCGTTTTTCAGCTCGTCCATGGCATCCAGATGATCCATCCACGCTCTGTCCACGTTCTGGAGCAGGATAACGCGCTCCACCTCGCGGAAGGTATCCGGCGTGAAAAGCTGCTCCTGCGCGGCAAGGCGCTGGTCCGCCTGCGCAAGCAGGGACGACAGCAGATCCTCGCGCTTCAGCGACTTCAGCTGCTCCGGCGAGTAACGAAGATCCTCATCCCGGCAGACATAGCCCAGCAGGGACGCCCGCAGTCCGTCCAGCTCCCAGTTCTCCGCGTGGTCATCCGCCGTGTGCGCCAGCACCGTCGCCTCAATGGTCTCATGAATCATGTGGCGCAGGGTTTCGGTGAGATCCTCATCATCCAGAACCTGCTGACGCTGTTTGTAGATCAGGTTACGCTGCTGGTTCATGACATCGTCATACGCCAGCACATACTTCCGGCGCTTGAAGTTCTGATCCTCAATGCGTTTCTGCGCCGACTCGATGGTATTGGACAGAATACGCGCCTGGATCGGCGTATCCTCATCCACGCCCAGTCTGTCTATCATGGCAATGATGCGCTCATTGTTTCCGAACAGGCGCATCAGGTCGTCCTCCAGCGAGATGAAGAACTTGGACTCGCCGGGGTCACCCTGCCGTCCGGAACGGCCGCGCAGCTGGTTGTCAATCCGGCGGCTCTCATGACGTTCGGTACCCAAGATGAACAGACCGCCGGCGGCACGCACTGCGTCCGCCTCCGGAGCAATCTCCTCCCGGTGCTTGGCGTACAGCTCCTGATACTGCCTGCGCACGCCCAAAACCGCCTCGTCTTCCGTGTCGGCACTGCCGGTTGCCATCGCAATCAGACCTTCATCCACACCGGCGGCGCGCAGGTCTGCCTTTGCCATGTACTCCGGGTTTCCGCCCAGCATGATATCGGTTCCGCGTCCTGCCATATTGGTGGAAATGGTCACGGCGCCGAACTTACCTGCCTGCGCCACGATCTCCGCCTCACGGGCGTGGTATTTGGCGTTCAGAACGGTGTGCCGGATACCCTCCTTTTTGAGCAGGGCGGACAGCACCTCGGACTTGTCAATGGAGACAGTGCCGACCAGCACCGGCTGTCCCTTCTCGTGGCACGCCCGCACCTGATTCACAACGGCGCGGTATTTGCCGGCTGTCGTTTTGTAGACCGCATCATCATGATCCTTGCGAATCATTGGCATATTGGTCGGTACGACCACCACATCCAGCTGATAGATTTCGCGGAACTCCTCCTCCTCGGTCAGTGCGGTACCGGTCATACCGGACAGCTTGCCGTACATACGGAAGTAGTTCTGGAAGGTGATGGTGGCAAGCGTCTTGTTTTCCTTCTGAATGCTGACGCCTTCCTTCGCCTCAATCGCCTGGTGCAACCCGTCGGAGAAACGGCGACCGGGCATAAGACGTCCGGTAAAGGCATCCACGATCATGACGCCGTTCTCGTTGACCACGTAATCCACGTCCAGCTTCATGCAGCCATGCGCCTTGATTGCCTGATTGATATGATGCGCCAGAGTTGCATTCTCGGCATTGGTATAGGTTCCGGCGGGCAGGCTGAAGAATTTCTCTGCCTTGACCACGCCGTGCGGCGTCAGAACGGCAGTATTCGCCTTCTCGTCCACAATGTAGTCCGCGTCGATGTCATCGTGCTCCTCCTTGGCATCCAGCTCGGTCACGACGTACTTACGCAGGGTGCGGACAAACTGATCCGCCCGCTCATAGAGATCCGTGGGCTTCTCGCCCTCTCCGGAAATAATCAGCGGCGTTCGTGCCTCGTCGATCAGAATGGAGTCCACCTCGTCCACGATGGCAAAAGCGTGCCCGCGCTGTACCACGCGCTCCTTATACACCACCATGTTGTCACGCAGGTAATCGAAGCCGTACTCATTATTGGTGCCGTACGTGATATCCGCGTTGTAAGCGGCGTGCTTTTCAGCCTGCGTCTGCCCATGAACGACCAACCCGGTGGTCAGTCCCATGAAGCCGTAGACCTTGCCCATTTCCTCGGCGTCGCGCGCTGCCAGGTAATCATTGACCGTAACGATATGCACGCCGTTACCGGTCAGTGCGTTGAGGTAGGCAGGCATGGTGGCAACCAGCGTCTTGCCCTCACCGGTCTTCATCTCGGCGATGCGTCCCTGATGCAGGATGATGCCGCCAAGCAGCTGCACATGGAAGGGGCGCTTGCCCAGCACGCGGTCATCTGCCTCCCGGACAGCGGCAAAGGCATCCGGGAGGATATCATCCAGCGTTTCTCCCGCCGCCAGCCTGTTCCGGAACACCTGCGTCATGCCGCGCAGCTCCTCGTCCCCCATATCCTTGTAGGTTGGAGCGAGAGCCTCGATCCTGTCTGCAATTTTTTCCAGCTTTCGCAGCTGATGGTCACTGTAGGTACCGAATATCTTACTGACGATACTCATTTTGGTAAGAAATCCTTTCTGTCTTTCTGCCGCGGCACTGCCGCCGACGTCCTGCCCTCGCAGGTAACCCGTCTCTGAGGTTCCTCTTATTATACTACTAAAATGCAAAGGAACCCGGACATATTTGTAAATTTTCAGATAATACTTGCATTTGGAGGAGAAACGTACTATAATGGAGCGGAGATTTGCCACGGAAAGGAATACACTATGCCCCGCATACATATCGTTCTACATGAGCCGGAGATTCCGCAGAACACCGGCAATATCGCCCGCACCTGTGCCGCAACAGGCGCCTCGCTGCATCTGATCCGTCCGCTGGGCTTTTCGGTTGACGACCGGAAAATGCGGCGCGCCGGACTGGATTACTGGGACAAGCTGGACGTGCATTTCTATGACGGACTGGAGGATTTTCTCGCCGGGCATCCCGGTGCGCCGCTTTACTGCTTTACTACCAAGGCACAGCACGGGTATACCGACGTGACCTACCCCGACGAGGTCTTCCTGCTGTTCGGCAAAGAAACGCGCGGGTTGCCGGAGGAGTTTCTGCTCTCGCGCCCCGAATCCTGCGTCCGCATCCCGATGCTGAACCGGCTCCGCTCGCTCAACCTGTCCAATTCAGTGGCAATCGCCGTATATGAAGTGTTGCGCCAGCACGGATTTGAGGGCTTGCAGGAGGTCGGCGCACTGCACGATCACGTTTGGGGGGAGGGTCAGCTATGAACGGAATCGGAACCGTCTGCGCGGCAATGAGCGGCGGAGTAGACAGCTCTGTCACAGCATACCTGCTGCAAAGTGCAGGATTCAATGTCTTTGGCGCAACCATGCGACTGTACCGTCCGGAGCAAAACGTCACCGGGCAGGCAGAGCCCCAGCCCTGCGGCTCCGACCGCGACATAAACGACGCCCGTGCCGTGTGTGACCGGCTGGGCATCCCGTACCGGGTCTATGATTTCGGTCAGCTGTTCCGGGACACCGTCATCCGGAATTTTGCGGAGGAGTACGCATCGGGCAGGACGCCCAACCCCTGCGTGCTGTGCAACAAGGTACTTAAATTCGGCGCACTCACAAACGCCGCACGGGCAGACGGTGCAGATGCCGTCGCCACCGGGCACTACGCCCGCGTGGAGCACGACGCAGGCGGGCGGTATCTGCTGAAATGCGCCACCGACGCAGGCAAGGATCAGTCCTACGTGCTATGGCGCCTGAATCAGGAACAGCTGTCGCGCACACTCTTTCCGCTTGGCGGTCTGACCAAGCGGGAGGTGCGGGAAATTGCTGCAAGCCAGGGGCTTGTCACGGCGCACAAGAGCGACAGTCAGGACATTTGCTTTATCCCGAACGGAGATTACGCGGCATTTCTGACAGGTGTGCTCGGTCTGCCCGATCTGCCCGGCGATTATGTGGATGAATCCGGTCACGTACTGGGACAGCACCGGGGCATTCTGCACTATACCGTGGGACAGCGCAAGGGACTGGGCATCGCGCTGGGCGCTCCCATGTTTGTTGCCTCCAAGGATCCGGTCAGCCGCCGCGTTGTACTGACCACGGACGACCGGCTGTACACGGCGACCGTACCGCTGACCGGGCTGAACCTGATTGCCGCTGACCGTCTGGACGCACCTGTCCGGTGCCGTGCCAAGCTCCGCTACCGACACCCGGCGGCACCGGCTACACTCCGGCAGACCGGGGACAGAACGGCGCTTCTCACCTTCGACCAACCACAGCGCGCCCCCGCACCGGGACAGTCTGCTGTCTTCTACGACGGCGACACGGTCATAGGCGGCGGATTCATCGAATAGGAACATTTCCCGATATGCCTCTGCGGCAAGAGGCAATAGACATTATCCGTATTTTTCCTGTTCCGTTTTTCGACAAATATCCCGTGCCCCCCTTTACTTTATCCCGGCTTTGTGGTATAATGCTACCTGTACAGAAGAAAAATGGAAGCTGTATAGCTGAATATACGAAAGGAACGGTTACATAATCATGCACAGTCCTCAACACCGTCTTGTAAAATGCGTTGCGCTTGCCCTGGCGGTTCTGCTGCTTTCGGTGGCGGCTCTTGTTCCTGTCTCGGCTCTGGAGCCGTACGGCAACAATATCCGCATCCGGAATTGGGTCAACAATGACCCGGCGTACACCTTTTCCGAGCAGTACATGACTTCGGTCTGGTACCGGAACTTCTCGGCGCTTGCTCTAACGGCAAATCCCCGCAACAATGTCCTGCGCATCGCGCTCTCCCAGCTCGGCTACCATGAAGGCGACAGCACCAAGGACTTTGACGGTATGAATAAGTCCGGCAGCAGCAACTACATAGAATATGCGCGCCTGATCGTTCCCAACTACAATGACAATCACTACGAGTGGTGTGCCTGCTTTGTCAACTGGTGCCTGAATCAGGCACGCATCGACTACGCCTACGGCGAGATAGGCTGCTGGAAGTGGGTCGAGTGGCTCAAGCAAAACAAGATGTTCCAGGATTCCTATGCCTATGGCGGTGACTACACCCCCCAGCCTGCCGACATGATTTTCTTTAACTGGAAGGGCGTGAATACCGGCAGCGGACATATCGGGTACGTTCTGTATGTAACCGACACAACCATTTTCACGGTGGAAGGCAACACCAAGGACGAAGTCGGCATCCGGTCTTACGCGCTGGATGATCCCTGCGTGATCGGGTTCGGCACGCCGGATTACGAAAAGCACGCCGGGGAAAACGCCGAAGCGACCATTGATTTTTCCTGCCGTGACGGAATGCCCATGGGACGGTACATCCTGACCAAGGATCGCGTGGCTTTGAGCTCTGCCGCCGACAAGAATGATCGGCTGGCTCGTCTCCAGCTTGGATCGACCGTTGTTCTGCTTGGCACCGACGGAAACAAGGCGCACGTTGTGGCAGACGACAAGCAGGGGTGGGTTTCCAGTGCCTCGCTCCAGCTGCTGGACACGCTCCCCTCGGTCACCTTCAAGGCAGACGGGAAAACGGTCGGACAGCTCCCCTTTGAAAAAGGCGTTATCTACGGGGATATTCCCGCCGTTCCCGAAAAGGCAGGCTACACTGCCGCGTGGGACTCCTATACGTTGGACAGAAGCGATGTGACGGTCGAGCCGGTCTACACGCCCATCCGCTACACCGTTACCTTCGTTGCAGACGGAAAGACCGTAGCGACTGTTTCCTTCACCGCAGAGGACATGAGCATAACGGCACCGGAGGTGCCCGCCAAGGCAGGCTTTGTCGGCACATGGCCCGAGCTGACCATCCCTCTGGCAGACACAACGATTGAAGCAATCTATACCGCCGTCACCGAGTCCGATGCACCGACCGAATCCGGCACCATGGTGCTTCCCATTGCAACATCTACGGCATCCGATGATACCGGAACAGACAAGCCGGTGGACGGTTGCGCATCGGTTGTGGGACTTTTGCCCGCCGTCATTCTTGCCGGGCTGTGCCTGCCGTTGCTGGTCGTACCGATCCTGCGCAAAAAGAAATACTGATACGCGTTCCCGGACAGATCGGGGGGTGTCGGAAACTCATTTCGAGTTTCCGACACCCCTTTTGCCTATACCGCGCCATGACGGCGGGACATATGTTTTTTTACTCCGTCCCCGGCAGGAACAGAACGCGCCGATCCACCGTCAGCACCGCAAGACGGTACTCCTTGCCGTCCACCGCGACCGCGTCCCGGATGGGCGCCACCGCTTCAGCCAGCATTCCGTCCCCGCCCCGCACGGTCATATGACCGTCGGCGTGGACGCAGACCGTTGCCTCCGGCAGGCAGGCAACCGAGATGACATCGCGCAGATCCTCCACGCGGCACGCTTCGCCCCCGGCATTGCCGGCAACCAGAACCCGTCCGTCGGCGGTCACTCCAGCCGTGTGGAACTCACCGCAGGCGATCATGACCACGTTCTCCCAGTCCCCGACGGCACACTGTCCCCGGCTGTTGTCACCGGTCGCCACGCAATGACCGTCCGACAGCACTGCCGCCGTATGGCGTACACCGCAGGCAATATCCACCACGTCATGCCACGCCGCAGTGTCGCACCGACCGTCCGGCGATGCACCGATTGCAAACACGCGCCCGTCTCCCCGCAGGGCGACTGTGTGTGAGTACCCGCAGGCGACTGCAAGATAGCACGCCGCGCCCGTCCGTGGCTGCCCGTCCGGCACGCTCATGAGCGCCGCGTTGAGGGCGGCACAGGAGCATTGCCCGTCGCGGTTCAAGCCGACGGCATAGACCGCACCGTTTGTCACTGCGGCGGTATGATTCAGTCCGCAGGAAACAGCCGTCACGTTCCGAAGGTGGGTAACGCCGCACTGCTCGAAATCGTTTGCTCCGACAGCGCTGACCCGTCCGCGCGGCAGAACGCGCACGGCATGCGCGATACCGCATCCAAGCAGACGGCGCACCTGACGGGCGCCCGCCGCCTGATCCATTCTCGGATTCCACCGGGTCAACAGACTGTGCCCGACCCCGGCGCGGAACAGACGAACACCTTCGACTGCCTCCGGAGAAAATTCGCTTCCTCTGAGGTGTACCCGCAGACTGCCGTCCGACAACACGAAAACGACACGGTTTTTCGCCCCCGTCATGGCACGGACGCCGCGCAGGGCGTCCAGTATCCTGCCCCGTTTACCGGTGTGCAGGATGCGTCCGTCGGCGCACAATCCCAGTGTTACGTCCGGCAGTGCAACCACCTGCAGAACCCGCCGCCAACCGCCGACATCACATTCTCCCGATGCGTTCCGCCCGGTTGCCAGCACGTGACCGTCTGCACGCAGTCCGACCGTGTGGGTACCCGACGTGGAAGCCGCCACGATCTGTGCCCAGTCCTCCGTGTCACATTGCCCCTCCTGATTGTCGCCGGTCGCGGTCAGTCTTCCATTGGCAGACAGGCTCAGCAAAACAAGGTCATTCTCACCGGATTCCGCCCGGCGGATCACGCCGTTTTCCTCCCGCACGAGCCGACGCGCATCATACAGCCAGCGGAATGTTCCCTCCGGCGTGAGCAGGGTCAGCGCGGTAGCATCCGTCTGAAGACAGGACGCAAGACGCTCGGCTTCGTCCCGCAAAAACGACGCGTAGCTGAACCAGCCGTATGCTTCCGAGAATGCCGTCCGCGTATCGGTGCGGCGGCGTTCGGGCGGCTTGGACACGGAATTCCTGCTTTCCTCCCCCGCCGCGTTATCAAATATAGTATAGCCGTCATACTGACGCAGGTCACGGAATGCGGCAAAGGATACCGCGCCGCGACACTGTCCGTCAGCATCCTGCCCGCAGGTCAGAATCTGCCCGCTGTCCGTCATGGCGGCAATATGATTATGCCCACAGCAGACGGCAAGCAGGTGACTCCACCCGCCAACCGCGCACCCTACCCATCCGTCCGGATTGTCAGGACTGACAGATCCTACATACACCTGCCCGGCGGCAACGGCTGTCCCGTCTGCGCACAGCCCCACCGTACAGGCGTCGCCGCAGGAAACAGCCACAATCTGCCGCCAGCCCGAGACACCGCACTGTCCGCGGGCATCCTCTCCGGCGGCAACAACGCGACCGCCAAACTCCAGCCCGACGAGATGCGCACATCCGGCAGCTATCACCCGTATGTCGCGCCAGTCGGCAACAGCCGGCTCCACACTGCCGTCCTCGCTCATGGCAACCACGGTGCCGTCCGCACGCAGTCCTGCGATGATATGCTCCGAGATCACGACATCCTGCAGGGCATCCCATCCGGCAAACAACGCACCCGCGTCCGAAGGCAACCGGTCGGAATCGGCACGGCGCCGGGCTGCGTCCAATGCCGGATGCTTCCCGCAGAAGCAGATGCTGTCGTCCTGCGCCACACCCAGCGTCAGCGTATCCGAACCGCGCAGCAAGCGGATATGCGCCCAGTCGGCTACACGACCGGTTTCCGCATCCGGCGCGCCGGCATACAGCACGCGCCCGTCCGCACGCAGTCCCAGCGAATGCGTCCGGAAAGCCTGCACATACACGACATTTCCCCACGCATCGGTGCGGCAACAGCCCTCGGTATCGTTGCCGTCAGCCTGCACGTGACCGTCCCGGCACAGCGCCAGCACGTGAGACGCGCCGCAGGACAGCGCCACGATATCCCGCCATGTGCCCGGCTCCGACAGTCCCCCGGTAATGAGAACATGCCCGTCCGCCGCGATGCAAGCGGTCAGCCTGGCTCCGCAGGCAAGCCGCCTTCCGTACCGGGTCGCCTGCGTCAGTCGGAGCAGGTATGCCTGTCCGGCACGCTGGATTTCTGCCCGCTGTGCCCGGCGGTCGGCGGAAAAGTCCTCAAACTGTCCGAACAACGGTGTCCAGTCGAACAAATCGCTCCAGCCGGTGTCCACCCCGTCGCGCGTTCCTCCTGACAGGCACCTGCGCCGCATGCGTGTTTCCGGCAGTGTTACGTTCCCCTGGCGGTCGAGCGCCAGCAGTCCGGATGCCCCGACTGCCAGTGAAACATACCCGGCACCGCCCAGAGCCGCACCGGTGCGGTTCCCGGTGCGGAGTTGTCCCTCGGCTGTCAGCGCACGGATACAGCCGTTCGATGCTGCCACAAAAACCAGATTGCTCCATTTCCGCACCCAATACGGCAGGGGGCGGGTGGAAACCAGCCGCCCGTCCGCAGTGACGGCGTACGCCGCATTGCCCTGCACGTCGGAAAACAGTCCGACAACCGTCCCCCATGTGGCTATGTGCTCCCGGAGCGCATAGCTGCCGCCTGCGATCAGCACCTCGCCCGCGGCAGTCAAGCCCAATGTAAAGTCCCGTCCGCAGCATATGTCCCGGACATCGCTCCATTCCGAAGTATCGGTACATCGGTCGGACAGCTCCCCGGCACACAGCACGCGCCCACCGATCAACAGGGCGGCGGCGTGTGTCGTCGAGCAGGCAACCATATCCACCCGACTCCAGTGCGCGACGCCTGCGCGGATACCGTGCGTGTCCCGCCCGGCAAAGTGTACGGAACCGTCGCCCGTCAGTCCCAGCAGGTAGTCACGGCTACCGCACACCGCCAGGATATCCTGCCATGCCGTCGCCTGCTCCTGCCCGTATGCGTTACTGCCGGCGAACAACACCCGCCCCCCGGCAGTAACGGCGGCGGCATACTCGTCGCCGCAGGCAAGGATACCCTTCCGTGCGCGGATGCTTTGCTGCAGAAGATCCAGTTCCTGCCGGTCTGCCGCCTGAGCTGTCGCTATGAAGGGTGAAGCCATGTCCGTATCCTCCTTTTCCTGTGCGCTGTCGTGTCGCGGTCACATTATCCGTTGTTACTGTTACCCGGAATCTCCTTATTTTCCCGCCGCAAAGTGGTCGTCCAGGTAGGCGTAGAAGTTACCCGGCTCCGCCACCTCCGCCGGCGCATTGAGCGAGATGACAAACATCGGCGGTTCGTCGCCCGGCTCGGTATGGATCTCCACCCGGACAGTATGCGTGCCTCCGGTCAGCACTCCGTCATGCAGGTTGGCGACCGGTGCGCGGTGGTAAGCAGGCAGGAATACCTGTGCCGTCTCCGACCGGATAACCGTCTCCCCGTCCAGCGTTACGAGCACGGGATGTACTGTGTTGCAAATGAGGCGGGTGAGGCGGTCATACGGTGCCGTCAGCGTTGCCTCTGCCACATACACCCCGTCGGCAGATGCCTCCGGGAACCGCACCTGCGTCCCGGGGCAGAGCACTTCCCTGCCGTTCAGCTGCCAGCGATTGGGCGCCAGCAATATAAAGGGCAGGCGGTACTCAGACCAGATATCGCCGCAGTTGAAGCGCCGCACGATCAGCCCCATGGGGTAACAGCGGCTTCCGGGCACCGGTACGCCCGGGATCGCCTCGGCGTGCAGTACCGTTTCCGCCTCCGCTCCGGGTTCCAGCGCAAGACGCACCGGCTTGTCCGCTGCCCGCAGTCCGTCCGGAACGCGCAGGGACAGTTCCATATCCCAGCGCCACGCCGTATTGTTTCTTACGGCCAGGCAGATCGATGCCGGAGCCCCCGGTGCGACCGACGGGTCACCGTACCGTCCATCCCCCTTTGCACCGTAGCGCAGGGTAAAGGTCACGCCCTCATCGCGGCGGCTGTGTGCCGGAAGGACATAGTGCTGTACCGCGAAGTCCGCGTTGTCCTCCGGTGTGACGGTATAGCGTGTCTCGTCCTCCAGCGCCAGCTTGTCATACAGCGCAAGACAGCGCCTCGTCAGTTCATCCAGATCAGCCGGCGCCGTGAAGCCCCGGATGGCAGCAGACACCTGGATGGCATCCCCGATAGGTGCCGACCACTTCTCCGGAATACCGGCTGTGCCCCGCAGAATCCCCAGAATCGCGCCGCAGGTCGCCACGGTGCAGTCCGTATCGTAACCGAGATTGACCACCTTCAGGATGGCATCCTCAAAGTTCTCCCCCCAGAGCAGTCCTGCCAGTTCAAAGGCAATGTTCTGCGGTGCATCGGTAAAGTTATTCCGTCCGTGCTCGCGCAGGATAATCTCGCGCGCCTCCGGCAGGGGCACACCGCCCTCGTACAGTACCAGCATATGACTGACGGATCTGTAAACCCGTGAGTTTTCGGGAATATAGGTCAGTGCCTCGCGGATCAGCGCAGGGATATCGTCAGATTCATAGGCAGCCGCTTCCAGCGCGGCGTTGAATATTTCGCCGAACACGCCTTCGCCTCCGGCATGATCCACCACGGCGTCCTGCCACGCAAAGTACGCCGCAAGGCGCGGCTTTCCCGCGCAGATCGCCGCCCATATTTCGGAGCGGATGGGGGAGCCCATGCAGTCGGTGAAAGTGTTGTCAAACAATCCGGAAAAGGGCGGCTTGAATCCCATACGCATAGCGGTTCCGCTGTAGCCGTACTCATCCCACGGGAAGTAGACGTGTTCCGTCCACTCGGCGGCGATGCCCTCCGCTCCCAGGCGGACTCCCTCCTGCTCCATCGCGTGCAGGTTGACCAGCTGCAGGTCGAGGTCATCATTCGGCAATGCGCCGTGCGGGTCGAGCCGGGGGTACCAATCCAGGTGCATGACCTCCTTACAGCCCTCCACCGGTGTCCCCAGCGTACCGCCGATGTTTTTGCCCAGCCAGCAGGCATATATCCTGTCATACAAAGTCTTGCGTTCCATATGTTCTTTCCCTCCTTATGTCCGCATATCCACGTCATGCGGAAAATGAATACGTCTGCTCCGCTTCTGTTCCCCACATGCGCAGTGCGCGCGCCTTGTAGGAGCCGTAGGCGGCATCGTCCAACCCAGCCCAGCTCATGAGCTGACGGCGGGCATAGGCAGGGCGGTTGGTCACGAAATTGCGGATAACTTCGATATAACTCCACCACGTTTCGTATGTAGTCATCGAGCCGTCCGTCACGCGCCAACGGCTCAGCTGCAGCTGCATGACCGGTGTGATACGTGCGATCAGCGCATCCAACTCGGCAACGAGCCGGTCAGGCTGGAAATAAATCTCCGTACACCACACAAAACGCAGGATAAAGCGTTCCCGGAAGGAATTATTCTGCATCAGGTGATTGACTACGGCGCCCAGTATGGAGCCGTCATTGATTACGCCGAACAGATCGGTGTCCAGCGTGGAGTTCAGCCCGACGCCGTGGTCGGTATCCACAATGCAGAAGTGCCATTTTGTGTCCATTCCCCCGTCCGGGTTGGTATTGCGCCAGACCTTGATATTGTTGCCGGGCCAGTCGGAACAGCAAAGGTATATCTGTGCGCAGAAAAAGTCGATCAGCCCGTCGATGTCGATCTTGCCGGAAACGTACAGGTAGTTTGATACATCCGCCATGTTGTGCGTCTTGATAAACCGCACCAACGCATTGAATTCGTCCGCCTGCGCCGGATCCCCGTATGCCGCCATGTAATCCACGTTCCAGCCGTAGGTCAGCGGGTACGGGCACTCCAGCATCGAAAAATCCTGCTCCGCCACGCCGTACTTGCCGGTGAAATACTTGGTATCCAGCCGATCGCGGGCGTTGAACAACCCCCAAAATTCGCCGTTGACAAAGGTCATCACGGGGGCATACGCCATATCGTCCGGTTTAAGGAAACGGTCGATGCGCTGTATGTAGGCATCACCGATATGCGAGCGCGAGATGGTGCATCCGGAGTTGTCGCCGCCGCCGTTGCGCAGCAGGATGTGACGGTACCATGTTACGCGTTCCCCGTCCGGCGTGCGGTTGGCATACTCTCCGAACAGGTCATAATTCAGCGTGTTCAGATTCTCTCCCACGCCGTCACTGCCCAACGGGTCGGACTTGAGGAGAATGCGGAAGGATTTCTGCCGCATTCCCAGCGAGCCGCGCCCGTTCATGGTTATCTCCGACCATCCCGAAAATACCGATTCGCCTTCCCGCGACAGGAACTCCACATAGGCGGGAATATGCTCGTGCACCGCTGTGCGGCACAGGTAAATGCCGTCGTCTCCCAGAAAATCCTCCGTCGACACCGACACGCTGACCATATCCATATCCCATTCCCTGTACACCGAACCGATAAAGTAGGTCTGCGTAGTCATGGGCGTGACGGCACCGTCGGCGTCCCGGACCGCATACGCGCGGATCACGGCGGCACCGGGGAAGGAGGAAGCCAGCGGATAGTAGCTGCTGCCCATGCGCGAGGCGCACAGTTTGGTCAGTTGCCCCCACGTCATGTCGGTTGTATCCCGCAGACGGATTGCGCCCGTGTACCGGGTCGGCGTGCGCCCCAGCTCCCACGCGCGGCGCGGATCGTCGCCGTTGATCGAATAGTAGACCGTGTAGCCCGCGGGCGCAGTCATGGTCAGGTCAAAGCCCTGCTCATATACTCCGCCAGGCGCCGAGAACGCCACCTCCGGCAACCGTCCTGCGATCTCCCCGTTGACACGTCCGGCAGTCGTGCGCGGCGTGACCTGCCGCAGTACCGTCCAGGAAGCCTCACTCAGCTTCAGACTTTGATAGGCGACTTTATCGGTATCCGCCCGCTTGCGCAGCAGGCGTCCCGCGCCGGTCTTCCGGACATAGTGGAACGCATCCTGCGCATCCACCGCGGCGGCAGACAGGTATGCATATACCCCACCCTGCCCTGCCAGCGGCTCATCCGCACGCAACGCGGTGCCGGAAGCCGCCAGCACAACGCGAAGCCCGGTCGGATCCGGGCAGAAATCCAGCACCGTGTCCCACGCGGAGAGGCGCAGGACCGGCGCCGTCACCGCCCGCGCCTCTGCTCCCCGGATCAGGAAACAGCCGCCGGCGGGAACGCGGGCATCGGCAGGGAGCGGGTATTCCGTCATGCCACCGTCTTTACCCGGCAGGTACAGGGAAAGCCCCGCGAGGGAAACGGCGCGGTCGCCGCCGTTGTACAACTCGGCAAAGGCATACTCGCACAGTCCCGCCCCCGCCACATCACCGGGCGTATAGAAGGAAGTTATCACCAGGTTGCGACAGTCCTCTGCGGGAGTCGGCGCCGATGCCGAAACACGGTCGGGAGCGGCGGCTGCGCCTCCGGCTCCCGGTGCGCCAAACGCTGTCAGGCTGCCGAAGCAGGTGAGCAATGCAAGCAGAAGGCAAAGGGATACGGCGGCGAGCCCGCCCCGCACACGGTTGCAGCAATTCATTGTGAACCTCCCCGGTCTTTCGTGACCGCGCGTTCCGCAGAGGACGCCACGGAACGGTAAAAATTCAACGTTTCAAACCCATGCTCCAGATGGTTGAGCAGGTATACCTCGGTGGCGGAGGAAAAAGCCTCCGCCTGCGCCGTCTCCAGCGAAAAGGAAAAGATCTTCCGATCCGGTGCCGCAAGCGCAAAGCGCATAGCCGCCAGTACAGGCTCCGTCAGCGGGATCAGAATGCTCCGCTCGCCCAGCGCTTCCTCCGAAGCGGCACCGATGCCGCCCCGATTGAGCCGCGCCTTGCAGGCATCGCAAAGCAACCGCCCGTTCATGACATCCAGATATGCCCCGGCGGGCGTTTCCTTCCCGCAGAGCGCACAGCACTCCAGCGAGGGGCAAAAGCCGGACAGCGCCGCCGTCCGCATCTCGAACACGCCCTTGATAAGAGCCGCCGGCTTGGTTCGTTGCTCCAACATATACAGCGAGTTGAGCAGCATCCGGAGCATCCGACCGCCGAACACCGCCATTTCGTCCTGCTCCCCTTCCCCCTCCGATGCGGCAGGGGAAGCGCCCGCTACGCCGACCACATCCCCGGACAGATCACACAGGTAGGACGCCAGCGCCATATGCGTCAGGTCGCAGGAAAGGCTGTAGAAGGAGGACAGCACCGATCCGCTCCGCAACCAGAGTGCGCCGTGGCTTTCGGACAGTTCGAAATTGCCCCAGGTAAACGGCTGGGAGACGGCGGAAAGTCGGTCGCGCCCGGATTGCCCGTGCCGGACTATGACAGACAGCCGTCCCCGGTCCGGCGTCAGGATCTGTACCAGGCGGTCGCTCTCGCCGCGTGGATAGGTGCGGATGACAAGACCGTCCGTCGTGTACAGTCTGCCCATAGCGCCCTGTTACCTGTCCTCGCGCCGGTAGCCGAAGTTGCCCACGCTGGCGGCGCTCTCACGCCAGTTCTCCTTGACCTTGACCCACAGGTCGAGGTACACCTTGGTTCCGAGCAGCTTCTCCAGATCCTCGCGCGCATAAGTTCCTATGCGGCGCAGCTCCTCACCGTGCTTGCCGAGGATGATGCCCTTGTGCGATGCCTTCTCGCAGAATATCTCGGCGCGGATGCTGACCATGCCGGTTTTGGCGTCCTCCTTGAAGGACTCAATCACCACAGCAGTGCCGTGCGGAATCTCCTGGTTCAGTGTACGCAGTATCTTCTCCCGGATGATCTCTGCCGCCATCTGACGTTCCGGCTGGTCGGTGGCAATATCCTCCGGGAAAAGCCAGTCCATTTCATGCAGGAACTTCCGGCACTCCTCCAGTACATCCTTCACACCCTTGCCGTTCTTGGCGGACACAGGTACAACCGCCGCAAAGTCATGCAGAGCGGCATAGCGCGTAATGGTCTCCGCCACCTGCACGGCAGTGTACAGATCGATCTTGGACAGCACCAGCACGCAGGGAACCCCCGTCCGCTTGCAGTAAGCGATGACGTTCTGCTCCACGGGAGACGGTTCCCGTCCGGTATCCGTTACCAGTACGACCGCATCCGCATCCTGCATGGTCGCGTTGGCAGTCCCGACCATGTAGTCGCCCAGCGAATTCTGCGGGCGAAAGATCCCCGGCGTGTCCAGAAACACAAACTGATCCTCTCCCTCGGTCAGGATGCCGGTGATACGGTTGCGGGTGGTCTGCGGCTTGGAGGAAACGATGGCTACCTTCTCCCCCAGCATGGCGTTGAGCAGGGTGGATTTTCCCACGTTGGGACGCCCCACCAAGGCGATAAAACCGGTTTTTTTCATACTATCTTTGTTACAATCCTTTCTGCCGGCGGTTACGGTCTCTCCACGAACAGATCAAACACGGCTGCCGTAACGCCGTCCGTAATACTGAGGCGGTTCTGCTTGTCCGCTGTCGGGTACAGCGTGACCGAGCGGATCGCGTCCCCGTCCAGCTGGAACTCCACCTCAAAGCCGGGTTCCACCCCGTAGATGCAAAAGCGCATACCGCCCAGCTCCTGCTCCGCGCCGGGGAAACCGCGGAATGACTCCAGCCGGGGACGCGTGTTGACCACCCGGGCGCGCAGTTCATCCAACGTCATGCGGGTGCGTATATCCGGCACGTGATCCAAAGGCGGCTCGGTTTCCAGATCTTTCAGATTCAGCAGAACCAGCACGTTGGACGGACCTGCCAGCAGGATGACGGCAAATACAATCAGCACGACCGCCGCAACGACGGTCAGCAGGCGCTGTGTCGGGGAACCGCGCCTGTCATCCTCCGGGAACGGGGTGTATCTCATGCCTGCCCGCCGTCAGCCGGTGCGGCATCCTGACGGGTGCCCTCGTCCGGGCGCTCCGGGATTCCCAGTCCCATTTCGTCCATGATGGCGTGCTGGCGGCGCCGCATATCCGCCTCGTCTGCCTCGCCGGTCTCATGGTCGTACCCCAACAGGTGCAGAACGGAATGGACGCAGAGGAAGGCAACCTCCCGCTCAAAGCTGTGTCCGTACAGTTCCGCCTGCTCCTGCGCACGCTCCAGCGACAGCACAATATCACCCAGTGACACCTCCGGCTCGTCCGCCAGCGGCTCCTCGCTCTCACCGCTGTAGTCCGTCAGCGGAAAGGACAGCACGTCGGTCGGGCGATCAACCTGGCGGTACTGCCGGTTCAGGGCGCGGATCCCCTCGTCATCCGTAAAGGTCACGGACACCTCGCAGGGGTTCTCGTACTGCTCGTGCTCCAGCGTTGCGACAACGGCGCGTCGCACCAGCATTTTCAGCTTATAGGTGACGGGAAGCCTGTCCTGCTCATTCGTAAAGTAAATAATGCGATTTACGGTTTTCATGGATTGTATCTCCTTTGCTGGTATCGTTTCTGCTTCTGTATGCATTTCGACATATGTCATCTGCTGGTATTGTTTCTGCTACTGTATGTATCCCGACATATGTCATCGCTTGGGGCGGAAGGTATGCTCCGGGGCGCGGCGTGCCTTTGTCCTCGCGTAGCGGTCGTAGGCAAGGATGATCTGCTGGACAAGATGATGCCGCACAACGTCCTTTTCGGTCAGGTAGTGGATGGCGATGCCGTCTATATCCTTCAGCACGCGCACCGCCTCGGCAAGTCCGGATCTCTGTCCGTTCGGCAGGTCGGTCTGCGTCAGGTCGCCGGTCACGACGACCTTGGAGCCGAACCCCATACGCGTCAGGAACATCTTGACCTGCTCCGGCGTCGCGTTCTGTGCCTCGTCCAGGATGATGAACGCATCGTCCAGCGTGCGTCCGCGCATGTAGGCAAGCGGTGCCACCTCGATTGTGCCCCGCTCCGCAGCCCGCTGGTGCCCCTCGGTTCCCATCATTTCGTTGAGCGCGTCGTACAGGGGGCGCAGGTACGGATCGATCTTGGACAGCAGGTCACCGGGCAGGAAACCCAACCGTTCGCCTGCCTCAATCGCGGGACGGGTCAGAATAATGCGCGAAACCTGCTTCTCCCGCAGTGCCTTGACAGCCATGGCAACAGCCAGAAAGGTCTTGCCCGTTCCGGCAGGTCCGACGCCCAATACAACCGTATTCTGCCGGATAGCCTCCACGTACTTGGACTGTCCGGCAGTCTTGGCTTTGACCGGCTTCCCTTTTGCCGTCAGGCAGATAATATCCGGACTGAGCGACGTCAGCTCGGAGGCGCGCCCCTCCGCCACGGTATCGGCAACATACCGGACGGTCTGCTCGTTGAGCGAGTCGCTCAGGCGGAGCATATCGCGCAGGTACTCCACCGCCGTGGCGGCGGCATTGACAGCTTCCGGTGACTCCCCGGAAATCAGCACGGCATCACCGCCGTCCCCGTCGGAGCGGTTATGCAGCGACACGCCGAAGCGGTTTTCCAGAATGCGGGTATTGACATCAAAACTGCCGAACAGCGCGGCAGTCACCGCTGCGTTGTCCATTTTGATACTGCGTTGGTTCATGTATACTTCGGTCTCCTGTATGGTTGTACGGCTTGCGGCTGTGCCTACCCGTCCACCCGGATCGGCACCGACAGCGCGATGTCCTCCACGCAGGTCAGCGTCACATCCAGAATGAAAGCATCCTCCGTCAGAATGGGGCACACGGTCTTGGACAGCAGCTCCGCACCGCCGGGTATGGCGGCAATGCGACGGGACAGCTCCAGGTAAGCCAATGCTTCCGCCTCGGCGGGCGTTCGGGTGTATCCGGCAGGCTGCGCGGCGGGCACATACCACACCGTCCGCACTGCGACCGGAAAGCCGATACCCGGAACAAGCGTCAGGTCAAGCCGTTGCTCTATTGTATCACAAACCACGTCCTGATTTCCAGTCCTTTTTGAAAATTTTATGGATTTTCCGAAAAAAATAAGGTATTTTTCGGTTCCCGCCGGTGTATCGGAGCCTGCCACGCCCGAAGGAGAGCGTGCCTGCGCCCGCAAGGGAATCTCCACGACCTCGCGCCGGGTCGTCCGCGCATAGATGTGTGCCTCGGCGCATACGGCACGCACGCCTACCGTCTGGCTGTCATACAGCCCGCTGACCAGCAGCTGCCCCGCGTCCACCGTCTGTCCGGCAGCAACCAGAATATTTCCGCGCGTCAACTCTACCCGCTCGATAACGCCCGGGCGCGATGCTACGATGTTGGCAGGCGCCGGTTCGGTCGGCGCGGGCGGGTAGACAGCCTCCCGCACCTGCACGTAGGCGACGGTCCCCCGGCGGTTGACCGATATCCAGGCAATACGCCGATCCTCCAGCAGAACACGGTTCTCCAGCCGGTCTGCAGCGAAGCCACGGAGCGGCGTTCCGACCGAAAAGCCGCAGGATGCCAGCGTATCCAAAACCTCCCGACGGCTCAGTGTCTCGACGCCGCTGATGCGTATGTCCCATACATACCGTCCGGACAGCCAGAGCAGGACAATCCCCAGCAGAATACCGACGGGAACACCGGGACGCTGCAACATCCGCCTGCCCAAATCCGGAAGCCCCCGGACTGCGCCGAATTCAGCCGGAACACAGGCACGCGCGCACGCCGCCTCGCATCGCCTTGCCGCCGCGCATGTCATCTGTACGGAAAGATATTCATCCGTACAAGTAAAATGTGTATACGGACAGCCCGCACGGCGGCAAAGCTCCAGAAACGGCGCCGCACAGCCAATCGGTACGCGCACCGGGCGCCACCCCAGCAGAAACATGCTCAGCATTCCGCCATCCCCTCTCCCCCGTCCTCAAAGGAAAGGCTCTCCACCAGTCCGTCCACACCGACCGCCCCCGCAAGGTAGGAGGTACAGCCAAGGCGCCGCCCGCGCACCGCCAGCACGGTATCCTTCATTTGCAACCGGATACAGGTCGGCGTATATGTCAGAATACGGCGACAGCCCTGCACGGTCAGCAGGTTCCGTCCCCGCAGTTCCGCACGCATACCGCCGCTCAGAATGTCGGGCGGCAGATCCAGCCGAACCGCCAGCCATTCAGGCAAACGGCGGCGCTGATTCGGTTCCGCATCCTGCTTTCTCGGTTTTCCGTTTGTTTCGCTCATGTTCGCGCTCCCTCCGTCATATGTTGCTACCGTCCCGCGCTGTCGGGATATTCTATGCGGGGGGAGGTGTGACCATGACAGAACAGAGCCGACACGCCGGCGCCCGACTCCGGACCGCCGTGCCGGAGGTGCCGCGCAGGTATCCTTCTTTCGGGCAGGTTTTCTTTTGCCTGATGTCCACCTTCTGCTTCGTGCTCATCCTGCGGAACCCGGATGTCGCCATTGAATACATGGGGCGAGGACTGTCACTGTGCGCCCGCACAGTCATCCCGTCCCTGTTCCCTTTCATGGTCATCTCCGAACTGATGGTGCGAAGTGGGGCTGGTGAGTCGCTGGGACGCCTGTTTTCGCGCCCGATGCGATACCTGTTCGGGCTGTCCGGGGCGGGTTGCACCGCTGTTGTGCTGGGATCGCTTTGCGGATTCCCGGTGGGGGCGCGGACCGCGGTCGCTCTGTACGACCGGAACGCCATCTCCCGACGGGAATGCGAACATCTTCTGACCTTCTGTAACTGCCCCAGTTCAGCGTTTCTTGTCACGGCGGTCGGCGTCTCCCTGTTCGGCAACCGACGGCTGGGAAGCGTGCTGTATTTCTGCGTGCTGGGCGTCTCGTTTCTGGTCGGGTTTATCGCACGCTTCTTTCTGCGGCACGAGCAGGCAGGACGTGACCATCCGCATCATCCATCCGGGCTGCATCCCGGCGGGGCGGAAATGTTTACGGCATCTGTGTCGGGCGCGGCTTCGGGTATGCTGACCGTGTGCGCCTACGTGATCTTCTTCTCCACACTCTCGGGCACGCTGTCCTGCCTTGTGCGGGTCTGCGGCGGCATGGAGCCGCGGCTGTTTGCACTGCTCTGCGGGTTTCTGGAGTTGTCCGGCGGCATCAGCGAGGCGTCCGGACTGCCGGACGGACGGCAGGCATTGATCCTGACCGCCGCCATTGCAGGCTGGTCGGGGTTGTCCGTCCACTGTCAGATCGCCGGCATCTGTGCCGGGCGGCACATCTCGCTTCGCCCCTATATCACTGCCAAGGCAGTGCAGGCAATCCTGTGCAGCGCGGTCATGGCGCTGATCCTGTGCGCCTTCCCCGATTGGCTCTCTCCCGATGCCGACACGGTTGTGCGGACACTGCTGGACCTGGGCGATCTCTGGCAGACGGCACGTCCCTCCGTGCCTGCCGCGCTGGCAAATGCAGGCTTTATTCTGAGCTGGTTGATTTCGCTGGCGGGACGCTGGCGCCGACGAACCGGACAGAACAGTTCCCCCGTGAAATACTGACCTGTATGATCCCGCGCACTGTGGGCAGGCACAGCTCACCGGACAGCATCGGCTCACCTGTCATGCTTTCCGTCTGCGGATGCACCGAAAAGGTCTCAAAACCGGGCGAGGTGGGCGTCACGCCGAAAACGCCGCGCACGATGGCGACCGCTGCCGCCGCTCCCCACGGGTGTGAGAAAGTCATGTTGGGCTTGTTGACCGAATTCCAAGCCTCGGTTGTCAGCGTCGCGCCGATGGGCAGTCCATCGAAGGGAGAAGGGAAATCCCCGGCAGAGCGGCGGAGCATATAGGAAAATGTGCGCTGTCCCGGTCTGCTGTCCCCATCCAGCAGGAGCGAGTTTGCCATGCTTCCATGCCCGGTGCGGTACAGTCCCATCAACAGGAAGTACGTACCGTACACGCTCATCCGGATGCGACTGCCGCCTGCGTCAGGACGCAGACTGCGCTCCCACAAACGCCCGGCAATCCTGTCCGCCATCGCACTGTCCCGGTACACGCCGGCGTACAGCGCATACGCCGCCGTATGCTGGGAAATATGTGCCGACCGGCTCCCGTCCTGATACAGTCCGTCCGAGAAATCCCCCGTTGCCGGATCATACAGGCGGGTAAGGATCGCCTCCCGCAGTGCCGCGGCGCGTGCGGCAAATTCTCCGCTGTCGCCTGTCTCCCCGACGACGGCGGCAATCCGCGCCAGAGCCTCATAGCCCGCAACAGCGGCGCAGTTGAGAACCGTGTTGTAACGCACGCTCATGTCATATCCATCCCGCTCGGACGGCGGCCAATCGACCAGTACCGCGTCCGTCCCTGCTCCCCCGGCATTGCCGGAATGCAGAAGTCCCGTGTCGGCGTCCGTAAACGCGGAAAAGGTCTTGCCGCGCAGGATCGGATACCAGCGCACAAGCGAGCTGTCGTCTCCGGTCGCCATGTAGTCTTCGTACGCAGCTTCTGTGATCCAGAGAATATACTCGGCGGGCCATGTGCGATGGGCATACAGGTATTCCAGTGAAAAACGCGCGGTGGCGCAGTCACTCTCAAAGCTATACGCCGCCAGTTGATTGATCAGCGCATCGCCCTCGTAGGCGCCCCGTTCACGTGATTGGGAGTCCACATAGAGGTCCTGCGTCGTAAGCTCGACCGTGTTGCGCGTCAGCCGCCAGAGGTCACAAAGCAGGGGGCTGTCGCAGTCCATATGCGCTCCCTCCCCGCAGGACGCGCGGCGAACCGTCACGCCCCGGAGCATGGCGGGCGTCAGTTCAAACGGCAGACCGATCAACTCGACAAAGCGGAATGTCATCAGGTCTGTCGTGGTGAATCGCCGTCCCGGCGTCAGCCGCCAGGCAAGCCGGTAGCGGTTTCCCGTGTTCATATTCCATTTGACAAGCGTCCCGTCCGTCCCCGGTTCCGGACACAGCTGTTCGCCCATGTACAGCCTGACTTCCGCGCCATGCAGGGCGTCCGCACGCCATGCCGCCGACCCCGGCACATCAAGCGCAACGGTTCCGACGATTTCCTGTCCGAGATCGGCAAGATAATGCCCTTCGCCCAAACGGAGCACGCGGGGCGGCATCTCATACGCAAACCGAGACACCGGATCACACCCAGCCGGCGCGGGAATCAGATCCTCGCCCTCGGAAAATCCCGCTGTCAGGAGCCCCCTGTCCACACAGGGCAACCAATCACCGTCGTCAAATCCGGGCTCCGCAAAGCCGAACGGGTAGACTTCACCGTCTATATCCTGCGCGTAGGCAGTAAAGTACCCCGTTCCGATGCTGTGGCGGGGGCGCAGAGCGGCGGTTCCGTCCAGTCCGCGCCAACCGTCCGGCGATACAAGCTGTTGCGCTGTGCCGTCCCGCCCGTAGGCAACAGCACGGCAGGCAAACATACGCACCGAGCTCCCGCCGGGGCAGGCAAGCACTGCACCCACAACGTTTTCCCCCGCATGCAGGTATGGCATCATGTCCGCAGTCTGCACGAAAAGCAGTCTGCGCCCCTGCGGATCGCGTCCGTAGCGGGGCGGCGCGACCAGCAACGGCTGCCCGTTTACGTACAGTGTGCAGACGTATTGCCGCGCGGGCTCGGGCGAACGGGCTGTCACACTGACAGGCGCGTATATTGTGGCGGAAAGCTGTTCCTGCGCCAGGAAAAAGCGCTGACGCACAAAGCCGCACACACCCGGATTGCAGTCATCCGGCAAGCAATCCGGCGTGCTCGGCCATATTCCGCGCGCTGTCCGCCACGCTGCGGCATCAAACACCGAAAAAGGTTGCACTTCGGATCGGGACTCGTTTCCGCTCCGGTCGCGTATCCGCACCTGCCAGCCGTACAGTCCTGCCTCGGGCGTCGGGCATTCTCCGGCTGGCAAGGACACGCCTGTGCTTCGTGTACAGGACATCCAACCGGTGTCGTACAGGGGCACCGGATCCTCATCCGGAACGCCGCGGAAAATGGTTAAGCGGCAGGCACTCTGCCCCTCCGGGGGACACCACGAGAAGCGCCATGCGGCTGGGTCTGCGGGCATCCCCCACGGCTCCCGCCGGAGATTCATACGCAGTCCGCACGGACGGGCGGTCAATGTCTCTTGCATACAGTTCCCTCCCCATGTCAGCGCGGTCGGTTCTGTCCGCGCTGACGATATGTGCTCATGGTACCACAAAAGCCATTGCTTGTCAAGTCGTGGAGTGTTACGCCGGGCGATTACGTGTGTTTTTTGCTCTTCCGGCATACGCGGCGCGTGGCATTTTTTCCGGGAATTGGCGCAGTTTGAAAAAAGCGCTTGACAAACCGCGCGGAATGTGCTATAATACACGGCTGTACGGGGTTTGACCCATTAGCTCAGGCGGTAGAGCACATGACTTTTAATCATGGTGTCCGGAGTTCGAGTCCCCGATGGGTCACCAAATAAAACAAATCCGAACTATTTCGCAGGTCGAAATTGGTTCGGATTTGTTTTTTGGGGAAATGATTCCCGTTCGTTTTCGAACGTCAGCAACCAGGATTTGTACGGGCGGCTTCACGCAGATGGGTATTCCTCGTAATTTACGAGAGTTTCGATAGTTGCCGATAAGTTTTCAGAATGATGATTCCCGATATTACGCGTGCCGGGCACACAAAAACAATGCGTAAGCCCGCATGTCCGGACTTACGCATTTCTGCTACGCAACGCTTTTATTATATCATTTTCAGCCGAAAAAATCAAAGGACAATTTCGATAAAAACAGGCTTGTTTTACGGAGTTTACCTCATTAAAAACCACAGGCAAATAAAAGCTGGTATGATGACCGTTTGGACACCGGCGGGAAAGCCGCGACTGTTGCAGGAGTCAGAAGAACGCGTCCAGCCCGTCTGCAACTCCCTTCGCCGCCTGCTTGGCAAAGCCGTCCTCCTCCATGCGCAGATCATCCTCGCGGTTGGACATGAAACCCATCTCCAGTATAGTGGTCGGCACGGCACTCCAGTTGGTACCCGCCTTGCTGTCGGTTTCCCATATGCTCCGGCGGCTGATCCCTGTCGCGGCGCAATACGCATCCAGTATCTTTTCGGACAACCGGTAGCTCGCGGCATACGCGGCGGCGCAATCCGGGTACGGATTATTCGCCGTCTGGCACACAGTCATCGCGCCCTTCATCTCGTCATTTTCCCAGCCATTGGCATGGATACGGATGAAAGCGGCTGCGTTGTGGCGGTTCGCTACCTGCGCGCGCTCGACGTTGCTGATGTCCACCTCGTTTGTTTCGCGGATCATGACCACGGAGTATCCGCGCGCCAGCAGTTCATCCCGCAGAGCGAGCGCCACGCGCAGATTGAGTTCGTACTCCTCCACGCCGGAGAACACGCCCGATGTGCCGGACGACACCTTTGCCTGCGTCACATCCGCGCCGGGACCGATCGGCTCCTTGCCTGCGTTCCCCTTGATCTGATGACCTGCATCAATCACGATGATCCGACTCCGGTTCGCGCCGCTTCCCTCATAGCAGATATCCGTACCGGGGTGCGCCTCGCCTGTATAGGCAACCGCTACGCCCTCTGCAAAAACAGACGGTCCTCCCGCCACGTTTTCATTTGAGGAAGTCGCTCCGGTCACCGTCTCGGTTTCGCTTCCGGTCACATGGACGATCATATCCCCGGTATTCGGTTCTTTGGCACTGCTTTCCTGCCACATCCAATCGGCGCCAAATCCGCCGCAGGCTGACAGCAACAGTGCCAACGCAAGGCAAAGCGGTGCCACCATCAGCATTTTCCGGCTGATTCTGTTTTTATTCAGCATGTATATGTTTGATCCTCCTTACGGACACAGACAACGTCTGCACGAATGTGCCCGCACACTCATTATAGCACAAACCCGGTAGCTTGTCAAGCATGGGGCAAACCGGCTCCGGACAGGCGAATCCGGATTGCCGGCTTGGTCTCTGCCACGCCGTCCCGCAAACAAACAGGATTCAGGAAATCAACACCACAATTCGCAAAAAATTCTGGAAGTTGCCGTATTTCTCTTGCAAATCCTTTCCGGCTGTGCTATACTGTAGGTGAAAATTCACAGAAACGGAGGGAGATACCATAGTTCAATTCCATTACGAGGACAGCGACCTGATGTTGCACCACACGTTGACAGACAATCCGAGCGAAGCCATGTTCCCACTGCACGCGCACGATCGCTACGAACTGTATTGCTTCCTGCACGGGCAGGGGTATTATACCGTCGAGGGACACGACTATCCGCTGTCCCCGGGCAGTCTCCTGATGATGCGCGACGGCGAAACGCACAAGCTCCACATCAGCCCCACGCGGACATACGAACGCATCGCGCTCCATTTCTCGCCTGCCGCCCTGTTGCCGGCGGATGCGGCGGACTATCTGCTCGCGCCCTTCCGGGTGCGCCCGCTGGGTCAATTCAACCGACTGCTCCCTTCCCCGGAAGCCGAACGAATCCGGGATATGCTGATCCGCATCACCTCCGGCGGAGTGCCGAAGGATGCCCTTCCGGTCATGATACGTGCGTATCTGCCTGCCATTCTGTTTGAGATCACGCAGACATCCGGACCGTGGAGGACGGGGGACGCGTCCGCCGAGGCGGCGCAACAGCAGCAGGAGGGACTTGCCCATTCCCTGCCGGGCGGGATCATTGAGTTTATCAACCGCGACCCAGCCGCTGTCACCGGCGTCGATGTGCTGGAGGAAAAGTTCGGCTACAGCCGCTCCTACCTCAACCGAACCTTCCGGCAGTCTACCGGCGTTTCCATTTGGGAGTACGTCATTCTCAAGCGACTGACGTGCGCACGCGCCGCCATCCGCGCCGGCACCCCGGCGGCGATTGCCGCCCGGGATGTCGGGTACAGTGACTACTCCTCCTTCTACAGGCAGTACCGGAAGCGATTCGGCTGCACACCGGAGGAGGAAAAGCGCGGGCTTACACCCGACCGGAAGCCGGATCGAAAAGGAGGAGGTATGTCATGAGTCACCGTTCATTTATCAGGCGTATCCTGTGCGCTGTACTGCTCGCCGTTTCCGCCCTGTTCGCCGTCATCGGCTGTCAGCAGGAGCAAACGGAACCGCCGACCGCATCCGCGTCCCAAGAAACCACGCAGGAGGAAGCTACCATGAGTCGCACCGAATCAGCCGAGACAACAACCGCCGCCACCGAGACCGTGACCGAAACCGTCACGGAATCCGAAACCGACGCGCCTACCGAAGCGCCCACAGAGCCGCCGACCGAGTCGGAAACCGACCCCGTGCGGGAGGCGCTGGAGCGTTCCGTTTCGGTCGTTCCGTATATTCCCGCTGAGCCGAGCCGCCTGCGGGACGTCAAGGCAATGTGGCTCTCGCAGTTTGACCTGAACAAGGTCTATACGAACGGTGGACGTCAGCGTGCTGAGAATGATTTCCGCAATCGTATTGCAGGCATCCTGCAGAATGTGGCGGACAACGGGTTCAACACTGTAATTGTACAGGTGCGTCCCAATGCGGACAGTTTTTACCCCTCGGATCTCTACGCACCGAGTGCCTACGTAACCGGCAGTTATGCGAACGATTTTACGTACGACCCTTTCTCCATCCTCATCGAGGAGGCACGGGCGCGGGGACTGTCTGTTCACGCATGGATCAACCCACTGCGCGGCGTGACGACGTCCGAGCTGCAGAAATATGGATATGGCATATGCACTCCGGCAGTGGTACGAGGACACGGCACTGCGCGGACAATACATAGTGGAGTACAACGGACGCTGGTATCTGAATCCCGCCTACGCCGAGGTGCGCGATCTCATCGTGTACGGCGCACGGGAAATTCTCCAGCGCTACGATGTGGACGGCATCCACATGGACGACTACTTCTACCCCACGCAGGATGCCTCGTTTGATGCCGACGCCTACGCAGCTTACCGGGCAGAGGGCGGTACCATGTCGCCGGAAAACTGGCGGCGGGAGAATCTGTCCGATCTTGTATCCAGACTGTACCGCATGACCAAGCGGCAGAACCCGCACGCGCTGTTCGGCATCAGCCCGGCAGGCGTGCTGAATACCGTATACGCCAAGCAGTACGCCGATGTATACCGCTGGTGCGCCGAACCGGGGTTCGTGGACTACATCCTGCCGCAGATCTACTTCGGCTTTGAGCACGCAACGGCAGCGTTCGACAAGCTCTGCAATCAGTGGCAGGAACTTGTCCGCACCGAGTATGTCGATCTGCTCATCGGCGTGACCTTCGGCAAAGCGCTCGCCAAGTACGACAAGTGGGCAGGCACGGGTGCAAACGAGTGGGCACAGCATACGGACATCATGGCACGTTGCATCACCTACACGCTGGGACTGAAAAAATGCCGCGGTATGTCCGTCTTCTGCTACCAGTATTTCTACGACCCCGTAACCGGTGTCCCGGTTGCCGGAACGCAGGAAGAGCGCGACGGGTACATCGCCATTCTCCGGGAAGCGTCGTGGGAAGACTGAGCGCCGGGTCAGTGCCGGAAGGAGGTCAGCCGTGAGTCGGAAGCATTCCCGCGCCGCAAGGCGAAAGCGCTTATCGGGGGCAGCCACAGCCGGGCGGAAGCCGCTCTCGGCGCAGGTCTCCGAGCGCGAGGCACGCCTGCTGCGCGAGCTGGAGGCAGAGCGCCTTGAAAATCTGCGCCTGCGCCAAACGATAGATACCCTGCAGCAGGCGTCGGCGCCCCCGCCAAGGACGCGAACGAGTTGGTTCCCGTCCGGAAAAAGCCCCGCACCCGGCAGGAGGAGTGGGACGCGAGCTTCCGGGAAGAAAGCCGGACCGCGCACGGCTTTTCAAGGCGGAGTTACCCGCGTTACCTGTTCGACATTGTCAACGCCTCCTCGCCGATGCGGCTGATCAAAAAGATCACGCTGTTCTTCCGCCGGATGCGGCTGGTGCGGCTGATTGTGTCCGTTTCCGCTGCGTTATCCGCCACCGTCCTGCTGTTGCCCATGTACGTGATCGTTCTGCCGATCATGCTGGCGCTGACCGGGCTGACCGCGTTTTCCAGCCTGTTCTTCGCGTCCCGCATGAACCGCCGTCTGCGCGCGGAGTTGGCGGGCAGGCATCTGTACGTGTTTGCAGTCTCTGATGAAAACAGTCTGAAAGCCGGCTCCTTCTTCCGCGGCAATGCACATATGCTGGCAGACCAGCCCGACTGCGCCGTTCTGGTGGTCTCTCCGCACAATATCGGAACCGACGGACTGGGCGGAAAAGGCTTTTACCTGACCGCCCGGCAGGAGTGCCCGCACCTCTATATCGTCCGGCGGCATTACTTTTTCAATCTCCGGCGCCGCGTCCTGCGGCAGACCGACGCACATATGACGGTGGTCTACTGACGCCCGTGCCGCGCGGGAAACCAAGACAGAAAGGACTTTGAACCATGCCTTACATTGCATACGTATACCTCGGACTGCTGCCGGTGATGAGCATCGCGACACTGGCATTCTTCGCCGTGGACAAGAAAAACTCTTCCCGCGAGGGAAGAGGGCGGGTCCCGGAGATCGTCCTGCTGTCCCTGTGCAGCTTCGGCGGAGCCCTCGGCGCACTTATCGGGATGTACGGACTGCGGCACAAAACAAATCCCGTTACCAAATTTCACTTTTTTGTGACCCTGTGGCTGTCCCTAGTTGTTCAGACGGCTCTGGCGGCGCTGATGGTCACGCGGCTGTTCTGAAGGGAGGCACACGAAACATATGGCACGTTCCAACGAATTCACGCACGGTGGCGGCATCGGCAAAAACATCCGTCTGATGCTCCGGGCTTTGCTTAATACCCTGTTTTTCGGTGCGTTTTGGTTCGGGCTGGCTCAGCTCGGAGCCGAAAAGGTGCTCTTCGGGTTGCCGGAGTTCGTTCCGACACTCTGCACGGCGGCGGGCGGAACCGGCACGCTGATCCTGCTGGCAGTCAACCTGTTCCTTCCCTTCGCACACCGTGCCAGAGGAAGTCGATAAGGCAGCACAAGCCGGAGAGGGATTAATTGTAGCAACTTCCAAAACAATAAATAGTCACCCTTGACAATTAAAAAGCAGTACATATAGCACAGGGAGACGCACAACACACACGGGTAAGGCGATTTCGCAAACGGAAGAGCCGGACTGCCGAGCTCTTGCCTGAAACCGTCTCCTGTGCGCTTTTGTGCATCAGTCAACGGGATTCGTCGGCTGGTTTAAGGTCGATGGATATTGTCTGTTATTTTTGGAATTACTATAATTTCCGTCTTAACTTTGGAGTTCACTTCAATTGCACTGTTGCATTTGCTTTGAGAATTTACTCGCAGACGGCTTTCTCACGTTTTTTTCAAAAAGCTCTTGACAAACCGTCCGCGCTGTGCTATAATAGGGGTGTTGTGAGGAAGAAACCTGTGGCGGCAGTGTTTGAGCGGGCGCGTAGGTGCTTTTGCCGGTGTGGCGGAATTGGCAGACGCCCGGGACTTAAAATCCCGTGATGTGAGAGCATCGTACCGGTTCGAGACCGGTCGCCGGCACCGATTCCCTTCTTTGCAGTAAGTATATCGCGGGGTAGAGCAGCCTGGTAGCTCGTCGGGCTCATAACCCGGAGGTCGTGAGGTTCAAATCCCACCCCCGCAACCATATAGTGAAGCCAAAAAAGATATCATGGCTTCGAACCCCCGAAATCTCACGATTTCGGGGGTTTTTCTCGCGTTTCCTCGCTTTTTCGCAACCATGAGGTTTGCGGATACAGAGTGCAGAAAAAAAGATATCATTTCAAAAAAACGGCTTCGGACAGGATGTTGAACAGCTTTCGCCTGCGGCGAAAGCGCAGTACCCGTTTTTAAGGGCGGAAAGTGCGACCTTTCGCGTAGCGAAAGCTTTTTACAGCACCTTCTGCCCTTTTTTCGTATTTTTATTTGTTAAATATTTGTGTCTGCCTGAAAGGAGGCTCGTCATCGGTTACATTACATGAAAGCAATCATAACAAGAAACGATCAGACAGCCGTTCTTGAACTGCCGACCTCCCGAATGGAGCTTGCAGGCTCTTTGAGTCGGATCGGTGCGCCACCCGATTGACTCCGGGGACGCAGGGATGCGCCTCCGTCAAATTGCCGAATGGGTAAATATCAATTTTGCGTTGCGCTGTCATATCTTATAAATATGCATTATTTTTGGATAAACGCTTGACAAATCCCGGATTATCGTGTATAATTATGCACGCAACCTGAAAAATAAGCATAAAAACGAGGTTTTTATCATGAAAAGCAAACAGATCAAAAAAATCGTTCTGGCATATTCCGGCGGTCTTGATACGTCCATTATCATTCCGTGGCTGAAGGAAAATTACAACAACCCCGAAATCATTGCGGTTTCCGCCAATGTCGGTCAGGCGGACGAGCTGGAGGGGCTGGAAGAGAAGGCGCTGAAGACCGGCGCTTCCAAGATCTACATCGAAGATATCACAGAGGATTTCCTGACCGATTACGTATTCCCCTGCGTGCAGGCTGGTGCGCTGTACGAAAACTATATGCTCGGCACCGCGTTTGCCCGCCCGCCCATCGCCAAGAGAATTGTGGAGATCGCGCTTGCCGAAGGCGCGGACGCTATCTGCCACGGCTGCACCGGCAAGGGCAACGACCAGGTCCGCTTCGAAATGGCAATCAAGGCGCTTGCCCCGGACATGACCATCATCGCACCGTGGCGGGAATGGAGCATCAAATCCCGTGAGGAAGAGATCGCCTATGCGGAAGCACACAACGTGCCGCTGAAGATCAGCCGCGAGACCAACTACTCCAAGGATAAAAACATCTGGCACCTCTCGCACGAGGGGTTGGATCTGGAGGATCCGGCAAACGAGCCGCAGTACAACAAGAAAGGATTCCTGGAGCTCGGCGTTTCCCCGGAGCAGGCACCCGATGTGCCGACCTATGTGACCGTGCACTTTGAAAAGGGTGTGCCCACGGCGGTCAACGGAAAGAAAATGGGTGCGGTGGAGCTGGTGACCGTGCTCAACGAGCTGGGCGGCAAGAACGGTATCGGACTTCTCGACATTGTGGAAAACCGGCTGGTCGGCATGAAGTGCCGCGGCGTATACGAGACCCCCGGCGGAGCGATCCTCTACAAGGCGCACGAAATCCTCGAAACCATTTGCCTCGACAAGGAGACCTCGCATTACAAAGCGCTGGTCGCGCAGAAGCTGGCGGAAATCGTTTACAACGCGCAGTGGTTCACGCCTCTGACCGAAGCGATCCTTGCATTCGTCAAAACCACGCAGGCAACCGTGACCGGCGATGTCAAGCTGAAGCTCTACAAGGGCAACCTCATCAACGCAGGCGTGACCTCTCCCTACTCGCTCTATGACCCCGAAATCGCAACCTTTGACGAGGATCACGTCTACAATCAGGCGGACGCGACCGGGTTTATCAACCTGTACGGACTTTCCACCAAGGTTTGTGCGAAGATGAAGGCGAAAAACGGGCTGAAATAATCAAAAAAGGATTCTGAATCATGGCAAAAATGTGGGCAGGAAGAACCGATGGCGCCACCGACCGGCTGGCGGACGATTTCAATTCATCCATCGGATTTGACAGCCGGATGTTCCGGCAGGACATCAGGGGAAGCATGGCGCACGCCGCCATGCTTTCCGCTACGGGAATCATCGGGGCAGAGGAAGCCGACACCCTGATTGCGGGGCTGGAGGGGATCCTCAAGGATCTGGAACGCGGCACGCTTTCCTTCGACCCCGCCTGCGAGGATATCCATATGTTTGTGGAGGAAGTGCTGACGGCACGTGTGGGAGATGTGGGAAAAAAACTGCACACCGCGCGCAGCCGGAACGACCAGGTGGCGCTGGATCTGCGGATGTACCTGATGGAGGAGATCGATGCGATCTCGGCGCTGCTGAAACAGCTGATTGCCACCGTAACCGACAAGGCGGAATGCTACGAAGCAACCATCATGCCGGGATATACCCATCTGCAGCGCGCACAGCCGGTCACATTCGGGCACCATCTCATGGCGTATGCCATGATGTTCCGGCGGGATACGGAACGGCTTGCGGACTGCCGCAAACGGACAGCGGTCTGCCCCATCGGCTCCTGCGCACTGGCGGGAACCACCTACCCCACCGACCGGAGGGCGGAAGCGGCGGCGCTCGGCTTTCCCTCCGTTTGCGAAAACAGCATGGACGGGGTCTCCGACCGCGACTTCTGTGCGGAGCTTCTGGGGGCGCTGTCCATTTTGATGATGCACCTTTCCCGCTTCTCCGAGGAGATCATTCTCTGGAGCAGCTGGGAGTTCCGGTTTGTGGAACTTTCCGATGCGTTTACCACCGGCTCCTCCATCATGCCGCAGAAAAAGAATCCCGACATGGCGGAGCTGGTGCGCGGAAAAACCGGCAGAGTGTACGGGGATCTCATTGCCCTGTTGACCGTACTCAAAGGGCTTCCGCTTGCATACAACAAGGATATGCAGGAGGATAAGGAAAGCGTATTTGACGCCTGCGACACCGTAAAAGCCTGCCTCGGCGTGTTTAACGGAATGATTGCCTCTATGCGTGCCATTCCGGAAAATATGCTGAATGCCGCCAAAAAGGGCTTTATCAATGCGACCGATGTGGCGGATTACCTGACCAAAAAGGGTGAACCCTTCCGCAGTGCCTACAAAATTTCCGGGCAGCTGGTCGCCTACTGCATCGCGCACGGCAAGGTGCCGGAGGAACTGGGGCTTTCCGTTTTCCGGGAGTTCAGTCCCCTGTTTGACGAATCCGTATACGAGGCAATCGACCTGTCAGCCTGCGTGGAGAAGCGCATCAGCGAGGGGGGGACCTCGGTCTCTTCGGTCAAAAAACAGATTGCACAGATGCGGGAGTTTCTGAAATCATGAAAAAAATTTTTATTGACGGCAGTGCGGGCACGACCGGGCTCCGGATTTTCGAACGTCTTTCGTCCCGCACCGACATCACGCTCCTCACTCTGCCGGAGGAGGAGCGCAAGGATCCCGCTTCGCGCGCACGCGCGTTGAATACGGCGGACATTGCCATCCTGTGCCTGCCCGATGTGGCGGCGCGGGAGGCGGTGTCCCTGATTGAAAACCCGGACACGGTGGTGCTGGACACCTCTACCGCCCACCGCACCGCACCCGGATGGGTCTACGGCTTTCCGGAGCTTTCCCCCGCCCAGGCGGAAGCAATCCGCACGGCAAAGCGCATCGCCGTGCCGGGATGCCACGCCAGCGGCTTCATCGCACTGACCGCACCGCTGCGCGCAGCAGGGATTCTTCCCGGAGGAACCCTGCTTTCCTGCTTTTCCCTGACCGGGTACAGCGGCGGCGGCAAAAAAATGATTGCGGAATATGAAATGCAGCCGTCCCCGGCGAAGTTGCACGCCCCACGTCAGTATGCGCTGGGGCAATCGCACAAGCATCTCCCCGAAATGGCTGCCGTGAGCGGGCTCCCCGCCCCCGTGTTCTGCCCTGTGGTCGGCGATTTCTACAGCGGGATGCAGGTCACGGTGCCGCTGTTCGCGGCGCAGTGCGTACCGGGAACCACGAAAGAGCAGATTGCGGCGCTCTACCGGGATATCTACCGGGGACCCGTGGTCCGCTTCACCGAAGTGCCGGACGAGGGCGGATTCCTGTCCGCCGCTTCCCTTTCGGGAAAGGATTCCATGCAGATCAGCGTGAGCGGAAACGAAGATCGGATGCTGCTGCTTGCGGTTTACGACAATCTCGGAAAGGGTGCATCCGGCGCGGCACTGGAATGTCTGAATATGATACTGGACACGGACCCCTGCGAGGGGCTTTGCCTGTAAGGAGGAACCATGAAAACAGTGGAAGGCGGCGTTTGCGCCGCGAAAGGCTTTCTTGCCGCAGGTGTTCATTGCGGCATCCGGAAAAACAAAACAAAAAAAGATCTCGCGCTGATCTACAGTGAAAAAAAGGCGACCGCGGCGGCGGTCTATACCACCAATCTGGTCAAAGGGGCGCCGCTGGTTGTGACGAAACAGCACCTGGCGGACGGGATGGCACAGGCAGTAATCTGCAACAGCGGCAACGCCAACACCTGCAATGCAAACGGCGTGGAGATTGCGGAGGAGATGTGTTCCCTGCTGGCTGACAAGCTCGGCGTTCCCGCCGACGATGTGGTGGTTGCCTCCACCGGCGTCATCGGTCAGCCGCTTGACATTGCGCCGATTGCCGCCGGCATCCCCCAGTTGGTCGCGTCGCTCGGCAAGGATTCCGCATCCGCAGCACAGGGCATCATGACCACGGACACCAAGCGCAAAGAGATCGCCGTGGAATTTCAGATCGGCGGCGCGACCTGCCACCTCGGCGGGATTGCAAAAGGTTCCGGAATGATCCACCCCAATATGGCAACCATGCTGGTCTTTCTGACGACGGACTGTGCAATCAGCGCCAAAATGCTGCAGCAGGCGCTCTCCGGCGATGTGTCGGAAACGTTCAACATGGTCAGCGTGGACGGAGATACTTCCACCAACGATATGGTCACGCTTCTTGCAAACGGAATGGCGGGCAACGTGGAAATCACCGCACCGGGGGCGGACTTTGATGCCTTCATGCAGGCGCTCAACACGGTGACCGTTTACCTCTGCCGCCGCATTGCCGGGGACGGCGAGGGTGCCACCAAGCTCCTGGAATGCAAGGTCACGGGCGCCGCAACCCATGAGATTGCCAAAACCGTCGCCAAAAGCGTGATCTGCTCCTCCCTGACCAAAGCAGCCATGTTCGGCGCGGATGCCAACTGGGGACGCGTGCTGTGCGCCATCGGATACAGCGGTGCCGATGTGGACGTCACGAAGATTGATGTCGCCTTCCGCTCCCCTGCCGGAACCGTTGCGGTGTGCCAAAACGGCGCCGGAATCCCTTTTTCCGAAGAGCAAGCCAAGAGCATCCTGTCGGAGAGCGAAATCGAAATCCTGGTAGAACTGAACGCCGGCAGTACCGCCTCCACCGCGTGGGGATGCGACCTGACCTATGATTATGTAAAAATCAACGGTGACTACCGAACATAATACGGAGAAAAAATGGATATTACCAACACGAAACGGGCGGAGGTTCTGGTACACGCTCTGCCGTATATTCAGGAGTACACCGGAAAGATCGTTGTCATCAAATACGGCGGCAACGCCATGATCAACGAGGATCTGAAGGATTCGGTCATGATGGATATCGTTCTGCTCTCCCTGATCGGCGTCCGGGTGGTGCTGGTGCACGGCGGCGGACCCGAAATCACCGATATGCTGAAAAAGATCGGAAAAGAAAGCGTATTCGTAGACGGACTGCGCGTCACAGACCGGGAAACCGCGGACACCGTACAGATGGTTCTTGCGGGAAAGGTCAACAAAAGCCTTGTCGCACGGATCGAAAACAAGGGCGGAAACGCCATCGGGCTGTCCGGCATGGACGGACGCATGATTGAGGCAAAGGTCAAGGATGCGCGTCTCGGATTCGTGGGAGAAATCACAAAGGTCAACGTTGCCCCGATTCTGGACGTCATCGACAAGGGATACATTCCCGTGGTTTCCACCGTAGGGTGTGACCGCGAGGGAAACGTTTACAACATCAACGCCGACACTGCGGCGGCAAAGATCGCGGGTGAGTTGCGGGCGGAAAGCCTGATCTCCGTGACCGACATCGCAGGCATCCTGCGCGACAGGAACGACCCTGCCACGCTGATTCCCGTGATCCGCACGGCAGACGCGCCGGGGCTGATTGCCGACGGAACCATCAGCGGTGGCATGATCCCCAAGGTGGAGTGCTGTATCAATGCCATCCGCTGGGGAGTCAACCGCGTGTTCATCATCGACGGACGCATCCCGCACGCGATTCTGATCGAAATGCTGACCAATGAGGGCATCGGGACCATGTTTACGGAAGGGCTCCCCACCCTACGGTCGGAAGGAGAACTGTAATGCAACCGGATATCCAAGCGCTGGACAGGCAGTATATCGCCGGCACCTACCGCCGCTTCCCTGCGGTGCTCAGGCACGGGAAGGGATCCCTGGTTTATGACGAAAACGAAAAGGAATATATCGACCTCTCCTCCGGTATTGCGGTGAACACCTTCGGCTATGCGGACGATGTCTGGCAGGCGGCTGTCACCGCGCAGCTCGGCACCCTGCAGCACACCTCCAACCTGTATTACTCCGAGCCGTGCGCCGTGCTTGCTTCCATGCTCTGCGAAAAGACCGGCATGAGCAGAGTCTTTTTTTCCAATTCCGGAGCGGAAGCCAACGAGTGCGCCATCAAGGTGGCGCGCAAGTACGCGCAGGAGAAAAAAGGGAAAGAGCATTATCACATCATCACGCTGGAAAACAGCTTCCACGGGCGGACGATCACCACGCTTGCGGCAACCGGCCAGGCGGTTTTCCACCGGGATTTCACCCCGCTGACCGCAGGATTTCACCATGTACCGGCGGGCGACCTTGCGGGTGTACAAAAGCTGCTTGACACCTACCCGACCGCCGCCGTGATGATTGAGATCGTGCAGGGCGAGGGTGGTGTGATTCCGCTGGATCAGACCTTTGTCAAAGAGCTTGCCGCCCTGCTTTGCGCGCGCGATGTGCTTCTGATCTGCGATGAGGTGCAGATCGGAAACGGCAGAAGCGGAATGCTTTACGGATACATGAATTACGGCATTCAGCCGGATATTTTCACCACCGCCAAGGGACTGGGCGGCGGGCTTCCGATCGGCGCTACGGTGCTGGGGGAACGGGTAAAGGACGTGCTGACGCCGGGCACGCACGGCTCCACCTTTGGGGGGAACCCGGTGTGCTGTGCCGGTGCCGTTTCCATTCTTTCCCGCCTGAACGAGGAAACGCTTGCCGGGGTGCGGGAACGCTCCGCATATATCGTAGGCGAGCTGACCGGTGCCCCCGGCGTGCGCTCCGTAACCGGGCTCGGACTGATGCTCGGTGTGGAGACCGAGCGCCCGGCGGCAGACGTAATCCGGGCGTGCATGGAAAGGGGCGTTCTGGTCATCAGCGCCAAAGAAAAGGTGCGGCTGCTGCCCGCGCTGAACATCCCGATGCCGCTGCTGGAACGGGCGGTGCAAATTCTGAAAGAGGTCTGCTCCGGCGGACAGGAGGGCATATGAACACATTCAAAGGCAGGGATTTTCTGAAGCTGCTGGACTTTACCCCGGCGGAAATCGGGGCATTGCTGGATCTTTCGGCAGATCTGAAGGCGAAAAAGAAAAACGGCGTGGTGCATCGCCTGTGCGAGGGGAAAAATCTTGCCCTGATTTTTGAGAAAACCAGCACCCGCACGCGCTGTGCCTTTGAGGTAGCTGCAAGGGATCTCGGCATGGGGGTCACCTATCTGGATCCGACCGGATCGCAGATCGGCAAAAAGGAAAGCATCGCGGACACCGCCCGCGTGCTGTCGGGGATGTTTGACGGCATCGAGTACCGCGGGTTCGGGCAGAGCATTGTGGAGGAGCTTGCAAAGTATGCCTCCGTTCCGGTGTTCAACGGGCTGACCGATGAATTCCACCCGACGCAGATTCTGGCGGATTTTCTCACCGTCCGCGAGCATTTCGGCAGGCTGAAGGATATCCGCTTCACCTACATGGGCGATGCCCGCTTCAACATGGGCAACTCCCTGATGGTGGGCTGTGCCAAGATGGGACTGCACTTTACGGCTGGCGCGCCGAAGGGATACTTCCCGGATCCCTCGCTGATTGCCGCGTGCGAAAAAATTGCCCGGGAGACCGGCGCCACTCTGCGCTTCTGTGAAGATCCCGCCGAAGCCGCCCGGGACGCACAGGTGATCTATACCGACGTATGGGTTTCCATGGGTGAAGCGGATGCGGTCTGGGCGGAACGCATTGCGGCGCTCTCCCCGTATCAGGTAAACGAAGCGCTGATGAAGCACGCCGCGCCGGACGCGGTTTTCATGCACTGCCTGCCCGCGTATCATGACAAAAACACGGCAATCGGCAGGGAGAAATGCGAAAAGTTCGGCAGGGATGCCATGGAAGTGAGCAACGGGGTATTCGAGAGCCCGCAGTCGGTCGTGTTTGAGGAGGCGGAAAACCGGATGCACACCATCAAAGCCGTGCTTGCCGCCATGATCGGGGGCGCCGGGGAAGTATGAAACGGTACCTGGTCTTTGCCGACGGCGAGGTGATCGAGGGGGAGGCATTCGGCGCCGCGCACGCCACAGTGGGAGAGCTGGTGTTCACCACCGGCATGGGCGGATACGTGGAAACCCTGACCGACCCCAGCTACGCGGGACAGATCATTCTGCAGACCTTTCCGCTGATCGGCAATTACGGCATCATCCCCGAAGATTTTGAGGGCAAAAGCGCCGCGCGCGGATACGTGGTGCGGGAATGGTGCGAACACCCCTCCAACTTCCGCTGTGAAATGACGTTGGATGCTTACCTGAAAGAAGCCGGCATCCCCGGCATCTGCGGGGTGGACACGCGGGCAATTACCAAAAAAATACGGGAAAAGGGCGTGATGAACGCCATGATCTCCGACACGATGGATGTGAATCTTGCCGACATCGCGGCATACCGGGTGCGCAATGCCGTGGCGGAGGTCTCCTGCAGGGAGCCCTACACCGTCTCCCCGGAGACCCCTTTGCGCCGCGTGGTCCTGCTGGACTACGGCACCAAGCAGAACATCGTTCGGGAGCTGGTCAGGCGCGGCTGTGCCGTGCAGGTACTCCCCCACACCACCACGGCAAAAGAGATTCTCTCCCTTGCGCCGGACGGCGTCCTGCTCTCCAACGGTCCCGGAGACCCCGCCGACAACAAAGAGGAAATTGCCGTGCTGGCGGAGCTTGCGGGCAGGGTACCGATCTTCGGCATTTGCCTGGGGCATCAACTTCTGGCGCTGGCGCTCGGCGGAAAGACCGAAAAGCTGAAATACGGGCATCGCGGGGTCAACCAGCCGGCAACAGATCTTGTCACCGGGCAAACCTACATGACCAGTCAGAACCATGGTTATGCCGTGGTTGCCGACAGCATTCCCGGTGTCGGCTCCGTGCGGTTCCGCAACGCCAATGACGGCACGTGCGAAGGAGTGGATTATCCAGCCCTGCGCGCTTTTTCGGTGCAGTTTCACCCGGAGGCGCACGCGGGTCCCCTGGACACCGCATTTCTGTTCGACCGGTTTATCGGAATGATGGAGGAAACGTAAGATGCCGCTTTGCAAAGAGATCAAAAAGGTACTGGTCATCGGCTCCGGTCCCATCGTCATCGGTCAGGCGGCGGAGTTTGACTACGCGGGTGCACAGGCGTGCCGCGTACTGAAGCAAGCGGGCATCAACGTGGTGCTGGTCAACTCCAACCCCGCCACCATCATGACCGACAAGGCACTCGCGGACGAAATATACCTGGAACCGCTGAACACGGAAACGCTCCGGCGGATCATACTCTGGGAACAACCGGACAGCCTGCTGGCGGGGCTGGGCGGGCAGACCGGGCTTACGCTTGCCATGCAGCTCTCATCGGACGGATTCCTGCAGGAACACGGTGTACGTCTGCTCGGAACCGATGCCGCGGCGATTGACTGTGCGGAGGATCGGGAGCTGTTCAAGAAAGCCATGGAGCGGATCGGTCAGCCCACCGTTCCCTCGGATGTTGCGCATACCGCAGAGGCGGCGCTGGCGGTAGCGGAGAGGATCGGCTACCCTGTTATCGTGCGCCCGGCGTTCACTCTCGGCGGGGCTGGCGGCGGCGTGGCGGAAAACCCGGCAGAGCTGGCGGAGGTTGCGAAAAACGGGCTGGATGCCTCCCCCATTTCGCAGATTCTGGTGGAACGGTATATTTACGGCTGGAAGGAGATCGAGTTTGAAACCATGCGGGACGCACGCGGAAATGCGATTGCCGTGTGCATCATGGAGAACGTGGATCCCGTCGGCGTGCATACCGGGGACAGCATCGTGGTGGCGCCGGCACTGACCCTCGCGGACAGAGAGCTGCAGATGCTGCGCAGTGCCTCACTGGAAATCATCTCGTCCCTCGGAATCGTCGGCGGGTGCAACTGCCAGTTCGCCCTGAATCCGGATTCCTTTGAATATGCGGTCATTGAGGTCAACCCACGTGTTTCGCGTTCCTCGGCACTTGCCAGCAAGGCGACCGGATATCCGATTGCCAAGATCACCACAAAAATCGCGCTCGGCTACACGCTGGACGAAATCCGGAACGACATCACGGGCAAAACCTGCGCCTGCTTCGAGCCGGCACTGGACTATGTGGTGGTCAAATTTCCCAAATGGCCGTTTGACAAGTTTGCGGGAATCAGCCGGAAGCTCGGCACCCAGATGAAAGCCACCGGCGAGGTGATGGCAATCGGCACAAGCTTTGAAGCGGCACTGATGAAGGCGGTGCGCGGAGCGGAAATCTCGCTGGACAGCCTGAACGCCGCCCCCGTAGACGGGCGCAGTGTGGAGGATCGCCTTGCCGACCGGGACGACCGCCGGCTTTTCACGGTATTTGAAGCACTGAAGCACGGCGTCACCCCCGAAAAAATCAACGAAATCACCCGCATCGACCGCTTCTTCCTTGACAAACTGCAGCATCTGGCAGATCTGGAAAAGGAACTGGCAGACGGGCTATCCCCTGCCCTTTACGAGACCGCGAAAAAAATGGGATATCCGGATTCCGCCATCCGGCGGATTGCGGGCGTGAAGGAACTCCCGCATCTTGCGGCATCCTACAAAATGGTGGACACCTGCGGCGCGGAATTCTCCGCCGAGACCCCGTATTTCTATTCCACCTACGACCGCGTCTGCGAAGCGCGGGAGCTGGCGCGCTCCGGCAAGCCCTGCGTAATGGTGCTGGGATCCGGTCCGATCCGGATCGGACAGGGAATCGAATTCGATTACTCCTCGGTGCACTGCGTCTGGACGCTGAAAAAGCTCGGCTATGACGTGGTGATCGTCAACAACAACCCGGAAACCGTCTCCACGGACTACGACACGGCGGATCGGCTGTACTTCGAGCCGCTTTGTGCGGAGGATGTGATGAACATCATTGAAGTGGAGAAGCCCGTTGGCGTGGTGGTGGCGTTCGGCGGGCAGACCGCCATCCGCCTGACCGGATTCCTGGACAGCCACGGCATCCCGATTCTCGGCACCTCTGCGGAGGGAATCGACATTGCAGAGGATCGGGAACGGTTTGATGCCCTGCTGGAAAAATACGGCATCAGGCGTCCCCGGGGCTGCGGCGTGCTGACCGAGGAAGAAGCCGCGACTGCGGCAGAGCGCCTCGGCTACCCGGTACTGCTGCGCCCCTCCTACGTCATCGGCGGGCAGAACATGACCATCGTGCACAACGAGGAACATCTGCGGCGCTATATGCGGCGGATCCTGCAGAACGGAATTGAGAACCCCGTGCTGGTGGACAAATACATGATGGGCTCCGAGCTGGAGGTGGACATCATCTCCGACGGCAGGGACGTACTCATTCCCGGCGTGATGCAGCACATCGAGCGGGCAGGCGTTCACAGCGGGGACTCCATTGCCGTGTACCCGCCCTACAACATCAGCGACATCATGATGCACCGCATCATCGAATGCTCCGAAAAGCTGGCGCTCTCGCTCGGCACCAAGGGGCTGGTGAATATCCAGTATCTGATCTGGCAGAACGAGCTTTATGTCATCGAAGTAAACCCCCGCGCCTCCCGCACGGTCCCCTACATCAGCAAAGTAACCGGTGTCCCGATGGTGGATCTTGCCACGCAGGTCATGACCGGAACTGCGGTCAGGGATCTCGGCTTCGGAACCGGGCTTTGCAAAGCCCCGCCGTATTTTGCCGTCAAGGTGCCGGTATTCTCATTTGAAAAGCTGACCGATGCCAATTCCTACCTGGGACCGGAAATGAAATCCACCGGGGAGGTGCTCGGCATCGGAAGAACGCTGAACGAAGCGCTGTTCAAGGGACTGACGGCGGCAGGACTCTCCCTCGCCGCACCAACGCCCGGAAAAGAAACCGGCGTCCTGCTCAGTGTGGAAGAACACGACCGCACGGAGGTGCTTGCCCTCGCGGAAAAGCTGGAGATGCTCGGAATGCGCCTGTATGCCACACCGGATACCGCTGCGGCAATCGGATCGCTCGGCATGGATGTCACGGTTGTTCCTTCCATCGCCGAAGGGGACGGCGTCCCCGCGCTGCTGGACAGCGGAAAGATCGGCTATATCGTTTATACAGGCGCAGCATATGACTCCACCGTGGATCTTTATGTCAGTCTGCACCGCCATGCCATGCAGGCGGGAGTCCCCTGCTTTACCTCGCTGGACACCGCCAACGCGGTAGCGGACATCATCGCGGCGGGCTACCGGTGCGACAACACGGAGCTGGTGGATCTGAACCATATGCGAACCGAACGCGCATGGCTCCGCTTTGCCAAAATGGAAGCCACCGGAGACGATTATATCTTTGCGGAGAATTTTGACGGCAGCATCACCTGCCCGGAATCCCTGAGCATCACCCTGTGCGACCGGCATTACGGGATCGGTGCTTTCGGGCTGGTGCTCCTGGAGAAAAGCCCGGTTGCGGATTGCCGGATGCGGGTCTTCAACCGGGACGGAAGCCGCGGACAGATTGCAGGAAACAGCCTGCGCAACGTCGGAAAATACCTGCATGACGCAGGCTATGTTTCGAGAGACACGGTCCGCGTGGAGACCGACGGCGGTGTGCGCCGGCTGAAGCTCTATCTCACCGACGGGGCGGTATCCTCCGTCACCGTTGACATGGGGCGCGCGGTGCTGACCCCTGCGGCACTTCCCTGCACCTTTCCCGGAGAAACAGCGGTCAACGTACCGCTCACGGTTCTAGGGCAGGAATACCGCGTTACCTGCGTTTCCATGGGCAACCCGCACTGCGTCACCTTCTGTGACCGCATCGATACGCTTCCGCTCCGGGAGTTCGGTCCCGCGTTTGAAAACGCACCGGAGTTTCCGGAGCGGGTCAACACCGAATTCGTGCGGGTTGTCAATCCCGTGACGCTGAAAATGCGCGTGTTTGAGCGCGGCAACGGCGAAACCTTTGCCTGCGGCAGCGGCGCGTGTGCCGCCGTGGTCGCGGCGGTGGAAAACGGGTATTGCGAAAAGGACAGGGATATCACGGTCAAGGTTCGGGGCGGAATCCTGACTGTCCGCTATACTACGGACGGAGTCGTGACCTTGACGGGCGATGCGAAACTGATTTTCACCGGCGAGGTGCGGTACTGATTGACACAAACCAAGCGGCGCCTCCGGGAATATTCCCGGAGGCGCCGCTTGGTTTTTCATCGGATTTCCGATGATTCAGGCTTCCTCTTTTGCGTTTGCTTCCGCAGTCACGGTCGCAACGCCGTCGGTCACCTTAACCGTGTAGGTATAATCGTTGGTTGCCTTGAGGGTGTAAACACCGGTTTCGGCATCATACGTGCACTCCGCAATCAGAATGGAGTTGTATGCCGGCTTGCCGTCCACATCCTTGGAGGCTCTCTGTGCCATCAGGAGAACCTTGTTCCCGGGGAGAATATCCACATAGTAACCGGCATCCGCCGTATAAACCGTGGTTGCCCCGGTCTTTGTGACCGTTGCGCTCTCGTATACGGGAAGCGGCTGATCCTCTTTCTTGTCTTCTCCGCCGATGATCTCGGAACTCTTTTCCCTCAGATCCAGCTGATAGTATGCGGTGGATGTAACCTTTCCGTTCTCATCCTTCTCCCGGACAACATAGTAGAGCTTTCCGTCATTGAGCATGACGTTGTCGGCATTCAAAGCCTCCCCGTCCTTGGAAAGTCCGAAGGAGAAGTACGCACCGGAGGAAACGTTCATATCCGACGCGATGACACGGTTGACCGTTACCCGATAGCCGTCGTTTGCCTCCACCGTCTCCTCCCGGAGCAGGGCATAAACGCTGTAGCCGTAGGTCTGGAAGACAGAGAATGCGCGGCGGGTAAGGATGACGGAATACGTGTAGTTGTCCTTTCCCTTGAAGGTTGCGCGGTAATAGTTGTTGCCGAGCGAAACCAGTTCTGCATGATCCACCTCGACCATCCTCGTTCCGTCGCTCTCCAGATACTTGGAGTTCTCCCCGAAGGTTGCGTTGAGATAGCTGGAAGTTGCCTTTCCGTCCTCACCGTACTCAGTGCAGAGTGTGACGGTTCCGTAGGTGTTGGGGAACTGACTTGCGGCACTGGAGCCCATCATCTGGTAGATGTAGTAGAGGTAGTACAGGTAGTTGTACGAAGGCATGGTCATCACATAGGACAGGCCCGTGACCGCATAGGTGCTCTCCGAGCTGTTTCCAATGCCCGTTCCCTGGTAGCTGATGGTAATGTCAAAGCGGAAATAACCGATGGTCAGGTAGGTTTCCGTTTTTCCGTCCGTTACCTTTCTGACAACAGTGCAGGAGTAGTTCTTTCCGTTGATGACAACGGTTCCCGAAACGGAGAATTCGTCACTGCCGGAAGGAGCGAAGGTCAGCTTTTCGATCGGCGCGTAAAGCTCGGTCTTGGAATCCACCAGTACAGGGTACAGCCCCTTGGTTTCTTCCTCGCGGACAAAGCTGATGGCAAATCCGTCGTTCTTGTAGTAGGTTTTGTTGTTGTACTCCTTGATGTCCGAAAGTTTTCCGAAGTTCTCCTCGATGTAACCGTACCGGTTCTTGTCCGTAGCGGTTTCGTCCAGATGGAAGAGCGTTACGTTGTCGTCATCATCAATCGTATAGTAGTATTTGACGTTGTTGTTGAAGATTGCAAATCCGTACTTGGAGAACAGGAGAGATTCCAGTTCCTTGGTGTAATACGCGATGGACGTATAGGAGCGCGGGGTTGCGGTTCCCTTTTCCGCATCGTAGACATAGATGAGTGCATCCGTTGCGGCATCGTTGACGTAGTAGAGCAGCGACTCGGTGATCAGCGAATAGGTACCGGTTTCCTTCTTTCCGTCCATGAGGTACTTGGTGGCGGTTCCGTCGCTGTTCAGCAGGAGTACCGACCAGTCATCCTCATTGACATAGGTGTGAACAACCTCCTCGTGAAGCACGTGGAACGCATTGTAGGCATTGCTTCCGATCTTCATGGAACCGACCTTGCAGTTGAGCGTATGCTCGGTGGAACCGTCCTTGTAGGTCAGAAGGATGTAGCCGTCCTTCAGCGTGTAGGTTGCGTTTGCATCAATGTTGATGGTTTTCGGATCGGTTCCGGTTTCATCCGATTCCATCCGGAACACGGTCGCGCCGCCAAGACCGTCCAACGTTGCATAAATGCCCTCGAACACTTGGTTGTCCGCGATCAGATAGGTCTTTCCGTACTCTTCGCTCCGCAGATAGCAGGTGCCGTACTGCACAAGGAAGTTATAGATCCCTTCCGACATGGAAATCTGCACGTTGTCGCCGTTCTTCTGATACAAACCGACGATCTCTCTGCCGTCATCGTCGGTATAGGTTGCGGCAAAGCCGAATCCGTCCAGCTTCAGAATCCCGTTCTTGGTATTTGCAGAAGCGAAGCTCCCTTCATATTCCTTGTCATAAAGGAACAGATAATTCTTACCGGACGCGGTACGCGCCAGTGCCTCAAAGCGGACTGCCGGCTCATCCGTGTACTCCTTCTCCTCTTCGGAAACGAAGACGTAAATCGGGAAACCGGTGAGAGAGGTTCTGCCGGTTTCGGCAAAGGTGCCCTCGTAGGTCTTGACCGTCTGCGTCTCGCCGTCGACCGTGACAACGTTGTACGTTGCGCCGGTCTTCGGGTTCACAACCAGGTACAGCTGACGGTTGATCGTGCCGTCCTTTTCCACCACATAATAAACCGTTGTGGTCGTTTTGTACACAACGAAGGACTTAATCACATCGTTCAGATCAAAATACAGCGTCCGGTCTGCGAATGCAACGGTTGCAAGCCCATCCTCCACTGAGCAGGTGCCAAGGGATTTCTTTCCGTCAGCCTCATACAGTGCAAGTCCGGCAACAATCGTCAGCTTGTCACCGTCTTTTCCGGTGTAAGTCGCCGTGTTGTCAACCGTTTCGACCTCATCCGTATACGTCAGCCAGAAATGGATGCTGTAGGAGGTCGCGGTCGAATCCAGCATCAGGATGCAGGATTTCAGCTTGGAGAAATCAATCGGTGTGTTGAATACCTCCACACCCTCCGGCAGCTTGATGTGATCGGTCAGGGTAAAGGTGTAGGTATCGGTTGCGCTGTTGTAGGTCATGGTGCCGACTGCAATCTTATGGAATTCCTTGCTCTGATTGTAGCCGTACACCGTCACCGTGCTGTAATCCTTGCCGTCAAAGACGAAGAGCGGTGCATAGTAAGTACCCTTCACATCCTTGTAATAGTACTCTGTATAAACCGCAGACAGCACCTCCACCGTGGTAACCTGTTCCTGCTTGGTGTCGCCGTCGGGGTTGGTGGGATCCACCAGAACATCCTTCGTTGTCACGGTAATCATGAAGTTGTGCAGAACGCCGTCCGCATCCGTAAAGGACAGGATGGTTCCGCCCAGAGCAGACTTCTTTTCGGAGAAGAAACCGGAAACGGTCTTGCCTCCCTTGGTATAGGTCGCGGTGCGGATTCCGTCCAGCTTCAGCACGGAGCCGTCCGCCAGCGTATAGCTGACATCAGCGGAAGCGTTGTAGATCATATACCCGAGCTTGCCGTCAATCTCCATCAGACGGAGCACACCTGCCACGGATCCCTGCGAATCCATCAGTGTGATGGTCCGGTTCTCTGCATCGTAGGTATAGTAGAAGGAAGCGGTCGAGCCACCCTTGTTGTAGGAAGCAACGCCGAAGCCGTTGAGCGTCAGATCTCCGACAGGATTCCCGTTATCGTCAACGTTGACCACAATCCTGTTTCCGTTTACCGTGAAGCAGAGAATCTGTCCAAGTGCGATTTCGCTCTCATTCCGGATCTGGAATGCCAGTCTCTTCTGGCTCTCCACCGTGATGTTTCCGAGTACAAAAGTAATCTTCTGCCCCTTCATCTCGCCCTCGGTGAAGGTTGCCACCATGTATCCGTCCTCGTCAAAGTAGAACTCACCCTTGGAGTCGGAGGTCGCCGTATCCGCTTCATCCTTTTTGACGGAATAGGTGATGCCGTTTGCCCGGTCCAGATAAACCTTAATCAGTTCGTTCAGTCCCTTCCCTGCTCCCATCTCATAGAGCGTTGCCGCAACTTCCTCACGGGAAACGTCGCAGAACAGGAAGGTCTCGCCGTCGGAGTTCAGTCTGCCCTCCGGGAACTCCATGCCGGCATCCGGAAACAGGATCACGTTCTTGTTCAGGATTCCTTTGAAATAAATATCCGCGCGGCACAGGTATACCGTATTCTTCTCCATATTGGATACGTACAAAATGTCGCTTCCGCCGAAGAGGTCGGTATATCCCTTGCTCCAGACCGCATACAGCGTTATATCGCCGTCCACTGTCAGCTCCTCGACAGCAGGCGCGGTTCCGTTATAGAGATGTCCGTCCATCAGATGGGAGGAATATTTGACCTCGCCGTCTGCGCTCAGCGCCCAGCCCTCCAGGAAGTACCCGTCCATGTCAAAAGTGACAAGGGGCAGTACCGTTTTGATGCCGTAAACCAAACGCTCGGTCTTTCTCTGCTCGCCGGAGCCGTCCGGGTAGTTGGAAACGAAGGTCAGCGAATAGAAATTCCGGTTAAAGTAAAGCCGGAAGACGTTTTTTGCGGCATCGTCCGCAATGACCAGCTTGGAAACGCTGTCAGCGGTATCTGTTACCGTATATCCGGAGATTTCCTCGGAAGCGGTGAATTCCTCGCCGACGTATGCGTAATTCTCTTTTACCTCGGGGGTTTCCGCATAGCCGTCCAGCGTTTCATTTTGCAGGAACACATGGACATAATACTTGGTCTGATATCTTGCAACCAGCGTCATATCCGCGCTTCCCATAACGGCATCCGCGCCCAGCTCCTCTCCGGCAAGAAGCCACATACCGAACCGGTAGTTCTCCTTGGTGGGCGTCAACGATGCGAGCCGGTCGGCAAGCTTTTCACCCGCCTTCAGCTCCAGCTTGGTGGTGGAAAGCGTTCCGCCGTTTGGATCCAACGTCAGGGTATACAGCTTGTCCCACTTCGCATAAACAGACAGATCCGCGTCCGGCTTGACCTCGGTGACTGCGTCTCCGCTGAAGTCCTCCTTCAGATACCAACCGGAAAAGGCATACCCGCTCCGGGTGGGGGTCGGAAGCGTGTAGGACTGGTTCTTTTCAATCTCTTCAATAGTTGCCTCGCTGCCGTCGTTGGCAACCAGCGTCAGCTTGACCTGCTCCCCCGGCGTCGGATTGTCCGGGTTTTTCCTGCACGCCACCGCCATCATTCCAATGGTAAGAGCCAACACGCACAGCAACAGAAAAATACGAAACTTTCTCATGGCACTCCTCTTTGCTTTTTACGAAAAGCCTTTGTTTGCACATTTGATTTGTCATGTGTTTACGGACGTAAGATCCGGATACGGTGCCAAACCGCACCGCCCGGATCTTTTGTCATTCCTCCCGGACCCAGACCGCAGTCAGAAGCGTTCCCGCCGGCATTCCGGAAATCTGCCCGGTTGTGATCTGCGTTCCGTCCTCGCGGCTCCAGCCCGCAAAGGTATAGCCCGCGCGCGTGGGATCCGCAATCGGCGTGATCTGATCGGACAGATAGGTTCCGTTCTTCACCGTTCCCTCTCCGGTTGTAAGGGATGCCGCATAGCCTCCCTCATCTGCAAGCCGGACGCCGGATACCACCGGTCGGTTAGAGGAATTCCAGCGCCGATTCCATTCCGATGTGTCCGCGCCCTCCTCAATATAGAAGGTTGCGTTGCTGCAGCCGTAGAATGCGTTTCCGGCGACCGTTGCAACCTCCTTCGGAATGATCAGCGCGGTAAGCGAATTCAGTCCTTTGAACGCATACTTTCCGACCTGTTTCAGCGTTCCGGGCAGAATCAGCGATCCGATTCCGCTGTCGTTGTAAAACGCAAAGTCTCCGATCCGCTCCAGCGAATTTCCGAGCGTCAGCGTTGCCAGGGACACGCACTTGTAAAACGCGCTTTTCCCGACGGTTCTGACCGAATCGGGAAGCACAACCTCAGACAGTCCCGCGCATTTGTAAAACGCTTTATCCCCGATTGAGGTCACGCCCGAACCGAGTTTCAGCGTAACGAGTGCAGAACAATTCGCAAATGCATGCTCCGGAACTGCCGTCACGGTATCCGGAAGCTCGACCGCTGTCAGCGTCGAGCAGTTTTTGAAGGAATATCTGCCAAGTCCGGTCAGATTTTCGCCGAATGTAACCGTTTCCAGATTGGAACAGCCGTAGAAAGCAAAGTCTCCGACAGAGGCAAACACGGCAGATTCGGAAAAGTCCAGCGTCTTCAGATTGGAACAGCCGTAGAATGCCGATCTGCCGACGGACCGCAGCATGGTCGGGATGGAAACACGGAACAGAGATTTGCACTTATAAAAGGTATACGCCTCAACGGTCTCCAGCCTTGGGTTCAGGCTGACGGTCTCCAGTGCCGTGCATTCATAGAAAGCTGCCGTGCCGATGTAGGCACATTTGCTCAGATTCTTCAAAGAGGTCAGCGTCCCGCATTGGAAAAATGCATTGTCCGCAATACCGACCACACTGTCCTTCAGCTCCGCCGCACCGAGTTTGGCGTTCTCCGCGAAACCAACGACCCAGTTTCCGGCATAAATGATATTGTTCTCCGGCTTTCCCCACAGCATCGTCTGCATGAAAGCATACGCGCCGATGCGTTTGACCGACTGCGGAATGATGCTGTTGCCGTCCAACGAGTTATTGTCCAGCGTGGAGCAACCGTAAAATGCGTATGCACCGATTTCCTGAAGCGACCGGTTCAGCAACAGCACGTAAAGCCCGGTACAGTTGGCGAACGCGCCTTCCTGAAGCACCTCCAGATTTTTGCCGGCTTCAAAGCGAACCAGCGTTTCGATGCCCGAAAAGGCATACTGTCCGACAATCCGAACGGAATCCGGCAATTGCACCGCCTCCAGAATCGGCGCCTTATAGAAGCAGTTGTCAATGATTCCGACCGTCCCCTGCTTCAGATCCAGCTTGGTAACGGTCTTATGAAGTTCCTGATTCTTGACCGCAACCAGCCAGCTGTCCACATAAACATAGTCGGTTTCTTCATTAGTATAAAGCTTGGTTGCGTTGAACGCATACGTCCCGACATGACGAACCGTCGAGGGAATGTTCACCCGTTCCAGCGCCTCACAGCGATAGAAGCAGCGGGCACCGATATCCGTCACCGTTTCGGGAAGGGTGATCTCCTGCAGGGACGGGATTGCCGCAAAGCAGGATTCTCCAAGCGTTTCCAGCACGCTCCCCTCGGCGAACGTCACCTTCTGCAGCTTCGGAAGGTCATAGAAAGCGGATTTTCCGATGGAAACGACGCCCTTCCCGATGACAACCTCCGTCAGTTCCCCGGCAGTCGTAAACGCATTCTCGCCAATGGTCTTCACGCTGTCCGGAATCCGGACTGCGGTCAGTGCGGCACCGTTGAAAGCGCTTTCTCCGATACTCAGGATGTTCTCACCGAGGGAAATTTCCGAAAGGGAGCGGCAGTATGCGAAGCAATACGCCGGTACCGAAGCAACTCCCGCCGGAATATTGACCTTTTTCAGTTCCCGGCATCCCTGAAAAGCAGAGTCTCCGATGGAGGTGACGCCGTCCGGAATGGTAACCGACTCCAGCACCGAGCAGTTGTAAAATGCATTTTCCGCAATGGTACGGATGTTTTCACCCAGGATAATTTCCTTCACATTCCGGTTTCCCTTGAAGGCGCTCTCGCCGATCTCGGTTACCGGTTTCCCGCGGTACGTGGCTTCAATTGTCACGGTTCCGGATGCGCTTCCGCCCCGTTTGATCCGGTATTCGGTGTTGCCGTTGAACAGCTCATACACACAGCCGGTCTCATAGTCTCTGTGAAAATACAGTGCCTCGGACCACGCGGAGGTCTGGTCGTTCTGCGCACCACCGGTTGCCCTGACGCGGATCTCATAGTCTCCGACCTCCAGATCCGAAAGAGAATAGGAGGTTTTTCGCGTGGTTTTGCTGAGAACCGCTTCCCCGCTCTCATTTTTCACTTCCACAAGATAGGAGCGCGCAGACTCCACAGTGTCCCATGAAAGCTGATTGTCGATGTCAATTTCCAGTGACTGCGGGGGTTCCAGCCCGCCTGACGTCCCGCAGGACGTCAGCCCCAAGAGCAGGAGGAACGCCGCAACCGGAAAGAGCCATTTCAGAAATCTTTTCACGAGGATGTCCCTCCTTTCTTATCCTTCCGTTTGTCCCTAAAAGCCCGGACGATCTCATGCGGCCATTTGAACTTGAACTTGCGTACCGCCACATCGGTCAGGAACAGCACCAATGCGAGAATCATGAACAGATAGCGGGGATCAAACGATTTCGGAATAGAGGTCACGAAGTTGGCAAATACCTCCATCGGATCCTCATTGTCCGCAATCAGCTTCCCGTTGGCGGCTTCGGCAAGATTCTGCAGATTTTCCGTCAGCGTCAGATCGGTAATCTCCTGATTGTTGTCATATTCCTCCGAATAGGAGAAGGTCCGATAGGTCTGATATTCGGCAAGCGTCTCCCCGTCTGCGTTCACCTTTTTGAGTGTCAACCGGTAAACGCCGCCCTTTTTGATCACAAATCTGCAACGGCTGTAGTGGCTGGAAGCATCCAATGCCGAGGTGATGTAACAGTCCAGCGCGGACAGGCGGGTTCCCTCTGCGGCAACCGTTGCGCTCCCCAGCGGAAGCGGTGTTGCCGCCGGATCGGTCAGGTTCAGAAGCTCACCGGTGATTGACTCACCTTCGTCGAGATTCGTGAAAACACTGAGGCTGTTGGTGTAGTTGTCCTCCTTGACCGTAATGGAAATCTCGTTTTCCCGGACGGACTCCGTCGGCATCAGCGCCGACACCACATTGAGAATGAACGTCGCGCCCGATCCGTCTCCCGACAGGAAGTCGGAAGACCATACGCCGTTGAGATCGCACAGGAAGCTTCCGACCATGCCTTTTCCGAAGCGCCACTGCGCATAAATCGGAACATCATAGTCGCCGATCAGCAAAAGCTCCGCGCCGGATTTCGCCCGGACTCCGAAAAATCCGTCCAGCGACACCGTCATTTTGGCATTCGTTTTTCCTTCCTCTACCTCCGTAAAGGAAATTCCGGAGAAGACAGAGGAAAGCGTATCGGTCGCGGCAGGATAGAACTTCTCGTAATTGACTTCCTTGATTTCGGGTGCGTTCAGCTCCTCCCGCATCCGTGCCGAGGTTTCTTTTGCATCAACAAACGCCTGCAGCCGTCCGCCGCCGAGGTCACAGATGTTCTTCATCTTTTTCCCGGCGTCCTCAGTCTCCCGCAGCCCGATTCCGACCACCGAATAGGTGATTCCGTTGTTCTCGTGATATTGCTTGATATGCGGCAGATAATCCTCTTCTTGGTCTCCCGGCATACCGTCAGTGACGATGATTACATGACGTCTTGCAACGTTGACGGAAAGGAGTGCACGGCTGGCACGCTCAATGGTGGCTGCAAATTTGGTTCCGCCTGTGGCACCGAGCTCTCTTGCATTGTTGATCGCTTCCAGAATTTTGGACTCCTGTGTACGGGGTGTCAGCGGCAGGAGCGTATCATAATCTTCATCCAAAGTCATCAGTCCGATGTAGTCTCTTGCCGACAGCGCATTCAGGCAGGATACCGCACCTGTCAGTGCGAGATCGTATTTGCTTCCGCCCGTGGTATCATCCACCGCCGACATGGAACCGGAGCGGTCAACGACAATCATCACGGCAACCGGCGGTGTGTAGTTGATCGCCTGAACCGGAAGAATGTCCTGGAACAGGGTGTTCAGCATATCGTCCCGGTTATAAGCGTGTGCAATATACTTGTCATTCTCATCCGTTGCGTTCGGATTGATATCCGCCCCACCGACGGTGAACAGACCGCCGCCGCATTCGTTGACGTAGCGGTACAGCAGCTCGTCAAATTCCGCCGGCAGGTCGCTGTTTGCAATGTTGTTGAGCAGGATCTGATCGTACTGACGCAGCTCCGCCAGCGTCTTGGGAAACTCCTCGTCCCCCGACAGATTTTTGACGGTGACGTTGTACCCGGCGTTCTCTGCAGTCAGAATTTCTTTGATCTTCTCCGACTCACCCGCTTTGTGCTCCAGAACCAGGATCTTGTTGAAATTCTCCAGATTCAGATAGGTGTAATAGGTGTTGTTTTCCGACAGCAGGTCTTTTTCCGGTTCCAGTACAAAGGAAATCTCGTGAATTCCGTACGCTTCAAAGGTATGCGGGAAGGTCACATTCTGCATTCCGGGAGTCGTGGTGATGGGCTGTGTTGCAACCAGTTTCCCGTTGTCATACAGCTTCACCGAAGCGCTTCCCTCCGTCTTGGAATACACCGTGACCGAGAGCTTGCACTGCGCGCCGGGTTTCAGGTGGTAATCCGGAAGCTCGGAATCCATCAGCTGCATATCGTCCCCGTCATAGGCGGTGGAAATATTGGCAATATCCACGCGGATGCCCTTTGCCGCCACCGTCCGGATGACCGCCGAGGCTTCCTCGTCGGTTTCTTTTCCGTCGGTGACAAGCACAATCTTTGCGCTTTCCGGATTCTGAAAGAGCGTGGATGTGTAGGTAAGCGCCGCCGCAATGTCGGTTGCACTGGTGTCCGGTTTTTCCGCGGCTTGATAGCGCTCCATGATTTCACCGACCTTGTCGGTCAGCTTCACCGCATAAACCTGATCGTAACCGAAGGTCACAACACCGATGCTGTAGCCGTCATACTGCCCCATGTTCAAAATCGTTTCCATGAAGCGCTCGCGCTCTCTTGCGGACTGCTCTGTCGTATCCGAAACGTCCACAAGCAGGATAATCTGGTTTTCTTTGTTGGGAATTTCGTAGGTGAACATCGTACCGGCAAGAGTCAGCGCCGCCAACGCCAGCACAATCAGATGCAAAACAATCGACGTAATCCGATTCCTGTTTTTCCGGTACTTTTTGGAAAGCCGGAAATACAGCAAAGCCGTCATGACTGCGCCGAACAGGAAAACCAGCAACAGCAGAGGATACGAAAAGTGAATTCTGAAATGAACCATTTGCGTGCCTCCTTAAATGCTACTTTCCTTGTGCTGCAGATACCACTCAAGCAGGAGCAGGAAAACCAAGGCACCGGCAAGATACAGCAACAGATCCTGATAATAATCGCTCTCATCCACCTCGTAGTACGGACCGGTAATCACTCCCTCCTCCGCGAAGATATCGCTCTCCGCTCTCGGAACCCGGACATAAACGGTCGTGGAAACCGCTTTTCCGGCACGTGTCGTTTGCGACAGCCGGTAGGATCCGGGCAGACTCAGCTTCAGCTGTGCCGGGAACTGGGTCAGGGTAAGATCGGTATCATAGCCCTTAACCGTCAGTTCGTCTCCGCGACAGTTGACGGAAACGGTCTGCTCCGTCTCGAAGGAATTGCCGTCAACGGTGGACGGGAAGAAATATTCAAACAGGTTGCGCATCATCAGGGGGAAGTCCTTCAGAAGCGGGAGGTTGGAATAATGCAGAGAGAAGCACATCACGGCAACCTGCGCATCCTCATCGTTTCTGACAAGGAGCAACGGATCTCCCGCATAGGAGAGCAGCATACTGTACTCCGGATCATACGAAACCTTCAGATACCGGCTGACGGTGATGTTGGTCGCCTCGATATTGTTCAGGATCGGATGCGTTTCCTCCTGCGCAAGATAGACGCTCTTCTTGCTCATATCAACGAGGTTTTCCACCCGGAAGCCGGCACCGCTCGGTGTGCCCAATGGGTCCACCAACAGGATAACGCCGTCTGCGGGCAGCTTCTCCGGCATCGAATGCTCAAAGATGTAGAAATCGTACCCTTCCAAGGCAGGCGCCTGACCGCGCTTGACTTCGGTAATGTCAAAATCCCACTTTGCCTCGTAGTTCTTCTTCAGAGCCGCAAGAACCTCCTGGAAGAACACGTTCGGTCCCAGCTTCTCACCGGACAGCGGATCCTGTCCGGAGCTGCAATACTGAATCCGGATCCGTTCCTTCAATCCGTCATAAATATCGAAGCTGTTGTCCAAAGAAACCGAGTCCTCCACGGCGTCTCCATTCACCGAAAGACTGATATGTACGGACTGGTAGGAGGTGATTCCCTCTCCGGAGCCGAGCAGATGGAACACCGCATTCTCAGGCAGGGTCTTTTCATACGCTTCCACCGCGTCCGTATAGTTTTCATCCGGGAAGTACTTGAAAATCAGGGTATACGCCTGATCGGAAGCGCAGGGAACACTCTCCTCCAAGGAAAGATTTCCCGCAGTGGTATCATCGCTGCTTGCGGCATTCACACCGAAAACCTCCAGATTGACACCAAGGTCAAGATCCCGCCCATAGCAGACAACTTCAATCCGGAAGGTGTAATAGTTATCTTCAAAATCAGCGGTTGCGCTGAGAATGGCTGCATTCCATTCGGACCGATCGGCAACGTTGACCAGCTCCACGTTGTTTTTCTGCGCATAATTTTTGTCGGTGTAAACATACGTTTTTGCCGACGGATTGATGCTGAGAATCCGGTCGGAAAGCGCAACGGCAGAGGAAAGATCCGAAGAAGAGTAGGTGCACTCGGTTTCCCCGTCCAGCAGGGCTCTCAAATCTCCGACGACGCTGTCCCGGCTGTCCGCATAGGCTCTCTCCACCAGAAACCGGTTATCGTTTCCTGCAAGAATCACGGAAACAATTCCGTCCCGATCAAAGGTCTCCCCCGCCTGCCTGACCGCCGCCTCAACCGCACGCTCATAGCGCGTGGACTCTTCGGTTCCGGCGCGCATACTGGCGGAGGAATCGATGACGAGCACCACTTCCGGCTGCGTAGCCTTCTCCTTGAGGACATGGATTGTTTTTGCGAGAATCGCCGCAATGGCGGTAATAATCAGCACCTGACACGCAATCAGCAGAATGTTGCGGAGCCTGCTGAGCGGAATTTTCTTCTTTTTGAATTTCAGGCTCAGTCTCCAGAGGAAGGTACTGGAGAGCAGCTTTTGCTGGAAATTCGGCTTGATAATGTAAATGAGAATCAAAGCGACAATTCCAAGCAAGCCGAGAAGCCCTAACGGAATGAGAAATTTCACGTTCACGACACGGTACCTCTTTTCAGCAGTTCGGAGAACAGCGCTTTTTCAATCGGCTCTTCGCAATCCAAAGATATAAATCCCGCATCCCTGCGCCTGCAGAAATCCTGAATGTCGTCATAGAAAGCCGTTACTGCTTCCTTAAATGCCTGCTGCATGGATTTATTGATCCTGATCTTCAAATTTCTTGCGTCCGCCATGTCGGTGGACTCCGAATCAATCAGGTTAACCCGGTCGGTATATGACGGGTCCAGCTCGTCCGGGGAGTGTACCTGAATCAAGAGCACCTGCTTTTTCTTATACACCAGATAATCCACGCCTTTTTTCCAGTCGCTGTCCGAATAGAAATCGGAGATAATTACGGTCATCCCATCCCCGGTGCCCATATCCGGCGTACTGACAATGGCAGGAGAAATCTCCGCCTCATCCGCAAACTCCGTCTGATCCAGCGTATTCATCGCACGGAAAAAAGCGTTTTTCCCAACGATGGTACCGAACGGATTTTCCGCCCGGTCCCCCCTGACGAGGTGATAGGACACCTTATCCATGTTATGGATGGCAAGGTAGCCGATTGCCGCCGCAACAGCAACAGCGTATGCGCCCTTCCGGGGGTTCACTTTTCCCATCGATCCGGAGCAGTCCAGATAAATCTGCACGTGCATCTGCCGCTCATCGGTAAACAGCTTGATAAAGTATTTCTCAAAACGGCTGTACAGATTCCAGTCGATCCGGCGGATATCGTCGCCCAGCATATACTCCCGGTAATCCGCAAACTCCACGGTTTGTCCGTAGGTGCTCACCAGATGCTTGCCGCCGAAGAATCCGCCGAGATCCTTGCGCAGATTAAACGCAAGTGCCTCCAACCGGCTGAAAAACTCGTCGTTTAAGTAGGAATCTTTCATTTGTTTTTCTTATTTGTTCCTGCACGGTTTGCACTCGGAACTTCATTTCCGAGACGAACATTGCACTTCTTTGCCACTTCGGTAAGAATCATACCGATGACTTCATCGGGAGAAATCCGTTCCGCAATTGCCTCAAAGTTCATCTTCATACGGTGGCGAAGCACCGGATACGCCAAAGAAGCGATATCGGAGTAGGAAACGTTGAATCTGCCGTTCATCAGCGCCTTCACCTTTGCTGCCGAAATCAACGCCTGACCTCCACGCGGAGAGGAACCGAGACGCACATATTTCTTCGCCGCCTCGGACGCGCACTCACTGTCCGGATGCGTCGCGGAAATCAGCATCATGGCAAAGTCCAGCACTTCATCCGCTACGGGAATCTGATTTGCGGTCTCCCGCATTTCCAGAAGCTGCGCTGCGTTGCACGCCTCATTTGCAACCTCGCCCATCGTCTTCTGCGTCATGGTTACAATCCCCTTCAGTTCGTTCAGGGACGGATTATGCACCACCAGCTTGAACATGAAGCGGTCCATCTGTGCTTCCGGCAACGGATAGGTGCCGTCCTGCTCAATCGGGTTCTGGGTTGCCAGAACGAAGAACGGCTCATTCATTTTTCTGGAAACGCCCATGACCGTTACCGTGTGCTCCTGCATGGCTTCCAGCAGCGCGGACTGTGTCTTCGGCGTTGCACGGTTGATTTCGTCCGCCAGAACCAGGTTGGCAAAAATCGGACCGGGCTCAAAGCGGAAAACGGAATTGCCCTTCTCATCCTTGGTGATGATGTTGGTACCCGTCACGTCGGCGGGCATCAGGTCAGGGGTGAACTGAATCCGGGAGAACGGAAGGTTGAAAACGCGGCTGAGCGTTCTCACAAGGCGGGTCTTTCCGACGCCGGGCACACCCTCCAGCAAAACGTTACCTCCGGCGATGAGCGCAACGATGGTGTTTTCAACAACCTCGGACTGACCGATCATATCCTTGCCGGTTTCCTCAAAAATCCGGCTGCACTGTACACTGAACTGCTTGATGCTCTCTTCTGTAACCATTGTTTTGTTTCTCTTTCTTGATTTTTTTGATTTCTTGATAAATTGCCAAACCGGGAAACAGGTTCCCGGTTTGCAGACAGAATTGCCTGAATTATTTCTGGATATTGTGGAAGTAGTCGCCGATGACGCCCTTATCGTCTCCGGACAGATTGCTGTCGGAGTTCATGGAATTCTGCGCATCGGAAAGGCTTCCGCTGTATTCGTCGCCGTAATAGGTCGAACCGTCAATCACCTGGTTGGAGGCAGAATCAGCTCCTGCTCCGGCACCTTCGCCCTCACCGTCCCCGTCACCGGAACTGTTGCCGGGGTCGCCGGGCTGCTGCGGAGTGTTGCTGTTTCCGTTGCCGGATCCGCCTTCGCCCTGTTCCTCGTCCGTGATATCGTCCTCTTCATCGGCTTCGATCTCCACGAACACGGCGTTTACGGTTACATCCTTTTTCACGTCCGCGTCCGTACGGGTGGCATCCTCATAGCCGTCCGTCCAGCCGACGAAAACGTATCCGTCTTCGGCAACCGCCTGTACGGTCTTTCCGGCTTCTCCCTCCTTCACGGTCTGCTTCAGTTCACCGTCTACTTTTCCGCCGACGCTATCCTTGACACCGTAGGTCAGGAGGAAAGTATTGGCGGGCGCTTCCCTTTCCTCCTGCTTTTCGCGGATCAGATCCAGAAGGGATTTATCCGCCACGGCAGATGCCGCGGTTGCGCCCGCTCCCAGCACAAGTGCCACACAGCAGGTCACCACCATGGAAGCGGAAACTGCAATCTTAACAAAGGACGCGTTGACGCTCCTGAGTGCATTCATGGCATCCTCTCTTTGGCGGCGTGCCATATAGGAGTCGTCATTTTCAAACTGCGTCATGGTCAGGATTCTCTCTTCCAATCCCAGCATATCGATACGGGAAGCAACCTGACTGCGGGAGTTCTTGAATCTGCAGAAATAGAACAGCGGCATTGCAATTGCGGTTACCGCCGCAAAGACGAGGATGCAAACCCAGAACAGCTTGATGCCGAAGACCCAGAAAGCAAACGCACAGAGAATATCCGCACCGAACCCTACAGATGCACCGCAAAGCGCGGCTTTGAGCCATCCTTCTTTTGCAATACGGGAGCGGTAATTCTCCAGCAAATCCTGCGGTGTTTCGTTTTGACTGACTTTCTTTCGCATTTCAGAATCCTCCTTAAACAGTATTCTTTCATTGTATGCCGAGTGAATAATAATACAAGAATTATATCATTTTCCATCCGATTTGTAAAGAGCAATCTTGCATAAAAGTGTAAATATTTTGGCAAATCGCTCCGTCAAACAGACGATGACGTTCCCAAGCGGCTCTGACAGAGGAAAAACTGCCCGAATACCGCACTGAATAAGTTTCCCGGAGCCGTATTATCTACGACTCCGGGGTTGGTCAATGATAAAACTGTTTTTGAGGGCGGCTTCCTGCGGATTACTCCTCTGCCGGGGTATATCCCCAGACAATGGTCGCTTCGCAGCCATTTTTCCAGGTGATGGTAAAGCCAGCCGCATCGGCTTCGGTGCACATGAACTTAATGGTCTGATCTGCTGTCCAGCCGTCGAAGGTGCTTCCGTACAGGGTGGTTACCGTAAGCGGAATGATGATCTCCCGGATGGACGTGCAGTTTGCAAAGGCACTCGAACCGATGTTGTTCACGGTGGAAGCCAGCGCCACGGACTTGAGGTTCACGCAACCGCTGAACATCGAACCGGGAAGAATCGTGCATCCCTCCGCAAAGACAACCTTCTCAAGTTTCACACAATCCTTGAACGGAGAAGAATTGAAGGAAGTCAGCGTTGCGGGCACGGTCAGCGATTTGATGCCGCTGTTCTGGAATGCGGACGTACCGAGCTTACTGACGGATGCAGGGAATGCAATGCCTTCCAGCGCAACGCAGTTCAGAAATGCCCTTTCCGGGATCTCCGTCAGCGATTCGGAAAGCTCGACGGACTTGAGCTGTGCGCAATCCGCAAATACCTGCTTGCCAAGCGTCTTGACCGTGTCAGGCATCACGAAGGATTCCAGACCGGAGCCCATGAACGCCTGAGATCCGATTTCCTCAAGCTGGCTGTTTTCCGCAAAGATGACCGTCTTCAGATTGATACAATCCTGGAATGCATTGTTGCCGATCTCCTTAACCGTTGAAGGAATCACAATGGTCTCCAGCGCCTCGCATCCATTGAAGGAGTTGGTATTGATGCACTCCAGCCCCTCGTGCAGGATGACGGTTTTCAGCGACTTGCAGTTCCGGAAGGTAGCGCCGCTCATGTCTATGGAGGTCGCGGTTACATAAAGGGATCTCAGCCCTGCCGGAATTTCGATGGTTTCCAGACCGGATTCCTCAAATACATTGGAACCGATGATGGTTACCGTTTCGGGAATGGTAAAGCTCTTCAGTGCCGTACAACCGGAGAAAGCATTGGAGTTGAGCGCCACCAGTTTACCCAGGAAGGTGACGGAGGAGAGCTGCGTGCAGTCTTTGAAGGTGTACGAGGCGATATAATCCGTGCTGCCGAGTCTTACGATACCGGCAGGAAGCACGATAGACTGAATTGCAGTTCCCTTGAACACGTATCTGCCAAGCTCCGTCAATTGAGAGTTTTCCTCAAAGGTGATGGAAGCAAGATCCTTGCTGTCCGAGAATGCATTGTCGCCGAGTGTCGTGACCGAAGCAGGAATAACAATGGAAGTAATGGAAGAGTCAGCGAACGCGTAGTCTCCGATCTCTGTCACCGAAGAAGGAATGATAACGGACTTGACCTTGGAGTAGTGGAACGCGTGCGGTTCAATCTTTGTCGTGCTCTCCGGAAGAACGACCTGCGTAATACCGCTCATACCGTTGAGTGCGTATCCGCCGAGGATGACACCCTCCGGGATGTTCAGAACGCCTTCGAGACCGCCGGGAAGCGCGATGATCCTGGAAACGCCGCCGGAAATCTCTACCAGCGCGCCGATGTTAACGCCGTACTTGGTGTTGCCGTCCTCTACCTTGAAGGTAGCAAGACTGCTGCAGCCGGCAAAGACATTTTCGTCGATGGAGGTGGTTCCCTTCGGGATGGTGATGCTCTCCAATCCGGAATTGAGGAACGCATCCGAGGCGATGGCGGTGAGCGTTGCGGGCAGGGTCACGGATTTGAGCGATTCGGTTCCGCTGAAGGCACCCTTGCCGATCTTGGTAACCTTGTTGAAGGTGACAGTCTCCAGTGCGCTGTCATAGCGGAAGGCGTAGTTTGGAATCTCCGTGACGCGGTCCGGAAGAGCGATGGAGGTCAGCGCCTTGCAGCCCTCAAACACGCTGGTTCCCAGCGTCATTGCCTCCGTTCCGGCTGCAAAGTCGACAGAAGTCAGCTTTTCGCAACCGTTGAATGCGTTGCTGTCAATCTTGGTGGTTCCCTTCGGGATGGTCACCGACTCAACTGCAGAATTCTTGAATGCGTTGGATCCGATGACGAGGTCGCCGGAGGAGTTGATGGTCACCTTGCTGAGCGACTTGCAATCCAGGAAGCTGGAGTTACCGATGGTCGTTACCGATGCAGGGATGTTGATGGATTCCAGTGCCTCGCAGCCTTCAAAGACGCTGGCACAGATGAATTCCAGTTTGCCCTTGAACTCTACGCTCGTCAGGCTCTTGCAGTTATAGAACTGCTTGCCGCTGCCGCCTATCGTGGAGGAATAGCCGGTTCCGCCGCCGAACTTGGTAAAGCTTGCAGGCAGAACAATAGATTCCAGTCCGCTGTTGGCGAAGCAGCTCTGACCGATCTGTATCACCTGCGATTTCTCGCCGAAGCTGACACTCTTGAGATTGGTGCAGTCGCTGAAGCACTCGATACCGATCTTTGTTACCGTATCCGGAATATTGATGGACTCCAACGCAGTGCATCCCTTGAACATCTGCTTTGCCAGGAAAGTGGTCTTGGAGCCGAGAGTCACGCTCTTCAGATTGACACAATTCTGGAACAAAGCATTGGAAGAATTCACGTTCGGCGATTTCACCGTTGTAAAGGTGGTCACGCTATCCGGGAAAGCGATGCTCTCAATGCCGGAAGCCTTGAAGGTGGACGAGCCGACGTTGGTCAGCTTGGAGCCTTCCTCAAAGATAACCGACTTCAGAGAAATGCAGTTTTCAAAATCGTTGTTGCCGAGTGTGGTAACGGTCTTAGGAACCGTAAAGGTTTCAATCAGCGGGCAATTTGCGATCAGGGACGTACCGAAGGTCTTGATCAGCGTTCCCTCCTCAAAGGTGAAGGAGATGAGCGCTTGGTTGTAGGAGAACGAGTTGTTTCCGATGGAGGTCACAGACTTCGGAATCTCGACCGTCGGGAAGCACTGGTACTTGAACGCGACATTTCCGATGGTCTTGAGAGCCGTGGAGCCGTCCGCTTCTTTCTCAAAGGTCAGGGAAGCAATCGTCCCTTCGTCTCTTCTGGCTTCAAACGCATAGTTTGCAATCGTCTGAACCGTTGCGGGAATTGACACGCTCTTGAGTCCTGCGTAGCCGAACGCATCCTGACCGATGCTTGTGACACCGTAAGGAATGACAATCGACTCCAACGCCTTGCAGCCGTAGAACATATTTGCCGGGATTGCCGTCATGTTCGCCGGAAGCGTTACGTCTTTCAGGGACGTGCATTCCCGGAACATATTGGTTCCGTACGAATCCTTCTGCGTCAGCTGGCTGGGCTTATCCGTGGAGTGCTCGAAAACCACTGTCTCCAAGAGGGTACAACCGCTGAACGCATAGTTTCCGATGGTCTGCATCGAGCGCGGGATCACCACCTTGGTGATTCCCACCTGACCTTTGAACACGTTGTCTCCGATGGAAACGATTCCTTCGGGAATGACATACTCACCGGCAGGAAGCTGTCCGCAGATGTACATATAAGCAGTACCGGTTGCGTTGTAAAGAATCGGGCTGCCGGGCTTAGAGGAGAAGTTTTCGTTGTTCTCGTCCACGACGAAGCTACGGATGCTGAAGCAGTCCGCAAACGCGGTGCCGATTTCGGCAACAGACTCGGAAAGTCCGACCGTCTCCAGCTTCATGCAGGAGCGGAAGAGAGAATTGCCGAGATCCAGCGTCTTTGTGCCCTCCAGTGTCGGGAAGGTAAAGCTTGTAATGCCGGTCTTGGAGAATGCATAGTTGTCGATGGAAATCAGGTTCGAATAGCTCTTTCCGTCCTTTTCGTAGGTGGCAAAGGTAACCTTTGCAAGTGCCTGACAGCTCTCGAAAGCACTGATGCCAATGGACTTAACCGATGCGGGAACCGTCACGGAGGTCAGATTGACGCACCCTTGGAACATATAGTCGCTGATCGCCTCCACGCCTTCCGGCAGAGATACGCCGGAAACGGCAGTGTAAGCGAACAGGCTGGTGCCGCATTTCGGATTTGCACCCGCTTCAAAGACAACCTTTGCAAGATCCGAGCTACGGTTGAAGACGCCGCTGCCGAGCCATCCGACCGCCTTCGGGATGGAAATCTCCTTCAATCCCGTATAAGCGAACGCGGTATCTCCGATACTGTAGGTTGCTTCCGACGAGGTCGGGAGTGCGATTTCCGTCAAGGAAGTGCAGTAGTAGAATGCCTGCTTTCCGATAGCGAATGCCTTGCCGTCGCAGGCATCCGACAGGGTCGTGCCGGAGGCGAAGGTTACGGTTTTCAGGTTTCTCGCGTTCAGGAACGCCATTTCGTGAATCTCCTTCAGCGTGGAAGGAAGCGAAATACTCTCGAACGGCGGGATATACTTCTCACCGTACCGACCGGAAACCAGTCCGCCGAAGGCAAGTCTGCCGATTACGGTCAACCGCTCGGGAAGGACGATGTTCTTCAGGCTGGTGCAGCCATAGAAAGGAGAATTGGTATAACCGTTATCGCTGCTGCCGTTGGGTGTATCCAGGATAACCAAATCCACAGGGGTCTGCCCCTCCGGCGTTTCGGTAAAGATCAGGCTCTTAAGGTTGGAGCATCCGAAGAACGCTTTGTTTCCGATGGACGCAACCGTGCTCGGAATGACGATCTCCTCCACTGTCTGACAACCGTAAAACATGGAAGCAGGGATTTCACTCAAGCCTTCCGGCAGGGCGATCTTCGCAAGCACGGCACAGCTGCCGAACGCTTGGCTGCCAACGGTAAGCGTCTCGCCTTTTTTCAGTACACCGAACCGAATCTCGGTCACCACCTGGTTGTAGTAGAATGCGTTTGCGGCAACGTTCGTCACGGTATCGGGAACCGTCACCGTGGTGCTTCCCGCCTTCCTCTGCGGGCAGAAGAGCAGAGTGGAAAGGACGTTCTCTGTTGTTTCCTTACCGTCTGCATCAAGCACCTTGTTTCCGTCTGCGTCCAGTACCGGCTTATCGGTCCTCTGATACAGGACATTCTCAATGGCAACAAAATTGGCGCTGTCGCTTGCGACCGTAATCTTTTCGAGCTTCGGGCAGGCAGAGAATATCGTAAACTCGCCCTTCTCGTTCAGATCCATCGCTGTGAGCGACTTCGGAAGAGAAATCTCGGTCAGCACGGAGCAGGTTGCAAACGCACCGGAACCGATGTGAGTCACGCCTTCCGGAATGGTCAGGCTGGCAAGCTTGCGGCAGGATGCAAACGCATTCGCCCCAATTTCCGTAAGACGTTCCGGAAGTTGGATTTCCTCCATGACGGAGCATCCGTAGAACGCTTCATCCGCAATGGTCAACCCCACGGTGCTGTCCGCAAACTTCACAAACTTCAGCTTGCTGCAGTTGCGGAATGCGCCGACGCCGATGCGCTTGACATTCTTGCCGATGGTGATACCGGTCAGACCGGTCTTCCCCTGGAACACGCGGTCGCCGATTTCGACAATCGTTTCCGGCAGTGTGTAATCGCCTTCGCGGTCGGTCGGATAGTAGACGACCTTGGTTACCGCTTTGTCGAACAGCACGCCGTCGATGGCGGTATAGTTCTGGTTCGCCTCATGCACCTTAACGCTCTCGATCTTCTGACCGAACACGCCGGTGATCTCAAATTCAGGAACCTCCGCACCCAGCTCCACGTGCGTCACGTAGAAGAGCGTCTGTGCGGTGGAGGAGGAAGGAATGCTTCCGAATGCGTTGGCTGCAAAGTCAACGGTGTACTTTCCGTCCTCGCCCGAGGCAATCCCCTTGGAGTTGACGATAACCTTCGTCAGCTTGGAGGTGTAACCGAACGCATTGGCTTCCATCTTGACCAGACGCTTCGGGAGTGTCACGGTAGTCAGTCTGGAGCAGCTGTAGAAGGCGCCCTCACGGATGGTGAGTCCGTAGCCCTCTTCGGTCAGGTCGATTTCCTCCAGACCGGAGCAGGACTTGAACGCTTCCTTCTGAATCTCGGTCACAAAGCCGGGAACCGTCAGCTTGGTCAGCTTATTGCAGCCCTGGAAGGCATTCGGGGCAATGGTGGTCACGCCGTTCGGAACCGTGAACTCGCCGGCCATGCCCTTCGGGCAGAATACGATGGTATCCCCCGCCGCGTTGCAAAGCACCTTGCGACCCGCGTTTCCCTTGGCGGTGTAGTTTCCGCCGTTTCCGGCGATGTCAATGGAGGACAGTGCGGAGCAGCTGGAAATGGTATTGACGCCGAAGGAAGTCAGCCGCGCGGGGAGGGTGACGGATTCCAGCTTGGAGCACAAATAAATGCCCTTATCCCGGATGGTCAGCGGAACTTCCGCAACTCCTTCGGGAGCCACCAGGAACGTGATCTTGGTCAGGTTGGAGCAGCTCTGGAATGCGTTTGCGTGAATCTCCGTCACGGTGTGCGGCACGATCACCTCGGTGAACTTCGCACTCTTGAACGCACCTGTCGGGATGATTGTCGTCCCCTCTTCGATCGTCAGGGAGCCAGTCTTCGCGTACGGATATGCCTTGATCTCCATGCCGGTGAACTCGTTGTTGTAGTAAAGGACACCGTCCACCGAATGATACCGGATATCCTTGGCTCCCTCCACCGGATAGATGGTAATCGCCTGGAGGTTGTTACAGCCCTGGAACGCAGAGCCGATGCCGTTGATGCCCTCGGAGCCGATCTCAATGAGCTTGATGGTATTCGGGATCCGGATTTCCTTCAGGGTATTGCAGGAAACAAACGCAGACGCCTCCACCGTGGTGACGGGAAGCTCGTTATACGTGGTCGGAATGGTGATAGTGGTCAGCGTTCCGATACCGTAGTCTCCCTGCGACACAGCGTATGCGGTTCCGTTATCGATAGGGGTGAACTTCAAAGTCTCTGCAAAATATGCATACAGCGTGGTCTCGGAAGGCAGATTCCAGCGGATCAACGCCTCGCCCTTCTCATCCGAGTAACGGACACCGACGCCGTTCGGCTCGGAGAACCAACCGATGAAAAGCTTGGTGGGATCGCTGTGGGTTGCGATCGGCAGCTTGTTGTAAAGTCCGTAAGTGACCTCTGCCGTCTTGGACGCGACCTCTCCTCCCTCACCGGGAATCAGGGTAACATTGTATCTCTTTGCAGACCATCCAGCGTAAAGCACGGTGTCGCTGCTGCCCTCGAAGCGGACGTTTTCATATCTCTTTCCGCCGGTAAGACCTGCGGGAGAGGTAAACCATCCGGCAAAATCGTAGCCGTCGCGGCTGGTTTCGGGCAGAGTGATCTCATCGCCGAATGCCACATAGACGGTCTTGACCGCCGCACCTCCGCGGACGTCAAATTCGACACCGTAGACATCCACCGTGATGGTCTTCCGCGCGGATTCATCTCCGTTTTCATTGATGAAGGAAACAGAAATCTCCGTGGTACCGGCTTCCAGGAAGGTAACCTTGAAACGGTTGTTCTTTCCGTCCACCGTGTAGGTCTTTGTTCCGATCTTGACGCTGTAGCTGTTTGCCGTAATAACCGGAGCCCAGCTGAGAACGCCGTTATCATACACGACATCGCCCATGCCGGCGTAATACACCTCGACAGACCCGGAGTACGGAGAACTGTTGGCTGCATCGTCGGCGACCGCCTGCACGGAAACCGTGTAAACAGCGCTTCCGGAACCGATCATCTCTTCGGTGATGGTAAAGGTTGCATCGGTCGTGTCGTATGCCGTGCCGTTGACGTTCACCTTGTAACCGGTTGCGCCCTCAACCTTGTTCCAGCGGATGACACTGCCGCTCGCGGTGACGCCGTCGGGACGTGCCAGCACGGTCTTGGTATAGCTGACAGCTTCGGCAGGCGCGCTGTAGTAACCGGCGCTGACCGGGGTCACCTTCACGGAAATCATACCCGCATCCAGATCCACGATGCTGTAGGAGGTTCCGCTGGTCACATACGCATTCTTCAGGACCTTTCCGCCCTTGGAAATCTCCACGTAGTAGGCGGTCGCATTTTCAACCGGATACCATGTGATTTTTCCGTTGTCCACCGTAACGCCCGTTACGGCATCCAGCCCGAGGTAGTATGTATAGGAGGAAACGGATTCCATATACCCTTCCGCCTTCGCCATCACAACGAACACGATGCCGTCCTTCGGCATATCGCAGTTGGCAAAAACATAGTTGGTGGAGGCTCCGTTGTTTACCGCGGTGTGCATATGGTTTGCATTGCCGCATTTGACCGTAATCAGGTAGTTCTGCGCGTTCGCCACGGGATCGAACACCAGGACGCCCCCGGACACCACGCGGAAGTTGGATACGCGATCCAGCGCCTTGTTCTTATAGTATGCAGTGGCAGACTGCCCGTCGCAGGACACGGTAACCGTGTACTCGCCCGCCGCCTGACCTGCAAAGTCAAACCGGAACTCATTGGCACCGACGTTCTTGTCTTCGAGCACCATGTCGCCCTTTTTGACGGTGACGCGGTAGCTTGCCGTGGGCCCCAGTGCATTCCAGCTGATCGTTTCCGCATCCACGGAAATGTTCGGAACGCCGGCGGACCGGAAGACCGCAAACAGGACCGTATCCTCGGTCAGAGTCTGACCGGTGTACTGATAGGTCAGCTTGTCGCCGGACTGATAGTCACTGACCCACCAACCGGCAAACTCCGCACCTTCCTTCGCCGGAGTGGGGAGCTGATAAACAATTCCGTTGACTGTCCGGATCGGATCGTAAACGGCACCGTCGCAAGCGAAGGAGACCTTGTACTCCGGTCTGCCTGCGGCATGCTGCTCAAAGCGGGCATATACCGTTGTATCCGCGCTGATGGCGACGGTATCGAAGGCAAATGCGGTCTGGTACTCCTGATCGGCATACCATCCGATGAACGCATACCCGTCCTTTGTCGGATCCGCCGGCTTTGTTGCGGTGGCGCCGTTGAGAACCTTCTGTGCCGCAACAGCAGTTCCGCCGTCCACCTCAAAGCTGACGGTGTAGTAGGTTCTCGGCACCATGCGGTAAGTTCCGCCGTTATAGGTCAGCTTCAGCACACCGTTCTCCAGGACAGCGGACGCCTGTGTGTCGTCCCCCGTTTTGAACGTGAGTGTCAGATTACCGTCCGCATAAACGAATTTACCGGTCTGTTCCCCGTTGAATCCCGAAATCAGGAAGGAATTTCCCGAAATCGTGAACAGATATTCTCTGCCGTCGTCTTTTGCATAATAGACGTTATCAATCCCGTAATCCGTCTGGATGACATCGGGCGGATCCGGATTGTCCGGCTGTTTCTTGTCTTTGCACGCAGTCATGTGAAGCAGGGTGAAGCAGAAAATTGCAAGCAGAATCAATACGGGCAATTTTCTTTTGTGTGTTTTCATAGGTCTCCCTCCTCTTTTCCTTTATTCAAAAGGATGCATATATTATAGCAGATTAGAGCCGAAATTGCAAGATATTTTTATAAAAATTCTATTTTTATCCGTTGTATATAAAAAATAGTCGCCCCAAGCCCGATTTTCTTCATTACAATCACAACCCAAAGCCATCGCATTGCTGCTTTTTCATCAGAGCGCGGATTTTAGGTTGCAAGAGGCGCCGGACAAAATTGCAAATCAGCAAAAGATGGAGTAGTTTTTTCGCCATTTTCCGACATTTTCCCGGTGCCCGGAGCAGTGTGCGGAAATGTCCGAGTGATCTCCTCGGCGTTATGCGTTTTTTCGTAGTTCTCAAACAGTTGCTCCCTTGCTTTATTGTGCAGCGGGCTGTTGCACAAATTCCGTCATGCAAGCCTCCCCGTATTCCTAAGTGAGATTCTCTTACGAAAAAAGGAGGGCGCTCGATTGCGCCCTCCCTGTCTGTGCGAGGCGTTTGACCGCCCCTTATCCGGTACCGTGAAACCGATCAGCCCCACATACGGAACATCCACAGCATGATGTCTTCTCCGGAGGCGTTCTTATGAGGTTTGAATGCGCCGCCTACGGTATCGGTCACAATACCGGTCTCAACTGCCCAGTCAAGAGCCTTGATATAGCTTGCGCAATAGTACGTATCCGTAAAGTGAACGTTGCCTTCCGCAAAAGGCTTGCCGGATATGCCGTACATACTCATAATGATCATCTGCCGTGTCATAACGCTGTCGGGTTTCAGTTTCCTGTGATAGGGTGTATTGATGTACTTATGCTCCAATGCCCACAGGACTGCTTCATAGTAGTATGCGTCAGCGGGAACGTCGGCGAAATACATCGTGCGCCCGGTTGCCGCCGGTGAACCTGCCGCCTTCCATGCGCGATACCAGAATTCACCTATCGTCATACTCTTTTTCGGATCAAAACTGCCATCATCCTCAAACATGCCGGATTCCAGTGACCAACGAATGGCGGCTTCCCATTCGCTCTCCCAAACAGCAAACAGCGTTACATCCGAATTCAAGGTAAAGGATACGACTTCGGTGCCGTCCTCCAGCGCCCACCCCTTGAAGCGGCAACCGTCTGGTGCGACAAAGCCACAATCGGGGGCGGTAAAGGTTTCCCCGATCGTCCCGGTAACGGGAAGCATAGTTCCCGATCCGCCGTTCGCACTGAAGGAAACGGTGACCGATTTGAGGACCTCGCGGATCACATAATCGCAAACGGTACAGGTCTGAGGCGTTGTCTCGGTGGCTTCCGCACCGGGGATATGCGCCGCTTCGTCCTTCCTGTCTCCGCAGACGGAGCACTCATGCCAATGGTTTGTCTCGTCGGTTGACCATTCGGTCTTGTAGGTATGCGCCGCAAGTTCGCCGTACTCCTGACCGCAGATCGAGCAGGTCGCCTTTTCCGTACAGGTTGCCGTGCCGCCCGTGTGGACGGTCAGTTGCTTCCCGCAAACATCACACTTGTGATCCTTGTTACCGTCGGCGCACTCGCTCAACGTCTTGCCGCAAAGGTCGCACTTGTGATCCTTGTTGTCGTCCGCACACTCGCTCAGCGTCTTTCCGCAAAGGTCGCACTTGTGATCCTTGTTGTTGTCTGTGCATTCGCTCAGCGTCTTTCCGCAAAGGTCGCACTTGTGATCCTTGTTGACGTCAGCACATTCGCTGAGAATCTTGCCGCAGGTATCACAGTTATGGTCTTTGTCAGTGTCGGCGTGTGCCGCTTCATCGGCTTTTCTGCCGCAGACGACGCAGGCGTGCCAGTGTGTGTATGCATCGCTCGACCAGTCGGTGGCGTAACGGCACATGGACAGCATTTTGCCGCAGATATCGCACATGTGGTCATTGTTCGCGTCGTTGCACATACTGATGGTCAGTTGACAAATATCACAACCGTGGTTCCCGTCGGTGTCCTCGTGCGCCGCTTCCTCACTCCGTTGCCCGCAGGCAGTGCAGGCGCGCCAATGCCTTTCGCCGTTGGCGAACCACCCATCACTGTAATGGTGCGGGAGTGTTTCACCGGAGGTAAAGGTTTCTTCGCCGCTGACGCCGCAGGAACAGCTGTAATAGTACACTGCCTTTGCGCGGCAGGTGGCGGCAGATTTGAGGTAGATTTCGTCGGGATTCTCGCAGTCAAAGCTGTGGGTATGCCCGGTTGCGGGCATGATTTCATAATGGCAGACCGTACAGAGCTGCGGGGCGGTTTCGGTGGCAGCGTCACCCGGGGTGTGTGCCGCTTCGTCCGCCTTCTCACCGCAATCGACGCATGCGTGCCAGTGTCCCGTGGCATCCTTGATCCATCCGCCGAACGTATGCCCCTTGGCATTCCCGTACCGCTCCCCGCAATTCTCGCAGATCGCCTCTTCGGTGCAGGTCGCCGTGCCGCCGATGTGTCGGCAGTCATAGTAGCATTCGGTGCACCAGCCGTTCTCCCAGGTATGCGGTTCGGGGGCGCCGATGATCACGCCGCACTTGCATCTTTCCACATGGGTAGCGTTGTCACACGCGTACTTCTGGGTATACTCGTGCCTGTTCGGGTTCTTTTCCCCATAGGGCTCCCCGCATTTTTCACAGTGCGCCGGCTCCATGCAGTTCGCCTCGCCGCCGGTATGCTCGCATCCGTAGTGACAGGATCGGCACACACCGTTCTCATCCGGATCGTGCGGCTCGGTCTTTACCATACCGCAGCAGTACCAGTGTTTATCGTGCGTGGTTTCGGTGATGTTCTCATAATTTGCCGACCATGGCTCTGCGTGATTGTCGGGGTCAACGTCGCCGAAATGCTCCCGGCAGACGGAGCACCATGCCGGTTCCTTGCAGGTAGCCGGCCAACTGTCACTGTGTCCGTTGGCGGGGATGACGGTTCCTTTGGTGATAACGCCACGGCAATTCCAGCAAACGGTGTCGCCGGTGTAGCCCTCCTCGGTACAGGTCGGCTCCTTTTTGTCGGCAACATAGGTGCCGGACGGATCGAGATCGTGATTGTTCGGGTTGATTTCCTCGGTGACAAGACCGCAGATCTGGCAGGTGCCCTGTGCGACACAGGTTGCCGGGAAGGTCAGCGGGTGGGAGCAGACACAGCCGCAGGTCGGGCACACGCCGTCCAAAAAGGTGTGGCGTTCGTACGGGTGCTCAACGGTGCCGCAGCAGCTCCACTTGCTGATATGTCCGTCAACATCGCCCCATTCGTCTTCATTCCAGACCGGGGTTCCGATGTGGTTTGTGTAGTCAAAATTGCCCTCGGAGATGCCGCAGCCCGCGCGCAGGCAGGTTTTGACGGAGCGGCAGGTTGCCGCCTTCCAATCGTGACCGAGCGGCGCAAGCACACGCTCATCGACGTAGCCGCAGGCGGAGCAGGTAAAGACCTTGCAGCCGGCGTCCGTACAGTTCGCTTCGCTTGTCACCGTACCCTCATCGAATTTGTGACCGTCGACGGCGCAGTTGTACGTAACCGTCAGGGTGGCGTGCCAGGAACGGCGCAAACCGTTATAATTTTCGTCGTTGGGCTGGTTTTTGACGATACAGCGGTACATGTATCCGCTCATATCCTGCGACACGTTGCTGACTGTCAGGGTGGTGTACCAATGAATCTCCCCGTTTACGACTTCGGAGTACACATTGACCGTGCCGTCCTCTGCCGTCACGTCGACCATGGTCTTGCCGTCCTTGCTGACCTGCCAGATGACATCGGTGCCGTAGGGGAGCCCCTGCGTGATGTCAACGCGGAAAACCGCGTCGGTGTGCTCGGGCACCGTCAGATCCTGCGGGTTGCTGGTGGTCGGCGGATACAGCGTTCTGGTGGTTGCGACGTCGGAGATAACCGAACCGAAGTCGTTGTACACGATACAGCGGTATTGCCAGGTCGTACCCGCAGCGACCTTGTACCAGCCTTTGGTTCTGGCTTCGTCTTCGTTCGACAGATCTTCAAAGGTTCTGCCGTTGTCCTTACTTCTCTGCCACCGGTAATGCAGATCCTCCCCTTCTGCTTCCACGGAGAAAGCATAATAGGTATCAATGATGATCGTTATTTTATCCGGATCGGGCGGAAAAAGGTCGTCGAGCACCTCCGTCAACCTGTGAACCACGCTTTCGGGGTGCTTGGTAATGACGGGCAGTTTTCCGATTGTATCAATGGTGACCGGGTCGGTAGTGCCATCCGACAGCTTCTTGCCGTTTGCATAGATACTGTAGACGACACGGATCTGCCAGCCTTCCATGGCATCGGTGACGGCTGCCGTTTCATACACGGCGGAGTCGCCTTCCTTCACCGTTTCCCAACGGATGCCGCCACTACGGCTCAGCTCCCAGCGGTACCCGAAGGTAATGCCGTCAAGGGTTGTGCCGTGGGTCATCTCCAGGCGCGCCGGCTGACCGTCGACATAGCGATCCGGCTCCTTCAGCTGCGGCGTATCCACATACAAGGTGGCGTCATAGTAGTAAGAGGTTCTCTCCCACGTAAAGGCATCCCAATAGCAGATCTCGCACCGATAGATGTATCCGTTCTGCTCCTCGGTGATCTCCGGGAGCACGTATTCAAAGCGGATTGTTTTTGACGCATACGGACCGTCCGTATTATCCGCAGTCGGTCCCTGTGTTCTCTGGACAAGCCCGAAGCTCTCGCCGCCGTCCTTGCTGACATACCACTTGACCCAGGTGACAAAGGACTTTTGCAGGTCGGTGGGATTGCCGCCGGCAAGGGGGGAGAGCACCACATTGTCGCCCGCCTTGGCAACGAAAACCCCGTTCTCCTTCAGGGTAAAGGGCGTACCCGGCGCAAAGGTGTTGGTTCCGTACTTTAAGGGAAGCGTCTGCTCATCTTCCCGAATACAGTCCGCAGTCGGATAAGCACCTATCCGATGCGGACGGTCGGCTCTGTCCGTCCAAAGATACAGCATTTTGTCGCCGTTTTCCGCGATGTGGAATTTCCCTTCAAACCAAAGAAAATCCCGTTCCTCCACCTCACGGATAATGCATACCCTCCGGAAGTAGTCATATTCCGTTTCCGCCTTGTAGGCGAATTTGTGAACGGTGTTGCCGGTTCCGTCCACGACGTTGCCGTAATCGGGGATGTCAATATTGCCGCTCGAATATGTTTCGTTATCCATTACGACCTTGACGGTCTTTTCCACATCTCCGGAGACGGTCCCCCCGTGGAAGATCACGGTACCCTTGCCGCGGACATCCAGCCCTTTGATGATCCCGGAGCCGCCGCCGCCGTTGATCTCTATGGTACCGCCCTCCAGATAGATGGGCTTGGTAAAGGCATAGTCCCGGTCTTTATCGAACTTCAGAATCAGCGTGGCGCCCGATTTCACGGTCATTTCGGGAATCTCAAATCCCTCATCGACATAGGGATTGACCATGTTTGTGCTGTTTTCCATCGCCACCAGCTTGGAAATGCTCAGGGTCTTTGTCATAACGTCTTTCAGATTCAGCGCGTCACTTTTCCGGTCGAAGGAACCGTAATATTCGCCGTAATGAGTCGGATACAGATTCTTTTCGCTGTAAGACCAGTATTCGTACACCCCTTTTGAACTGAGGAAAATGCCGTCGCAGGTATAGACGGTAATCTCTTCGCGGCAGCTGCCGTCGGTGTCCGTCCGGTACAGCAGATTCTCCGCAAACGAAATGGAATCCGGGCGGAGCTGCTGAATCTTGGAGCTTCCATCCGGCTTCGCTGTGGACATTTTCAGGCGGAGAATGCCGGCGCCGTTGAATCTGACCCTGCCGCCGCCGCCGCTGTAGCCGTACACGACGGAATTGATGTAATACTCGTTGGGATTATACCAGTTATAGATGTTGCCTTCCACAACGCCGCCCTCAATATTCACGACCGGTGCGTCAATGGCATAGAGCGTTTTGTCTCCAATGTCGTAGCCGGCGGGGTAGACATTGGATCGGATCTCACCGCCACAGGCATAGACACCGCCGCCGTTTTTTCTTGCTGAAGCACTGGATGCCGGCATAACCGCGATTGCTGGTATCCGCGCCAAGCTCACAGTCCGATTTGAGGAAGGAGCCCTCATAGACCTTGACGGTATACGTCGCGTAGATATTCATGGTAGGCACACCGGCGCCGGCATGACCCACGGTCGTATTGACATGGCTGTTTCCCTTCAGCGTAATGTCGCGGGCGTGCAGCGTATCGCCGCCGAATGTGACCACCTCGACATCCCTTGCATTGTCAAAGATGAGCGTACCGCTGTTGTCGCAGAAAATACCTCTGTAGTTTGCGCCGACGGTCAGCTTGGCATTGCCGGTGATCGTAACAGTGCCGCCGGAGTTATAAATGGCGGTATACGCCCGGTTGCTCTTTTCATATGCCCGGTTTGCAAAATTGGGGTCGCCGATATAGCTTGGGCTTCCCTCCGTGCGGATGGTCAGATCCATTTTGCCCTCGGCATAAATGATGGCATACAGGTTGACCTTCGAGGGATAATGGCCGAAGAAATCTTTGCCCATATTGTATCCCCAGGTGGCTAAACCGAAGCCGTTGAGCACCAGAGTATTGGTCTCCGGCTCAAACTTCCAGCCGTCGCCGGAAAGATTTTCGCTCGTGACACGGTCGCCGCCGATCCACAGGTTATACTGGACCGGGTCGGCGTTTACGTTGACAACGAGCAGCACGGTGACCGCCGCAAGCGTCAGAAAGAGCGCCGACAGGGTCATAATGACACGTTTTTTCATTTTCATTTTTATCAAACCTCCCGCAAAAGATTGTTTCTGTAAGTATCCATAAACATGGAAACGCCCGTTTTCAGAACCTCCATCTGGCTTTTCAGGTAATATTCGTCCTCGAACATGGCGTAGTGCACGCAGGCGCGGACGAAAATAAAAATAAGCGGGGTAATCACCGTATACGGGATGCCGAGCTTGGGTTCCAGCTCTTTGGCGTATGCGGTATAGCGGGCATTGACGCCCTCGAAAAATTTTTTGCCGTGTTCGATGTATTTCGGGTGGGTATAAATCTGATACATGAGCCGGTATTTATCGCCGTGCTCCCGTGCGGTCCAGTACGGCACCTCCTCGATAAAGCGCATCACGTCCACGGGGTCTGTGGGCGCCTTTGCCATGAATTCGTCCTCGACCTTGGACATACAGTATGCAGTGGATTCGACAATCAGTTCATCCAGATTCTTAAAATAGGAATACAGGTTTCCCTGCGTACACCCGCACGCCTCGGCAAGTGCCTTGACACCGGTGCCCGTCAGCCCGTTTTTGGCGTAGCAGGCAAAGCATTTTTCCATAATGGCGATCTTTTTTTCTTGGTGTTGGTCTGTTCGCATCGATATTATCTGCCTTTTTAATTAAACGATCATTCATTCAATGACAGTATATCACATCTTTGGGAAAAAAGCAATTATGAACTGCCCGTCTCGCCTCCCTTTCCCGAGAAGGATATAAAGAGCATTGTATTTGATCACGTCTCATACAAATATCCAGGCCAGGATGTATACGCCATCAAAAATGTATCTTTCACTGTAAGTGAGGGAGAAAAAATCGCATTGGTCGGACAAAATGGTGCAGGGAAAACCACCATTGTGAACCTAATGCTCGGGCTGTTACGTCCGGCGGAAGGTGCTATTAAAATAAATGGTGTTGACATCAAAGATTACCAATTGGATGAATTATATGATCATATAGCGGTTGTATTTCAAAATCACTGTGAGTATGCCTTTACCATCGGAGAAAATGTGCTTATGAACAGTTGCGACAGCGAAGAAGACATCGAAAATGTAAATGCATCATTGAAAAAGGCACACCTTTTTAACAAGGTGATTGCTATGAAAAAAGGCATACATACTTCTTTGACACGGACCTTCGATGATGAGGGTGTAGATTTGTCCGGAGGTGAACATCAGAAAATAGCGATAAGCCGCGCTTTTGCCAAGAACGCTGATTTTATCATTATGGATGAACCCACGAGCTCGCTGGATGCAATCGCTGAGTATGAAATTTGTGGCGATTTGATAAATCTCTCCGAAAAAAGAACTGTTATCATAATATCTCATCGATTATCGTCTATTCTGGATTCCGATAGGATAGTTGTTGTAGATTCGGGAAGCGTAGTGGAAAGTGGCACCCATCAGGAATTGATGAAAAAAGATGGGCTGTATGCCCGAATGTTCAATTTGCAAAATAATAAGTAAATTAGGGAAACGCTGATTAATGTAAGCCTTGCAAAAATATACGAAAAGTAGTATAATAGAGGAAAGCAAAGCAAGGCAGGTGTGCGGTATGAAAGATCAGATAACATTGACGGATGTTGAATACGGAAACCGGAAAAAGACGACGAAGCGGGAGGAATTTCTCAACAAGATGGAAGAGATCATCCCGTGGAAAGCATGGGTAGAAATGATCAGACCGTATGCGTAGTTTTCTTGGCATAAATTTTATGACGGAACAGGTTCCGGATGCGACAA
>OLGD01000078.1_pt1 | contig 174979 bp, 128 predicted proteins | sample 1605311 | NCBI WGS metagenome assembly OLGD01 (sample SAMEA3888917, study PRJEB22519) | human gut metagenome | biome: human gut; feature: human-associated habitat; material: faeces | place: Denmark | collected 2010
AACCACGTCGATGGTACTGCGTAAAAGTGGGAGAGTAGATAGCCGCCGTTTTAGAGTCACAGACTCCAAACAAATGAAAGGAATCAATCGTAAGGTTGGTTCCTTTTTTATTTATAATAATATCATTTATCTTTGTCCCAAAATCAATGCTTTATGATCAAGTCTTATATCTTATTTGTTTTCTTTTTTATCTCTGCTATTCTTTCTGCACAGGAGAGTATTAATTATGCTGTAGTAAAAGATATCCCTTACCGGATTACAGGTGACCCGTATGGTCTGGAACGTTGCAAGCTGGACGTCTATTATCCTGAAAACGGGAAGGACTTCGGGACGGTTGTTTGGTTCCACGGTGGTGGTTTATCCGGTGGAAGTAAGTTTATTCCGGAAGAGTTAAAGAATAGTGGTTTGGCTGTCGTTGCTGTCAATTACCGCTTATTGCCTAAATGTTCGATTAAAGATTGTATTGATGACGCGGCTGCGGCAGTGGCCTGGACATTTAAAACAATAGAAGAATATGGCGGTAGCCGGCAGCGGATATTTGTATCCGGACATTCTGCGGGCGGTTATCTGACAAATATGATCGGGTTGGATAAGAAATGGCTGCAGGTTTACGGTATAGATGCAGATTCAATTGCTGCCCTTATACCTTTCAGTGGACATGCTATCAGCCATTTTGCCTATCGGGAATCGCTGGGAATGAAGGAAACGCAACCCAGTATCGATGAATTTGCTCCGCTTTATTATGTCCGTCCTGATGCTCCTCCTCTAATAATCGTATCAGGCGACCGCGAAATGGAAATGTTGGGGCGTTATGAAGAGAATGCTTATTTCTGGAGAATGATGAAGGTGGCCGGGCATAAAGAGACTTATATCTATGAATTGGATGGATACGATCATGGCTCGATGGCGGCACCGGCTTTTCATATACTAAAGAACCATGTCAGAAGAATTTTAGGGGAATAGAAACAGATGGGGGACTTTTATCCCCCCATCCGTAATTTTATTCATATCGAACTGCGGTACCGGCAGCTGTAACCATCAGCATGCTTCCGCTTCCTCCTACAGTTTCATAATCCAGATCGACAGCAATAACGGCATTGGCTCCCATTCGTGCAGCCTGCTGGCTCATTTCCTGTAAAGCCGTTTCTTTTGCTTCACGCAATACGCTTTCATATGAACCGGCTCGTCCGCCTACTATATCGCGTATTCCGGCAAAGAAATCTTTGAATACGTTTGCTCCTATAATTGTTTCACCGGAAACGATCCCGTAATATTGGGTAATCTTTTTCCCTTCGATGTTGTTTGTTGTTGTCAGTAACATGATTTTCTTTTTATGGATGTGTATTGGTCATTTCAAATACGAGTTTGCCGCCTTTCGCCATCTCGGCATGTGAGAAGAACGGGGTTTCGAGCTCCTTTCCATTCAAAGTAACCGTCCGGATATATTTGTTTTCCGGACTGTTGTTTTTAACCACGATCTCGAAAATGCCGCCTTTTACGTGAATTAAGGCGCGATCTACCATCGGACGGCCCAATGTGTAAACCGGAATACCGGGAGCAACCTGATAGAATCCCAGGGCACTCATTACGTACCATGCTGACATCTGTCCGCAGTCTTCATTCCCGATGATACCGTCAGGCTTGTTTGTATAGAACTCGCGCATGATATAATCCAGACGTTCCTGGCCTTTCCATGGGGAATCTGTCCAGTTATACAGGTAAGCCATGTGGTGGCTCGGTTCGTTTCCGTGGGCATACTGGCCGATCAGGCCGGTGATGTCGCCGGATGCATGTTCGCCGTCAACCTGTGAAGAGGTAGTAAACAAGGTATCCAGACGTGTTTCCAGTTCTTTCTTGCCACCGATGGTAGCAATGAAGTTGTCCATATCGTGCGGAGCAAAGAAACTCCACTGGAAAGCATTTCCTTCCGTATAATCGCTTCTCATATGAGCTGAATAACGCGGATTGAACGGTGTACGGAATGAACCGTCACTCATGATCGGACGCATCATTTTTGTTTCCGGGTCCAGATAACGTTTGTAATATTCTCCTTTGGCAGCATAAGCCTGAGCCAATGAATCCAGTCCTGCTTTGGCAGCGATTTGCGAGATACACCAGTCTTCGTAGGCCATTTCCAGTCCCCATGAAACGGATTCGGGAACAGAGTCGGCAGGAACGAAGCCATATTTCTCTTTGAAGTACGGATGGAGGGTAATCAGATCCAACTCGCGTGTCCCTTTGAACTTCTCTGCCAGGTCTTCACGGTATACGGAAGAACGGGCACCGGCTTCCGCCCATGTTTTCAGGTCACCGTCTGCCAGGTCTTTGGAAACCAGGTCAGCCAGGACAGATACAGCCGGGTAGCCGACCATACAGCCGGTATAGCTTGAAGCCAGCGGCCATTTGGGAAGAATACCACCTTCTTTATATCCTTGTACCAACACTTTACCCCAGTCGGCAGCCAGTTCCGGATTGATGATCGTCATCAGCGGGTGAAGGGCACGGAAAGTATCCCACAGGGAGAATACGGAATAATTAACGTATCCCGGTTCCGCCTTATGCACCTTTTTGTCCATACCCAGATAACGACCGTCTACGTCCTGATAGGCGAACGGTGCGATCATCGTATGATATAATGCCGTATAGAAGTTGACCATTACGGTCGGGTCAGCGCTCTGAATTTCGATTGCGTTCAGGGCATCGTTCCATATTTCAGCCGATTTGATGCGGGTTGCTTCGAAATCCCATTCCGGAAGTTCTGCTTCCAGATTCTTTTCGGCTCCGTCAGTATCAACCATGGAAAGGGCTACCTTTACGTACAGAGGTTCCGCCTTTTCCGGGAACTTATAATGGAATTTCAGGTCTTCTTCCGTATTGATGCGCAGGAACAAAGAATCCTGGCGTAATTTGCCCCCGATATATTGGTAAACGGTTTCGATCGGCTCAGAGAAAGTGATCCGGTAAGAAACCGAATGGAAATGTGCCCATCCCTGTGTACGTACTGTACCTTCTACCGTCGAGTCGTTAACAAACAGGTAACTGTTGTCTACCAGTTTGTGTCCCCAGTTCGGTTGCAGGATATGTCCCAGGTCGAGCATAACGCGGCGGTCCTTGGGATTATCGTAAGTATATTTATGAAAGCCGACTTTATCAGTGCTCGTCAGCTCTACGTTTACACCGAAGTTATCCAGACGTACGGCGTAATAACCCGGAGTCGCTTTTTCGGTATCTTTATTGAAAAGTCCGACCGGTTTGATCGAATCGCCTCCGGAGAAAGGCAATAGAGCCACATCACCCAGGTCGCCGATACCGGTACCGGAAAGGTGCGTATGACTGAATCCATAGATTTCGCGGTCGTCATAATGGTAACCGCTGCTGGCATCCCAACCCATGATATGCGTATCCGGACTGACCTGTACCATCGCAAACGGGCGGGTGGCACCGGGGAAAGTATGACCGTGGAATCCGGTTCCTATGAACGGGTCGACATACTTGATTTCATCACTTAATAACCCACTGTTGGGAGCCGGCTTGCATCCTACCAGCAGGCAAACTAAGACTACCTGAAAGAATAAGATCGTTTTCTTCACTGTTTATTTTGATTTAGTTTAAAATTAGCGGACTAAAACTATTTAATTAGCACAGCTACAAATATAATGAAAAAGAACTATATACAGATCTTTTTCCTTTTATGAATAAAAAAGTCACAAAAAACTGCAACCTTTTACCAGGCTGTCTCGTCTAATATAACAGAGATGAAAACAGATGAGTTCATAACAAGGATACTGCCTTTAAAAGACAACCTGTTGCGGGTTGCTTACAGGATCACCGGAAATGCAGAGCGTTCCGAACAGATCGTTCAGGACGTGATGTTGAAGGTCTGGGGAGAGCGTGCCGCCTGGATTGTGATAGAGGATATTCCATCTTATTGCCTGATGGTGACACGTAATATGGCGCTGGATACAATTAATTTGCAGCGGAAGCGGACAGAATGTTTTACCGTCAGATAACTCTTTTATAGAAATAATATGGATTATAACCGTATTACATCGTTATTAGACAAATACTGGGAATGTGCGACCACGATTGAAGAAGAACGGGAGTTACGCCACTTTTTCTCGTCAGACGCATTACCGCTTGAGTTGTGTCCTTATAAGGCATGGTTTCTGACACCGGAAGCAGAGACATTGCCGCCTTTAGGGAAAGAGTTTGACTTGAAGGTGTTACAGCAGATCACCCGGGAAAAAAAGCTACGCCGCCTCCGTCTGTTTTATTCTTTTTCGGCTTTGGGGTTGGTCATACTGGTTCTTTTGACGATCCTCTTGCTGACATCTTCTTTTATGTTGTAATGTTGCTGTGTTTAATATGAAGCCTTGCGGATTTGTTCTGCAAGGCTCTTTCTGTTACCTTTGCGGAAAAATAACAAACTATGTTCACGGTAATCGGAATCATGTTCGGAGGTATCGCCGTAGGATATCTGTTGCGCAAAGTCGAACTGCTGCAAAAGATAGGCAAACCTATTTCTTATACGATCCTGCTATTGTTGTTCCTGCTGGGTATTTCGGTGGGGGCCAACGATGCTATTGTAAACAACCTGACAACATTAGGCGGACAGGCTTTCCTGATCGCCCTGGCCGGAACGACCGGAAGTGTTTTAGCCGCCTGGGGAGTCTATCATTTCTTTTTTAAGGAAAGGAGGAGAGAATGAAAGGGAGTCTGATTGTAGTCGGATTCTTCGCTTTGGGCTGTATTCTCGGATGGAGCGGGTATCTGCCGGAGGTGGTCGTTAAGAACGATATCACCATGTATGTACTTTACCTGCTGATGTTTCAGGTCGGGTTGAGTATCGGGAGTGATAAGAAGTTGAAAGATATATTGTGCAGTATCCGTCCCAAGCTGTTGCTGGTTCCGTTGGCAACTATTATCGGGACGCTGACGGCGTCGGCTTTGGTGAGTTTACTGATTACCAAATGGAGTGTGTTCGATTGCCTGGCGGTAGGAAGTGGTTTTGCCTATTACTCATTGTCTTCTATCCTGATTACGGAGTTGAAAGAGGCGTCGCTGGGTGTACAGATGGCGACGGAGTTAGGAACAATCGCATTGATCGCCAATATCATCCGTGAGATTATGGCGTTGTTGGGCGCCCCGTTGTTTGTCAAGTATTTCGGGCGATTGGCTCCTATCTGTGCCGGCGGTGCCACGACGATGGATACAACATTACCGATTATTACGCGTTATTCAGGAAAGGATCTGGTATTCGTTTCTATCTTTCACGGCATTTTGGTCGATTTTACGGTACCGTTCTTTGTTTCTTTTTTCTGTTCGATGTAAATTAATAAATGGAGTAGGAACCTTTATGAAGCACTTACTGATCGTTTTATTGTTGATAATCTCATTCGGTGTAACCGCTCAACCGGCACGAAGACTGGAAAAGCCGGCTGCGGATGGCCCTATCCCTGTAGGACAAGCTGCTTTTTACGGTGAATTTATTCAGCGACTGAAGAAATTCAAAAGTGGCGGTTATCCTCAGGATATCCGGCTGATAAATATTGAAACGAACGAGGTGCTTGTCTTCCGGGTGAAGTCGACCTTTAAGACTTCGAAAGAAAATCAATTCTGTTACCTGATCGAACCGGGGACGTATGCTATCCTGAATTATTGGTGGACCGAAAGCAAATGGTACGGCGGCCGCTCTTATATGGAACCTATTTATAAGGGAGAAGATTCCATTCAGGAAACCGAACGGAAAATAAAAAGCAAAGAACAACGCCCCGATGAATTAGTCCTGTTCAAATTTTCTGTCGCCGAAAATACATTGAATTATGTCGGAACATGGCATTTCGAGAACTCCCCCGTTTTCTTCACCAACGACAAGGAAGAAACTGACGAAGAAATGCAGGATAAATACAAAAAACTTGATTTTCGGTCTTCCCGCACGGCTATACCGGATTAATCGTTATTCTGTTTATCTGTAATAGTGACCTGTTTGTTGGGTATAAAGCGGGTATAAAAGAAGGAGGTTGTATCAATAAAAACTTTGATGCAACCTCCTTTTTTATGTTCTGATTTTTATTTCTTTACTGTCTGCAACATTACTTTTACCGCTTCTTCCAGTTGATGGTCTTCGCCTTTCAACTGTGATTCCGGTGTGTTGTAGATTTCGATATCCGGCTGCAGTTCATGGTTTTCCAGGTAATTACCTTGCATATCCTGAACGCCTACCTGTGGAATACCGAATACGATGGACGGGTCGATCTGTGATTCCCACCATACGGCAGTCATGGTTCCCGGGACGGGAGCACCGATTAGTTTACCGATACCCAACGTCTTGTATACCCAAGGGAAACCATGTGCATTCGAGTAGTTATCTTCGCAAACCAGTACGCATGATGGTTTCAGCCATTTGTTGAAGGGGTCGCTACCGATATACTGCCCGCGAGGCATGAAACGCTGGTATTCTTTACCACTCAACAGCGTAGCCAGGTCATCGTGCAACCAGCCTCCGCCGTTATGACGGGTATCCACAATCACCGCTTCCTTGTTGCGGCAACGTCCCAGCAGTTCGGAATAGACTTCGCGGAAACTTTCACTGTTCATGCCTTTAACGTGTACATATCCGATCTTGCCGCCGGACAGTTCATCCACTTTCTTGCGGCAGTTTTCTACCCAGCGTTTGTACAGCAGGTTAGATTGTTGGCCATAAGAGATCGGTTTCACCTGCTCTTCGAAACGTTCTTTTGTTGCCGGGTTGTAGACGGACAACAGTACTTTCTTTCCGGCTTTGCCGCTTAATAACGGATAATAGTTCTCACCGCTCTTGATAGGTTTCTCATTGATCTTTTCAATGATACAACCCGGTTTGATCTTCGTATCAGCTAATGTCAACGGTCCTTTGGCTATAATCTCGGCAATCTTTAATCCGTCGCCGGTATAGCTGTTATCATAGAATGCACCAAGGCAAGCTGTAGCCGGAGCGGATGACGATGAATAATACCGGGCACCTGTATGTGAACCGTTCAGTTCGCCCAACAGTTCGGACAACATTTCCTGAAAGTCGTAATTGTTGTTGATATGCGGCAAGTAACGGGCATATGCTGTTTTGTATCCTTCCCAGTCGATGCCATGGATCGTCGGATCGTAGAATTTGTCTTCCACCTGACGCCATATATGATTGAAAATATATTCGCGTTCCTGCGGCGGGCGATAAGAAAACTCAGCCTTGAAGGGGATACCTTTGGTTTTGCTGTCTTTGATCTCCACCTTTTTCAGCTGGCCACCGGATACCAGGAACAGGTTCTCACCTTTCTTGTCGGCAAACATTCTTCCGCCACCGACACCTTTTATCAGTATTTTGGTTGAATTTTCCTTGAAGTTACGTTCCCACAGGTCGTAACCGCTTTCGAAAGCTGCACAATAGTAGAGTTTGTCTCCTTTCGGTGTCAGCACGGCGTCGCCCATATTCGAAGAGTTGATCGTCAGACGGATGACGCGGTCTTTACGGTTTTCCAGATCGAATTTCAATGGTTCGACAGGCTTGTCCGCATCGTCTTTCTTGTCTTTATCATCTTTCTTCTTGTCATCTTTTTTAGCTTTGGAATCTTTCTTATCTTCCTTTTTATCGTCTTTCTTATCCTTGTCTTTGTCCTTATCCTTTTCTTCATCTTCAACTAGGGCAAGTTCTTCCTTGCTCAGGCGGAATTTGTCGTATGCTTCGGCATCGAAGAACATGATATAGGTATCATCCTGTGCACCCCAACTGCCGTGGCTGCGGTAACCGGCACGGTCGGACGACCAGATCATCGCTTTGCCATCAAGTACCCATTTCGGATCACCATCAGAGTATCCGCTTTCGGTCAGGTTGGTAATATCTCCGCTACCATCTGCCTTTACCAGGGCAATATCCTTATTGTTCCATCCGCCGATAGCGATATATTGCACCAGGAACCATTTACTGTCGGGTGACCATTGATAAGTCTGGTCGCCGTCGGCATACGAATAGTTGTATTTACCATCCAAAACAGTACGTACCTGTTTACTTTTCAGATTGATGACGCGTAAAGTGGTACGGTCTTCCAGGAATGCCACTTCTTTACCGTCAGGAGAATAAGTAGGCTGGAAAGACGTTTTGTCGGTAACTACCAGCGGTTCTTCCTTGATTTCTTGTGCGTAAGTAAAATATTTGTCGTCTTTACGAACCAGGCTGCTTTGATAAATGCCCCATGTTTCGCCGCGTTCGGCCGAGTAAACCAATGAACGACCGTCAGGGCTGAAATCTATATTACGCTCTTGCTGCGGCGTATCGGTGATCTGGCGGGTCGTTTCGTATTCAACCGATGTCACATATACATCTCCCCGTACGATAAAGGCAACCTCTTTTCCGTTCGGAGAGACAGCAATACTGTTTGCCCCGCTCGACATCAGGCGATGGATCAGATTATTTTCGGTCTGGTCGGAGATGATGCTTACCTTTACTTTAGCAGGTTGTCCGCCTTCTTTGACCGTGTAAATCTCACCGTCGTAACCGTAGCACAAAGTACCGTTCTTGTCGGAAGTCAGGAAGCGGACCGGGTGTGTCGTATGGTTTGTTATCTGTTTGCCGTTCTTGCCGGTCAAGTCATTCTTAAAGATATTGAAGCTGCCTTTTTCTTCACTCAGATAGTAAAAGGCATTTCCGTCCGGCGACCATACCGGATCGCGGTCTTCTCCACGGAAAGAGGTAATCTTTTTGAATGTACGGTCATTATCCAATGTACATAACCAGATATCGCGGGTAATGGAGGATTGGTGGTGTTTGCGCCAGGGATCTTCATATCCTTTGAAATCGTTATACAATACTTGTTTTCCGTCTTTGCTGAATGCCAGGTTTTCCATAGCCAGCGAGGAGAATAATTCCGGGCGTCCTCCTTGGGTACCGACCTGATAGATCTGGGCGAACAGGGAAGAAGGGAACTGGCTGTCTTTTACATCCTGCTGGATAGAAGCTGAATAAAGGACATGGTCGTTGTCGCTGAATGTTTCCGGATATTCGTTTGCCGAATGTACGGTCAATTGCGTAGGGGCACCTCCTTCTTTGTTCATAATGAACACATCGAAGTTTCCGTTGCGGTCGGAAGCGAATGCGATTTGTTTTCCGTCGGGCGACCAGACAGGACGTGTGTCGTGGGCTGGATGGGTTGTTAACTGGGTAGCTTTACCACCTGTTGTCGGAACGGTATAGATATCCCCCTTGTAAGTAAAGGCGATCATTTCCCCGTTCGGAGATATTGCCGGATAGCGCATCCATAGCGGATCGTTCTCTGCAAATGCCGACCCAGTCAGTAAAAGGGCCGATGTTAAGATCAGTAATTTTTTCATGCGTTTATTAATTTCCGTAAAAATACGAGATTATTTTTATACAAATGTCATATTTAACATATTCCTGATAAAAACTGTTCCGGGGGTATAATTCAACAGCACGAAGAGAGATCGTATTCCTTCCTTCTTTTTATGTTCGAAAAACGGAACTAAAATGCCGAAACAAAGCAAGATAAGCGAATGTTTTATAAATGAAGTATAGTCAATAAGGCGAGATAGTTTATTTATTCCTATTACAAATACTATTTAAAAACAAATTTAGATCACTAATGAAAAAGTATTTAGCAGAAATGATCGGGACGATGGTACTTGTCCTGATGGGTTGTGGTAGCGCAGTATTTGCCGGAACCGTTCAACCGTTTTCTTCAGTAGGTACGTTGGGCGTTGCTTTTGCTTTCGGGCTGGCCGTTCTGACGATGGTTTACACGATCGGTAAGATTTCCGGTTGTCATATTAATCCGGCTATTACGCTGGGTATGTTACTCTCCAAAAGGATTTCAGGAAAAGATGCGGGAATGTATATGATATTCCAGGTGATCGGAGCGATCATCGGCTCGTCTATCCTGTTTATTCTGGCTAAAGATTCCGGTTCGACGACAACACTGACCGGAGCAAACGGTTACCATGATCTTGTTCCGGCCTTTGTGGCAGAAACAGTCTTTACATTCATCTTCTTACTGGTGGTTTTAGGTTCAACATCCAAAGGTGCCAATACCAAGTTTGCCGGTATCGCTATCGGTTTAGCATTGGTTTTGATCCATATTGTTTGTATTCCTATTACCGGAACATCTGTGAATCCGGCACGTAGTATCGGTCCGGCTTTGTTCCAGGGAGGTGAAGCTCTCTCACAATTATGGTTGTTTATCGTAGCTCCGTTCCTCGGAGCGGCTATCGCTGCTCTTGTCTGGAAAGGTATTAATACAGAAGAAGCATAATCCTTTATTATATTTATATTTTATTCCCCCGGCAGGTTATTCTGTCGGGGATTTTTCTTTTAACAAAATGATATTGCCGTACCATGTAATTTTTTACCTTTGCCCGTAGACTAAACTAAAATAAACTTCCAACAAAAAAGCAGGAATAAGCAGAGCATAGCGAATTGGCTGACAGAACGTTTGTTACGCTCTGTTTTGCTTTATATGGCTATCCATGAAAAGCCATATTTCGGCAGAGTAAAGCAAGAGATGCGTTACTATCCCGTTACTTGGAGTAGAGCGAAAAAACTTTGCTACACGATTCTTATTCAGTGGTTTGCGTAAATTTGCATACCGTCTTATAACTCAATGATAACTAATTTTGTAATCAAAAAACTATTGAGTTATGAGGTCAACATTCAAGGTCTTATTTTACGTGAAGAAAGGCAGCGAAAAACCCAACGGGAACTTGCCTTTGATGTGCCGTCTGACTGTGGACGGCGAGGTCAAACAGTTCAGCTGCAAGACGGATATTCCGCTCCGCTTGTGGGATGTGAAAAACAACCGGGCATTGGGAAAGAGTGTGGAAGCGCAGAAAATCAATATCGCCATCGACCGTATTCGTGTGGATGTAAACCGCCGTTATCAGGAGCTGATGCAGACGGACGGCTATGTTACCGCCGAAAAACTGAAAAACGCCTACCTCGGAATCGGAGTGAAGCAGGAAACCTTGCTGAAACTCTTCGAGCAGCACAACGCCGAATTTGAAAAGAAGGTGGGGTACAGCAGAGCAAAGGGTACTTACTCCCGCTACCGTACTGTCTGCAAACACATCCGTGAGTTCCTGCCCCTGACATACCACAGGGATGATATACCGCTCAAGGAACTTGGCCTTAGTTTCATCAATGACTTCGAGTATTTTCTGCGGACAGAGAAAGGATGTTGTACCAATACCGTATGGGGATATATGATAGTCTTGAAGCATATCATCTCCATAGCAAGGAACACAGGGCTGTTGCCGTTCAATCCCTTTGCCGGATATATCAACAGTCCCGAACATGTGGACAGGGGCTACCTCACGGAGGAGGAAATTCAAACGTTGATAGAAGCTCCGATGAAAAACAAAACATACGAGCTGGTGCGCGATCTTTTCGTCTTTTCGATTTTTACCGGCTTGTCGTATGCGGACGTGAAAAGTCTTACCACCGATAACCTGCAAACATTCTTTGACGGCAACCTGTGGATTATCACCCGCAGGCGAAAAACCAACACCGATTCCAATATCCGCTTGTTGGATGTTCCCAAACGGATAATAGAGAAATACAAAGGTTTGGCAAAGGGTAACCTCGTTTTCCCTGTGCCGAGCAATACTTGTTGCAACGCAAAGCTGAAAAAGATAGGCGAACAATGCGGTATCAAGACACGGCTAACCTACCACGTCAGCCGACATTCCGCGGCAACGACTATCCTGTTATCGCACGGTGTACCTATCGAAACCGTGAGCCGCATACTCGGACACACGAATATAAAAACTACCCAAATCTATGCGAAGATAACCAATCAGAAAATAAGCCGGGATATGGAAACCCTGTCGCAAAAATTGGAGGAAATGGAGAAAAATATTTGCGATGCTATCTAAATCTGACATACCATGTAAAGTTGGTACACATCATTCACTATATGAACAGTGTATAGTGGGTGATGTGTTACTGGTGGCTACTGTCAGAATTTACAATCGCAGCTACACCAAAAGGACGTTTTAAAAACGCCATAGCTTATTAGGGTGTTTTCTTCACGCTCCGATAAATCTGCACTAAAAACACCCCAATAAGCCAAAGAGGTTGCACCCCTCTGGACTCCCCGAAGACTTCCCCGAAAGGAAGTCGGATAGAAATTCTCAATCAAAATTTCAATCGTAAAAGTAATCAAAAAATAAATGTAATGGCAAAATTCGCAGTACTTCATTTGGAAAAGGGAGCAGGCAACGATGCCCCGATAAGCTCCCACATCGAGCGGACGGTCAGTCCCGCCAATGCGGATAAGGACCGTATGCATTTGAACCGGGAACTGATAGAGTTTCCCGATGGTGTAAGAAATCGCACCGAAGCAATCCAATACCGGATTGAACACGCAGGCATTGCCCGTAAGATTAGTCATAACCAAGTCCGGGCAATCCGGGTAATTATGACAGGAAGCCCCGAACAGATGCAGCGCATCCAGGATGAGGGCAAGTTGGATGACTGGTGCAAAGATAGCCTCGACTGGTTGCGCAAGGAGGTGGGGAACGAGAATATTGTTTCCGCAGTCCTGCATATGGATGAACAAACGCCCCATATTCATGCAACGGTAGTTCCGATTGTTACCGGTGAAAGAAGAAAAGCCAAACAGGAAGCACAAAAAGCGGGGAAGAAATACAAAAAGAAGAACGTTAATGCTCCCCGCCTGTGTGCCGATGATATTATGTCGAGGGAAAGGTTCACGCATATGCAGAATACATACGCACAGGCGATGAGCAAATTTGGGTTGGTACGTGGTAAAGAGGGTTCAGAGGCAAGGCACATTTCCACTCAACAATATTACAGGGAACTGGTTGGTAAGAACGAAGACCTGAAAGAAATCATCTAGGAGCAGGAACATGAACGGCAGGAGGTCTATGATAAAACAAGGGACTTGTATGACCGAAAGGATGAGGCAAGGGACAAGTTCCTGAATATGGACAGACATGTGCGGGATAAACAGGAGGAATTGGCAACCGTAGAAACCAAATTACAAAGAGCCAAGCAGGAATACGAACCATACCAAGCACAGGAAGAACTGAACCTCATACATAATTTGTTCCCGATGATGAAAGAGCAGTTAAGGATAGCCGACTTTTGCAAGAAAATAGGGCTTGCCGTTAATTCCATCAGGGCATTACTTGAGGGTAGAAACCTGACAGCAAAAACGATTTCTTTCTTTTCACCGGAACACAAGCAGAAATTTACGGCGGAGGATGTCAAGCTGAAAATGGAGAAAGAGCCGGATAATCCCGACAAGTTACGATTAAACCTCAACGGAATGAATATCGTGGACTGGTTCAGGGAGCAATACCTGCGAGTGAAACAGGCGACAAACCACTATACAAGACTAAACGTCAAGCCAGAAGTGGGTAAAAACAAAGGAATTAAGATGTAGAAGTTTTGAGTATCGAAAGTATTTACTCTTGTTTTTTGCGTAGAAAACAAGAATAAATTGTATCTTTGCATCATAAATTTGAGAAATATGAATTGGAATAAAACAAAAATAGGGATACAAAGCGGGGAAGTTGTTGAGGCACAGGCTCCTCTTATTATTTCGGCGAGCCGTTCAACAGATATTCCAGCATTCTATGCTGATTGGTTTGTCAGTCGGCTAAAAGAGGGATATATTAAATGGAAAAATCCGTTTAACGGTGTTCCTTTATATGTTTCATTCCAAAATGCACGATTGATTGTTTTTTGGTCGAAAAATTACAAACCGATGATGAAGCATTTGGATTATCTAAATGACAAAGGGTTGAATTATTATTTTCAATTTACACTCAATGATTACGATGCGGAAAAGTTAGAACCGCAAGTTCCAAATGTGCAAGCAAGAATTAATACCTTTATTGAATTGTCCGAAAAAGTTGGTAAAGAAAAAGTGGTTTGGCGTTTCGACCCACTTATTTTAACTGATAAAATAGGAGTTGACGAATTGTTGGGAAAGGTTGAAAATGTTGGTGACCAATTGAAAAATTACACTGATAAATTAGTGTTCAGTTTCGCCGATATTAAGATTTATAAGAAAGTTCAGAATAATTTGCGTAGCAATTCCATTCCTTATCAGGAGTTCAATGAGCGCACAATGAATGAATTTGCAACAGGACTTCAACACTTGAATGAGAATTGGAACTTTGAGCTTGCAACTTGTGCTGAACAAATTCCTTTGGAAAAGTATGGAATTATTCACAATAAATGTGTTGATGATGATTTAATGATAAAACTTTTTTCTCACGATAAAGTACTTATGGATTTTTTGGGTGTAAAAATAACGCCTCCCGATATGTTTAATCCAAACGGTAGTATTGAGAAAACACGCAATAACAAAGATAAAGGACAACGCCAATATTGTGGGTGCATTATCAGCAAAGATATTGGCGAATACAATACTTGTCCACATTTGTGCGAGTATTGCTATGCTAATGCAAACAGGAATATTGCGTTGACAAATTGGGATTTGCACAAACAAAATCCTAATAACGAAACTATTAAATAACAAAATATGGCAGGGTATTATTTCAATTTACCTCAAATTACGCAACTGACAATCTCGCAACAAGCGGCATTGAACGAAACAAAGCAAATTGCATTGTCGGGTGGACCCGGTACAGGCAAAAGTGTTGTGTCATTGTGGAGGCATATTTCCAATTATCAGAGAAATAAGAAAAGTTTGTTGCTCACATTCACTACGACATTGGCAAGATATTTAAGTGCTTGCTGCGTTGGGCAAAATCAAAATGCAGCAAATAATGTAAAGACTTCATTACGAGGAAAACCAAGAATTGGCAGTAGTCTGAATGAAATAATTGTAGATGAAGCACAAGACTTACCAATTAGTTACTATAATGATATAAAGCCAGTTGCAAATGTCTCTTATGGTGCTGATGATTCTCAGATTTTATATCCTGATAATTGTTGCAGGCAGGCAGAATTAAAATCTTTGTTCAACTCAAATGTAGATTATGTGCTTGATAGAAATTTCAGAAGCACACAACGGATTATGCAATTTGCAAAAGTAGCATTTCCAAATGCTTATATTCCACAATCTACTATCGTAGGACTTGTAAACAATGTGGGTGAATTGCCAATTTTGCTTATAACAGGTAAAAATCAATGGAATGACGAAACAGGAAGGTTCGATATATCTAATGTTAAGCAAGATAATTCCATCATTGAGATAATAAATTCTTTTCGTTCTAACACTCATAATATTGCAATTCTTGTCCCTTTCAAAAATGACGCACAAACTTTTGAAAATGTTTTAAAAGAAAATAATATTACGGATTATAGCATTTACTATGAAGATCGTGATGGACGCTTCCCTGATGGTTGTGGAGAAATTAAAAATGTTCACATCACTACTTTCAAATCAGCAAAAGGATTGGAATTTGATACAGTCATTATTCCTAATTTCCATAAATTCCCCGAAATTTGTGGAAGATTTAATACGGAATGGCAAGATTTTTATGTTGGTGTAACAAGAGCACGGAGCAATCTGTACTTGATAAGCAACAATGATATGCCCCACTTAAATTCAGTAACAGATAAATCAATTATATAATGGAAAAGAAATATTATTTGCCGATTGGCTCAACTTCGCTTGCTCATTATTTCGGCTGTGCTTGCATAAAGCCGAGCAAGTATTTCGATAATAAACAAGAGGATTTACAAGACAAATTCAATGACTTTTTGCTTGTTACAACCTATTTGGGAACGCAACAAACCGATTGTTGCTTGGAACTCGTGCTCACAGGACAGGAGGCAAGGGAATTGATCCCTCTGAAAAATGGTTTTTTTCTTTATGAAAAGCCGTTGCCCATAACACGAGTGAGAAAAATTTATTTTTCCAACAAAGAACGAAAAGAGCAGACCATTACCAATATTAATATGAGTACCGCGTTTGTTCCCGATGAACTTGTTGAAATCAAAGAATTTGATAATATCCAAGCGAATGATTTAGAAAAACCACAAGACATTCATATTGCTCCGTATAACGAACAGTTGAAACGATTTAATAGTTTTTTGGGAGGTTTTGCGTTAATGCGTTTAGCGGGCGAAGATTATATGAATTATTCAGAGAATTATTTCGCAACGCTTTCTCTGTTTAATTCAGTAATTCACCGCGACCTTGAAGATTCAAAAATTAGCATTGATCCTCGTTATCGTGGTGCATTTACAGGTGAAAGTGGTTTTCAAAAAATAATTCCTTATCTGAATAAAACTATTGATGAGTCAGACATAAACAGTATCGCACAAGACGAAAATCAAATTATTCAGAAAGATAAAATAACACGGATAATTGAATTAAATTCGTTGGATAAGAATACCTATATTGTTGCTGTTCTTAATACTTATGGAGTTGGCAGTGAATCAAAAAGGAAAAGAATAGACGAGTTGATTTTATCAAATTTCAAATCTGATATAAAGACTGGAAAATCAGAAGGAATTGCCTTATGCTACGGAATCAACAGAGGATATTCCGCATTTTCAAATAAATACAGTCTAAACAAAAACGAAAAGGTTGTTAAGTTTCAATTAAACAGTCAACTTGATTATTATACCATTGAAAGTTTGTATCAGTATACTTTTAATGATGTAAAATCAGATGAATTTTCATATTTAAAAGATTGGTGTCCGAAACAAAAAAGGTCTAAAATAAACAAAAAAACAGATTATAAGATTTTAGATGTGATTGTGATTGGTAAAAAAAAAGCGAAAGTATTATCGAAAGAATACTGGGAAAATTTGTTGCCTTCCTTTTTTCAAATTAATAAGTTTACTGAAAAGACATTGCCAGAAATCTATCGAGAATTGGGTGAAGTTGTATTTAATGATGCTAAAGAGGAGATTGTAGATGATTATGAAAATCAAATTGCTCAAAAACAGGAGGAAATAGATAATCTGAAAGCAGAGCAAAAGAAAATGCTGCAAGAAACTCAAAAACCTATTATTACAAAAGAGTATAAACAGCGAGAAAAACAATCAATTCCAGCGATAGTAGAGCCAACAGATCTATATTTTCCAAAACAAGATATTGATATTAAAAACATTGTTGAGCAGACGTTAAAGTATAAAGAAAAAACTCAAACTATGCTCAAAAATGAGGCAAAAGAAAAAGGCATTGCAATTTCAAAAGGAATGAAACAGGACGATATTATCGTATTGCTAATGACAACTAAAAACAAAAATTTATTTAGCAATGAGTAACCTATTTGAAAATTTATTTGAAATATCTGATACTGCGGATTCATTAGATAAGTTCCTTAATGAAAATATGCAGGCTGTAAATGAGTTTTATAACTCAAATTATGCCTGCATACAGCTTTCAAAAAACACGATTGATAACTTTATACTTTTAAAGTACAACACTATTTCTCAATTAGATTTCTCAAAAAGTTATACCAAATCATTTGCATTGATATTGTTGGATTTTTGCGAGAGATTTAACTTCATTTCGGCAACACCACGAATTTATACAATTCTTGTGAAACACAATATACCTATCAATAATCGCTTACAAGCGGCTTTGCAATTTTTGTATCCCAAACCTGAAACCAATTCGGAACTTGTTGATAGATTTGGTTCAATCTGTGAACAGTTGCAGCTGGCAATAGACACAGAAGAAGATAATGATAGTAAATCCGTAGCTACCTTCCTAAATTACTATGGCATTGTCGTAAATGATACTCGATTAGAATTTGCCGAACAAGTTAAGGCAAAAATAATTACTGCAATCCAAAATGACACATACGGTTTTCTTCAAAACAAAAATATATTGGCTGTTGCCAATATTGAATTACAGGATTTGGCAATAGCATATACACAAATTCAGACTGTAATTGACTCCGTTCTTGAGAAAGAAGATATTGTCATGTATGCGCCTGATGAAGAAAAAACTGCACAAAATTTTATTATTGAAACAAATACGGATTATTCGAGAGAATTATTATCTGTTTCCAATGATTTTGATTCTATTCGTTCTATTTCTGTCCGCAATGCTGTAAGTCAGAAAATAGCAGGTCGAGGAGTGAAAATACTTGAATCGGAGGAGGAACTATTCGGATATTTTAAAAGTTTCGGCAACATGCACAAAGCAAAGCTATTATCTGCATTGGAAGTACTGCCTTCAACTTTTGATTCAAAAGTAAGCATTATTGATTGGGGCTGCGGACAAGGTTTTGCAAGTATGATTTTTCTTGAAAAATACGGTAATGAATCTGTCAATCACATTACTCTTATAGAGCCGTCTAAAATCGCGCTTGAACGAGCAGCATTGCACTGTAAGAAATATAGCTCTGAAGTATCAATAAGAACAATCTGTAAAAAGTTAGATGATTTAAATGAAGATGATTTGATTATGCCACAATCAGGTATTACAATACACTTATTCTCAAATATTCTTGATATTGACGATTATTCGCAAAGTCATTTAATAGAGTTGATAGAACAAACGCAAACAGGCGAAAATTATTTTGTCTGTGCAAGTCCGTATATTGATGCGATTAAAACAGAACGGATAGAAACATTTAAGCGGCATTTTGAAAACAATTACGAATCATTTGAATTATTGATGGAATTTACAAATTCCAAAGGTAATGAGTTCTGGTGTTGTAATAATGTTTACAACAAAGGTTCAATAAACCATGGTGGTTATTTTAACTGCAAAGAGTTTGATGACTGTGGTTGTTCAAACAGATGGACAAGGGTTATTAATGTATTTAGAACGACTATATAATATTTCCCGTTTTATTCGTAAAAAACACGAAAATTGGAATCCATTTTAGAAGTCAAGATAACAATGAAAATAGTTGATATAATAGAAGAGAAGATAAACAAAATACCTGATGGTCAAGTCTTCACTTATACTGATTTTGATATAGAGGTAGAGCGTAAAGATACCATTGTAAAGACCTTGAATAATTTTGTAACTAAGGGTAAAATCGCCAAACTATCCAAAGGTAAGTTTTACAAGCCACAAGTTACAGAGTTTGGGGCTTTACTACCATCTTCGTATCAGGTGGTCAAGGATTTTATTGAGAAGGACGGAACATTAATCGGCTACCTCACCGGATACTCCGTATATAACGATTTATTGCTTACAACGCAAATTGCCAATATGATACAGATTGGAACAAATCAATATAGGCGGCCTTTGGAACGTGGAAACTACAAAATTTCGTTTGTGTTACAACCGAACAAAATAACACGCTTAAACTACCGCTACCTGCAAATTTTGGATGCAGTGCGTTTTGTGCGTTCCATTCCGGCAACAACAACAGATGAGGCGTGTAAGAGGTTAATTCAAATCTTCAAAGAGTTTACGCCTGAAGAACAAGAAAAAATTACAAAGTTAGCATTGCCATACACCGATTATGTTCGTGCTTTGTGCGGTGCGATTTTGGAAAACAACGGAGCTGCAAAACCATTACTTGCTATGCTCGATAAATCGCTAAATGGCGTATCGACTTATAAATTAGGAATTTCCGACAATATTCTACCAACAAAAGCAAAATGGAGAATACTATGAATTTACATAAAAATAAAGACTTATTCTTGTCAATAGTCCAAGATATGGCTCAAAAAACAGCTATATCGGAAGTCTATATCGAAAAAGATTATTGGCTTACACGCTCGTTGCAACGCTTATCGCAAAATCCAAATGCAGACAAAGTTGTTTTTAAAGGGGGAACGGCATTGTCAAAAGTGAGGCTCACAAATAGATTCTCGGAAGACATTGATATTGCTGTGATTGAGGCAAATTCTTTTTCCGGCAATCAACTGAAAATGTTAATAAAACGACTTGCCAAAGATATGGCAGCGGATTTGGAAGAAAAGGTTGTAGAAGGGGTTACGAGTAAAGGTTCAAAGTTCTACAAAGCGATATACCTGTATCCGAATCTTATCGGTCAGAAAACCAAAACCGCTGTAAAATCTGGGCAGTTATTGATAGAAATCAACACTTTTGCCAACCCATACCCTTATCAAAAGCAACAAATAACATCTTTTGTCTCAGATTATCTTTTAAAATTAGAACGTCAAGACTTGATTGAAAAATACAATCTCTTGCCATTTTCTGTTAATGTACTTGATAAACGCCGAACAATGCTTGAAAAGTTTGTTTCATTGTTGCGTTTTTCATTTTCAGAGAATCCTAAAGCCGAGTTAGCAAAGAAAATCCGACATTTCTACGATTTATATTACTTGTCAAACGATGAAGAATGTGCTAAATATATTCAGTCTGTTGATTTTCAAACAGATTTGCAAGAACTTTTCATGCACGACCAACAAGAATTTGATGAACCAAACGGTTGGCAAACAAAAACGATAAAAGAATCACCTTTACTCATAGATTTTCCTGACATTTGGGCAAGCTTACGAATCACCTATCAAAATGAATTGTCAAATTTGGCTTTTGCAGAGATACCGGATGAGAAGGCGGTAGAAAAAAACGTTCAGCAAATAGTTTATGTTGTAACTATTTGAAAGATATGACATAAACCTTTCTTTATCCGAACACAAAGGTATGTTCCAAGAATAAAACGTTAAGGCTGAAATGAATTTTATCGGAAATCTTCCTTTCTCGTACCTCGAAAGAGTATTTCCGATAAAAGCCTTGCCTTATTCATTCTTTCCACAGGAGAAGTGTTTATCGGAAAAAGAAAGGAAAAAAATATGCGCTGGTTTCAAAAATAATGCGTACTTTTGACGTGAGTTATTTGACAGTATAGCACCGCAAAATGCTGAAATACGCACGGTTACTAACTCGTTACCTCTGAAATATGAAAACTCTGCTAAAAGTTTATTCCTCAATCGGTTATCTCAAACCAGTAAAAATCTAAAATATAACATGAACAAGAAACTTATTCTTTCCTTGCTCGCTTTAGCCGGTGTTCCTGCCTTAATGATGGCAGCGGATGATGCACGCCTGTTGCGTTTCCCGGCAACGAACGGTAATGAGATTGTTTTCTCGTATGCCGGCGATCTTTATAAAGTTCCTGCAAAAGGAGGTGAAGCTCAACGCCTGACCTCGCATGTCGGGTATGAGATGTTTCCCCGTTTTTCACCGGATGGTAAAACGATCGCTTTTACCGGGCAGTATGATGGGAACACGGAAGTGTACACCATTCCTTCTACTGGTGGAGAACCCTTGCGAATCACTTATACGGCAACCAATAAGCGCGATGACCTGGGTGACCGTATGGGACCGAATAATATCGTAATGAACTGGACTCCCGACGGTACGAATATTGTTTACCGTAACCGGATCAGCGACGGATTTTCCGGTAAACTTTATACTGTAAATAAAGAAGGAGGCCTTTCCGAAGTGATTCCTTTGCCGGAAGGCGGTTTTTGTAGTTATTCACCCGATGGCAAGCGTTTGGCATATAATCGGGTAATGCGTGAATTCCGTACCTGGAAATATTATAAGGGAGGTATGGCTGATGACGTGTGGATTTATGATCCGGAAAAACAATCAGTCGAAAATATCAGTGATAACCCGGCGCAGGATATTATTCCCATGTGGATCGGCGATGAAATATTTTATATTTCCGATCGCGACCGTATTATGAATATCTTTGTCTACAATACAAAGACCAAACAAACGAGCAAAGTAACCGACTTTACGGAATACGATGTTAAATTCCCGAGTGCCAACGGTAATACGATCGTATTTGAGAACGGTGGTTATATCTATAAGATGGATGCCGGTACAAAAAAGCCTGAGAAGGTGAATGTGACGTTGTCATCCGATAATATTTATGCCCGCAGTGAAATAAAGGATGGTTCCGGCTATCTGACTGAAGCGAGTGTTTCGCCGGATGGTGAGCGTGTGGTGGTTACAGCTCGTGGCGAAGTGTTTAATGTCCCGGTAGAAAAAGGCGTGACAAAGAATATTACCCGTTCGCCCGGACAACATGACCGTGAAGCCCAATGGTCGCCTGATGGAAAATATATTGTTTATATTTCGGATGGCACGGGCGAAACAGAACTTTACCTTCAGGATGCCACTGGTGGTGAACCTGTTCAACTGACAAAAGATAACGATACTTATATCCGTTCTTTTGAATGGAGTCCCGATTCAAAATCAATTGTTTATACCGATCGTAAGAACCGGGTAAACCTGCTTGATGTGGTCGGAAAGAAAACAACCGTATTGTTTCAGAACCCGATGGCGGAGATACGCGACGTAACCTTCTCTCCGGATAGTAAATGGCTGACTTATAGCCGTCCGGCGGAAAATCAGGTGAGTATTGTGTATGTTTATGATATTGCTGCACGTAAGGAATATCCTGTTACGGATAAATGGTACGACTCTCATTCTCCGGCCTTCAGTACAGACGGAAAATACCTGATCTTCGCCTCTTCACGTGACTTTAATCCGACTTATGGCTCTTTGGAATGGAACCATGTTTATAACAATATGGGAGGTGTTTATCTGGCGTTGCTTCAAAAAGATACTCCTTCTCCATTTCTTCAGAAAGATGCCGAAGTAAAAGTTGCTAAAGAAGAAACGGCTAAGAAAGAGGATAAAAAGAAAGAAGATAAAGATAAGAAAGATGTTTCGGCAGAAACCGGTGTAAAGATTGATCTGGAAGGTATAACCGACCGTATTATCAAACTTCCTTTACCGGGTTCTTATTATGGCAATTTTTATTCGGATGGCGAAAAAGTCTGGTATTATGGTCGCGGCGGAACAAAAGTGTACGATTTGAAAAAACAAAAAGAAGATACTGTTGCTGACGGAGCTTCCATGTCTGTTACTCCGGGAAGTAAAAAAGCCCTTTTCTATAAAGGAAGACAGATCTATGTGACCGACATACCTTCCGGCAGTGTTGATTTGAGTAATGCAGTCGATCTTTCCAATATGAAGATTACGGTGGATTATCCGAAAGAATGGGCACAGATATTCGATGAGGCATGGCGTGCTTACCGTGATGGTTTCTATGTAGAAAACATGCATGGTGTGGACTGGAAAGCGATCAAAGAAAAATATGCCGTTCTTCTTCCTTACGTGAAGACTCGTCTGGATCTGAATTATGTGATCGGTGAAATGATTGGCGAACTGAATTGCGGCCATGCTTATGTGAATCCGGGTGAACTGGATCGTCCGGAGCGTGTGCAAACCGGTCTGTTGGGTGCTGGGATTTCACGTGACAAGAGTGGATTCTTCCGTCTGGAAAAGATATTACCGGGAGCATCCTGGAGTAAAGACCTGCGTTCTCCATTGACAGAACCGGGTATCGAGGCGAAAGCCGGAGAGTTTATCGTTGCAATCGACGGGATTCCGACTAACAGTGTAAAGGATATGTATTCCTTATTAGTCGGTAAAGCTGGTATCCCGACAGAACTTTCATTGAACAGCAAGCCTGAATTGGGGGGAGCTCGTAAAATAGTGATCAGTCCGTTGGCTGAAGAATATTCGTTGTATCATTACAACTGGGTACAAGATAATATCAAGAAAGTGGATAAAGCGACTAACGGCCGTGTGGGATATATCTATATTCCGGATATGGGCGTAGACGGATTAAATGAATTTGCCCGTTATTTCTATCCTCAGCTGGATAAGGAAGGTTTGATCATCGACGACCGTGCCAATGGTGGTGGAAATGTATCTCCGATGATCCTGGAACGTCTTTCCCGCGAACCGTATCGTCTGACCATGCGTCGTGGTTCGAACCATATCGGTACTGTTCCGGATGCCGTACAGGTGGGTCCGAAGGTTTGTTTGATCAATAAATATTCTGCATCGGATGGAGACTTGTTCCCCTGGGGATTCCGTGCTTTGGGACTGGGTAAGCTGATCGGAACCCGTACCTGGGGTGGTATCGTCGGCATTAGTGGCCCGCTGCCTTACATGGACGGAACAGATATCCGTGTACCTTTCTTCACCAGCTATGATCCGAAGACGGGTCAGTGGATTATCGAAAACCATGGTGTTGACCCGGATATCCTGATCGACAATGATCCGATTAAGGAATGGAATGGCGAAGACCAGCAGCTGAACAAGGCTATCGAAGAAGTAATGAAAGACCTTCAGAACCGTAAACCGTTGGCTCCGGTTCCGGCTCCGAGGGATTTCAGCAAATAATGTTGAAGTAAAATATGGAAGAAAGGATATCTCACAGCATGGGGTATCCTTTTTTCATTTACATGCTTAAATTACTTTTTTACTGCCAGAAGAACATGCAATAAATTGATTTGCCGATGAATGAAGTTTATTATTTTATATATTTGTGACCGTTAATATGGAAATGGAGAAAGCATGCTAGAGGAAAGGAGATTATTAAAAGAGTTAACCGAAGGATCAGAGTTTAGTTTTAATGCTCTGTACAACCTATGGGCCTCCAGACTTTACCATTTTGCGTTCTCTTATTTGAAATCAGACAGTGCGGCGAAAGATGTCGTGCAGGAAACATTTGTAAAGATCTGGTCTAATAGAACGAGTATTAATCCGGATGCCTCTTTTAAGGCTTATTTATTTACTATCTCCTATCATTTTTTATTGAAAGAACTTCGTCGTCAGTTGAATCATCCGCAGATGGAGGATTACCTGGATTTTAAAAAAGAACTTATTTCGACTGATAACGTAGAAGCTAAATATGATTTCGACCTTTTTCTAAAAGAGTTGGAAGTTGCCAAGCAAAAACTGACACCCCGGCAAAGGGAGATATTTGTTTTGAATAAGGAATATAATCTTTCCGTTACAGAAATCGCTTCCCGGCTATCTATAACGGAGCAAGTGGTGCGTAACCAACTTTCAGCTGCATTGAAAGTGTTGCGCAACGAATTATCCAACTATTCCTATTTATTTATACTTTTCACGATTTATTTCTGAAAATATGTTTTATAGCATGCAGAAGCGTATGTTATAAATTTAACCTTTCAGGATATTACTCATAAACGAACGAAATTTCCAGCTTATGAGTACATCATTATATAGAAATTTGAAAGATTGGTTAACGAAATATCAGACTGAACAAATTAGTCGGAAAGAATTTCGTGAACTCAGGAAAGAAATCAATAATCATTCGGATGAGGAACTTTTCCCTGTATTGCTTGATAGTTGGAATAGTTGGGATAATAACGGAAGTTTATCGTCTGAAGATGCCCAAAGTTTATTGGTTCGTATCCGGCAGGAGATGAACATAATACCAGCTCCTAAAATTAGAAAATTTAACTGGCGACAAATTGCTGCGGCTATAGCATTTCTGATTATGGGAAGCTTGTCAGTTTATTTATATGTAGATAACCGTGAAATTACTCAGTTGGCGGACCGAATCATGGAAGTTAAAGTCGGAAAAGGAGAGCGGGTTTCAATTACTTTACCGGATGGAACAGCTGTAAAGCTTAATTCAGAGTCTATACTTTCTTATAAACAGGATTTTGGGAAAAAAGACCGGCGTGTATCTCTTTCTGGTGAAGGATATTTTGATGTACAAAAAGACGTGCAAAAGAAATTTGTAGTGAATACCGAATTTATGGATATTGAAGTAACGGGTACTTCGTTCAATGTATATGCTTATTCAAATAAGGATATATTGGAAATGGCATTAGTGCAGGGGAGTGTTACTGTTTCTTCTGTTCGTCCGCCTTTTGAGAGGCTGAATGTAGTTCCTAACGAGAAAGTCATTTATGATAAAAAAACGGGTACAATGAAGAAAATAACGACTTCGAATGTATTGGAAACTGCTTGGGTAAGTAAAGAACTGGTGTTCAGGTCGGAACCGATGGATGCAGTATTAAAGAGAATAGGGCGGAAATATGGTGTCTCTTTTGAAATTATGGATTCCTCACTTGTTAAGGATACCTATACTGGTGTGTTTGATAAGGAAGAGATTGAAGAGGTTATAGATATATTGAAAGTGCACTATGGTTTTGATTACAAAATAAAAGGGAATGAAGTTCAACTTTTTGCGACAAATAAATAGAGTGTTAACCTTAAAAAAATAAGCATTATGAAAACATAGGAAAGAGAAAAAATATCCGGAAAGCGGGCAGGCTCTCCGGATAAATCGTCGAATTCAGTTTCGCGAAGCTATGTGATGGCATAGCAGTAAAAAAACTAAAAGTCAACTTTAAATTTTTTATTATGAATGTTATTCAACACTTAATTAAGTTAAGACGTAAAAGTACGAATTTTTGTGTAACAAACTTGTTACTTGTACTAAGTTTTATCTTTTTAACAACTATACCAGCGAATGCGCAAACAGGTAATGTTAACCTGAAACTAAAGAATGTCACATTGCCTCGTCTTTTTCAAGAAATAGAAAAGCAATCAACTTACCGTTTTTCTTATCGGGATGCTGATCTTGTGGGAAAAGCCCCCGTTACAGTATCAGTGAAAGAACGGTCACTGAAAAGTGTTTTGACTGATATACTATCGAAACGAAATCTTCAATATCAGGTATCGGGTAATAAAATTTTGATAACTGTTTCTTCTGTGCAAACTCCGAAATCGACAGGAAAAAAAGAAGTTAGCGGAGTTGTTGTTGATGAAAGAGGCGAACCTGTTATCGGTGTCAATATTTCAGAGAAAGGAACGACTAACGGAACTATTACGGATATGGATGGTCGATTTTCTTTCAAAGTAGGCAATAACAGTAGTTTGCTAGTTTCCTATATCGGATATGACGGTCAGGAAATATCCGTTAGAGGGAAAAACCAGTTTAATATTACTCTAAAGGAAAATTTACAGGCTTTGGATGAAGTAGTCGTGATCGGATATGGTACGCAATCACGTGAATTGTTGACGACATCTGTTTCAAAGGTTGATAATAAAGTGCTGGAAAGCGTGCCTTATGGTAATCTGGCGTCTGCTTTGCAAGGATCGGTTTCCGGTGTGAGGGTGCAAAGTACTTCCGGACAACCCGGTGAAGCTCCCCGTATTGTTGTACGTGGCGGTACTTCTATTCAGAACCCGGACGGGGCTGCTCCTTTATATGTGGTCGACGGTATTACGCGCGACGACATCAATCATTTGTCAAGTAATGACATCGAGTCTATACAAGTATTGAAAGATGCTGCGTCTACTTCCATTTACGGAGCGAAAGGTTCGAACGGTGTTGTTATCGTAACGACTAAGTCGGCTAAGGCTGGTAAGGCTTCGGTTTCTTATTCATATGACTTTACCATATCAACGATAGGGAAGAAATATAAGATGGCGAATGCTAAAGATTATCTGACTATGCATCGTACGGGTATGATCATGCAGGATAAATTCCCGGATGCAAGCAGCGAATTAGGGATGGCACATGGTTATGGTACGGGAAATGATTTAACCAATCAAACAGCATTCACCACACAGTATTTGAATGATTCGAACCGACATAAACTGAATGAGGGTTGGCAAAGCATGCCGGATCCTGTAGATCCTTCTAAGACATTGATATTCCAGGATAATAAGACGTCGGATTTGGCTTATCGCACCGGCTTTTCACATAACCATCACGCCGAAGTGAGTGGTAGTTCCGAACGGGCAAAATTCCTGGCCGGTATAGGTTATCTGAAAAACGAAGGAACATTGCGTGCAACGGATTATAATCGTTTTTCTTTCAATATTAATGGCGAAGTAAAGGTTTTGGATAATTTGAACGTTACGGGAAGAGTGTATTATTCCAATACAAGAACGCATTCATCGCCTTTCGGCACCGATGTTTCATTTTTCAGAAATGCTAGTTTAGCCCCGACTGCCAAGATTTATTTTGAGGATGGCTCGTATGCTCCCGGTGCGCAATGGGGGATGAGTAACCCGTTATATTCTATGTCGATTGCGAAATATACGGATAAATCGGAGAACTATACGTTGTCGTTGGGTGCGGACTGGACGATCTTGCCGGGACTTTCCTTCAAACCTCAAATCGCCTTGTATAAAACGAATACCGATAAAAACCGTTTTATGCCGGCGTATTGGAATGGACCGAGTCAACAGATAAAAACGAGAGAGGCTTCTGCCTATCATACCGAATGGTCGCATTATCAGGCAGACGCTGTACTGGACTATACGAAGACGTTTTGGGAAGATCACAATTTGTCTGCTATGTTAGGATTGAATTATACGGAACGTATTATCGATTCGATCGAAGCTGCCGGTAGAGGCGGGGCTACGGATAATATTACGACTGTGAACGGTATTGCGGAAAGAACCAAGGCTTCAAGTTCGAGTACTACGCATAAGATGATGGGATATTTCGGACGAATTAATTACAATTACAAAAACAAATATCTGTTGACCTTTAGCGCCCGTTATGATGGCGCCTCTAACTTAGGACGTAATAACAGATACGGATTTTTCCCGGGAGTTTCGGGAGGTTGGCATATTGACCAGGAGAATTTTTATCCGGACGGACTGAAGAAAATCGTGAAAGCCAAATTGCGTGCCAGCTATGGAGTGAACGGTAATATCAACGGACTTGCCGATTGGGCCGCTGACGGTAATTATAGTGTGGGACAGACATTTTTCGGAAATCCTGCTATCCGTATCAGTATCCCGGCAAATAATGATGTGAAATGGGAACGCTCGAAGACATTCGATATCGGTGGTGATTTTAAATTTTTGAATGGCCGACTGAATATTACGGCTGATTATTTTAGAAGAAAGACCGATCATTTGATTACAATGCTTACGTTGCCGCCATCTACAGGTCTGGGGGAGGTTTATACTAATCTGGGAAGCCTCGAGAATAAAGGTGTAGAACTGGAAATCAATGCCGAAGTACTCCGTTTTGGGAAAGATGGCAGTTGGACGATCGGGTTTAACGCATCGAGGGTAAAGAACAAGATCTTGGAGTTACCGGAAAACGGTGTGGAAAACAATCGTATCGGAGGTGAATATGTATGGGATGCATCCAAAAAACAACATACCTGGCAAGGTGGCTTGCAGGAGGGAGGAACTATGGGGGATATGTTCGGATATAAACAATTGGGTGTTTATTCAACCGATGAAGAGGCAGCCAAAGCTCCGCAAGACATGCTTATAACTATTGAAGACAGAACAAAGTTCGGAGGTGATGTAAATTGGTTGGATGCAGACGGTGACGGTAAGATCGATTCGAAAGACCGGATATATATAGGAAATCAATATCCGAAATGGACGGGCGGTGTTTCCAGTAATTTGTCGTTCAGTGGTTTCGACTTCTATGTAAGGGCAGACTACACAGCCGGACATACGATTTATAACTGGGCGAGGATGTTTATGGATTATACTTTGTTCGGAAGCAATAATATGACGCAGGATGTTGTAAAATACTCCTGGAAAAAGCAAGGAGATGTAACGGATTATCCTCGTTTTTATAGAGGTAATTTCACACAGTGCAATGCAACGGGAGCAAGACCCGGATCAATGTATTACGAAAAGGGTAATTTCCTGTGTTTCCGTGAGGTGACTCTTTCTTATTCTTTCTTGCCTGAGATATTTAAAAAAGCGAGAATCAGTAATGTACGTGTATCCGTAACAGGTAGCAACCTTTTGTATATTACAAGTTATAAGGGGCTGAACCCTGAAGATGGAGGAACCGATAACGGGCGCTATGCAATGCCTAGAAACGTGACTTTTTCAGCTAATCTTACATTTTAAAAACATGACGTTATGAAAAATAGAATCAGAATAATTAGAAACGCAATAATAGCCGTCTTGTTTACTTCGTTAGTAAGTTGTGATGTGCTGGATGTAGAACTACCGAGTGTAATCAGTGGCAATTCGTTTTGGAAAACAGAAGAAGATATCAAGGCTGCAATTCAGGGAATGTATACTCACTTGAGAGAAGTTGACGAAGAATTGTTTTTATTGGGCGAATCCCGTGCCGAGACAACTGGTTTGAATGCAGCAGGTAGTGCCGGTGGGTATGATATTTATTTTAATAATACGCTTACCTCCGCAACGGTCGGGGCTGAGTGGAAAACCTTCTATTCGTTAATCAATTCGTGTAACTTGATTATCAAATATGCGGAAGGTGTCAATTTTAATTCCCAGGCAGATAAAAACTATTATTTGGCACAAGCTTATGTGATGAGAGCCTGGGCCTACTATGTAATGGTCCGCTCTTGGGGAGACTTGATTATCCGTACCGAACCGGTTGAGGGTACAGACCCTAAAGTGCTTTACAAAGAGAGATCGTCTGTCGCAGAAGTATTCACACTTATCAAAAGTGATATCGATAAATCGATTGAACTCTTTGCCGACCATCCGAATAGCGGCGCGCCTGCCAGTGGAAGAATCTATTGGAATAAACCAGCGGCAAATGCTTTAAAAGGTGATGTTTATCTTTGGACGGGAAAACGGCTGAATGGAGGGGAAAAGGATTTCACAATTGCTTTGAATGCTTTGAAGGAAGTTAAGCAACCGGGAGTTGATTTGATCGCTGATTTCGGTAAAATATTTGATGTAAGCAATAAGTTCAACTCGGAACTTCTATTTTGTGCTCATTATCAGAAAGACGAAAGAAATCATAACTTCTATTGGCATACTTGGATCATCCAGGCAGGCGTTCCGGGAAATATCGATGATGAAACCAGAAATATGCTTTTCCCGACAGGCGGCGGTCAGGCGCTTACTTGCCCCACGAAATTGTTGGTCGACTCGTATGATCCCGATGATACCCGAAAGGCAGGCACATTGTATGAAATATATACCTATGACGAAGCTGGCAACCGGGAATATTATCAAAGCGTGTGTATGAAGGGGAAAGGACTGGTTGAATCCGGACACAGATACTTTATGAGCCATGTTATTCTTTACCGCTATGCTGATGTTCTCCTGATGATGGCAGAAGCGAAAAATGCCTTAGACATGGATCCTTCCGATGAAATCAACCAGATAAGAAAAAGAGCATATGGAGAAAACTTCGACAAACATGTCTTTGTCAACGGTTCAAAAGAATATAATGATGAAGTGATTCTGAAAGAACGCTTGTTGGAGTTTGCCTTTGAATGTAAAAGATGGTGGGATTTATTACGTTTTGACAAAGCGTTCGATTTGGTTCCGTCTCTTCAGAATAAAAAAGGAAAAGATTATCTGAAATTATTCCCTATCAGCGATAATTTGATGAGTAAAGAACCCATGGTAAAACAAAACCCGGGATACGATAACTGACCAATAATAGTAAAATTCTCAAAGAAAAATTGAGTACAAAATTTTATTATTGAAGTCTATAATACAAAACAAATACTAAAAAAATGAGAATATTTTTGATAATACTCTTTGCTTTCTCCTGCTTTTCAGGCAATATACTGGCAAAAGAGTTGAACAAACAGCCGGGAGTACGAAAAATAAAAGATGTGGTTGTATACGACGACCCGCAGTTTTACGTAGCATTTCCTTCTGTTGTAAAAAGCGGTGATGATTATCTGGTCGCCTTCCGCCGTGCCCCTAACAGGGTCATGTTGAAAGAGCCGTACCCGACACATACCGATTTGAATAGTTACTTAGTAATGGTCCGTTCCAAAGATGGTGAAACCTGGACAAAAAATCCCGAATTAATTTATGCACATCCTTTTGGAGGATCCCAGGACCCCTGTCTGTTGACACTGAGAGACGGAACGTTGCTTTGTACGAGCTACGGTTGGACACATCTCCGGGAAGATGCCATTGCCCAGTTGGAGCAACCTGTCTACCACGAAGGAGGCTGGGTTGCTTTGGGCGGATATATTATGCGTTCCTTTGATAATGGCAAGACATGGGAAGGACCGATCTATCCTACCGCAGTGAAAGATGGAATCTATAAAGACCCGATGGGAAACCCGTTATCTGCCTATAACAGAGGAGCTTTGTATGAAGGTAAAAGCGGAAGAATTTTTTGGGTAGTGGCTGCCATGGATGACTATCCGCTTACAAAAACATCCAATCACCTGCTTTATTCGGACGACAAAGGGCTGACCTGGCAATACGCAAGTATCGTGGCAACTCATGAGAAATTCATATTCAATGAAGCTTCTGTTTATGAGACACCTAAAGGAGATATAGTCGCATTCATACGTACCGAGAACCCGGAAACACGCGCCTGCATCGCTCGTTCTACAGACGGTGGAAAAACGTTTAAATGGCAACCGATGGGTTTTTACGGACACCCGCTGGCGGCTGTAAGGCTACCGGACGATCGCGTGTTTCTGACATACGGTTACCGGGAGAAACCCTGTGGCGTACGGGCCCGGATTTTAAATGCAGAATGTACAGACTTTGCAACCGCAGAGGAAATCATACTTCGTGATGATAACGGACCCGGTACAGACGTGGGCTATTCATGGCCGGTTGTGCTAGATAATAACAAAGTACTGGTCGTTTACTATATAACCAAAGACGACGGTCAGCGCTATATCGGGGGTACGATCCTGGAAGTAGACCCAAAGAAAAAATAGCATATTGATTTTCTGCTTAAAATAAGAGGGGGAGAGGTCGACAGACCTCCCTCCGCTTTATAACTCCTAACATGTAAGATATAACTCAAAATGAAAAGATACTTCGTATATCTGTTTTTTTATTCTTTCATATCCTGCCATCTTTCTGTGGAAGATAAAGTGTACAATTCCGGAATACATATCATACCGGAACCCTTACAGCTGGAAGTTCGACAAGGCGTCTTTCCTGTCAGCAACTCGACCACTTTATCATTGGAAAATGGTGATTGGGAAAAAGAAGCCTCTATATTAATGAATAAGCTGGAAGAAGCAAGCGGATATAAACTCTCTTTTTCGGATAACTCTTCCAATAATTGCATTAGGTTCAAAACGAATGAAAACCTGGGAGAAGAAGGATACGAAATAGAAGTAGACGACCGGCAAATATCACTTTCGGCCGCCACAGAAAAGGGTATGTTTTATGCCATACAAACATTCTTCCAACTCTTACCGGCAGAAATCGAAAGTGCGAAACCATTGAAAATGAAACTATCTGTTCCTGCTGTTAAAATTGCAGACCATCCACGGTTCAGTTACAGAGGAGTGATGATAGACGTGAGCCGCCATTTCTTTACCGTGGAAGAACTGAAAAAACAGATATCCGTGATGGCCATGCTTAAACTGAACCGCCTGCATTTGCATCTGACGGATAATCAGGGATGGCGTATAGCTATCGATAAGTATCCGCAACTGGTTGAATATTCTGCCGTACAGGAAACATATAATGAAGAGTTATACGGTCCTTGCTATTATACAAAAGAAGATATAAAAGAACTGGTAGCCTATGCCGACCGTCATCATATAGAGGTGATACCCGAGATAGAGTTCCCGGGACACAGTTTGTCGGCCCTGGTTCCTTTCCCCGGATTGTCATGTAGTGGCGGACCTTTTAAAAGTGAACAGGTCTTTGGCTATGAAGAGAATGTCTTTTGTGTAGGCAACGACTCCGTATTCACTTTTATGGAAAATGTATTGACGGAAATAGCTGAACTATTTCCAGCCCGCTATTTACACATCGGGGGAGATGAATGTGTTAAGAGATATTGGCAAACATGTCCCCGTTGCCAGGCATTAGCCAAAAGGCTGAACCTCCGCCCAACTCCGGAGCACTCGGTGGAAGAACAATTGCAAAGCTATGCCATCAAACGGATGGAGCGTTTTATCTCCGGTACGTTGGGTAAACGCATGATCGGTTGGGAAGAAATTCTGGAAGGCGGATTGCCTGAAGATGCAACCGTAATGAGCTGGAAAGGCACCGAATGCGGAGCCAAGGCAGCAGCCACAGGCCACGACGTTGTTATGGCTTCCATGGCCGACGGTCTCTACCTATGTGCTGCACAAGGCGCCGATGAAGTAGAACCGGCTGCTATGGGCGGACAATCTTACCTGAAAGACGTATACGATTTCGAGCCGCTTCCAAAAGAGTTGGCTCCCGACAAAAGAAAACATGTAATCGGTACCCAAGCATGCTTATGGAGCGAATGGACGCCCTCCGGAGAACTGTTGGAATACATGCTCTATCCCCGAACCATGGCTTTGGCGGAAACAGCCTGGACAACACCCGAAAAGAAAAACTGGGACGACTTTCTGCGCCGTCTGGAAAACATGCAGGTCCGTTTGGATTTGAAAGGCATCAATTACCACATTCCGCTTCCGGAAGGAGAATTGACGACCAACAAAGTCTTTACCGGAGATTCTGTCGTGTTGGAATTTAAAAACAGCCGTTCCTTGCCTATGGTCTATACGACAGACGGATCAACTCCCGACATGCATGCTCCCTCTTTGCCGGAGCGGTTAGTACTGCACCAGCCGTGTACACTCAAAGTCTGTACAAAGACTGCAAGTGGCAAACTCAGTCCGATACGTACCATAAACGTTGACAAGCAAACACCCAGACCTGCAGTCGACGGTATCTGCAACGGACGAATCCACCTCCGGCTGGCAAACGGCCTTTTTAAGGATCATAACGACTTTGCAAAAGCAGTATACGAAACAGATACGATAATAAACTCTTTTGCTGCATATAATAACAATAAATTCGATTTCAAAACCCCCGGACTGGCATGCTATTCCGGCGAAATCGAAGTACCGGAGACGGGTATTTACACTTTTAAATCGAACGCGGATGAGTTGTGGATTGCAGAAAGACTAGTAATCTGTAATCCCACCTCTTCCCGCTTTTATGAGCAGAAGACGCAGATCGCCCTCGAAAAAGGTGTTCATTCTTTCGACCTCGTGTTTTCCAACCGCTTGAAAGAAGGATTTGCCACCTGCTGGTACCCAATCGATTTTCAATACCTTCCGCCTTCCGGTGGCGAATGGATAAAAAGCAATTAAAATTTTGTATAAACCATGAAGCACATATATAAACTATTGTTGGCAACTATCCTGTTGGGAAGTTGCCAAACCGACAGAAGTCAGACGGATTTGAATATAAACAGAAATCCGGACGAACTCTTCCTGAATACAACTCCCCATAAAAAAATGATCGTCGACGTCGATATGTGTACCGATGTAGACGACGCTTGTGCCCTGCGGATCGCAACAGCACTCGACGACGACGGCATCATTGACCTGCAAGGAGTAGCCTTTTCCGTAAACGGACCCAATAACCTCGATGCCCTGCGCGGTTTTCTCCTTCACGAAGGCAAGCCCGATGTATTGATAGGAAAAAGCGCGGTAGCCAACCCGCCTGAAGAATCACCCTACTGGGATCTGATGGCCGAATATAGCGATGGCAAGGTGGATGCCTACGAAGCTGTAAAAATGTACCGCAAAATACTCGCCGAAAGCGATACCCCGGTCGATATCGTTACAACCGGCTACACCACCAACATCGAGTGCCTGCTGAAAAGTGAACCTGACGAATACTCCGAGCTTACGGGCCAGGAACTCGTCAAAAGAAAATGCGGACAACTCTACGTCGTAGGCGCAACCTATCCGGAAGGGCGTTGCAACAACATCTGGTTTGCCCCCGCAGCCCGTACGGCGGCAGATTATATCAGCAAGCATTGGCCCTATCCGATACTCTTTTTCACCAACAATGTAGGCGGATTGCTCGTATGCGGCGCCGGCTTGCAACAGGTAGACACCGAACGCAAAGACATCGTAACCCGTGCCTTATACGCCTTCGGAACCGATACCGGACGGCTTGCCTGGGACCCTTTCGGCGTATGGTGTGCCGGATATGCCTGTGGTAAAATCAACCGGCTGGGCTTCAAACGAGTAAATATATTCATTGATACCGAAACGGGTCGCAATACATTTACCGATGCAACCGATGGAAAGCATTACGTCATCTATCCGCTATGCAATAACAAAAACTATTATAATGCCATGATGGATCACCTGTTAATTAAAAAAGCCAAACTTTAATTGCTGACCGAATTATTTAATACCCATTTAAAACACATTTTTTAATACATAAAAGAATATGGAAAAGATAAACAGACGACAGTTCATAAGCCAGTTCGGACTGGCCACAGCAGCCATGTGCGTTTCGCCACGCTTCGCATTTGCCAAGCCACTCGCTTCGGATAAGAAAATCCGTCTGGGCGTAGTTGGAGGCAACTTCGGTTTAGGTTTTTTCTTCCACGAACATCCCAACTGCATCGTTGAAGCTGTGAGCGATCTGGACACCCAACGGAGAAACAAACTGATGGAAGTCTACCAATGTAAAAAATCATACGAATCGCTGGAGAAACTGCTCCGCGACCCCAAAGTCGAAGCCGTAGCCCTCTTCACCCCGGCACCCGACCATGTGCGCCACACGATCCAGTGCCTCGAGGCCGGCAAACACGTGCTCTGCGCCGTTCCGGCCGCCATGAACGAAGAAGAATGCCATCAGTTGCTTGAAGCCGTGAAGCGTTCAGGGCTCACCTACATGATGGCCGAAACAACCACCTACCGCGAAGAAACCATGATGGCACAGGAATACTATCGCGCAGGCAAGTTCGGAAACATCTTCAGCAGTGCGGCCCACTACTACCATCCCGGCCTGGAAACCTTGTATTTCGACGAAAACAAGAAACCGACCTGGCGACACGGCCTCCCGCCGATGCTATACCCTACGCATGTTACCTCTTTCCTGATCGCCGTCACCGGCGAAAGACTCGTAAGCGTAGCCTGCAACGGTTGGGGCGATGGAAGCCCGCTGTTGAACAACAACCCTTATGGTAACCCCTTCTGGAATGAGACGGCACTCTTCCGTACCGACAAGGGCAACTCCTTCATGGGCGAAGTATGCTGGCGAGGTGCGCTGGTAGGTGTTGAAAGAGGCCAGTGGCATGGCGACAAAATGAGCTACTATTCCGAATACAAAGGCCTGGGCTCGCATCAGGTAGTCGCCAGCGAAATGCAAGGCAAAGACGAAGGCGGCTTCGTTGTCGACGAACCCGAAATGCACTTTGTCGAAATGAAGCCCTTCTGGAAGACCGGCCTGCCCGGAAAGATCAGCCATATCAGCGGACACGGCAACTCGCATTGTTTCATTACCCACGAGTTCATCAGCTCACTTGTGGAAAACCGCAAGCCCGGGGTCGATGTACATGAAGCGCTAGCTTACACCATCCCTGGTATCATTGCCCACAAATCGGCCATGCACGACGGCGAGTTATTGAAGATACCGGTATTCGATTAAACATTTATACATGTATAAAATATACCATGACTAATACATTTTTACATTTTTTTTCATGCTATAGAATTGTGTGATAACCAATGCAGCCGGTCTGTGACAGATCGGCTGCATTCTTGTATGTTCTGCCTTCAGTGATGTTCCACTTGTAAGGAATGGCGTAATATAGGTAGTTCCCCGACTAATTCTCCTTCTTGGAAATAAAATTTGAAAAATTTCAGTAAGAAATTGAGTACAATTTTTTAATATTAAAGTCTGTATAATAAATAAAGGAAAATGAGCGACCAGATGCACATAGATAGTCTATGGAAGCGCTTTCTTAAAGGCGACGACCGAGCATATACAGAGTTGTACAACCTGTATATAGACGACTTGTTCGCCTACGGCATGCACTTTACCACCAACCGCGAGTCGGTTAAAGATTGTATTCAGGAGGTTTTTATCTCTCTATATAAAGATCGTTCCAAACAAAGGAAAGTAAATAATATAAAAAGTTACCTTTTTGTATCGTTGAAAAACGAACTGTTCGATCTGTTCAAAAAAAGTGTTGAATATTATCAGATAGAGACAATAGAACCTGTTTTTCAAACGGAATATTCCGTAGAAGACCAGTTTCTGAAAAATGAGACTGCTAGTAATAATGTTGCCAGGGTGAAAAAACTTTTGCAGGTCTTGTCGCCCAAGCAAAACGAAGTGATCTATTATCGCTATGTAGAAGAGATGTCGTACGATGAAATAGGAGAACTGATGCACATGAACAATCAATCTGTACGTAACCTGGTTCATCGCTCTATCCTGAAGATAAGAGAACTCATGCATAATGATATATTTGTTCGTTTTTGATAAATTGATTATTGGATTAACAAGATGGAGAAGAAATATAAGAAATATACAGTAGATGAATTATTGCAGGATGATTATTTCATATCATCTATCTTGCATCCTACACAGGAGAGCCGCGAGTTTTGGGATTTTCTGATACAAAGTGGCAACTTGTTGGCACAGGATTTTGAAGAAGCGGCTTTTTTTATCGAGGTAGTACACTCTCCTAAAGAAAAACTCCTTCGTAAAGAAAAAGAAGCATTGTGGAGTAAAATAGAAATAGAAAATAAAAGTTCTCTGAAGAAAAAAATACGGACGCTTTATGCCGCCTGCTTCTCGGCCGTGGCATGTGTATTCATTTTGTTGGGTGTATCGTTCTATTTCTTTTATGAAAGCAACCGGCAGGGAGATAATATGATTGATATGATTGCCGCTTTCAAAAAGGAGAAGAATGTACAGCCCGGATCAGACATTTGCCTGGTGTTGTCGGACAACAAACAAATGAGATTTGAAGAAGACAATACAGATGTCAAATATGACGATAAAGGACAAATCAAGGTCAATTCCCAAACGGTAATGGAGGGAAATAAGGATAAAAAGGCAGTTGGCGATAAAAAAGAAAAAGAGGCGACAGTTACCTATAACCAGTTAATCGTGCCTAAAGGCAAACATTCCACCTTGTTGCTGTCCGACGGCACCAAACTTTGGGTGAATGCCGGGTCGCATGTCATATTTCCCGTCTCGTTCAAAGGCGATAAGAGGGAGATCTATGTAGATGGCGAAGTCTTTCTCGACGTAACCCGCAACGAAGGCAATCCCTTTGTTGTGAAAACAGACCGGATGGCTGTCGAGGTGTTGGGAACCTCCTTTAATGTCAAGTCGTATGGTCATGAAGAGACGGATGATGTCGTATTGGTGACAGGTTCCGTACATGTCCGCACGGAAGCAGGCCGGAAAGCCGAGTTGATTCCCAATCAACGGTTCCGGTGTACATCGGCCGGCGATGTGGATATTCAGACTGTAGATGTATATGATTATATATCCTGGAAAGATGGTTTGTTGCAATATAAAAAAGAACGTCTATCCGTCATATTGCAGCGATTGTCGGATTATTATGGAAAACCGATCCAATGGGAGCCGGAATTGGAACGCCTGACTTGCTCGGGTAAACTGGATTTGAAGGATGATATGGAAAAAGTCTTGAACGGATTAACCAAGATGATTCCCGTAAAGTTCGTGAAACAAGATGATTGCTATTATTTTAGCGTAACCCCCTTAAACAGCAAGCCTATGGAGTAATGAGTATAAAAAACCGGATAACATACCCCTACATTATCCGGCATAATTCAAATTGAAAATTTCACAGAGTATCAACTTAAATCAATACAAATGTATGATAAATAATTTAAAAGGCAGCCATACGCATGCCGTTTTTAGTAGATTCATTCGGATTATGAAACTGATAAACCTATTCTTCATAGCAGGTATATGTTTCGCGAATGCTGCAAGCAGTTATTCGCAGTCCACTTTGTTAACCTTGGAAGCAGACAACAATACCCTGGAAGAAGTATTCAAAATGATAGAAAAAAATAGCGAATATGTTTTTTTCTATAGTGACAAAGCTGTTAATCTAAAGAAAAAGGTCAGTATTAATGTGAAAGACCAGACGATCGACAAAATACTCGACCAGGTGTTGCTGCAAACCGGCAACGCTTATTCGATCGACGACCGCCAGGTGTTCATCGGCGCCGCAGCAAAAAACAAACGAAACACCACTCCACTGCCCGCGGTTGCGCAGGTAGAGCGCATCGATGTGACAGGCGTTGTTCAGGATAAAGCAGGAGAACCTGTTATCGGAGCAACTGTTGTGGAGAAGGATAATCCGACGCATGGTACTATTACCGACCTGGACGGCCGTTTTGAGTTGCGTGGTGTACCTAAGAATGCCGTATTGCAGTTCTCTTTTGTAGGTATGCAAGCAAAGGAAGTGGCTGTGAACGGAAAGAAAATATTCAATGTCATTCTGGAGCCGAATACAGTCCTGGATGAAGTCGTTGTCGTTGGATATGGCACACAGTCAAGGGCTACATTGACTACTTCTGTCTCCAAGATGGATACGAAAGCGCTTGAGAGCGTACCTTATTCAAATCTTGTTACAGCGTTGCAAGGAACCGTATCCGGTGTCAGAGTACAGTCTACTACCGGACAGCCGGGTGCAAACCCCCGTATCATCGTGCGTGGCGGTACCTCAATCAACAGCCCCGATGGCGCTGATCCGATCTATATCGTGGACGGTGTGATCCGTAACGACATCGATGGTATTAATTCGGATGATATCGAGTCTATGCAGGTGCTGAAAGATGCCGCATCCACTGCCATCTATGGTGCACGCGGATCAAACGGTGTCGTTCTGATTACAACAAAAACAGGTAAAGCCGGAAAAACCAGTGTCACTTATAAATACGACCTTACACTTTCCCAGGTAGGAAAAAGATATGATATGGCATCTGCCCGCGACTATATCTATTATAGCCGTATCGGACATCAGATTGCCGATCAGCGCTGGGGATTCGGCCTGAATGATCTTTATACGGCCACAGGTGCCGGTACGGGTAACGACCTGACAGCGAATACAACTTATACAACACAATATCTGACTCCGGAAAACAAGCATAAATTGAACGAAGGATGGGAAAGTATGCCCGACCCGATCGATCCATCAAAAACCATCATCTTCAAAGAGACAGACTGGCAGGATGTGTTGTTCCGTACAGCCGTTTCACACAATCATAATGTCAACGTTTCGGGTGGTTCCGAAACGGCTACTTTCAATGCCAGTGCAGGCTATATGAAGAATGAGGGTACCGTTATCACTACATACTATGATCGTTTGACATTCAACCTGGGTGGAGAAGTGAAGCTGCGTCCTAACCTGAAGATCGGCGGACGTGCTTCCTACAGTAAATATACCAATAATGGTGTGAATGAAACAAGTATCTTTGCTCGTGCCATCGGACAGGCGCCGACAACGAAATATACTTTCGAAGACGGTACACTTTCTCCCGGTATCAAAGGGAATGGAAACCCGGCTTATCATTTGCATCGGAATACCAATAAGAATAGCGATGAGAATATCACGTTCATCTTCGATGGAAACTGGGAGATTATTCCGGGCCTGACATTCGCGCCGTCATTCTCTATTTGGAAAGAAGCTTTGGATACATATTCCTTTACCCCTTCTTACAAGGATGGTGTGAACAACGTGAATACAGTACGCCCGGCTAGTGCCAGTTATTCTAAATGGTGGCAGACACAGGCGGATGCCGTGTTGACATACAATAAAGATTTTACGGATCATCACTTGAATGTCATGGCCGGTTATTCCTACTATTTCAAGTCGAGCTATGGCATGTCGGCCAGTGGAGATGGTGCGTTGACCGACTTGATTCCGACGTTGAACGCGGTTTCCAATTACAAGCATATGACCAGCAATTTGTCGAAACAGATTATGTTGGGTTATTTCGGAAGAATCAATTACAATTACAAACAGCGCTATCTGTTGTCGGTGAATGCCCGCTACGATGCTTCTTCTATGCTGGGTAGAGAGCATAAATGGGGGTTCTTCCCCGGCGCTTCTATCGGATGGAATGTGCATGAAGAAGATTTCTGGAAAGATATGGATGCGGATGCTTTCCGTTTGAAACTGAGAGGCAGTTATGGTGTCAATGGTAATATTACCGGCATGGGACCGTATACGGCGCAGGGCGAATACGCTGTTGGCGAGGGAAGGTATATGTGGGTAAACGGAATTGCGAATAAGGTTTTGCCGAATGAAGATTTGAAATGGGAACAATCGAAAACGTTCGATGTCGGTGTGGATGTCGGTTTGTTCGATCAGCGTGTAGATGTTATTTTCGATTATTTCAATCGTAGAACTGATGATTTGATTACGCAGTTGCCGATGCCTTTGTCGTCTGGTTTTGATGTGATTACTACTAACTACGGTAGTTTGAACAACCGCGGTATCGAAGTAGAGGTGAAGGTGCAGGTAATGCCGAAAAGATCCGAATTGCAGTGGGAGTTAGGTTTCAACGCCTCTCATGTGAAAACCAAGATTCGTAAACTTCCGGAAAACGGTGTGGAAAGAAACCGGGTAGGAGGTTATTATGCCTGGAATCCGGAAATCAACGACTACGACTGGGTAGGTGGTCTTCAGGAAGGTGGCCGGATCGGTGATCTCTTTGCCTGGAAGTCGTTGGGAATCTATGCTACCGATGAGGAAGCGAAGGCCGACCCCGTGGTTGATATGATGGACCCGTATGAAGATAAGACCAAATACGGTGGTGATACCCGCTGGTATGATGCCGATGGTAATGGCGAAATCAATGAGAAAGATATTTGTTACATGGGTAATACCTATCCGAAGTGGACAGGCGGTATTTCAAGCTCCTGGAGTTGGAAGAATTTCGATTTGTACCTGCGTATGGACTATATGACTGGACATACTATCTTTAACGAACAGAAAATCTTCCTTTGCGGACGCTGGGCAGGTAACCTCAATATACCGCAGGAAATGATCGACAAGAGCTGGAAAAAGCAAGGTGACGTGGCAGCACTGCCGGTGTATATACCGAATGAAGATTATAACTTGTGGAGAGGTGGCGATTGGTATGGATTGGGTATGATGAACTCTGAATTTTATGAATCGGGTAATTACCTTTGCATCAGAGAGCTTACGTTGGGTTATAAACTGCCGCTTACAGGTATGATGAGTAAAATTTTTCAGAACCTGAAAGTGAATGTAACCGGAAACAACCTTCATTATTTCACGAAATATTCGGGTGCGAATCCCGAGTTCGGAGGAAAAGATTCAGGGCGTTATCCTCTTCCCAGAAATGTGATTTTCGGCGTATCTGCTACATTTTAATTTAATTTCGTAAAACTCGATAAGTTATGAATAAGTATAGTAATTTATTTATATGCCTGTTTGTTCTGTTATTTTGCTCATCATGTGGGGATCTTTTGAACCAGAAGCCAGAGAGTGCTATTACAAACGAGTCTTTTTGGACGAATCAAGATGATGCAACAGGGGTATTGACGCATTCGTATGTACAACTCAGGTCGATGTCGTGCGGTGAGTTGTTTACGTTGGGAGAATCCAGAAGTGATGTGATTACGAGGGCAGTCACAGGGGATATCTATGAGCGGTATTATAAAAATACGTTGAGCCAGGAATTACCGGGTCCCGACTGGACTTCACTCTATAAGATTGTCAATGAGGCGAATCTGCTTATTAAATATATACCTCGTATCGATGCGGTTGAGGCCACAAAAAATAACTTGTTAGCAGAGGCTTATTCATTGCGGGCTTATCTGTATTTTGTGTTGGTTAAAACCTGGGGCGGTGTTCCGCTCCGGGTAGAGCCCACCGAAGGTTACAATCCGGAAACCGTACATAAAGGCCGGGCTACAGTGGAAGAGGTTTTCAAAGTGATAAAAGAGGATTTGGATAATGCGATCGCTTTGTTTCAGGACAATACTTTCTGGGCCTCCAGAAACCGTTTCTCCCAGCCGTTTGCCAATGCCTTGAAGGCCGATGTTTATTTGTGGACAGCCAAACGGTGCGGCGGAGGGAATGCCGATCTGGAGACTGCTTTGGCGGCTTGCAATGAAGTGCTGAAGGCTGATGTGGCGTTGCTTCCGAACTTTGCCGATCTGTTTGAATTTGGTAATAAAAGCAATGAGGAGATAATCATGTCTATTGCAAACACTATTTATGATGGTGGGGAGAATTATTTTAAGGATAACTATTCCGGAGCAGACGGCGGTATGATAGATCCGATTAGCGGAGAGGTGATAGGTACTACCGGGAATGGTATGGCTTGGACTGTAAGCGATTTGGTTAAAAATCAATTTACAGATGACGATAGCCGGAAAGAGGCTTCTTTTGTCGATGGGTTGAGATATGGTGAAAATAATGAGATGGAGTATCCGGCTTTGATTCGTAAAGGGCGGGGAGTCGTACAAAATGGTCAGAGGTATTTCAGGAGTGATTTCGTTTTATATCGCCTGGCAGACGTGCTGCTTATGAAGGCTGAAGCCAAGAATGCATTGGGACAGGATCCGTCTGAAGAGATGAACCTGATCAGAAAGAGAGCGTATGGTGATAATTTTGACAAACACATCTTTGTGAACCGGTCTAAAGAATTGAATGACGACGAGATTCTGAAAGAAAGATTGCTGGAATTGGTGTTCGAAGGAAAAAGATGGTGGGACCTCATACGATTCGGAAAAGCATTTGATATAGTGCCTTCATTGAATAATAAGAAAGGGCAGGATCACATGTTGTTATGGCCGCTTAGCTTGACTGTATTGACTCGTGAACCGCAAGTCGGACAGACTCCTGGTTGGGGAGACTGATTCTCTTGAAAATAGAATATAGGGATGAGATATTTACTTGTTAGTGTAATAATAAGTATTGGTATTGGTCTGTTTGGTTGTAAACAAGAACAGAATGCTGGGGAAAATACATCACTTCCCCAGCATGTTCAAGTACGAAACGTGATTATTGATGCCGATACGGATAATGAGCTGGATGACTTGCTTGCAATCGCTGCTGCTTTGAAGTCGCCTAAGCTGGAAGTCATCGGAATGACTGCTGCGCAATGGGATGGAAGGAATAATACGGTGCGGGAAGGACATGATCCTTGGTGGAATGATAATTCTGCCTATACCAGTTGGCTGATGAATGCCGTATTGGTGCAGTTATTAGACCGGACAGACCTCCCCTTACCCGTGGGAAGTGAGAGGAAGATCGTTTATAAAAAAGGGAGTCCTGAAAACAACCCTCGCAGAAGTGAGGCAACGGATTTTATTATCCGCAAAGCATCAGACTTGCCTCCGGGAGAAAAGTTGACAATCATCAGTACCGGAGCCCTAACGAATGTGGCATCTGCTGTAATGGTGAAGCCTGAAATAGCTAAAAAGATAGCGCTTTACTGGCTTGGGCAAACCTATGATTTTGAAAAGGATGTATGGATAGGCGAACATGAATTTAATGTGGCTAATGACTTGGAGGCCTTTGATCTTCTTTGCGATGCAGAAGATTTGGAATTTCATATTATGCCTAATAACGTAAGCGGATTACTGCGTTTTCATAATGCCCATTCGATCAATAAGCTTGAAAAGGTGGAAGGTATAGGAACTTTTATAGCGGATCGGTGGAGAAAGAGGATTGGAGACAATATGACTTCTTCCTGGACCATGTGGGATGTAGCTCTTGTTTATGCGATCACAAATCCGGAATGGGCGGAAGAAAAGATGGTAGATACGCCTCCGGGCACAACCAAAAGAAAGGTCGATATATACACGAATATCGATGCGGAGAAAATGGAGAATGAGTTTTGGAATGCTTTAGGTTGTAATGTCCCTCAGGGACAGCAAGCGGCAGCACAGCCACAGATACGAAAAGTAAAAGATGTGGTTATTTATGAAGATCCTAAATTTCATGCAACATTTCCTTCGGCTGTAAAGCTGGGGCCCAATGAGTATACGGTGGCATTCCGGCGTGCACCGGACAGAAGAGTTTTTGGTGAACCAGGGAATGCGCATGTCGATCCTAACAGCTATTTGGTGCAGGTTCATTCGAATGATGGTGAAAACTGGACGAAAGATCCGGAGTTAATTTACGCCCATCCTTTTGGTGGTTCACAGGACCCTTGTTTATTGCAATTAAAGGATGGAACTTTGCTTTGTGCCAGTTACGGCTGGGCTTTTTCCTCTCAGGAGGGTATAGACAATTTAGGAAAACCTGTTTTGCATGAGAGTTGGCATGGTGGTGAAATTGCATTTTTAGGAGGATATATCTTGCGGTCTTTTGACAAGGGGAAAACATGGGAAGATCCGATTGTTCCTCCAACGCTGGATTCGGAAATTTATATCAGCGCAACGGGAGAGCCTCTGCCGACTTATAACAGAGGGGCCATGTGCGAAGGTAAAAACGGCAAGATTTATTGGATTGTGGCTGGTCATGATCCAGCCCCGTTAGGAAAAACCAGTAATCATTTGCTTGTATCTGAGGACAAAGGCGAAACCTGGCAGTATTCCGGACTGGTTGCTACCGATGATAGTGTTGCATTCAATGAAGCTTCCGTTTATGAAACACCGAAGGGAGATATAGTCGGTTTTCTACGGACTACTTTGTATGATCATGCATGTATTGCCAGGTCGACCGATGGAGGAAAGACTTTCGAATGGAAATCAATGCAATTCCAGGGGCATCCTTTGGCGGCTCTGAGGCTTCCTGATAATCGTGTGTTGTTGACATATGGCTATCGTCACAAGCCTTTTGGCATCCGGGCAAGAATTTTGAATGCAGAATGTACGGATTATGCCATTTCCGAAGAATTTATACTTCGTGATGATGGTGATGGACCGGATTTAGGTTATCCTTGGCCGATTATGCTGGAAGATAATAGAGTTCTTGTAGTTTATTATTATAATAAAAATGGCCATCGTAATATTGAAGGTACCATTTTGGATATAGACTGTAAAAAATAAAGAAATATATACCTTTAAATTCTAAGATCATGTAAAAGAACGCAGACAGAACAGATGACGCGGATAAACGCAAATTTATTTTATTAAATAACTTTGCCGTAATCTGCGTTCTGTCTGCCTTAATATCAATTATCTTCCGGCAGTGAGTGGATAAAAAATGAAATATGAGATGAAAGATAAATTTAAAATAATTTTGTTGGTCATCTTTTTGACCGGTTGTAAGACATACGAGAACCGGCAGGAAGACAGAAACGTGGATGAGCTGTATCTGAATACCACTCCCGGAAAGGAAATGATATTGGATGTCGATATGTGTACGGATGTGGATGATGTATGTGCGGTAAGGATTGCAACGGCACTTGATGATGATGGGACTATCGATTTAAAGGGTGTCGCATATTCAATAGTCGGAAAGAATAATCTGGAAGCATTGAGAGGTTTCCTGTTATATGAAAATAAACCGGATGTATTGATCGGAAAAAGTATGGCAAACAATCCGGATGAATCCCCTTATTGGGATTTGATGGCTGCATATAACGATGGTAATGTAAATGCGTATGAAGCTGTAAAGATGTATAGAAAGATATTGTCAGAAAGTAATACGCCTGTGGATATTGTCACTACCGGGTATACGACAAATATAGAAGCCCTGTTGAAAAGCCAACCGGATGAATATTCTGATTTGTCGGGGCTTGAGTTAGTAAAACAAAAATGCGGACAGTTGTATATCGTCGGTGGAACTTATCCCGAAGGGCGTTGTAATAATTTTTTCTTTACTAAGGAAGCCCGCTTGGCTATTGATTATGTAAGTAAGACCTGGCCTTATCCGATACTATTTTTTACAAATGAAGTGGGGGGAATGCTCAGGTGCGGTGGTCAATTACAGGCTGTGGATATAGATAAGAGGGATATTGTAACTCGTTCATTGGTCGCGTTCGGGACTCAAAACGGTCGTCATGCTTGGGACCCTTTTGGAGTATGGTGTGCCGGGTATGCTTGCGGAAAAATTAACCGGTTAGGTTTCAAACGTGTAAATATAGCCATAGATACTGAAACGGGACGTAATACATTTACAGATGCCGCCGATGGAAAACATTTCGTGATATATCGGTTATGTGATGATGATAATTATTATAATATAATGATGGATCATTTACTAATAAAAAAAGCCAAACTTTAATTGTTAACACATCAAGGATTGAATTTAGTAATAACGTAACTTAATAAAAATAGTAGTATGAAAAACGTAAAAAAATGGTTGATACTAAGTATTTGTGTATTGGCCACAACTTCATTATTTGGCCAACAGGCAGTCGACTGGGCCAATTTCGAACGGTATGCAGAACAGAACAAGACTGTAAAAACACCTTCGAAAGTCGTGTTTATAGGAAATTCGATTACCGAAGGTTGGTGGTATGCTGATTCGTTGTTCTTTAAGAAGAATGAGTTTATAGCTAGAGGAATCAGCGGACAGGTCACATCTCAAATGTTGGTTCGCTTCCGCAAAGATGTGATCGACCTTAAACCTAAAGCGGTAGTAATCCTTGCCGGAGCTAACGACATTGCGGAGAATAACGGTTATATCTCTTTGGAGAATATCAAGGGAAATATTGTTTCTATGATTGAATTGGCGAAACTTCATAAGATAGATGTGATTCTTTGTTCTGTTTTACCTGCTTATGACTTTAGTTGGCATAAGGGACTGGAGCCGGCGGAAAAAATTATTGAGCTGAATAAAATGCTTAAAGCATATGCAGACCATAATAGAATTACCTATGTAGATTATCACTCTAAAATGGCAGACGAACGGAATGGATTACCTGAAAAGTATTCCGGAGATGGAGTACATCCTAATGCGGAAGGATATAAGGTCATGGAAAATATACTTCTGCCGGTGTTAAAACAGTACTAGCGTTGATTCTTTGATCAAAAAACAGTTTTTTTAATCCATAACTACTAAAATGAAAGGTGAGGGTATCCGACGGATACCCTTTTTTCTATTTTTTGTTTTGTCATTTGATAATTCTTTTACCTTTGCATGGGTAACTGCATACATTATGGATAAGGAATCACAACACATCTGTAATCTTAGAAAAGGAGACACTACATCTTTTGAATATCTTTATACTGTTTGGAGCGGTAAACTCTATAACTTTGTTATGCGTATTTCGAAAGGGGATAGTTATCTGGCGGAGGAAATTGTACAAGCTGTATTTATCAAGGTTTGGGAAGGGAAGGAGTCTCTTGATCCCGGAAAATCGTTTGGAGCTTACCTTTGTACAATAGCCAAAAACCAACTCGTAAATATTTATCAGCACAGAATGCTGGAACAGCTTTATCAGGAAAAAGTAATAGCCTCCGAACCAACAGAAAACACAACTGAAAAAGAAGTCGATTATCACTTACTGGAAGAATACATTGACTCATTGATAGACCAACTGCCCCCTGCCCGTAGGGAGATATTTGTTCTAAGCCGCCGGAATATGCTGACTAATAAGGAAATTGCAGAAAAACTCAATCTTTCTGAAAATACGGTAGAATCACAGTTAACCAAGGCTATTTCATTCATGCGCAGCCGGATAAATCAACACTACGGTTTATCTGTTTCTTTACTCCTTTATTTATTAATTGATTAATAAAAGTTAAATACACGAGGGCGGGTAACGGATTTGTATCTGTTGCCTGTATACCTAATAGACACAATAAAATGGAAAAGACTGATTACATACAATTATTTGATAAGTTCCTGTTAAAGCAGGCTTCTGCAGAAGAAATTCAGGTTCTCATCCAATGGCTGAAAAGCGAAGGCTCTTTTCAGGACTGGGCGGATGAGGAATGGAATGCAGCGGCTTCAGAAATGGATACGAAATTACAACGGCAGTTGTTTGGACAGATAAAAGAAAAGATCAGTCAGATAGATAGGACGTGTTTGCCGGAAAAAGAGAATAGACCTCGCAGAGTTTATCTGTGGTTTGCTCGTGTTGCTTCTGTTATTTTATTATTGTCGATGACGGGCTTGTCCGTGTATTATTATACCATGAGCCAGATGATTATGCCTGATATGATTGTTTCTGTAGAGAAAGGACAAAAGGCAAATGTTGTACTCCCTGACGGATCGAAAGTTTGGGTTAATTCAGATTCCCGGTTGTCTTATGGTAGCCGATTCAATCAAAAAGAGAGAGTTTTGTCTTTGGAAGGGGAGGCCTATTTTGAAGTGACGCCAGATAAAGACCGTCCGTTTATTGTAGAGACGGACGAACTGGCTGTCCGTGCATTAGGAACCAGTTTTAATGTAAAATCTTATGAAGAAGAGAAAGATGCTTCAACTGTCCTTATGACCGGTAAAGTCGAAGTTACATCAGACTATGACCGTCTTGTCTTAAATCCGAATGAAAGGATCGTTTTCAATAAACAGACCGGACATATGGAAAAAAGTACTGTAGAGAATACCGGTGATTATATCAATTGGAAATATAATGCACTGACATTTAACGGTGAGACATTTGAAAATATTGTTCATACGCTGGAACGATATTATAATACCCGGATTGTATTCGAATCGGAAACATTGAAAAAATATCGTTTCACAGGAACTCCAGGTAATACCAGTCTGGAAAGTATATTGCAGATATTATCTCTGACTTCTCCTTTGTCTTATGAAGTAAGGGATAGTATGATTATTTTACGGGAAAATGTAAAACAGAAAGCTTATTATGAAAAAGCATTGAAATAGATAAATAATTTGTTTAACACTAAAGTATTGGAATATGGAAAACACGGGATAGAATGATAAAAAAGGGATAGTGTCAGACACCATCCCCTCTACTGTAATTTATAAACCGCACTTCGGTATCTCGCAAATAACAAGTGCAATTAATAAATACCTTTAATCTCTACAAATTTATGAATTATTTAATTAGTAGGACTATTTATGTCCTTAAAAAACGGCAATTTAGCTGGGTTAGATTAGTTTTATTAATATTGTTTATATCTCCTTCCCTTTTGGGGCAGATATCGATAAGTATACAAAAACAAACTTTACGTCAGGCTTTGAAAGCAATTGAACGTTCAGGTAATTATCAGTTTTTTTATAATGAAGATTTATTCAGTCTGGATAAAGTAGTGTCTCTGTCGGTAAAGGATGCTCCGATAGAAGATGTATTGGATAAACTATTGTCTGGTACGGATATCACCTATAAAAAAGAAAAGGAAAACCTGATTGTGCTGACATTGAAAGCAACATCTGTTACTCAGAAGCAAGAGAATCGGACTGTAAAAGGGACTGTTGTCGATGCTGCCGGCGAACCTGTTATTGGGGCAAATGTGGTGGAAAAAGGAACAACAAACGGTACAGTAACTGATTTGGATGGTAATTTTACATTGAATGTGTCTGCCGGTTCAACCTTAAGTATTTCTTATATTGGTTATACAGAACAATTTGTTTCAGTAGGCAACCTATCAACATTCAATATTAAATTGATGGAAGATACACAGAAGCTGGAAGAAATTATCGTTGTTGGATACGGTGCTCAGAAAAAAGTTAATCTGACGGGATCTGTTGCTTCTATTTCCAGTCAGGAACTGGTACAACGTCCTATTACATCGGTTGCATCCGGTATCCAGGGAATCGTTCCCGGTCTGACCATTACATCCGGTCAGGGTCGTCCGGGTTCCAGTGATAACACCAGTATCCGTGTACGTGGTACGGGTACATTAAACAATTCAGATCCCTATATATTGATCGATGGAATAGAGTCCGGTTCTATGAATCAGATTGATCCGAATGATATTGAGTCTATTTCTGTACTGAAAGATGCGGCTTCTGCTGCAATTTATGGTTCGAAAGCAGCCAATGGGGTAATTCTGATTACAACAAAGCGTGGTGTTTCCGGGCGTCCTGTTGTTTCTTATAATGCTACTTTCGGTTGGCAGACAGCAACCGGTTTTATCGAAAGAATGAACTCAGCTGATGCTGCTACTTATTACAATAAAGCATTGGAGTCAAGTGGTAAAGCCCCCCGCTTTACTGAAGAAGATATTAAGTTGTTTCGTGACGGCAGCGATCCTTACGGACATCCTGATACCGATTGGAATGATTTGGGTTTCGCGGGAAACGGCTTTATGCATCAACATAATATCAACCTGTCAGGTGGTTCGGAGAATATAAAGTATATGGCTTCTGTCGGTTACCTGAATCAAAATGGTATTATGAAACACAGTAACCGTGAGCAGTTCAATATGCGTACCAATTTGGATGCCAAATTATCGGATCATATTAATGTGCGTGCGAATATGTCGTTTATTCATAACGATTATGCAGACCCGACGAACTCGTATGTAGGAGGTGGTTCTGACCAGATTATCCGTCAGTTGAATCGTATCGCTCCCTGGATACCTTATAAGAATGAAGATGGAACATATGGAACCATCGGTGACGGAAATCCTGTAGCCTGGCTGGATCTGGATCAGACATTGAATCGTAACAATCAGAATTTCTCTGGTATCCTGGCTGTTGATTATAACATAATGAAAGGTCTGAAATTTACAGCGCAGGGAGCATATGTATCCGATGTTCAGGATAGAAAAGAATTTGTCAAGGATATTCAATATAATACGATCAAATATCATGGTCCCAACTCATTGGATGAACGTACTTACCTATGGGACCGTACTTCATTGGATCTGTTGGTCAATTATGACAAAAGTTTCGGGAATCATAACCTGAAAGCAATGGCAGGCTATCGTATTGAAAAATATAATTATAAGTATACGAAGGCTTATCGTCAGAGTTTTCCGAATAATGATATGACGGATATTAATGCCGGTACCCAATCAACCCAGACAAACGAAGGTTATTCCCGTGAATTGGCTATGATGTCTTATTTTGGACGTATCAATTATGACTATGCAGGAAAATACTTGTTCGAGGCGAATTTCAGGGCGGATGCTTCTTCCCGTTTCAGTCCGGATAACCGTTGGGGATATTTTCCATCTCTTTCTGCCGGATGGCGTTTGTCTGAAGAAGGTTTCATGGAAGGAGCCAGTGACTGGATGCAATCACTGAAAGTCCGTGCATCATGGGGCCAGCTTGGAAACCAGGAAGCATTGGATGATTATTATCCTTGGTTAATAACTTATGCGATTGGTTCAAGTAGTGGGGGGAACTATCCTTTTGACGGAAATGTAAACACTGGTATTATGCAGAAAGCTCAGAAATTATCTACCATTTCCTGGGAAAAATCGTCAAACTGGGGTATCGGATTTGATTTGAGCGTACTTTCTTGTCTGGATTTTACAGTCGATTATTACAATCGTAAAACAACTGGTATTATTATGGATGTGCCTGTTCCCGGTAGTTTTGGATTAGATCCGTATAAAGATAATGTGGGAGCCATGCGCAATTCAGGTTTTGAAGTGACGGCTGCTTTTCGTAAACAATGGAATGACTGGAAATTCTCAGCAACAGGGAATATGGCTGTGAATAAAAATGAAATTCTGAATTTGGGCGGTGTCAATGAGATGTTGGATAAAAATAATAACTATTTTATCAATCGGGTAGGCTCTGCCTATAAATCATTTTATGGTTATGTTGCTGACGGCTTATTTAGAAGTCAGGAAGAGGCTGATGCTTATACTGAAAAATACGGTAATCCGTTTGGTAATGCATTTAAAGCCGGTGATATTAAATACAAAGATGTCAATGGAGACGGTAAGCTAACTTCAGCCGACCGTGATGTCTCCGGCTCAGAGCAGCCGAATGTTACTTTCGGTCTCAATTTATCTGCTTCCTGGAAAAATTTTGATCTGTCGGTATTTATGCAGGGAGCCTGTGGTGTGTCACGTTATTTTAACAATGAAGTATTTGGTGAATTTACAGGAGATAGTTCACATCCTTCGACAGCCTGGTTTGATGCCTGGTCGCCTGAAAATCCGAATGGAACTTTCCCGCGTGTTGCGGAGTCTGACCGGACCAGCAGTAGACCGAGTAACTATTCTACATTCTGGATCTTTAAGACAAATTATTTACGTGTCAAAAACATTCAGTTCGGATATAATCTGCCGGATAACTGGTTGAAAGGAATTGGCGTTTCACGTGCCAAGATTTATTATTCAGGTGAAAACTTGTTTAAGTTTGATAACCTGCCGGTTAATATTGATCCGGAAGCTCCTTCTGGTCGTGGTTCTCATTATCCGCAGGTATGTACAAATTCAATTGGAATAAATATAACCTTCTAATATACAGGAATTATGAAATCATTAAAATATCTTTCTCTTTCTTTGGTCGCATGTGGAGTTGCATTGAGCTCATGTGATGATTTTTTCGATACGAAACCGTACGATCAACTATCTCCTTCTACTTTCTGGCAAACAGAAGATGACGTCTATAGTGCAGCTACTGCATGTTATGATAAATGGAATGAGGCGAAAAACGGCTCTACAGATATTCTCTATGCCGATTGCCTTTCTGATATTGGATTTAATTATAGTAATACAAGTTCTCTGAAAGTGACAGGCAACGGAGCAATGACGCAGGCTGCGACTGTGACTTACTATAATTATGAAACGATCCGTCGGTGTAATACTTTTCTGGAAAATGCAGAGAGTGTGGCTTTTGCAGATGAGGCAGAAAAGAAAGACCTGTTTGCCCAGGTTCGTACGATCCGGGCATATCGTTATTTTCATATGAACTTTTGGTATGGAGGTGTTCCATTGATTACCGACCTGCCTCAAACATCTTCAGAAGCACAGGTTGAACGTGCTTCTGAAGAGACTGTGAAAAAGTTTATTTATGGCGAACTGGATGCTGCTATATCCGACCTGAAAGATAAACCGTCACAGCGTGGACGTATTGCCAAAGGAACGGCTTTGGCAATCAAAATGCGTGCAGCCTTGTATTGGGGCGATCTTGACCTGGCTATGAGTGCTGCTCGTTCGATCCAGAATCTGAACCAATATGAACTGGATCCTAATTTTCAGGAAATGTTCAGTATTAAAGGACAGGGATCGAAAGAGATTATTTATGCCATGCAGCATGTTAGCAATACCTATGCATTTTCCAATATGATCCGTATGTTTAATAATCAGGACGGAGGTTGGGCTTCAATGGTTCCTACCCAGAATCTGGTTGATATGTATGAAATGAAATCTGGGTTACGTCCGGAAGAAGAAGGCTCTGGTTATGATCCTGTGCATCCTTTTGCAAACAGGGATCCCCGTTTGGCTTTGACGATCCTGTATCCAGGTATGGATTGGGTCGGTTCCGACGGAAAACAGCGGGTTATTAATACCTTGGATAAAAGTATTGATGGCAGTTTGAATGCCGACTATATGGATGCCGCTGATAATTCATCAAGAACCGGTATGATCTGGGCCAAATATACAGTTCCGCTGTCTCAGTATTCGGCATCATTAGGAAATGAAAATACGTGTCCGATCCTTTTCCGTTATGCGGAAGTCTTGCTGACAATTGCAGAAATTAACGTAGAAAAGAATGAGAATACAACAGAAGTTTATGATATACTCGACCAGCTTAGAGCACGCTGTGGCCATGTCGCTGTTGACAGGGCGAAATATAATACGCAGGAAAAACTCCGTGAACTGGTTCGTCGCGAACGTTGTATTGAAATGGCAGGAGAGGGTTTGCGCAGAGCTGACTTATTGCGCTGGAAAGACCAGAATGGAAAAATGCTGGCAGAAACGCTTATGAACGGCACATTGTATCGTATGATAGGTACTGTAAATGTAAATGAACCTGACCGTGACTTACGAGCAACTATTTCTGCTCCGACAGCAGAAAATGAGTCGTTGCGTAAGATTGAAGATCGGGTGTTCCGTCCATACAACCGTTATTTGCCATTTCCACAGGCCGAATTGGATAAGAACCCGAATTTAAAACAGAATGAAGGATATGAATAATAATAAGTATATGAAAAGGCTATTTTTAAGTTTGATCTGTATCTGTATTTCTGTGCTTGGTTTTGCACAAGATCGTATTACAATAAAGCATGGTCCGTATCTTCAAAATTTGAAGGAAACGGAAGTAACGGTTGTATGGATGGTAGGCAAGCCGTCTGTCGGATGGGTAGAACTGGCACCGGATGACAATAGTGATTATTATCAACAGGAACGGCCGAAATATTTTGACTCGACTAATGGAGTAAAAAATACATCGTTATTGCATGCTGTGAAAATAACCGGTTTGACTCCCGGTACAAAATACCGTTACCGGGTATATTCGCAGGAAGTACTGGATCACCAGGGGGTGGAAGTTATGTATGGTAAGGTTGCTGCGACTGATGTTTATGGAGCTGAACCATTAATCTTTACAACCAATGACCGGAATAAACCGGAGACATCCTTTGTTATGATTAATGATATTCACGGTCGTACGGATGATATTCCTCAATTATTGAAGGTGGCTGATTATAAAAATACGGATATGGTGATTTTCAATGGGGATATGTTGAGTCAGTTGAAAAATGAAGAAGAATTGTTTACTGGTTTCATGGATGTATCGATCGATATGTTTGCCAAGGAAACGCCTATGTATTATGCCCGTGGAAATCATGAAACCCGCGGTATTTTCGCAACTTTCTTCCAGCATTATTTCTCACCGAAGGAGCCGCATTTGTATTTCCTGCTTCGCCAGGGTCCGATCTGTTATATTTTCCTGGATACAGGTGAAGATAAACCGGATTCGGATATTGAATATAGTGGCATAACTGATTATGATAATTATCGGACGGAACAGGCTAAATGGTTGGTAGAAGCTGTAAAATCAAAAGATTTTACAGAGGCAAAATACAGAGTGGTTATTGCACATATGCCTCCGTTGCCTGACAAAAGGTTATGGCATGGACAAAAAGAGGTCCTGGAAAAATTTGTCCCTGTTCTGAATAATGTAAATGTCGATGTCATGCTGAGTGGCCATTTACATCATTATTTTAATAATAAGCCGACATCTTCTGTGAAGTTTCCTGTAATAGACAATGCCCACAAAACAGTGGTAAAAGGTGTTACGAAAGATAATAAGCTGGAATTAAAAGTAATGGATCTGGAAGGAAAGATGGTTGATCAGATAACATTAATCGCAAAATAAACAGATTATCTATTGTTGTCCCTATACGGAAAATTAAAAAAGGAGATTATCCCGATGAAGCCGGAGATAAATCTCCTTTTTGTCTCTAATAAAATCAAGAAACATTGTGTGGAAAGAAATAGGTGCCTTTCATAAAGAAAAGTAATTCACGTTATATTATTATCTTTGCCAGATAAAGAAACAAGGAATATGGAACGCTTTGCCGCAATAGATTTTGAGACCGCCAATGGGAAACGCAGTAGTGTATGCAGTGTCGGGATTGTCATTATGGAAGATAATCATGTGATCGACCAGGTGTACAGCCTGATCCGCCCGTATCCTAACTATTATACTCAGTGGACAACGGCTGTTCACGGACTGACACCGGAAGATACGAATGAGGCACCTGATTTTGAAGAAGTCTGGGCGAAAATTGCACCGAAGGTTGCCGATTTGCCACTGGTAGCCCACAACAGCCCTTTCGATGAAGGATGCCTGAAAGCTGCACATATGGCCTACGAACTGGCCTATCCCAAATATCAGTTCTATTGTACCTGCCGACTGTCACGAAAAATGTATCCTTTTCTGGTGAACCATCAGCTACATACTGTGGCTGCCTATTGCGGATATGACCTGAGGAATCACCATCATGCAATGGCGGATGCCTATGCCTGTGCACATATCGCTATTACAATGATGCGGGAAAAAGGTGTAAATACTTTACAGGAATTATTATAAAGGTTTTTCGGATACACCTAGGTCTAATTCGATTTAGAGGTAGGTGTAAATGAATTTAGAGGTACGTCTAAATCAAAATAGACGTACCTCTGTTTTATTTTTCATTGGGAAGACTTTCAATGAATAATGTGATGTCTCCTGAAAAACTATTCGGTTATGTCGGGCGAAGTCTGTTGTTTTCCGGCAATTTTATCTACTACAATCGCAATGGCACCGTCTCCGGTTACATTGCAGGCTGTTCCGAAACTATCCATTGCAATGTAAAGTGCGATCATCAGCGCCTGCAATGTCTCATTGAAACCGAGCATACTTTGCAGCAATCCCAATGCCGCCATGATCGCTCCTCCCGGAACTCCCGGTGCGGCTACCATCGTTATACCCAGCATCATGATGAATCCTGCCATTCCGGCAAAGGTGACCGGTTCTCCGGCCATGTACATGATCGCCATGGCGCAGGCCGTGATCTTCATCGTACTTCCGGAAAGATGGATGGTCGCGCAGAGAGGCACTACAAAAATAGCGATTGTCTCGCGGACACCGTTCTTTACCGTCTGGGCAAGTGTCACGGGAATAGTGGCGGCTGACGATTGAGTCCCTAATGCGGTGGCATAAGCCGGCAGCATATTCTTTAACAGCCGGAACGGATTCCTGCCGCTGATGCTTCCGGCTACCGTAAACTGGATGAGCAAAAGCAACACGTGGAGCACGAATATCACAATGATCACTTTCAGGAACATCGTTATGATACTCATTACCTGGCCGCTGACTGTCATATTCAGGAAAATACCGAAAATATGCAGGGGAAGCAACGGGATGATTACCGCTTCGATCAATATGGTGATAATTTTCTGGAAGTCATTAAATGCCTCCCGCAGTGTATTACCACTGATATAGGATAGTCCTAGACCGATTGTGAATGATAGGAGCAGGGCTGTCATTACATCCATCAGAGGCGGCATGGCTACCGTAAAGTAGGGCGTCAGCATGAAATCTTCCGGATTATCCATGGCTGTCAGTTCCGTATTGGCCGGCAGGATATGAGGAAAGATCGCCGAGCTACTGAAAAAGGTAAAGAAACCTGAAAATATAGTCGAGCCGTAAGCTATCAAAGCCGTAATGGCCAGTAGTTTTCCGGCACCTTTCCCTAAATCGCCGATAGCAGGCGTTACCAGCCCCAGGATGATAAGGGGGATGGAGAACGACAGGAAGTTGCCGAACAACGAATTGAAGGTCACAAAGATACGTGCGATACCATTCGGTAGAAACTGGCCGAATAATACACCGGCAGCAATGGCAATGACTACTTTAGTCAGTAGCGATACTTTCAGCTTTTTCATTTATTCGTTTGATTTTAAACCCGATGGCAGCAACAGTGATGCTCATTAGCGGGCTGATTAGATTAAAGAAACAATAAGGTAAATATGTGAATGTGGCGACACCCAGGATGGTTGCCTGTGTCATACCACAAGTATTCCAGGGGATAAGAACAGAGGTGACAGTCACCGCATCTTCCGTCGTGCGGCTTAACAAACGGCTCTCATATCCTTTTTTCTGGTAAATATCCTTGAACATGTTACCGGTCAGGATGATGGAGATATATTGGTCGGCAGTGCAGATGTTCAGAAACAGACCGGAGGCAACCGTTGAAGCAACCAGTCCGACAGTCCGTTTCATAAAACGGATAAATACGGAAGTGATGCTTCCCAGCATTCCGCTGGCAGTCATAGCCCCACCGAAACACATGGCGCAAATGATCAGCCAGATCGTGTTCATCATACCGCTCATGCCCCGGGTGGAAACCAGGTCATTCAAATCCGGATTCCCCGTCTGGACCTGGGTACTGCCGTAGAAAGTCATGATCAACCCTTTGAATTGCGATTGCATATCCTGAACCGGCAGGCCGGATATTTCCTGTAACAGGTGGGGTTGGAAAAATAAGGCGAATATGCCGGCCAATGTAGCAGAAATGAACAGGGTGATGATGGACGGTATACGTTTAGCGATCAGAATCCCTGTTATGACGGGTACGATCAACAGCCATAAAGAAATATGGAAGGTCTCTCTCAGCGAGGCAGAATACATGGCGATCTGGTCGGTCGCAGTCGCTTCATGTGCGAAACCGGCTATGGTAAAGATTGTCAGTGTAATGATCATGGACGGCACTGTCGTGATCATCATATATTTGATATGCTTGAACAAAGGGGTATCCGTTACTGAAGAGGCGAGGACCGTCGTATCTGAGAGCGGAGATATCTTGTCCCCGAAATAGGCACCGGAGATAATCGCCCCTGCAATCCATCCGTCTTCAAATCCCTGTGCCTGTCCGATTCCCAGCAGGGCGATCCCGATGGTTGCGATTGTTGTCCAGGAACTGCCGGTCATAACGGATACGATCGCACAAATGATACAGGTTGATGCCAGAAAGAAACTGGGATGAATAATCTGCATCCCGTAATAGATCAGTGTCGGGACGACTCCGCTAATCATCCAGCTGCCGGATAAAGCACCGATGATCAACAGAATGATCAGCGCGGTAGCCACACCGGAGATATTATTGACCATCGCCAGTTCGATCGCTTTCCAGCGCACTTTGTTGTATCCCATAGCAATCAGGCAGCAAACAGCCGTGGCCGTAAGTAGTACTACCTGACTTCCTCCGCTTAGCGCATCACTGCCAAAAGTATGAATTGTAACAAATAAAAGGGTTACCAATACAAGTATGGGAACCAGTGAAAGTAAGGGAGAGGGTATCCTTTTGGGAGTATGATCCATTATTATATATATGCTTATGAATTATTTGCCTGCAAAAATACGGAAAATAATGTATATATTGATATCCTGGATTTCATTATCCCAATGACAGATCATCCAAATAAATAAAATTGACAAAATCCCGACTGTTTTTGATCTCATTCTCGTTTTAAACAAACCTTTTTTTCGTTTAAACCCAATAAAATCTCCGTTTAACTGAAATGTAAAAGAGTAGTAGTGGAGTTATGAAAAGGGTTTAAAGGATAATATTTGTTAAAGAATGTGATTTGTTTTTGTCTGGGAGGTCGGTTTATTTTGATTGGTGGGTTATGAATATTGTATATACTGTGTCATAAAGATTGTTTTAGTACGAATATTTAATCGTTTTGACTATTTTTCGTACGAGGCATAGGAGGCATTTATAAATCAATCTCAGAGTTTAATCTTTACTTTCTTTGACGTAAATAATGAGTGTAAAAAATAATTAGATCATAAATTCTTTCTATATTGCGCAATCTAGCACATCAAATAAAATAACAGCCATGAATACTATTCTAGATAAAGTATCATCTACCATGAAACAGGTAATTACCATGTATCAGTCGGCTTGTTCTTTAGGGGATCTGCTGCTACATAAACAAGCAGAAGCATTATTAAATAAGATAATAAGCCAAATATCCGTCATAATGCCTATGCAATTGGGCAATGGTATATTAGGAATAGCTTGTGGTGCTATTTATTTACATTATCACCATTATGTGGAAGGTGATATAGATGATTCTCTTTCAGAAATAGATCGGCAGATACTAATAAAATTGGATAATTATCTTAAAGGATCCTATCTACCATGGGCCGATTGGTTATATTATTTAAGGCTTCGTATCCTGTGTGAGAGATCGCCAAAAAGAAGGTTGTCCGAATTACGAATACATCAAGGTATAATTCTTTTATTTGATCACTTAGTTGAGGAATATCGAAGTGGATACATATTATCAGATTCAGAAATAGAAGAAATAAGGGCTTTACATTCAATGGGAATTTGTCCCTTACGAACTGGAGATTTACTTAGAGACTATGAAAAAGTGTGTTTTATTATCCCGGTACGGATTGACTCCAAGGAGCGTGAACGTAATTTGGATTTTGTAGTAGAACAATTAAGTCGAATAAAAAATGGAGAAATCTGTATCATAGAAGGAGACAGTCGGCAACATTATATGTTAAAACGTACATATCCCAATGTATATTACCGGTTTATAAAGGATACTGATCCTGTTTTTTATCGTACACGTTATCTAAATGATGCCATTAGGCAAGTGCGATCATTGATTGTTGGCATTTGGGATACAGATGTATACGTTTCGGATTGTCAAATACAAGAAGCAATAGAAGCAATTAAGACAAAGAAAACAGTATTTAGTATTCCTTATAATGACCGGACTGTGATGTTATCACCGGAAAGTACAAATCGATTTATAATGGAGAAGACAGAAACGACTTTGCTTTATGAATATTTAGTGACTCATAGTTGCGGAGGCGCTTTTTTTGTAAACCGTAGTGTGTATGTCCAAGCTGGCGGAGAAAATGAACATTTTTATGGTTGGGGACCGGAAGATTTAGAACGCGTCAAACGAATGGAAATATTGGGATATTCGGTTACTCGGATAAAAGGTGACCTTTATCATCTTTACCATCCTCGAGGGAAAAATTCTCGTTATGCAAGTGAAAAATTGGAAATAAGAAATCGGGAAGAGTTTTTGAATATCTGTAAAATGGAGGTTGTCGAGTTGAGAGAGTATATTTCAACATGGGGCGATCGTTCTTCTATGAATCAGTTTATAGAAGGTTATCGGTTGGAGGAGAAGCGTAAAGCTGAAACTGACTTTTGGAAACAAGAGATCAGTCAATATTTACTATGGTATGATAATAAAATCTCTTATTTATATAATACACCAGCTCCTTTATCCGAACAGAAAATAATTATAAAAGATAATCCGATTTATTCTGCGATCCTGACGTGGACGGAATTACATCAACAACCTAAATACTTACATGATTTACAATTGCATTCTTCAATCTTTACAGGTAAAAAAGTATTGGATATCGGTGCCGGTCCGATACCTAGTGGCATCTGCTTTGAGGGATGCGAGTTGTATGCGGTAGACCCATTGATGTCGGATTATTGCAAGTTGGGATTTCCGCATCATCTATATCCTCAAGTCCGTTTTATAGAGGCTTATGCTGAACGATTACCTTTTGACGATCATTTTTTTGAAGTTATTATATCAGTCAATGCCATTGACCATGTAGATGATTTGGTAAAGGTATCCAAGGAGTTACAGCGAGTTGCCAAATCGGATTGTCTTTTTGCGATTCATACACATTATCACGAGGCTACAGTTTGTGAACCTATTGAAATAAATGATGAGATATTCGGAGATTTATTTAATTGGGTAAAAGGTCTTCGGATAGCGAATAAAACAAAATGCTCATTTAGTTCGAAGGTCGGTGAAGATGAATGGTATGTGTTATGGAGTAACATAAAAAAATAACGAAAAATGATATGAAAATACCACTAAATATACATCCTGATATTTTGTATGCGATTCGATTATTATCAAAAAGGAGAACAGAGAATATGGATAAGGCAATATCTATCATAAAGAATACCGTATCCGATTATGATACTGATCGCTATCCGGATTATTCGACAGGTTTGGCAGGGATAGGGTATGGAATTCAATATATGATTTGTACAGGTTTGATAGATGCGAATGGAGATGAAGTTCTTTCGGAATTTGATCGATATCTTTTTTCTACTGTCTGTTTACAACAGCATACGGACTTTAGCCATGCTACAGGCTTGCTGGGAATTGCTTCTTATTTTTTTGCCAGGCTAGAGGATCCTGGTGCTAACGATGAAAATTTGTCTACAGTAACGAATAGAACCATATTATTATCCATATTAGATATTTTATTAGCGAAGTTTGGAGTGAACGGATATTCTTCCTTCGAAAAGAAAGTAAAACCGCCGTCGAGTCTGCAAGAGCGGTCTGATATAGAAATGTTTATTCGAAAGTTTATTTCTCATGATATTTGTAATGAATTGGCATTGAAATTATTGAATAAAATAAAGCAAAATGAATCTTTGTCTGTAATGGTAAGTGATCAACCGATTGAAATAAATATGAGTGATGCCACAATTATCATACCAATACGTGCAGACAGTAATATACGAATTCAAAATTTGCAGACAATAATACGATTGTATACCGATTTAACAAATGCACATTTCATTATTCTAGAAGCAGATCAGATTCAACGCGTTCATTTAAATGATAGTGAACAGGTAAGATATCTGTTTCAAAAAGATGAAAATCCGATATTTTACCATACACATTACCGGAATGAGCTGATTAAGTTGGCCGAAACTCCTATTGTCATTGTATGGGATACAGATATATTAGTACCTGTAATACAATTATACAAGTCTGTAGAAGATATTAGAAAATGTCGAGCTGTATTATCTTATCCGTATGACGGCATTTGTTATACCCTCTCTCCCGATCTTAGCAATCGATTTCGGCAAACATTGGATTGGAAGGAATTAGCAAAGAAAAATAAGTGTCAAATGATGTTCGGTCAACTGACTGTTGGAGGCCTGTATGTAATTAATCGTGAAAAATATATGCAAGTTGGCATGGAGAATGAATATTTTGTCGGTTGGGGGCCGGAAGATGTGGAGCGTTTGAAACGGCTTACTTTATTGGATATACCTGTTTCCCGTGTGAGTGGTTGTATATATCATTTATATCATCCAAGAGAGTTGAATTCAGGTTATGTAAATCAATCTCGGAGTTTGACATTAAAGAAAGAACTCCTTCGAATATGCAGAATGGATAGAAGTGATTTATTTCGAGAAATTGCAACTTGGAAATGGCTAGTTTGATATTTGCTTTATTTAACATAAATGGCGGGCGCAAAAATGCTATGAATAATAAATTATTTTTATATTGCACAATCTGGAATTAAAGTAACCTTCATATGCCATTATTATATGAAACACGTTGGAATATATATATTTCTGTCCCTTTTTATAACCGTTACTATAATAAGAGGTAATGAAAAAGAGATTACTCCGGATTCTATTCCCGAATTCTTTTTACAGCAACAAAACATTTTTCCTCAGGAGAAAATTTATGTTCAAACAGACAAGTCTAACTACTTGGTCGGCGACACTATTTGGTTTAGAGCTTTCCTGGTAGATGCCTGTATGCATACTCTATCCGCATTGAGTAATTTCGTGTATGCCGACTTATTGGATCCGCACAACCGATTGGTCGATAGAATTAAGATAATAAAAGAGAATGGGATCTTCCAAGGATATCTTGACTTGCCGGAAGATTTACATAGCGGAGATTATCGCCTGTGTGTTTATACCCGATATATGTATAAGGAGCAGAAAGAATACTTGTTTCAGAAGAAATTGACTATTGATAATTACATTTCTATGCGTTATTCGGTGGAATCCGTCTTTAAGTCCGGAGATAAAAAAGGAGAATTGATAGCCGATTTACATTTTAAAAAGTTTAACAACGGGAAATCAATTATACCGGATAAAGTTGAGTTTTACGAAAAGGAAGATAAAGTACGACAAGTGCCAACCGTTCAGGACGGGCATTTCGTGTTTAAGTTGGAGGATACTCCACCGGAGAACATGCTTCATTTTCAATATACGATCGGTGGACGTACACAAGGGCAATACATATATATTCCAGCATCGAAAAAAGACTATGATGTATCTTTCTTTCCGGAAGGAGGGGAGTTGCCTGGCGGTACCCAGTCACGAATCGCTTTTAAAGCTTTAAACACCGATGGTCTGGGAGAGGATATAAGGGGAGTGGTTTTAAATAGTCTGGGCGATACGGTAGTGAAGGAATTCCGTTCCTTGCATCTGGGAATGGGAATCATCCGTTTTTTTTATGACCCATCTCTTAGTTACTATATGGTCTGTTGGAACAGGCAGGGACTAAAAAAAGAATATACGTTGCCCTCTGTGACACCGAACGCCTGTACGCTTTCGGCTTATTGGCGGAAAGACAATCTTTATATTTCAATCAATAAGGATAGCAGAAATACGACAAATAAACCGTTATACCTGACTATCCTGTGTCGTGGTAAAATCCTATACAGTAAAAGATGGGAAAAGTATTGGGAAGACGGAAATTCTCTTCGTTTTTCTCAAAGATCGTTTCCGACAGGTGTATTACAGCTTCTGTTAACGGATGAGAATAATCTCCCATTAAGTGAACGATTGGTTTTCAGTCTCAACAAAGGAGAAAAAACGGTCGTGAATTTTCAAACAAATAAGAAGTATTACAGTAGTCGTGAACAGGTAAAAGCCAAGATTGAGGTTTTAGATCAACAAAACATCCCCCTGTCCACCACATTATCCGTATCGGTAACAGATCCAAATGTCGTAAGAATGGATACAGGAATGAATATCCTTTCCACTCTATTATTGACATCGGAGTTGAAAGGATATATTGAATCACCAGCCTATTATTTTTCAGGTGACTATGCCGAAAAGCAAGAAGAGTTGGATGCTTTGTTGTTGACACAAGGATGGAGCCGTTATAAAATAGCGGAAGTACTACAAGGTAAGGCGGAAATTCCGGGAAGTAGCCCTGAAACGTTCCAACAAATCAAAGGAATGCTGTATCAGGGAATATCCCAAAACAAGCCGGCTCCTAATTATCCTGTCCGCCTGTTTGCGACAGCGAGCGAGAAATTTGTGGAAAGTGAAACGCAGGAAAACGGTTCTTTCTGTTTTGACAATATCTTGTTTGCTGACGGTACGATCTTTGTAGTACAGGGAAGTACGCCGAAAGGGAAAAGTCAGGTTTTGCTGGAAGTCGAAAAAGATTCCCTGGGAATAACGGTAAATCCTTTTCCATTAGCGGTAAGAGAACCAGAAAGAGAGTGGATACAAGCAGAAACAGAGAAAAAAATTCAAATACTCAGTCAAGGAGATATCGCACGTACATACCAATTGGGTGAGGTGGAAGTAACGGCTTCAAGGATAAAAAAGAGACCATTTTTTTATATGTCAAAAAGTCCTTATTCTTCTGAATTCAATAAGTCTATTAGTGGAAAAGATTTAATAAATAGGTATCATCCAGGCAGTGTGATGGAGATGCTTCAACATCTAACCGGTGTATCTATTTGGAGGGATGGACCAACAGTTTATCCTTATATTCCATCTGAAAATCCTTTTAATGCAATACCTCCTCCTCGTGCATATTTATTGATGGACAATGTGCCGATAGATGCAAATGAGTTAAATGCCCTGATGCCGCAATACATAGCCGAAATGGAAGTTGTAAAAGGTGGTCGTATCGCAACAATGGGAGCAAATGGCGTAGCTGGAGCCATACTTATAACAACGAGTATGCTCCCTGTTGATCAGAAAGTTGTTTCACCAACAAATATTCAGACAATAGCGCCTATAGGCTATCAGGTTATAAAAGAATTTTATTCGCCGAAATACGAAGCAAAAGAACAAAAGAATTACTCGCAAAGAGATAACCGTTCTACGCTTTATTGGAGTCCGGATGTTCGGACAACAGAAAGTAAATCTGGCGAATTTCAGTTTTATACGTCTGATCAGACATTCTCTCCTTATGTGATCGTATTGGAAGGATTATCTGAGGAAGGGAAATTGATCTATTGGAAGGGAGAGATTTCTGTAAAGTAAAAAGACTAAATTTATATATTTTATAAACTAATAAATTATTACAAACATGGGGAGTTTAGGTAAATTAAAATTAAATGATTCTCAGCGAGTAATGCAAGATGATGAGATGAAAGCTGTTATTGGTGGCTATACAGATTATGGAGGACATGTTGTTGATTATGGAGGTTGTACTCCTGATGCAGGTGTTTGTCAAGGTTCTTGTCCGGATTTTACTTATAATGATTCGAAGGGTATTCCTAGGTCAATGCCTAGATATTGTGTTCCATTAAACCATGTAAATGGTCCTGCTGTTAGTTGCGTATGTGCTACCAAAGATGCAACAGGTCCATGGGGATAGGTTTCCAATAAAAAATGGGAAGATGTGTTAAAAGTCTATGTTCCTTAATGGCTTTTTGACACATTTTCCAAATATTTTCTGTGATTTATGATCGATCGAAAAGAATTTTTACTCTCAAAAATTGCTGATAATTTATTAATCAGAAGTAGTTTTGAGGAAAATTTAGGACTTCTTCATGGAAGAATGGGGATTATTCTTTTTTTCTTCCATTATGCTTCTTATACAAAGAATAATCTCTACCAGCAAGTTGCAGAAGATTTGATTCATGATCTTTTTGAAGATATTCATAACGAATTGTCTTTTGATTTAAAAAATGGATATTGTGGTATTGGTTGGGGATTCGAATATTTGGCACAACACAATTTCTTATCTGATAATACCGGTGATCTATTAGAAGATATAGATTTGGAAATCATGAAAACTGATGTATATAGACTTACAGACGTAAGTTTAACTTCCGGTCTCTCCGGAATCTTACATTATGTATTGAGCCGCTTGTCAAATAAAATGTCATATTCTTTTTTTGATGAGATCTATTTAAATGATTTATATGAAGCAAGTAAAAATGTAATACGCAGGAATAGCACGAAAGAAAGTTTCGATCTTGCAAATTCTTTTATACTTTATAAAGAAAAAGGAATAATAAATTATTCTACAGACTTTCTTCTGGGAAATTTATTATCAAATAACCTTGAAGTGGATAAAATTGATCATAAGAAACTGGGATTAATAGATGGATATGCAGGTTGTGGATTAAATCTGATATTGAATGTATAAGAATGTCTACATATTAAATGAAACGTCTCTAGGAAATAATACAGGCGTTAATAGCTATATTAAACAGCTTGCAATCTATTTAACGAATAAGACTAATTTGAATATTTATATTATAGATATATGCCTTGAACAAAAAGAATTTATTATTGAGTCGAAAAATTCTATATCTATTTATCATATTCCTATTCAATGGGAAATGTTGATAAAAAAGAAGAAGAGATACTATCGAAATATTTTTTATCTTTTAGAACCTTATTTAAAAAATACATCGGATAGTATATTTCTTGTTAATCTGTTTATACATGATGAAGTTATACGATTGCTCAAAGAGAAGTACTATAATATAAATATATTTTTTGTTGTTCACTATTTAGATCTTAATTACCTGGCAAAATGGGATACAAATATTCTAAATGACCTTTCTTCTTTAGAGGACACTATTGTCGATAAATTTAATATTCATCAACTAATAGAACGTGATAGGTTTATTTTCAATCATGTAGATAAGATCATCTGTTTATCTGAAGAAACGAAGAAGTTGTTGCAAACTTATTATCAATTAACAGAAAATAGAATATCTATTGTTTACAATGGATTGAAAGATGAAGCGATTTTTATTTCTAAAATGGAAAAACAATTATTAAAAACGCGACTGTCATTTAATAAAGATGATCGGATTATCTTATATGTAGGGCGTTTAGATCCGTATAAAGGAATATTTGAATTAATTCAAGCATTTAAGCAAATCGTAAACAAGACTCCTAATACACGTCTTGTTTTAGTAGGAGGTGGCGATATTAGTTTGTTTTTGAAAGAGTGTCAGGGTTTTTGGAGTAAAATAACTTTTACCGGACTAATCGATAAAGAATATGTATATAAGTTCTATCAAATAGCGACAATTGGCGTATTACCATCATATACGGAACAATGTAGTTATGCCGCTATTGAAATGATGATGCATGGATTGCCACTGATAGGAACAACTGCCGGTGGTATATCCGAAATGATCGAAGAGGGTAAAACCGGATATAAAATACACTTAAAAGAGGAAGATAATAAAAAAATACTAAATATAAACGAACTTGCTATTAAAATAGAAGAATTATTGTATGATGAAATAAAAAGATCTTTTTTTTCCAGGTATAGTAGAATGCGATATGAAAAATATTATCAGTTAAATATTATGGGGAATGAAATGGAGAAAATAATATATGGAAAATAACTTGTTGACTGCATTTTTAAAAGTGTTGAAAGTAAAACATACAAATGTATATAGTCAGAAATACTTTGAAGAACATCCCTATAATAATAGTTTATACGGACTTTCTACAATGCTAACTCATTATCGTATAGAAAACAGAGGGGTACGGGTGAAAGATATTTCAATAGACAATTTACCTCAAACTCCTTTTGTTACTAGTATCGGTAAGAGTTTTGTAATTGTTCTTGAAATTGCAAATGCAGAAGTAAAATGTCTATGGAATGATAAGAAGATCAATTTTACAATTGATAGTTTTCTGAAAGAATGGAACGGAATTGTTTTAATAGCTCAACCTGATGATTTATCGATAGAACCGAATTATTCAAAGAATAGAAGAAATGAGATATTCAAGAGATTATCCAAATCTCTGTTATTTTTATCTGCGATGTCATTTCTATTATTTTTCTATATTGATTATAGTATATATCTGAATATAAAAACAAGTATTTTATTGATATTGAGTCTGATAGGGGTATACATAAGTTTTTTGTTATTATCAAAAGAAATCAATGGATACAATCGGTCTGCTGATTATATATGCTCCATGTTAAAACAGGGAGATTGTAATAATATTTTGACATCTGAATATTCGCAGCTATTGGGATTAATAAGTTGGGCTGAAATTGGATTCAGCTATTTTGTATTCAATTTATTAGTAATTCTATTGAATCCCAGTTGGGTACGTTATTTATGCATCATGAACCTCTTTACACTCCCATATACGTTTTGGAGTATATGGTATCAAAAATACAAAATGAAGACTTGGTGTATACTTTGTCTTTCTGTTCAGTGTATATTAGGGAGTTATTTTATAACAGGACTATTTTCTGGTTATTTGACTTTTGTAAATTTCAATTTTATCGGATTCGGCATAGTCGGATGCTTATTTATTTTCTGTATAATCATTATAAATTTATTGTCTACATTATATCAACAGGCAAAACAAAAGAGAATACTTACATATAAAATAAATGCATTGAAAATCAATGAAGGTGTTTTTGTTACTTTATTAAAACAACAGCCCTATTATTCTGTGTCTGCAGATGATTCCAATATTCTTTTTGGAAATCCGGATGCAAAATTTAAAATAACAATTTTCTCAAATCCTCATTGTTCTCCTTGCAGGAAAATGCATACTCGTGTTAAAGTACTATTAGAGGCTAGAAACGATATCTCTGTACAATACATATTTTCTTCATTCAATGAATCTCTGGATATTTCAAATAAGTTCCTTTGCTCTGTTTATATAAATAAACCAATAGAGGTAGCCTCTCTCATCTATGATGAATGGTTTAGTAATGTTTCCCATACAAGTCAAGAGATATTTGACAAATATAAATTGGATTTGGAAAGCGTTGTGGTACAGGAAGAATTTGACAGACATATTAAATGGAAAAAAGTAACAGGAATTAGTGCAACCCCTACAATATTAGTAAATGGATATCAACTACCCACTCATTATGCTATAGAAGATTTGCTTTATTTAACAAAAGCAAATATATAAGCAACTATTCAGTAATTAATGAAAGTTTCTTGAACTATCTCACGATAGCTTCATAAGGTCTTTTACAATCAATAAATAACTTTCGAAGTAATTATAGTTTCTTTTACCTGTGTATCAAGCCTGAATGATCTTAATGCCCAATTGGTTCTGGAATATTGAAAGTTTATTTTAGGGGGTAATACATGAACTCAACCGCAAACCTCAGAATGAAGAAAAATTGTTGGTGAGTGGATTTATATGGAAAATATGAAAGTCCATATACCCTCCTTCTCTTTTTTTGCGCCTTTAATTATGATGGGGAAGTTTTTCTACTCATAAATTAAATAAATGGTGCAAATAGAAAACTACATACAATCTTTTCTGAATGGTACTTTAGATGCTGAAGGCCATGTTACATTGAAGCAATGGATCAAAGAAGCTCCGGAGAACAGAACTTATTTCCATGATACGGTTGCTGTCTGGAAAGCAGGCGGTATTGTATCTAATGCGGATGATTTTAATGTAGAAAAAGCTATTAGCAAATTTAAAAAGGAAAATAAATCATCCAACCGGATAAACTTCTATAAGTATGCATTCAGAGTTTCTGCTGTGGCGATTGTCTTTTTGCTCTGTGGTATTTCTTCTCTATTCTTTTTATGGCAATCGGAGAAAACGGCAGTGGAAGCGGTTGAGGAATACAAAGAATATGTAGTAGAGGTTCCTGCTGGGGCAAAATCTAAAGTTACATTCCCGGATGGCTCTGTTGTTTGGTTAAATGCCGGAAGTAAAGTTAAATATGATTCGAATTTTGCGAAGGAATCAAGAAATGTGGCATTATCGGGGGAAGGATATTTTGAAGTAAGTAAGAATGAAGAATTACCCTTTGTGGTGAATACCGGCAATTTATCAGTTAAAGTACTCGGTACAAAGTTCAATCTGAAATCCTATGAAGAAGACTCTGAGGTGAAAGTAACCCTCAAAGAAGGAGCGGTAAGGGTCGGAGATTTTCTGGCCGATGCCGCCCCGGTCGTGCTGAAACCGAACCAGCGGTTCACATTAAGGAAGGCAGATCTGGCAATGCAAGTCGATTTGGTGGATGCCAGCCATATAGAGAACTGGCGGAATGGAGCGATGATATTTGACAAAGTGTCGTTGGAAGAAATAGCTAAAGAACTGCAACGCCTGTATGATATACCTGTCCGGATAGAGAAAGAATCTTTGAAGAGGATAGTTTACTATTCGGATTTTCAAGAGAACGTAACCGTCGAAAAAGTTTTGGAAATATTATCCTCCGGAAATAAATTCAGATATGAGGTAAAGCCGGAACTTATTAGAATTTATAAATAACATTAAGTCTAATCTTTAAAATGAATGTGAATGAAGTAAAAGCAAATCTAACAAAAGGGGTAATAACCGTAGATACCCCATTTCTTAAGTAATTAAAAGTTAAATCTTAAACAAGTGAAGTATGAAAAAAACATTTAGAAAATCTGTTCAGGACTTATTGGCTACAAGAGCAGGACGTCTGGCCAATCTTGCCGGTGTATTTCTTGTTGCCGGAACGCTTACATTAAGTGCAAGCACGTATGCGACTGAACATATGCTTTCCTTAAATCTTAAAAATGCCACGATTCGTGAGGCTATTGAATCCATCAAGAGCCAAAGTGAATTTTCATTCAGTCTGGATGTGAAAGACCTGAATCTGGATGAAAAAGTGTCTGTTTCTCTCGATAATAAATCGATCAATGAAGTATTGGCTGTGTTGTTTAACGGACGGAATGTACGGTATGAAATCAACGATCGTCATATTGTGATTACTCGTGCCGGAAAAGTTGGACCGGAGTCAGTGATGCAACAGACTAAACGGATCACTGGTCGTGTTTTGGATGCAAATAATGAACCTGTTATCGGGGCAAACGTAGTAGTGGATGGAACGACAATCGGTACGGTTACAGATGTGGACGGAAACTTTACATTGGATGTTCCTGACGGAGCTACATTGAAGATCTCCTATATAGGTTATATAGAACAAACTATTCCGGTTGGAAATAAGTCGGTTATCTCTGTTATCTTGAAAGAAGATTCACAGGCTTTGGATGAAGTCGTTGTGGTTGGTTTCGGTACGCAGAAAAAATTGAATCTGACAGGTGCGGTAACGGCTGTAACCGGTGAAGAGATGTCTAAACGTCCGGTAACGAATACGGCGACAATGTTACAGGGGCAGGTTCCTGGGTTGCGTGTAAATCAAGGACTGGGTACTCCGGGGGATGAGTCTACTTCTTTCCGTGTACGTGGTCAGGGTACTTTCTCAAGTGCAGGTTCCGATCCGTTGGTTTTAATTAATGGTGTTCCCGGTAGTATTTCCAATCTGGACCCGAGTGTAATTGAAAGTGTTTCGGTACTGAAGGACGCTGCATCTGCTGCGATCTATGGTGCTCGTGCAGCGAATGGGGTGATTCTTGTTACAACTAAACAGGGGGCGGACCTGGGGGATGGTAAAGCTCATATTTCATATCATGGGAACGTAGGTTTATATAATCCGACTCGTATGTATGATCTGGTGACTAACTCTGTCGAATATATGGAATTATATAATTTGGCACAGAAAAATTCAGGTACGGGCAAAGCTTATACACAAGAACAGATCGATGCATATCGAAATGGCGGAGGAAGTGACCAGTATCCGAATTTCGATTGGCTCGATTATATGTTCAGGACGGCTGTCGTACAGAATCATAACTTGTCCGTTGCAGGAAATTCAGGGAAAACAACTTATAATGTAGCTTTGAATTTTGTAAATCAACCGGGTACATTAAAAGGGTTTGAATATCAGAAATATAATGCGACGGTAGATTTGACTTCTCAGATTACTGATTTCATCAAGATCGGTACTTACACCAGTATGATGTATGGAGATCGTACTCAGCCGCGTCAGGGACAGGATGATGTTTTGTTGTCAACGATGTCACAAGCTCCGACTTATATGCCGTGGTTGCCGGATGATGGTTCCGGAGTGCGTCGTTGGACAGGCTCTGCTTATCCGCATGAAGATCATAATAAAAATATGCCTGCCATTATTGCATCGAATACATCAAAGAAATTCCAGAATTTTGACATTAATGCTCAATTATGGGTTGAAGTGAACCTTGCAAAAGGTTTGACATGGCATACAAAAGGCGCCGTTCGTTTGGAGTCTAATAAATCAAAAGAATGGGGTGGTTCGGATGAACCTGTCTATGATTATCATACAGGTGTGAAGACTGGAAATCTGGATAAAGGAAGTAATGGTCTGACAGTGGAAGATCAACGTCGTTTTTATCAGAATTTGTATACGTATTTAAAATATGATTATACAACTCCGAATACCGATCATAATTTTAGTATTATGGCAGGTTACAACCAGGAGTCAGAGAAATATGAAACGTTAAAAGCTTATAGGAAAGAGTTTGCTTTTGATCTGCCGGTTATCGATGCAGGTTCTAATGCAAATTGGTCTAATGGGGGAAAACAGGAAGAATGGGCTATTCAGTCTGTATTCGGCCGTTTGAACTATAACTTTAAAGAACGTTATTTGTTTGAAGCAAATGTGCGTTATGACGGTACTTCCCGTATTTCTTCTGAAAACCGCTGGGGTATCTTCCCGTCTTTCTCTGCCGGTTGGCGTCTTACGGAAGAAGATTTTATTAAAAACTTGAATTTGACTTGGTTGAATAATGCCAAATTGCGTGCATCTTGGGGACAATTGGGTAATCAGAATATTGGTTTGTATCCTTATCAGGCTATGATAGAAAGTGTTTCCAATTATCCGTTTGACAAGAAAACAGAAACAGTCGGTTATCAGCAAAAAGCTTATGCAAACCGTGATATTAAATGGGAAACAACGACTATTACTGATGTGGGTGTTGATTTACAGGTATTCAATGGTTTGAGTATGACTTTTGACTGGTATAAGAAAACCACTTCTGATATTTTACGTTCATCACAGGTGTCTTATTTATTAGGACTTTCTGCACCGACTGTAAATAATGGAGAAGTTGAAAATAAAGGTTTTGAAATTGCATTTAACTATAATAATATGATTTCAGACGGCGTTTTCAAAGGTTTGCAGTATAATGCTGGTGTCTATTTCGATCGTTCAAGAAACAAACTGACTCAGTTTGGTGCCGAAGAAATCGATGGGTACAAACTGAGAAGAGAAGGACTTCCTTATAATGAATATTATATGTTGGAATGTATCGGTGTTTTTGCTACGGAAGATGAAGTGAAAAATTCACCCAAACAGTTTAATGATAATACATTACCGGGTGACTTGAAATATAAGGATCAAAATAATGACGGTGTAATCGATAACGACGACCGTATTCCGATGTCCGGACGTTTCCCGGGTTTTGAATATTCAGTAAATGCCGGTGTAAGTTGGAAAGGTTTTGATTTATCCTTATTAGGACAAGGTGTTTCCGGAAAGAAATGGTATACAACTGATTGGGGGATGCAGCCCTTCCGCCAAGGCTCTGCTCCGACTCGTGAGTATATAGAAGGTATGTGGACAGAGGAAAATCCTTATAATGCAAAACATCCGAGATTGTATAACGATAATTTGGGTGGCAATAAGAATACAAGAGCAAATAGTTATTTCTTGCAGAGTGCCTCTTATTTCCGCTTGAAGAATTTGACTTTTGGATATACTTTGCCTAAATCTGTTACGGATAAGGTAAAAATGTCGAAAGTCAGAGTTTATTTCTCCGGAGATAATTTGTTGACATTTACAAAATATTATGGTTTGGATCCTGAACGTAATGATGACGGTCGTGCAGCCCAGTATCCGCAGAACCGGATTTGTTCATTTGGTTTAAATGTTGAATTTTAAAAGTAGAATGCAATGAAAAGAGTAATAAATATAATATTGGCTTCGGCTTTATTGGTGGGTTCTACGACATCTTGTAGTGATTTCTTACAGAAAGATCCTCCTTCTTCACCATCACAGTCTATTTTCTGGCAGAAGAAAAGTGATTTTGATTCAGCATTGGCAGGAAGTTTTTCCATGATGTATGAATGGCCCGGAGTTATGTCACAGATTGTGGCTTGTTTCGATAATCTGACAGATAACTCTATTTGTCAGCATAATGAGTCTACTTATGGTAGTTCACAAACGATTGCATTAGGTGATTTAGATCCGAATACCGGTGGATATGTTTCTTATATGTATGATCATTGTTACAGAGGCATTGCCCGTATTCATTTGGTCATGGAGAATCTGGAAACTTACCAGGGTGCGGATATGTCGGAAGCAGACAAGAGTTTTATTATGGCGCAATGCAAAGCGTTGAGAGCTTACTATTATTCTTGGTTGTATCAATGTTATCGGGAAGTTCCTTTGGTAACATCTTCTTTGACAACGGAAAATATGTATCAGCCGAAAGCTACCCGTGCTGAAGTGTATGCCCAGATTATAAAGGACTTTGACGAGGCGATAGCTGCTTTACCCGATAAGCCTTATTCCGATTCACAAATGAGCGGATATTTTACTCCGGGGGCGATGAAGGCGTTCAAGGCACGTCTAATGCTGGCCGAGGCTTATGATGACAATGGCAATGCGGATGCATCAAAAATGGGTGCAATCGTAACATTGCTGGAAGGTATTCAGGGGTATGAGTTAGCTGATAGAATGAGAGATAACTTTATTTCTGCACAACAATTGGCTTCTCCTGAAATCATGTTCTCTGTCCGTTATTTGGCTCCTAATACTACGCATAGTATGGACTTGTATTATGGGGCGTGGACAACATGTGGAGTAACCCGTGATTTGGTAAATGCATTTGAGTGTACAGATGGTTTGAAATGGGGCGAATCTCCATTGACTGCAACAGTCGATGAATCTTTGTTAGCAACGGGAGCTTTGTCAGATGCCAATAAGGCAGAAAGAGAAAAGTTATTCTCTGGTACAAATGGAGTTCATATTCGTGATCGTCGCTTGTATGAAACGGTTTGTCACAGTGGAGTAGCTCTTTTCCCGGATGAAGGATATGAAGAAAATGGACCTATTACAATAACAAATCAGATGCAGACTGGTTTTGGTATGATGAAATTACTTCAGCCGACAACAGAAATGCCAAGTTATTCAACGATCTCTGATGCAGATGTTGTTATTCTCCGTTATGCTGAAGTATTAATGATGATTGCTGAAGCTGAAAACGAAGCAAATGGACCGACTCAAAAAGTTTACGATGCTGTTAATAAAGTGCGTGTACGGTCAGGACAACCGGAGTTGCCTGCTGGTCTGACAAAAGATCAGATGCGTGAACGTATTCGTAACGAATGGCGTGTGGAATTTGTATTTGAAGGTCATCGCTATTTTCAGCTGAAACGATGGAAGTTAATGGACAAACTTGTGAATGGTGCGTCAGACCCTGCTTTGCCAACTTATGTAAAGGTCTTTAAGCCGGCATTCTATTATTTCCCATTACCACAAAGTGAAATTGATAAAGCCGGTGGCGTTTTGGTTCAGGATCCGAATTATAAATAAACCAATTCGTTAACAGTGATAGACAATACCGGATGAATAAATTTCTTTTATTCCATAAGTTGGGTATTGCTATTGAAAATTAACCGCTTTACATATGTACTATAGTGACTAAAAAAAACGGTCGTTTTTTTTAGTCACTATTTTTCAAGAAAATCTTTTGATTTTTATGCTGTCAATTAGATGGTATCTCACAGATTTTTAGTACTTTTAGATGTCCGAATTGATTTTGTCTGGTCAACATGAAAAATGACTAGAAAAAACGACCGTTTTTTCTAGTCACACATAGTTTTTACTAAAACTTTATGTGGTATGTATTGTGTTGATCTTTAAAGTAATACGGGGATTTATAGCAATATCTTTATTGTGTTATGATGGATACTCGTGATGAATTAATGGAGTTGCAACAAGGAAACCATAAAATTTTTGAATGCTTATTCAAAAAGTACTATGTTTTTCTTTGCTATGAAGCACGTTCTTACATCACGGAAAAACACATCATTGAAGAGATTGTCGGAGATGTCTTCCGTTGGTTATGGGAGAACAGAGAAACGTTGGTCATTACAACTTCTATCCGGGCTTATCTGGTACGGGCTGTTCATAACGCTTGTTTGTCGTATCTGAGAAGAAATCAACCTGAATATATTGAAATTGATGACAATATAGCAGAAAGGAATACATTGTTTTCACTGGATGAATCTCCTCTCGATTATGTTCTCTCCAAAGAACTGATAGAGCGGGTTGGTAAAGCGGTGAAAGAATTGCCTCCTCAATATAAAAGGGTTTTTGAGCTTAGCCGATATAAAAATCTAACCTATGCAGAGATTTCGGAAGAAATGGGGGTTTCCGTGAATGCCGTTAAATTGTATCAGAAAAAGGCGTTGGCACAACTCCGGCAGGTTTTGAAAGAGTATTTACCGGCTTCTCCGGACTGATCGGATTGAAGTAAATTGTTATCATTCGGGCATAAATAGATCCTATTTCGTAGATTATTAACTTTTTTATGAACGAAAAGTAACATAATCTCAAAATATAAATGCATCTTTGTTGCGATAAGAAATGATCGGCTTATCAGTTGTCGGCTTGTTAACGCAACAACAATAATAAATACTTATGAAAAAGATTCTTATACTTATTGTTTTGTTGGGATTACTGTATCCTGACCGACCGCTTGCACAGAATAGTATCAAGCTGTATCCTTATCAAATGATCCCGTCTCATCATCCCGATTACCTGCGTCATCATGTGAAATCGCCGGATGCTTCTTTCTTTCATGACAAAATTCAATTTATAGCACTTCGTGACCTTTCCGGAGATTATAAACAAAAACTCGATCAGTGGGTGGATAAGGATAAGCTCGGGGATATTTTGTGGGTTTCCTATCCGCTGGTTTTTCAGGATAATCTGAAAGAGGTCGTTGCCGAGATAAAGAAAAGAAACCTGTATCTGTTTGACCTTTGGGGATATATCCCGGGTTCGGGGCCTGGCGGATATTGGACGCAGTTCGTTATTCCCGACGGTGTACTCGATCTTTTCGAGAAAGAACTGGGCGACCGTTGGCTGGGTATGGATAACGGTGAACAGGATGGCCGGTATGTCGGTAGTTTTGCTCCGCGAATGTATCCGTTGGGAGCAGACCGCAAACAACAATACTTTAACTTCCAGCGTCATTTCCAGGAAATGGGCGATCAGCTGGGGAATAAAATGGCAACTCTTGTCTCCCTGAACTTTGGACATTATTTCCTGAAAGAAGGAGTTTATACATTGATAGGGGCGGAAACGGCCCAGGGATTGCCTAACTCGCAGATTTATTATTCCTTTATCCGCGGAGCCGGTAAGCAATATGGCGTTAACTGGTTTGGTAATGCTTCCGTATGGAACCGTTGGGGATATAAGACATACGATTCGAATGCTACCGGTATAGATGATGACTACAACAGTGGCGGCCCGTTGAAAGGGACCTCGCTCGGATTGCTGAAACGGTTGATCTATACTCATTTGATGTACGATTGTGTGGCTGTCGGTTTCGAAGGGTCCATGCGGATAGACGACAAGAAGCTGAGTCCTATCGGTAAGATACAGCAAAGTGCGGTTAAATGGGTAGATAAATACGGTGATCCGGGTGTGATGTATACACCGGTTGCTTTGATGACCGATTTCTTTTCCGGCTGGTCTTTCCCGCGTCATCTATATTCCAGGCAGGCTTATAAAGTGTGGGGAAATCTGCCGTATGAGTTGCCGGATTATCTGACGGACGGGATGCTCGATATTTTATATCCCGGCTATCAGGATGCTTCCTATTATAAAGATGAAAGAGGGTTTATTGCCCCTAATCCTTATGGCGATATTGCCGATTGTCTGATGAGTGATGCGCCGCAATGGGTTTTGCAACAGTATCCGGTACTGGTCATTGCCGATGAGCTTCGTCCGGGAAAAGAAATCAACGATAAACTGGAAACTTATGTGAATGAAGGCGGGCATCTGATTATCACTGCCGGTTCACTGAAAAACATGCCGGACGGAATTGTCGGTGTCCGTGCCGGAAACAAAACGACCGTGTGCTCAGGTCCGGTGACTTACAAAGGACAGTCGTTAAACGAGCGTGTTCCTTATACGTTGGCTGAGTTGATTTATCCGGCATCTGTGACAATTCTGCAAAAATCTAACGAACTGCCGGCCGCTATCGAGTTGAATGCCGGAAAAGGAAAGATTACTGTTATCGCATCACCTTACGGTGTTACCGAACAACCGCAATGTGAACTTCCTGTCAAGGTGAAGGAAGAAATGCCGCTGGATAAACCTTACCCGATATTAAATCATGTGAAAGCATTGATGGGAGATATTTTCTCTTCCGTACAACTGTTCGAAACCAACCCGGAACTGAGCCTTGTAACCTGTTCCAGAGGCAATGGCGAATATACTGTTCTGATATCCAACGAACATTGGACACCGAAGGAGTTTTCCATCCGGACAAAGACCGGAAAGATTGTTTCTATCAAAGAATTACCGACAGACTGTTCGGAAATGAAAGCCGTTGGATATACGCCTAAAGTGGCTGTGAATACCTCCTTCGGTAAAAATACCTCCAATACGATTGCCGGCGGTAATGTGCGCGTTTTCCGTGTCCGGTTGAATGATGAAGCGGATATAACCGTTATGCCGGAAAGTACCCCGGTACCGAATGTTACGGGGCGTTCGCTTGTTTTACGCAATATCTCGGATGTAAAGGAAGAGATTTTGTCGCGTCCGACTTTCTTCGAACATTATGACCGTGTGGTGATTGACTGGCGTTATTTGAATAATAAGGAAAAAGAAACGTTGAAGCATGAATCCGGTTGGTTGGGACGCCAGAAATTGAAAATAACGGTAGATTTGACTTCCGGATTGAATCTGTATCCTGATTTGAGGATCGTAAATAATGATCCTCCTTTCTATCAGAAGAGCATGGATATCATGAAGCGTATTATTGATAAGATGGAAATATTGGGTGCCGATGAATTATTGATTTCTACCCAGCGGACCATTGAAAATAATTATACGATGGAACAGTTCTATGCTTCTTTGAAAGAATCGTTCCAGGTTTTGTCTGATTATGCTGCGGAAAAGAATATCCGGTTGGTATTGCGGCAAGCCGTTTCCCGTACCCCGGATACCATAGAGGGGTTGCAGAAACTGGTGAATGAGGTGAACCGTCCGAACTTTACCCTGGCTCCGGCTTTATCTTTGTTGTTGAACGATGAAGCGAACCTGGACGGTAATCTTTCCCGGTTGAAACAGATGGATATAAAGGATCTTCTTATTTCCGTCCCTGAAAAAGATATTCACAATCAATTATGGAATACGAATGCTCCGGTTTATAAATCCGGGCAGACAGAAACTATACGTAAGATATTATCCGTATTCCCGGATGCGCATTATATTATGGATGGCCTGTATAATTCGCAGGATGAAGAATATCTGGACGGAAAAGAATTAGACAAACTTGTTACTAAAAAATAATCGCCTATGTGGAAGAAATTATTGATTACAGGATGTATGGCTTTCTGCCTGTTGGGGGGAAGCGTGTTATCTGCACAACCGAGTTGTGAGACAAAAGAAGAAGTTACGTCCGAACAGCTGAACAGGACGAAGAAAGGCCTGGACGCTATGCTGAAAGAGTTGAAGAACAACTCCTGGTATCAGTCTGAATTGAATAAGGTAGCATCGTTGGCTACACCGTCCGAACAGATGCAGGCTTATAAGAGTCTGGCCGGCCGTTTGATTTCCGTACTGGAAATACAGGCCGAACTGGAATGGATGAAACCGGAAGCTATTCAGGAGGCTTTGGGTATCATGAAAAAGAGTTCGGGTTTTGATGTAAATCTGGCTGAAAAACGTTTCAGTGAATTGAAGTCTCTGCTGGCCGGAGGTTTTGCCGGAATCTATACCGGAGATCAACAAGCACTCGACAAGGCTAATAAGGCGTTGGCTCTGAAACGCGAGTTGATGCTGATGAGCCCGGATGTGAATGTCGATAAGATGTTGACAGTTAAATTCAATCTTGGAGAACGGGCCAACTTTGTCGGTGCCGGAAGTTTGGGTATCCAGCCGAACAACTGGTCGAATCTTAGCTCTGCCAGCCGTAAGAATTTTAAGGCGGAACTGGTGGAATTGTCCGGCCTGAAAAGCGGAAACCTTCAGGAAAAGACGGTTTATAAACCGGCTGTAGAGGGTTCCTCCGTGACCGACCTGGTGTTGAACTGGGATGGGAAACGCTTGATGTTTACAGCATTGGATACGACACGCAGATGGCAGGTGCACGAAATCAATCTGGAAGGCGGCGAGGCCCGACAGGTAACCAACATTCCGGAGCCTGACCTGGAGTTCTTTGATGCGACCTATCTGCCCGACGGACGTATGCTGGCGATCTCCAATATCGGTTATCAGGGCGTACCTTGCGTAAACGGCAGTGATGCGGTGGGTAATATGGTTTTATATGATCCCAGTAACGGTGGCCTGCGCCGTCTGACATTCGACCAGGATGCGAACTGGCATCCGGTGGTGATGGCAAACGGTAAGGTGATGTATGTCCGTTGGGAATATACGGATTTGACTCACTATTTCTCCCGTATCGTGATGCATATGAATCCGGACGGAACCGAACAGAAATCGTTATATGGTAGCGGTTCCATGTTCCCGAACAGTATCTTCGACGTGCAGCCGCTGCCGAAGCGGACGAACCGTTTTGTCGGTGTTATCTCCGGTCACCACGGGGTAGCCCGTTCCGGCCGTCTGATGATTTTCGATCCGGCAAAGAGCCGTAAGGAAGAGAAAGGTATGATACAGGAATTGCCGTTTCGTGGCCGTCCGATTATTCCGGAGGTAAAAGATGAACTGGTAAACAGTGTGTGGCCGCAATTCATCAAACCGTATCCGCTGACCGACGAGACTTTCCTGGTAACGGCCAAACTGTCTCCGTACAGCCGTTGGGGAATCTATCTGGTGGATATTTATGATAACCTGACATTGGTTGCCAATGCCGACGATGCCGGTATGATCTATTCCGTTCCGGTGAAAAGTACTCCGGTTCCTCCGGTAATCCCGGATCGTATCAAACCGAATGAAAAGGAAGCGACTGTCTTTATCCAGGATATTTATGAGGGCGAAGGACTGAGAGGCGTTCCCCGCGGACAGATCAAGTCATTCCGTGTCTATGCGTATGAATATGCTTATCGCAGAACGCTGTCCGACCATTATAATCACGGTATCCAGGCCGGATGGGATATCAAGCGTCTGCTGGGAACCGTTCCGGTAGAAGAGGATGGCTCTGCTATCTTTAAGATTCCGGCCAATACGCCTGTCTCCCTCCAACCGCTTGATGCGGACGGACGTGCCGTACAATGGATGCGTAGCTGGCTGACCGGTATGCCGGGCGAAGTAGTGTCCTGTGTGGGCTGCCATGAAGACCAGAACACCATTCCGGTTCCGAAAAGGGTTGCCGCATCTACCCGTAAGCCGCATGAATTGAAGATAGCGGATGGCGGTGTCCGTTCTTATACCTTTAAATATGAGATACAACCGATTCTCGACCGTGCCTGTGTGGCTTGCCATGATGGAAGTAAAGCCGGCCGGCCGAACTTTAAAGATACGACCTCGGTCGGTATAACCGACTGGAGCGGTACGCGTTATTTCCAGAAGAGTTACCTGGCCTTCCATCCGTACGTAAACCGTCAGGGACCGGAAGCGGATATGTATGTGATGACTCCCTACGAATATCATGCTTCTACCAGCGAAATCGTTCGTATGTTGGAACGTGGCCATTACAATGTGAAACTGACTGATAACGAATGGGATCATCTCACGATGTGGATTGATATGAACGCTCCGGGACGTGGCGAATTTGATGCTGATCCGTTGAATGGATACGAACAGTACGGCCGTCGCCTTGAACTGACCAATAAGTATGCGAACGGTGCCGGTGCCGACTGGCGCAAGGAACTGGCTGATTATGCAAGTTTGCTGAAAAGCAAGGGAGAGATCAAACCCGAATTGCCGGAAAAGGTTGCTCCTGTCAAGCATAAAGAGGTAAAGATGAAAGGCTGGCCTTTGTCTGCCGACGATATTCAGAAGATGTTGTCGAAAGAAAAATCGTTACGCAAAGAAATAGAGGTTGCCGATGGTGTGAAGATCGCCTTTGTCCGTGTTCCGGCAGGTAAATTCGTAATGGGTACGAATGACGGTTATCCCGACCAGGCTCCTGAATTTAAAGCAGAAGTGAAGAAAGGCTTCTGGATGTCTGAAAAGGAACTGACCAATGAGCAGTATAACGCACTGGTTCCCGACCACGACAGCCGTATCTACGCACAGTTCTGGAAAGACCATACGACCCCCGGTTACCCGGCAAATAAACCGAACCAACCGGTCATTCGTGTAAGTTATGAGGAAGCGGTGAATTATTGCCGGATGCTTTCAGAAAAGACCGGTCTGAACGTGCAGCTTCCTACCGAAGTCCAGTGGGAATGGGCTTGCCGTGGTGGTAGTGACCAGCCTTTCTGGTATGGTGCTATGGACGCAAACTTCGGACCGTATGAGAACCTGGCCGATGTACAGTTGGAAAAGATGGCCGTTACAGGTATCGATCCCCAACCGATGGAGAAGGATAATCCCTGGTTCCCGTATTATAACTATATGCCGAAGGTTGATACGGTCAACGACGGTTTGATGATCCCGACGGAAGAATATACCTATAAGGCAAATCCGTTCGGCCTGATCAACATGCACGGAAACTTACAGGAATGGACCCGTTCGATCTATGCTCCGTATCCTTATAATGACAAATCTCAGGAAACCCTGGAAGCTAAACAGGTGGTTGCTCGCGGCGGTTCCTGGGTAGACCGTCCGAAAGATGCAACGGCAACAGCCCGCCGTGCTTATCTGCCCTGGCAGAAAGTGAATAATGTAGGGCTTCGCCTGATCATTGAGGATTGAAAACCGGATCTATGTAAATGATCATTGTTCTTACAAAAATACTACTTATCAATAGGTGAAATGAAAACTTATTGATGAGTAGTATTATACTTTGGAAAACTGGAGGGTCGAGTCAAATATGCACTAAGTTAATTTTGCCAATGGGTTATTCATTGGTTGTCCCTGTTAGCCATGCGACTTTTTGGCAGGATTCATGCGGCTGCCCTATTATATCCGCATAGAGTTCCGGACGACGGGCGTTCCGGTAACGATATCCTCCAGCTAGTTTTAACTTTTCGGGGATAGCTGTAGCTATCACGAAATCATCTCCTAATTTACGGCATTCTGCCAATATATCGCCAAAAGGATCCAAAATCATTGAGCAACCGTTCTTGATTTCATTATAATCATGCCCGATCGGATTAGAGAATACCACATAAATCGCATTGTCATAAGCACGGGCGGGAAGCCACTTCATGAGCCAGGCTCGTCCTTTCAAACCATCGAACTCCTGTCGTAAGGTAGTAGGGTTGTTCTCCCTGTTTTCCCACAAAGCGGGATTGATTAAGCCGGCTCCAGGACGAGGGGATGGAGTACACATTGTCACGTGGGGCATGAAAATAATATCCGCTCCCAATAGGGTAGTGGCACGTACATTTTCTATGATATTATTATCGTAGCAAATCAATATGCCGCATTTCCATCCTTTAATATCGAACAGTACATATTGGTCACCCGGTAAGATATGCGGATTGATGAACGGATGTAACTTGCGATACTTCGCCTTTAAGCCTTGCCCATCCACGCATACTTGCGCCTTATAAATACGATCCGCGTCTCGTTCGAAGAAACCGGCCAATAGCGTGATGTTAAACTCTTTCGCGATGGCAATCAAGGTTTGCGTGCTTTCCCCTGTAGGAACTGGTTCGGCGATAGCCAGTAATTCTTCATAAGACAAATCCTTGGCGAATGTATATCCGCAAACCGAGCACTCGTGAAATGCTACCACATCCGCTCCCTCAACTGACGCTTTCCGGCACATATCCCGGATGACAGAAAGATTATACATTTTATCGTTATCCCGTGTCTCAAATTGTACGGTGGCGATTCTTAATGGTTCCATGATTTTTGTTTTAAGTTTTGCAAAGATAGTGAACTTCAATCATGTAGTACTAAACTTTAGTATTTTACTAAGCTCTTTAACTCCTTCCGAAGCACCGGACTTTATAAAGTGGATATCGTTGCGGTAGGTATTCACCTCTTTCGGGTCTATCAGGTAGATCGGTTGGCCGCGGCGTACGTAATTCAGTAGTCCGGCAGCCGGATAGACGTTGAGGGAGGTGCCGATGATGACGAAAATGTCGCATGATTCTACCATACGTATGGCCGGGTCGATCATTGGAACCGCTTCACCGAACCAGACAATGAACGGACGAAGCTGTACACCGTGCGGGTCTTTGTCTCCGATATGGATATCCGGATTCTCGGGTGACAGGTCGTAAGTCGTATTCAGGTCGCGGACGGAACAGGATTTCATCAGTTCGCCATGCAGATGGATCACATCGCTGCTGCCGGCCTGTTCATGCAGGTTATCGATATTTTGTGTAATGATATGAACGTCAAAGTCCTTTTCCAATTCAGCCAGTCCGATATGTCCTGCGTTGGGCTTGGTGTTGAGCAATTCCCTGCGTCGCTGGTTGTAGAAGTTGAGGACCAGTTCAGGGTTGGCGGCAAAGCCTTCGGGGGTTGCTACATCTTCCACCCGGTATTTTTCCCAAAGACCGTCGGAGTCACGAAAGGTCGAAATGCCACTTTCGGCGCTCATGCCGGCGCCGGTCAGTACGACTAATTTCTTTTTCATAAGGCTATTGTGTTTTAAGTTTAGCAAAGATAGGTAAATAATAAGAGATACTGTTATGAATTAGAAACAAATATCCCCGGTGTTTTTGTGGCATCGGTTGTTTTTTCAGGAGTAAAGTGAGGTGTTATTATTTGTATAAATTACATAGTTCTGCTGGAACTAGGATGAATAAATCGTTGCAAATATATAAACAAATACAATACAAACAAATTTTAACCTGAGTTTTTGCAATTTATTTAATAAATACCAAAATGTATTGTCAAAGTATGACCTTAATGGGGAGGCGTTATTGAAATTATTCACTCGTGCATCCCTGTATATACCTTAAAAATCCTAGTTCCAGCAGAACTCTGTTGCTTTTTGTTCTTGTAAAATTGATTGATAAAAATTTATTACTGGTTAGGGTGTGATAATATCAAGTTTGATGTGATGATATTTTTAGATCTAAAATGTTGATAAATGAACAATTAATTATTTAAATTCATGAAAAAACTGTTATGTTTATCGAATGCAAATAATGCTATGCTCCTGAAAATCCCAAAACAAGCAGGCATTATCACCAGCATTTTACTGGCTTTTTCTCCGGTAATGAGTGCTAACGGAAATCCGGTAGCAGAGCCGGAAATTGTGGTACAGGTTTCTCAGCAATCTTCAACGGTAAAAGGTGTTGTAGAGGATGATATGGGTCCTGTAGTAGGAGCAACGGTAGTTGTGAAAGGAACTACGAACGGTACGGTAACCGATATGGACGGCAACTTTTCTTTACCCGGGGTGAAAGAGGGTAGCATATTGGTCGTTTCGTATGTCGGTTATCTCTCTCAGGAAATTACTTACACCGGGCAATCCTCTCTCCGGATTCAGCTGAAGGAAGACTCGAAACAGCTGGATGAAGTGGTAGTTGTGGGGTATGGTTCGCAGAAAAAAGTGAATCTGACAGGTTCTGTCAGTACGGTAGATTCCAAGGTCCTTGAATCTCGACCGGTTCAGAACGTATCGCAGGCACTTCAAGGCGTTATCCCCGGTTTGAATATGTCGGTGGGTAGCAGCGGTGGTACGCTTGACAGTCAGCTGAATATTAATATCCGTGGGGGTGGAACGATCGGTCAGGGATCAAGCGGTAGTCCGTTAGTGCTGATCGACGGTATTGAAGGAAATATGAATACCGTCAATCCGAATGATATTGAGAATATCAGTGTATTGAAAGATGCTGCCTCGTCTTCCATCTATGGAGCACGTGCTTCGTTCGGGGTGATCCTTATTACGACTAAAAGCGGTAAAGCCGGGAAGACCCGGGTAAATTATTCAGGTAATGTACGTTTCTCCGATGCTGTCCAGGTGCCGGATATGGTCGATTCTTATTCATTTGCCCAATATTTCAACAGGGCGAGCACAAATGGGGGAGGAAATCCGATATTTAATGACGACGCCATGAAAAATATCAAGGACTATATGGACGGTAAGTTCACTGACCCTACTAAACCTGAATATTATGGTACTGTTGCTGGTGCTGACGGAAAATGGCAAAACTATGGAGGCGCTTTTGCCAATACGGATTGGTTTTCCGAGTTTTATCGTGACTGGGTGCCTTCTACGGAACATAATCTTAGCCTGAGTGGTGGTACTGATAAGTTGACCTATATGCTCAGTGGTAGTTTCCTTGACCAGACTGGTTTGCTAAAGCATGGCGATGATAAGTTCAACCGTTATACAATGAATGCAAAGATTTCGGCAAAACTGGCCGACTGGGTCACTGTAAACTACACCGGCAAATGGACGCGCGAAGATTATCATCGCCCGACCTATCTGACGGGTTTGTTCTTCCATAATATTGCACGCCGCTGGCCGACCTGCCCGGTTGTCGATCCGAACGGGCATTATCAGCGGGATATGGAAATTGTCCAGCTGGAAGACGGAGGAAAGCAAACCAGCCAGAAGAACTGGTACACCCAGCAGTTGCAGGCTATTTTCGAACCTGTTAAAGACTGGCGTATCGTTGCTGAAGGTAGCATGCGTTCTTACTACCGTAAACAGAGTTGGGCGGTATTGCCTATTTATGCGTACGATGCCAAAAATGAACCGTATCTTCTTTCCTGGAACGGTGGTGCAGCCGGTTACTCGGAAGTATCGGATTCACGTGAGGATGAAGACTACTTCTCTACCAATATTTATTCGGATTATACCAAATCGCTGGGCAATCATAACTTTAAAGTAATGGCCGGTTTCAATGCTGAACTTTACCGTCCGAGCGGATTGAATGGCTTCGGTACGGATCTGATCTCTGCGGATGTCCCGTCGCTCGGCCTGACACAGGATAATAAGAAAGCAAGTTCCTGGGCACGTGAACGGGCCATTGCCGGTTTCTTCGGACGTATTAACTACAATTATGCCGACCGTTACATGCTGGAAGCCAATCTGCGTTACGATGGTTCTTCCCGTTTTATCGGCGATCAGCGTTGGGGCCTTTTCCCTTCCTTCTCGGCAGGTTGGAATATAGCTCGCGAAGCATTTTTCGAACCCCTGAACAGTGTAGTCGGAACATTGAAGGTAAGAGCATCCTGGGGACAGCTCGGTAATAACAATACGGACAGTACCGATGCCTGGTATCCGTTCTATCAGAACATGCCGACCGGTACGGCTTCTTCCAGTTGGCTGATAAACGGTACCCAGCAGAATGTGGCCGGCCTTCCGGGTATCGTCAGCAGTCTGATGACCTGGGAAACGATCGAATCATGGAATGTCGGTTTCGATTGGGGATTGTTCGACAATCGCCTGACCGGTTCGTTCGATTATTACAACCGTTATACATATGATATGATCGGGCCGGCTCCTCTGTTGCCTTCCGTTTTGGGGGCCAATGCTCCGCAGATCAACAACTGCGATATGAAATCATATGGATGGGAACTGGAAATGTCATGGAGAGACCGTATTCAGAAATTCGACTATGGTGTTCGCCTGGTTGTATCCGACAACTTGCGTAAAATACTTAGGTATCCGAATGAAACAATGGCCCTGAGTACGTATTATAAAGGGCAGATTCTGGGGGATATCTGGGGATACCAGACGGTTGGGATCGCACAAACTCAGGAAGAGATGGACAAACATCTTGCCAACGGAGGTACGCCTAACTGGGGAACAGGCTGGGGACCGGGCGATATCATGTATGCCAATATAGATGGTAAAGACGGTGTAGATAGTGGAGCCAATACGCTCGACGATCATGGAGACATGAAGATTATCGGTAACAATACACCACGCTATAATTTCGGTCTTACATTGGACGGAGCCTGGAACGGACTCGACTTCTCCATTTTCCTGCAAGGTATCATGAAAAGAGATTATATGTTGGGCGGACCATATTTTTGGGGAGTACAAGGAGACCAGTGGCAGTCCTGTGCTTTCGGCGAACATCTCGATTACTGGCGTCCGGAGGGCGACCCGTTAGGAGCCAACACCGGAGCTTACTATCCGAAACCCTATTTCAATACCGACAAGAACCAGCGTACCCAGACCCGCTATTTGCAAAACGCAGCTTATATACGTTTGAAGAATATGCAGGTCGGATATACCTTACCGAGAATATGGACGCAAAAAGCAGGGATGGAATCGGTACGTATTTATGTTTCCGGTGACAATTTGCTGACTTTATCTGATATCAGCGGCGTATTCGATCCCGAATTGCTGGGCAGCGACTGGGGAGACGGTAAACTCTATCCTTTGCAGAAAACTATTTCAATCGGTTTAAATGTAAACTTTTAATTCATTGAATGAATATGAGACTAAAATTAAAACATATATATGTCGGCGCATTGATCGGTATGGGCGGATTGGCGATGACATCCTGTAACGACTTTCTGGAACGCGCTCCGATCAGCCAGATAACCCCGGAATCTTATTTCACGACCGTGGACCAGGTGGGTAATTACGTACTTAATTACTATGATTCCCAACTTGAAAACTCCAACGGAACCAAGATGTTCCATCAAACAGCCTGGAATTCTGGTGTGCAACGTAATGATGCCAATACCGATAACCTGCTGACCGACGAAAGCAATCTCAATTATTTTGCTGGAAACTGGCAGGTATCGGCCGGTAAGGCTACGCAAGGTTTGTTATCCCGTGCCCGTGTTTGGAACTATTTGTTCGAACAGGTGCTCCCCAAAGAAGAAGCCGGTACTATTCAGGGGGCGAGTGATCTGCTCCGTCATTACATCGGGGAGGCCTACTTTTTCCGGGCATTGAGCTATTATGTAGCCCTCGTGAAATATGGTGATTTCCCGATCGTGGAAGAAGTACTGCCCGACCAGAGCGACGTGCTTGTCGAACACAGCAAACGAGCACCCCGCAATGAAGTGGCCCGTTTTATCCTGAAAGACCTCGATGAGGCGATCTCCCGTCTTAAAGATCATGGATTTCAAATGAACCAGCGTATCAATAAACAAACAGCGCTACTGCTGAAATCGAGAGTAGCCCTCTTTGAAGCTACTTTCGAAAAATACCACCAGGGTACGGGCCGTGTACCGGGCGATGCGAACTGGCCGGGAGCTAAGATGGACTATAACAGCGGTAAATCGTTCGATATACCCGGCGAAATAGACTTTTTCCTGACTCAGGCTATGGATGCAGCGTCAGCGGTAGCCGATCAGGCCACGCTGACGGATAACTCCCATGTGATGAATCCCGTTTACGGACAAGTATACGGCTGGAATCCTTATTTCGAAATGTTCAGCACGCCGGATGCGTCAGGGATTAACGAGGTGTTGCTATGGAAGCAGTATAATAAGGGATTGAGCATTTCCCATTGTGTACCCATCCGTTTGCAGGTAGGCGACCGCACCGGAATGACCCGTGCACTGGTTAATACTTTCCTGATGAAGAACGGGCTGCCCATTTATGCTGCCGGTTCGGGTTATCACGGAGACGTCACCGTATCGCAGGAGAAAAAAGACCGTGACGAACGCCTGCAACTGTTTGTCTGGGGAGAAGAAGACGTACAGCGCAGTGATACGAAAGACCCTGCAATAGCCGATACCGGTGTCGTAGTGCACATGGAAAATTTCCGTATCATTTCAGATGCCGAACAAAACCGGGATATCACCGGATACCGTCCGCGCAAAGCTTACACATACGATTACGACCAGAACAGGAATGACGAATTGCTGGGAAGTAACGGTTGTGTTATTTTCAGGGCTACGGAAGCCTATCTGAACTATATGGAAGCATGCTATGAGAAAAACGGTTCGCTCGACGGCAAAGCGCAAGGGTATTGGAAAGCTATCCGCCGCCGTGCCGGTGTTGATGAGGATTTCTCAAAAACCATTGGTGCAACTAATCTGGGCAACGAAAATGACCTGGCCGTTTATTCCGGCGATCAGTTGGTGGATCCGACACTTTATAATATCCGTCGCGAACGTCGTTGCGAATTTAATGGCGAAGGCATGCGTTGGGACGACCTGATCCGGTGGCGTGCCTGGGATCAGTTGCTTACGAAGCCTTATATTATTGAAGGTGTGAACTTCTGGGATGCCGCTTACCTGAAATATACAAAAACGGTAGACGGTGTAGAAGTTTCGGCAGTAGTTGCCGACGGCACGACTGAGGCAAATGTTTCGCGGAAAGAAGATAGTAAATATTTGCGTCCGCTACGCAGAACCAGTATCAACAACCAGCTTTACGATGGACTGACCTGGCGAAAGGCATTTTACCTCAGTCCGATCGGTTTGCAGGATATGCAGCTTGCCGCCACCAATCCGGAAGATATAAACACCACGGTAATGTATCAGAATCCGTATTGGCCGATGGCGCCCGGTAAAGCACTGGAATAATACTGAATATTTAAAGAGTACATACAGTTAACTGAATTGATGGTTAACAAGGTGGGGGAAGAGAGTTCGGGAGAATATTCTTCCCCTTTTTGATGAATCTCTATTTATTTCGACTTGCCTATGATTTTTGACGTGTTTTTTATTGCACCCTTTAATTATTATCGTACATTTGCTGTGCATTTCATAACCTAGGCGGGGAAACCTGCCAATTTCCGTGGCGGGCATTTTTATGTCCGCTTGCGATCATTCTATATGGCGGTTCCGTACCCCCGTGTAGAATGTTAATGCATCTACTGCGCCTAGGTGTGAAATGCAACGGGACAGGCGGAACCGCTCTTATATTCAGAAAATCTTCGCCTTCACATCTAATATTAATAGGTATGGACACAGAATTTTTAACTGCCCAACAAAGTGAAGACCTGCAAAGGTTAAGTGGAAACCCTTCTCCTTTTTCTGAAGAAGAACTAAAAGATTTTTACCTCAAACTGGCCCGTCTGGTCAATCCGGGCGCATGTTCCTCTAAACGCACCGACTTTGAAGTATTGAGCATACTAAGCAAAGACCTGAAGAGAAACCTCGGATTTTTATGTAAGTATACGCAACACTCCTGGGATGAAGGATTGTTAGAAATACAAATGGCCTGTGGAGTTTATTCCGTACAGGACAGTATCCCCAAAACGCAGCGATTAGAAATGAATACTTCCCTGGGAAGACATTTACAATTTCTTGCCCGGATGGCATCCAGCTGTTCAGTTGCAAGAAAGATGCATGCGGAATATACCCGGCATTTTATTAATGTAGAATACCTGTTAAGGCAAATGGGGAAATGATAAAGAGACTAATTCAAGACAGTATCTTTATCATCTGAAGTTTTTCCGTTTTTTTTCTTCATTTGTTCATATTGGGGTTACTGTGCTGATGATTAATGGTTTGTAGATGAATATAATGAAGGATATCATCCTGTAGCATCTATATAATTCAAATTTCCCATGTAATAAATGAATAAAGGGAAACTTTCTGTATATCAACAAAAGAGTAAGTCGTATGTTGTAAGCATTTATCTTATTATTCTTTAGTTCAAAAGTCATGTCCGATTTCTTGTCCGTTAATTGTCAAACGCTTGTTCGACTAATATCGGATAAGCGTCCGATATATATCAAACAAGCGTTTGACAATTAACGGACAAGAACGGATACAGCACTTTTGGTTTAAAAGTATATCAGTCCCACTCTACCTGTACACTAATAAAGAGATAAGATATACCTTTGGATTTGCCGGTATCCAATGGTTGTTCATGATGAAGCGATAGGGGAGAAGTAGAGATTTTTACATCGATTCAATTACAAATTATATCGAATCCTTCATTGTATTCATTTTGTGTTCTTTGATTTATAAACTCTATATGTTATAGATGAAGGAATGAAGAAAAAAAACGGAAAAACTTTTATTGGGAGAGTCTGCAATCAGTTTTGTTTTATTTACTGGCATTAATACATCTCTTATCCCCTTTCAAAGAGAAGAAATAGGTACAACTAGTCATATTCACAGATGGTTCACTTCTTATCAGAATTGAGCTATTTATAGTGACTGGTTGTACCTGTCTCCCCTCTCAAGAGGGGAATTGGTTACTCCCGTCGCTATAAACTGATAGCTCAATTATTTCTATATTAACTCAATCATCCCAAATTATTCAATATATCCGTTTTACCTTCCTGTACCAGGCGGTAAATCATTTCGCCGAACAAGGTGTTAACCCAGGCGAACCAGGAGCGGGTGAACTTCTTTGGATCGTCTTTGTGGAATGATTCGTGCATGAAACCGGTGTCGCCGTCCGTATCACGGAGCATTTTTACACAGTGGCGTATTTCTTCGGTGTCGTTGGTCGTATTGCATCGCATGATGATACTCATCGGCCAGATAAAGTCGAAACCGATGTGCGGACCGCCGATACCTTCGCCTGCCTTGCCTTTATAGAAGTAGGGGTTCAACGGGCTCAGAACCAGTTTGCGGGTATTTTGGTAGACCGGATCGTTTACATCGACACATCCCAGATAAGGCATAGCCAACAAACTGGGGACATTGGCATCGTCCATGAAAACGTGGTTATAGAAACCGTCTGCCTCGAAAGCATATACCTTTCCGAATTCGGGGTGTTCTACAATACCGTATTTCTCGATGGCGGCAGCTACTTCGTCGGCCAATGAGTCGCACTGGCGGGCAAAGTCGTTATCCTTTTTGATGTCGCGCATCATCTCTGCCAACTGGCGGAGTGAAGTAACGGCAAACATATTCGACGGGATCAGGAAACCGAACAAAGTCGCATCGTCAGACGGGCGGAAAGAAGAAACGATCAATCCGACAGGGTTTACCGGACTACCGTAACCGTCGTTCAGCAAGGTGTCTCCCTGGCGGTCTGTCTTACGGGAGAAACGATACGGACCGAGTCCATCCTTACGTTGTTGTTCAATGAACGTTTTATAGACGGTTTTCATTGCTTTCTCCCACTCGGCATCGAAAGGAGAGGTGTCGCCGGTCTTTTTCCAGAAGTGATAAGCCAGGCGGATGGGGTAACAGAGCGAGTCGATCTCCCATTTGCGTTCGTGAAGTTCCGGTTTCATCTCCGTACGGTCACTTTCCCATTCGCTGCCTGTCGGGCCTTCGTTGAAACCGTTGGCATACGGGTCGATGTTGATACACCAGGTCTGGCGGTTGATAACACCTGCCAGCATTGTCTTTACTTTCGGGTCTTCATTTGCAAAAATGATATGCGGAAAAACTTGTGCGGATGAGTCACGGAGCCACATCGCATGGATATCACCTGTAAGGACGAATGTATCAGGCTTGCCGTTTACCATTTTATGCTCACAGGTCGTATCGAGTGTGTTTGGAAAACAGTTCTCAAACATCCAGGCCAGCTTCGGATCTTTCAGTTTGGCTTTTGTCGTCTGGATTGCCTTTTCGACGGCGGCAGAAGTAAACTGGCGTTTTTCCGGTGCCGGACGTTGGCAAGTATACTGTAATGTGTTAGACACGAGAGGTGCGCCCGGTGTAGCCGATTCTGTCAAATGAGCAAATGATTTTTGCCCGACCAACAGACCAGCCAGAGACAAACCTCCGGATTTTAGAAAGTTTCTACGTGTAGTCATGGGTTTATATATTTTATTTATTGAATGTTACTTGTTTCAGCAAAAAGCTCGATCATACAGGCATTGTCCAGCAGCCACTTGAACTTTTTGTTGTCGGTCCCTGCCCAGTCATTCCCCAGGAATCCGTTTTCGTCGCGGGTATATTCCCAGGCGTAATGGGCATTGTCCGCCATTGTTCTGACATATTTATAATCGTTGTCTACCTCCGCTAAAGCAAGGAGACCGCGTAATAAAATGACATTGAACCATGGATTTGTGGGGTAAAAGTAAGCATCTTTTCCGTTAATCCCTGTACGTTTCCCTAAAAAATGATTGTAAGCGCCTTTTGCAGTGTTCTTTGCGTCTGTCAGATAAGTCTCGTCCGAGGTTGTCTGGTAGAGGAGTACGCCTGCCTGGATCATTTGTCCGCTGTTGTAGGTGAATTTGGCTTTACCGATTGTTTGATCGAGTCCGATGTTATCCCAATATACCGAATCGGCAGGGTCGCACAGGTTCTTCTTTGTCCAGTTATATGTTTCGATGGCCTGGTCGAGGTACTTTTGTTCTTTCGTCAGGTTATACAGTTTCATGCACAAGACGGTTGCCGGGGCATTGGAGCAGGTGTTTTTAGAGGTCTTTTTCTGTTCGCACCAGTAGATGCCGCCTCCCAGCGCATCGTCCCATCCGCTGTATATATATTTGTGCAACTCTTTTGCTTTCAGAAGATATTGCAGGTCTTTGGTGAGGGCATACAAATCGCAGAAGTCGATGGCCAGCCAGTCATTATCATCGTAAAAGCGGTCGCTTTCACCATTGAATCTCGGATAGCTTTGATAACAGTGCGGGATACGTGTATTATCCCAATACAGATCCAGTCCCGGGATAATACGTTTTTCCAGTATTTCCAGGTATTTCTTATCTCCGGTAACGTCATAGAGGGAGATACAACCCGACAACATACCGGAGTAAGGCCATAGGAAAGAGACTTCCTGGTTCTTTTTCTGTTCGCTCCCTTCGGCAAGGTAAGTGACCTGATTTTCCGGGTTTACCGGATAGGTCTCGGAAAGAAGACCGTACTTTTCGACGTTATACTTTGTCAGGATGTTGGTTAATAAGGAATCTGCGATAGCTACATCCCTGTTTTCACCGGGAAGATGTTGTCCGGTGCACGCACAAAAACACAATGCGAGCAGGCAACAATTAAGAATTGATTTAGTATTCATGGTCTACAATAATTGAATTAAGAATGAAAGGTGCAAATATAATATTTTTCTTTAGTTATTGAATTATAAAAGAGGCAGGTAAAAAACTAGAAATTGTTTTGAGTTTATTGTTTGGTTTCAATGTAGAAATAATTGAGTTATCCCGTTCCCGTGCTTGACACGGGATCGCAAGGGGACAGACTGTATCCTGTATGTATTTTTTGATACCGCCAGTTCTCTTGCGGCCCCGTGTCAAGCACGGGGACAAGATAGCTCACTTTTGACAATAAATAAATCAAATAATAAATTCAAAGCAGTTTCTAATCTGACCGGCGAATAGATCAGTGGCGTATTATATCTAATGACGTTAAGATGTTGATGCCATATTTGTTGTCGGGCGAACTCCACCATTCCGTATCTCCGTTGGCACAACGGATGGCATAGCGGTTGTTATATTTCAACCGTTCGGAGCCATCAGGAATCCAGAGACCTAGCCGGTATTTTCCTGTTTCCAGGTGTTCCGGAATAATAAATTGTCCTTTGATGGTATGAAGCAAAGGTTTACACTCCGGATCTTTGGGCTGGTATGGTTGGAAGTTGTGAACGTTCGTCTCCGTCAGAAATTCCGTGATCCGGTTCTGTTCATCGATCAGTACAAAATAAACGGGATGTTCATTGAATAAGGTGGAAAAGCCTCTGTTAATCAGGGAGAGGTCCAGTGAGATTTCTTTTCCGGCTGCCGGGTTGCCGTTTATTTTGAGTTGTTGCAGTTCCAGCCGGTAACCCAGATGATCCCGGATATAATCGAATACGTTTCGTGTAGCCGGACTTCCGTCCTGATTTTTAAAGTATTTGTCGGAAACAGGCATATGGTTTTCAGACAGGAATGATTCTTCCAGTGGAGTTTCTTTCCAATACATCATTGAGTATTTATCTTTAGTTCCTTTCTCTTTGTAATTATGGATGGCACTGAGCGAGGTGTAATGTTGCAGGAAAAGCTGTCTGGCTGTCGCTTTGCCGTCGATAACCCATCCGGCTTCCGGATTGTCGGGATCTTCATTCATGCTCCAGGTTCCCCAGGGAAGTTCTCCGTCTACGGCTAAATAAGGACTTTCTTCAACGATTTGGTTGAAATAAGGAGTTCCTTCATGCATGTTCCCGTCCCATTTATGAGGTTTTATAATGATGAAATCATCGTGGAAAGAAACTCTGTTATATGATTTACTTTCTTTGTTTATCAAGTTCTTATATTCAGGGACTCTTACTTGTACCATTCTGTTTTCCGGAGTCATCCAGACTATCTTTTCCAGGATGGTACGTTTGCTGTCATTCGTTTTTTCCAGTCCGTGGAATGAACTGTGCCATTCGCCCCATGCACCGATGAATCCGGCTTGAACAACTTGGATGACATCTGTGTTTTGTGCAAGGAATGGTTTCAGTTGTTCCATATGGCGGAGCACATCTTCCAAGGTAGGGCCACTTCCCGCTCTTCCCATAAAAGCGGTTTCATAAGCAAATCGCAATACGGCTTTTTTACCTAATTCTCTTAGTTTGTTGAAATAGGTATCCATTGTGGTAAAAGCATCTTCCGATAAGTCTTTTCCTACAAATCCGGTGAGATAAAAGTAGCTTTGAACCAGGCTGACACTGTCTGATGCATAGATAGCGGACTCTGATTCTAAATGACTGGTTATATCAGGGAATTGTTTAGGATTCCAGACATCTTTCCGGTCGGCAATATCGACTGCTATTTCTAACCGTAAACCTCTTTCCGGATTATACAGACCTTCCTGTCCGGCAGGGGCGTCGGCATAGATGCCGCGGAAGGTGATTGTCTTTGCTTTTCCGTTGCCTTTGTCCGGATTATTTCCGTGTATACAATTGGCAAAGCAAAAGAATAACCCTGATAGAATAAGAATAAAGTATTTTTTTTGTTTCATGAGATATGATTTAAGAGAGAATAAGCCCTATACTACTAATATAACTAGTATAAGGCTTATCTGTTTTTATAATTAATCAGTTTTTACCATAAAGGATTCTGAACCAGAAGCCGGCTTTTTTGTATTTCATCCTGTGGTATCGGATAAAGGTACATGGCACGTCTCCAGGCACGGTTTTCAAGAACGATGCGGGTAAAGAAAGAATTGTTGGCTCCGATCGGCTGATCTTTATATCCATTCATGTTCATTGAATGGAGAACGCTTTGGTCTGCCTCTTCACCTTCTCCGCAAATCATCCAACGGCGGATATCGAAGTAGTGCTGTCCTTCCATAAATAATTCCACAGTACGTTCGCGTTGAATCATTTTTCGTTGCAGTTCCTGATTGCCGATGATATTCTTTTTACCGGAAGCGGCCAGTTCTTTATATCCGGGAATACCGGCACGTTGTCTTACCAAATCCAGGTATTTGATAATATTGGGATCGTTCGGATCTATTTCATTACAAACTTCTGCATAGTACAGATAAAAGTCAGCTAAACGGAAAAGAATGGAAGGACGGGCCCAGGCCTTCAAATAATTCCCGGTAAACAGGATTTGACGGTTTTTGAATTTAGTTGGCAGGTAACCGGTACGAGGGTTATCGGCAGATGAGTTGTCGCAGCCTTCCCCTTTGGCAAATCCGAGTGTGTAATCGGGTCTTCCCACCGGTTGAATATGCCAGCTTTTACCTTCATACCCTACACCGGCATAGAAACGCGGTTCGCGGTTGGCATACATATTGAACACATTGGTATCTACCCGCTTGTTTTCGTTACATGGGTTGACTACATCGGTAAAACCATCTTCTTTATACAGGCTACCCGGATCGTCGATTGTTAATCCGTCTTTAACGAAGAAGGCATCCACTAAATCCTGAGATACTCCAAGATATCCCCAACCAGTGTAGCAGTCTCTGGGGTTGGTGTTCTGTTCCATTGTCGAACCGTTCCAAAGGTTGTCTCCGGTAGCCCACAATATTTCGTCATTGTAGTTCTGGAATAATTGATAGACCGATTCGTCCGGATTAATGCTTCCATCTGTATTATATACGGTAAACAAAGTGTGTTTGTTTTGTTCCGCATTATTTAACAGATCTTCCAGGCGGCTTTTAGCGGTGACCCATCTGTTGGCATTGTAAGAAGCAAATATTTTTTTACCGTCGGTATTGGCAACATCCAGTGATTCTTTGTAACCACCATTGAATAGCGGCGAAGCTGCATATACCCAGAGCTTGGCTCTTAATGCTTTAGCTGCGGTCACTGTTGGACGGACAATCTCATTCAGATTGTACCGGTCGTTTCCGGTAGCTGAATGATTCTGGATAATTGATTCAGGCAGGTCGCCGGATTCGATGACTTCTTTTAATAGGTTATCGATGTATTCAACGGTTTCATCCACAGATGCTCTGGCATAATCCAGCCCTTTATCTTCCGGATCGGCTAGTTCATCCAGGATAGGAACCGGGCCATACAGTTCGAAGAGTGAGAAATAACTGTAAGCGATAAGGTATTTTGCTTCAGCCTTCATTCTCTTAACATCTGCCTCCGTTAATTGATATTGGTCGTTAATGTTACCTTTAGGATTTACTCTTTCCAGAAAAATATTAGCATCACGAATATATTGATATAAGTCTTTCCAGCGTTGTTGGAATGGCGCATTAGCAGAAGTGAAACCGGATATCATTTCACTCATACCGACACCACTAAGTGTTGTTTCTCCACACATGGATACCCAAACCCCGGAAAATCCATTGGCTTTATTCTTACCGATACTGGAATATTCTGAAATACTGTTGAACAAATTACCATGCCAACGGCGCATGTAGTTGGGGTTATCGAAAACTTCATCTAATGTAAGGTTTTCTGCCACTTCATCCGACACGTCCAGATAATCACTACAACCTGTGAGGGCAAGAGTTAAAAAGCATGCAGAAGCAATTGATGTTATTTTATTTAAGAATTTCATATTTGTTGTTTTTAAAATGTGACTTCTAATCCAAGAGAATATGTGCTACAGATAGGATATTTGGCACCTGAATTTGCACTACCTAATTCAGGGTCCCAGAATTTGATGTTATCCCAAACTGCCACATTGTTCCCTTGCAAATAAACTCTCAAATTTTTCATACGGAGCTGCTTGAGTATTTTATCATTGAATTGATAACCGATTTCGATGTTCTTCAGTCGGAGAAATCCTGCATTGCGATACCACCAGGTGCTCTTCTCCGTATTATGGCTGAAGTTGCTGGTATGCAAACGTGGAAAAAAGACATCTTGATTGTATGGATTCTCTGCTAACCAACGGTCTGAAATTTCTGTCCGGCCCGAGCCGTTATCAACCCCTTGTGTGAATGGAAGCAGGGCATAATTGTTTGCTAACATATTGGCAGATGTATGTGCTGTTCCTTGGAAGAAGACACCAACGAAGAATCCTTTCCATTCAGCATTTACTCCGAATCCATAGACAATTTCCGGTGTCGGTTGATAGTATTTATGATCATAAGTACGGTCATAAGAGTCGATGACACCATCATTATTTAAATCTTTATATTTGATATCACCAGGGGCAACATTAGCTGCGGGGGTGGGTAGACCGTCTTTCAATTTATAAGTCTGACCGCCATATTCGTTTGTTGTAATATTGAAATCATCCGGAGTATAAAGTCCTTCCGCAATATACAGTAATGGTTTGTCGATGGAGTTTCCTGTATATGTCTGATAACCGTATTTCTGAGGGATTTCGTCTCGTTCAAGGATCTTATTTTTTGCGTAAGTCAAGTTCCCACGAGCAGAGAGATCTACATTTCCTACTTTCTGTTTCAGTATAAGATTGGCGTCGACTCCCTGATTTCTAACAATACCGAAATTCTGGTATGGCTTTACCCGGAGACCGGAAACGTTTGAAACGGTTTCTCTTTGCAATAAGATATCGCTACGACGGTTATAGAAATAATCGGCACTGAAATCGACACGACCTCTGAATAATCCCAAATCAATACCTGTATTCAGCTTTTTTTCAATTTCCCATGACAGGTTAGGCATGGTGAAGCTACCTTCTGCAATCCCATTGCCAGGAGAGTTCCCTTTACCGCCATTGGCTCCTGGTGTTAGTCCGAAACTGTAACTATTAAGACCTGTATTAATATTTTCTCTGTATGGGAAACGTGTATCTTCACCAATATTATCATTTCCGGTTATACCGTAAGAAACTCTCAATTTCAGTTTGCTGATATAATCTTCCGCTCCTCTCATGAACTTTTCATGGCTGACAAACCAAGCTGCACCTACGGCAGGGAAAATCCCCCATCTATGGCCTTGTGCAAAGTTTTCACTACCGGTCATACCCATACTAGCTTCCAGCATATACCGGTCATCGTATCCGTAAGTTGCACGGGCAACCACACTTTGCTTGCGATATGGTAAGAGTTGCAAACCATCTTTATTCTGATATTGCGTTTCTTTTTGCATATACAATACCATACCGGTTACATCGTGTACTTTATTGAAGGAACGTTGATAATTCAAAGAGGCTTCCAAATAGATTTTTTTCGTCCCGTCACGACCGGATATGGCGGGATTGCTCAGAGCGGAACTTTCTTTGATTGTTTTCTTATTGAGGGTTCCGTCTTCATTTCTGCCTAATGCATAAAAGGTTTGCGGAGTTTTTGATCTCTTCATGGTTGAATAGAAGTCGGCATCAAAGCTGACAGACCCCTTTACAGATAATCCTTCTGTGATGAATTTTAGGTCTTGCTTCAACGTTACTTTGGTTTGTAAGAAAGCACTCCATGTTTTACTGTATCCACTATTGTTTAACATGTTGTATGGCTGATATTCAACACCCCATCCGGGAGCTCCATGATCCGAGGCAGTATCGTCAGAATAGTACATCGGAATAACATGTACGGGGAAGTGGCTGATATAATTGAAGATTTCATCCGAAGTATATCCCGGTTGATTTTTCTTCAAGTACTGTCCACTCATATCGATAGAAAGTTGAGTCGTTTTTGTCAGGTCCATATCTACGTTGGAACGCAGGTTGAAACGTTGCAATCCGATATTGGCATTGTAATCCTCTTTGGGAGTAGAATCGAAGATACCATCTTCTGAATAGTAAGCTCCGGAAGCAAAAAAACGTACTTTCTCGGAACCACCTCTGAAGTTTACCGTATATCTCTGGCTTTGTGTATGATCCTGAAGCAAATCATACCAGTTTACAGAAGGATATAAATCCCTGTCTATACCGGTTCTGTATTTTTCAAGTGTTTCGTCGGTATATTGAGGATTAAAATACTCTTTGTTCGGATTGCCTTGGTCATTCCACAATGCTTCATTATATAATGACAGGTAATCATAAGAATTTAAAGTCTCAGGCATGCGTGTCGGAGTGACAATACTGTATTGTGCGCTGAAATTGACAGATGTCTTTTGGGCTTTACCGCGTTTGGAAGTAATCAATACAACACCATTCGCACCTTCTGCACCATAAACGGCAGTAGCAGCAGCATCCTTTAATACGGTGAAACTTTCGATTTCATCTACATCGATATCGTCCATACTTCTGGGAACACCGTCTACTAATACTAGAGCAGATGTACCGCCGGCATATGAACTTTGTCCGCGAATATAGAATGCAGCAGCATCGTTACCCGGCTCACCGCTTCTCTGTACGGCAATTACACCGGCAATTTGTCCGGCCAACGTGTTGCGCAGGTTACGCTGTTTTACATTTAACTCAGCCGGTCCGATCGTGTTCAATGAAGATACAACGCTCTCTTTTTTCTGCTGGCCGTAACCGATTACGACAACGTCTTCCAATCCTACCGAGGCTTCCATCATGCGAATGTTGATGTTAGTTTCGCCTTTGTAGGTTTTTTCTTCCGTATTAAATCCGATATATCGGAACTCAATGACGTCGCCTTCGTTGACGTCATTGAGTATATATTTACCGTCCATATCTGTTGTAACACCATGGGTGGTACCTTTGATAGTAACTGTTGCCCCGATAACCGGATTACCATCACTATCAGTCAATAAACCGGTAACGGTTTTTTTTTGCTGGTTGGTACTCAAAACCTCTGCATTTTCTTTTGTCTGTGATTTTTTGACAATGATCTGTCGACCTTTTATGGAATAGGTGTCGTTTGTTCCGGCAAAGATTTCATGAAGAATTGTCTGAACCGGTTGATCGTTCAGGTCTATGGATACTTTTCTATCCAGGTCGATTTTAGTACCTTGGTAGATAAAAATGAATTCACTGTTTTTTTCGATATAGGAGAATACATCCCGTACCGTTTTGTTGTTCATTTTTACAGTTAAATAAACTTGTGCCGAATAATTTTCGGTTAAATTGGCTGTAGCCTCTGCTGCAATGCATAATAAACAGCCACTTAAACAGATACTTTTTAGATAATTAAATCTTTTAGATTTGATACTCTTTTGTTTTTTCATACATTTGTGTGTATTTTTTAGTAACGAACTAGATTAATACTTTCCTGAGCCAGGCAATATGACGGTATTGTCTGGCTTTTTCAGTATCATATACTTTTCTCTCTTGAGGGGGAGATGTGGAATTTCCCTTTTCATTTTGTGTGTTTATTTCATAAGCAAATATATTTTAGGTTAAACAATCATTTATTGAAAGATCCGGATACTCCCGTCCGGCTCGGTTTTATATTTAATATCCAGTAACTCTGTAAGAATATCTAATGAGTTATTTATACCACTCTTTAAGTCCAGCTTTCCTGAAACCGGATATGAGGCTATGGATGGATCACATTCGATATGAACACCATAATAGCGTGATAGGCGTGTAAATACATCTCCGACGCGATGCTCTGCAAACAGCATAATGTAATCTTTCCATGAAATGTATTCATTTACATCTACGATGCTGACTGTTGATTCTCCGTGGGTAATAGCGATTTTCTCATTGGGTCTGATCGTGGTTTTCTGATTGTTGTTATCCACTTCCACTTTACCTTCTACCAGTACGACGGATGCTATAGCGTCGTCTTTGTAGGCGGAGACATTAAACGTTGTGCCCAAAACTTTTACATCGAAATCCTTTGTCTTAACGAAGAATGGACGTTTGGGGTCCTTGGCTACTTCCAGGTAAACCTCTCCTTCTACAAGAATTTCTCTTTTGTTTTTATCGAAGTCGGAAGGATAAATAACATGACTTCCGGAATTGATATACATAGATGTTCCGTCTGAAAAGGTTATGGTGGCCCTTTTTCCTTTCGGGACGATAATGTGGTTGAGCTTTTCTTTGTGACGGACGGGGCTTTCTTTAGTAACATCTTCTTTGTTTACCTGTAGTGTCCCATTTTTTTTGTATTCCAGAGAAGCTTCGTTGGAGAGTTTCATCCGGTCGTTTTGGGTGATCAGGGTGATCTCTTTATCCTGATGAGGTATGCTATCGTTCAATAAAGATGTCGCCAGCATATCCCAGTCGTAGGAGTTTGGCGAATATAGAAAGTTGATTGATAAGGCTGCAATCAATAACGATGCGGCAGCAGAAGCAGCGTAAAGCCATAGTTTTCTCCGTTTGTGTTGTATCTGATAGCTGTTTTTCAGATCTTCCAGAGATTGTTCGATTCTTTGCAGGTCAACCTTTTCGGTTTCCTGTATATGATCGATCAATGCCTGTCCGGCCTTTTTGAAAGAAGTTTTCCGTATGTTGTTTTCTGCTTTGTTCATCCTTTTTTCGTTGTCTCTCTATTATAAGTACGGCGAAATTGGGAAAAGGTACTTGTAAGAAAACGAAAAAAGTTATTTTTTATTCAGAAAAAATATTTTACGTAATTGTACGAGTGACTGGGATAGTCTGTTTTTGCTGGATTGATAGTTGATATTCAATATGTCGGCAATTTCTTTGTGAGAGATACCTTTGATATAAAAAAGATATAATATTTCTTTTTGTTTGGCAGAAAGTTCCTGATAAGCCAACGACAGATTGCTTATATCTTCTTTAAGGGCAGATTCTTCTTCTGTTGTAGTGTGATATACTTCCGGTATTTCGTCAATGAAGATGAAATCATTGTGTTTTTCTTCTTTTTCAAGACTGTCCAGCAGATTGTTGCGGAAGGCTTTAAGTAAATATCCTTTTACAGAGGGTGTGGCTGATAAGTTCCGTGATTTAGACATCAGTTTTATAAACAAATTCTGAATGCAGTCTTGCACCAGATCCTGATTGGCAGAAAGTCTGCATCCGTAATTCAAAAGTAATGGATAGTATCGTCTGTATATCTGTTCAAGGGCTTCTTTGTCCCCTTTCAGATAAAGTGACCATAGTATTTCGTCAGACTGATTTTCCATTAATGAGTATTTGAACTGTTTAAAACAATATGGATAAATTTAAGAAATCTCCTCCTATCTCGTCTGCAAATGTATGATATTTTTGTGGATAGGGTAATATTATTTCATTGTAAGTATTATATAAAACAAAAAAGCCTGTCTCGTATCAGGTATGAGACAGGCTGATTTTTAAATTGTATCAAGAATAGAGTATTCTATTTACCAGAGTGGATTTTGTATCAAGCTTGGTGATTTTTCGATTTCATTATGAGGAATCGGATACAGGTACATTGCTCTAACCCATTGATGTTTTCTTATCAGTTTCCGGTGATAGAAAGAATTCGGATCAGAAGGAGGCAAATTGTCGTAACCGTCTACATTCATTCCCCAGTATACGGTTTGGTCGGCTTCTTCTCCGGCATCGCAAATCATCCAACGACGAATGTCGAAATAACGTTGACCTTCAGAAAACAGTTCCACTTGGCGTTCTCTGCGGATAGCATAAGCCTGGGCTTCATAATCACCGATAATACCTGTTTTTTTACCTGTATTTTGTAGTTCTCTATATCCGGGAATACCAGCTCTTTCTCTAACCATATCCAAGTATTTAATAATATTCGGATCGTTCGGGTTGATTTCGTTACATACTTCTGCATAATAGAGATAAAAATCGGCTAAACGTAGTAGGATAGACGGACGAGCATGCTTTTTTAAATAGGAACCGGAGTTGTACATTTCTTGATTGTTGCGTTTATACAGTAGATAACCGGTATAGTGTTCGCGTCCGGCGATATACTGAGAGTTGTTCCCTTCTCTGGAAAAATTTACACTCCATCCTTCCGAAGGTTGAATATGCCAACTTTTGCCTTGGTAAGTTACGGCATGATAGAAACGGGGTTCGCGATTTACATACATGTTGAATATATGTTTATCTATCTGCGGTTTTTTGTAAGCGCAAGGATTTTCGATGTCGCTAAAACCTGTTTCGTCATGTTCCGGATCTTCGTTAATATCGAGTCCATTTTTAGTGAAGAATGCATCGACTGCCTGTTGAGAAACACCGATACCGCTAAATCCATCCATAATTGCTGTCGGACGGCAACGACGGTCTAAATGTTGTCCGTTGTTGACTTCACTCATATAGGATTGACTGGTAGCCCAAATGATCTCTTTATTATATTCTTGGAAAACACGATAAACCGATAAGCTAGGTTGTTCTTTTCCTTCTTTGTCGAATACACGGAAGAGTTCGTAATGATTATTTTCAGCAAACTTAAGGAATGTCTCCAGATGTTTTTTTGCAGTATCCCATTTTCCTGGATCTTTGGCTGAAAACAGATGTTTTCCGTCATTGTTTACTAAATCTAACGCTTCCGCATAACCACCGTTGAATAGTTTGCTGGCAGCATAGACCCATAGTTTAGCACGTAAAGCCAAAACAACCGCTTTAGTGGGACGAACCATTTCGTTCATGTTTTCTACTTCTTCTCCGGTAATCTCGTCTATTTTACGCAATGTTTCAGGTAGATTGTTTTCTTCCAGTACTTCTTGATATAAATTGTCAATATAAGTAACCATTTCATCCACAGAGCCCCTTGCATAGTCGAAAGAGGTAGTAGAAGGGTCCTCGATACCATCAATGATAGGAACGGGGCCATACAATTCAAATAGGGAAAAGTAAGAATAGGCAATAAAAAACTTAGCCTCTGTTTTCATTCTGTTGATATCTTCTTCAGTCAACTTTTCCTGATCGGTAGTAACTCCGATCGGTTTGGCATTTTCGATAAAGAGGTAAGCTTGCCGGATATATTGATATAAAGGAGCGAAACGGTGAAAGTTGGCGTTACTGGCATTAAAGCCATTAACCATTTCTGTTTTTATACTTCCATGGCAAATAGATGTTTCTCCACACAGAGTTGCCCAAGGATTTTTTAATCCGTTAGGTTCCCAAAAGTATTGTGAATATTCAGAGATACAATTAAAGATATTTGCATGCCATCTTTTCGTATATTTTACATTATCGAAAACTTGCTCAATCGTTAGATTGCTGGCTAGTTCATCGGAAACATCCAAGTAATCGCTGCAGGCAGAAAATGTTAAACAAGCTCCGGCTAGTATAGATATAATTGTCTTTTTCATTTTGTATATATTTTTAGTAATTAGAAACCAAACTCTACACCGAGAGTCCATGTCATATTAATCGGATATTTGATTCCAGATCCGGCTGATCCTAATTCCGGGTCCCACATGCCGATATGATCCCAAACGGCAATATTATTCCCTTGTACATAAATACGAGCATTTTGAATTGCCATTTTTCGTAGCATCTCTTTGTTAAAAGTATAGCCTAATTCTATATTTTTCAAACGCAAGAATGAAGCGTCACGATACCACCAGGTACTGTTGAGCTTATTATGGCTAAATTCTTCGGTATGTAATCGAGGAAATAATACATCTTGATTTTCCGGATTCCGGCTGCTCCAATGATCGAAACCTTCTCGGCGTAATGATCCTAATTGACCGAAAGAAAATGGAACAAAATCACGTGAACCATTTAGGTTCATGGAGGCTTTTGCTACTCCCTGAAAGAATATACCGGCATAAAATCCTTTGTATTCTGCATTTAATCCGAATCCGTATACCAATTCAGGGTTTTCAGCGTAAAATTTATGATTATAAGTCTGGTCGTAACTATCGATTTTGCCGTCTCCGTTTAAGTCTAGGTATTTGATGTCACCTGGAGAAACAGCGGCACTAGGTACAGGCAATCCTTCTTTCAGACTGTAACTTTTACTTCCGTTTTCCGGATTTTCTGTAATAATAAAATCATCTGCCGTATATAAACCATCTGCAATGTATAATAATGGGGTTTTTAAACTTTGTCCGGTATAACGCTGATATTCATAACGGGGAGAAACTTCGTCATATTCCATGATTTTATTTTTCGCGTATGTAAAATTTCCTCGAAAGGAGAGGTTTACATTATTGATGCTTTGTTTTACTACAATGTTTCCATCCAAACCTTTGTTTGTTACTTTTCCAAAGTTTTGCCAAGGACTTTGTCTGAATCCGGTAACGGCACTAACCGTTTTTCTTTGCATTAGAATATCTCGGCGATCATTTTTGAAGAAATCGACACTCATATCAATTCTTCCTCTCAGTAATCCTAAATCGAAACCTATATTTTTCTTTTCTTCTATTTCCCAAGAAAGGAATGGAGCTGCAAATAAGTTTTCGATAATACCTTTTCCTTGGTCGTTGGTTCCTCCTCCGTTGGCGCCAACATTGAATCCGAAATTATAACCACCTGCATCAGTTTTCAATGAACCACGATAAGGGAATCGTGTTCCTCCCACATTGTCGTTACCTGTGATACCATAGGATGCACGAATTTTTAGTTTGTTGATAATATCTTCTGTTCCTTTCATGAATTTCTCGTTACTAGCATACCAGGCAATTCCGACAGCGGGAAAAATACCATAACGGTGTCCTTCTGCAAAATTCTCGCTACCAGTAAGACCAAAGCTACCTTCCAACATATAACGATTATCATAACCGTATGAACCACGGGCCACTATGCTCTGCTTTTTATAAGGTAAACCGCTACCCTGTGTTTGTCTTTCTTTTTGCATATACAGTAATAATCCGGAAACATCATGAACGTTATTGAATATACGTTTATAGTTTAATGAAGCTTCTAAATAAACCCGTTTTTCACCGCCCTTACTAGCTTCTGAGTGATCAGTCAGGTTAGGAGCACCTTCATTGATTTGGATATATTCTTTTTCTCCGGCATCATTGAGTTGCATCATATAACTGGTTGGTGTTTTAGTTCGTTTGGTTTTTGAGTTATAATCTGCATCAAAACTCCCGGATAGTTTGATGTTTAATCCTTCGGTAATAAAATCCAGTTTTTGGGTCAAAGTCAGTTTGGATTGTAAATTAGCATACCACCCATCTGTATAACCGGATTCGTTCAACATATTATAAGGATTCCCTGTACCTCCGTTGTAAAGTCTGTATTCCGAGAAAGTTCCATCTGAAAAGCGTAATGGAAACTGGTTAGGAGCATAATTAAATATATTATTAAATATTGTTTGTGTTTCAACCGCAGGATTATGTGAATCTGTATACTGTCCGCTAATATCTACAGCTAACAAAGTTGTTTTTGTTACATCTATATCAATGTTAGAACGTATATTATAGCGACTCAACCCTATGTTTGCATTATAATCTTCTGTTGATTGTGAGTTGAACATACCATCTTCATGATAGAAAGAACCGGAAACAAAATAACGAACTTTATCGCCACCACCACGCAAATTTAAAGAGACTCTTTGATTGAATGTTTGGTCTTTTAGTAGACTGAGAAAGTCTGCATTTGGATATAAATCGGGATCTTCGCCGGTTCGGTACATTTCTAAATCATGATCGGAATAAGGATTGATAAACCCGGAAGCCGGAGCTCCGGCAACTTCCCAAGCAGCTTCATTATAGAGTTGTGCAAATTCGTATGAATTAGCTAAATTAGGAAGACGGGTGGGTTTGGCAATCCCGAATTCAGCACGTACATCTAATGTTGGTTTTTGTGAAGAACCACGTTTGGAAGTAATTAAAACAACACCATTCGCACCTTCTGCTCCATATACGGCTGTAGCAGAAGCGTCTTTTAATACAGTGAATGATTCTATTTCATCAACAGTGATATCGTTCATGCTTCTGGGAACTCCATCGACTAAAACTAGCGGAGAGGTTCCTCCTGCAAACGAACTGATACCACGAATCCAGAATTCGGAATTGTCTTTACCTGGTTCTCCAGTACGTTGTACAGCCAATACTCCGGCTATTTGTCCGGCAATATTATTTGAAAGACTTCGGGTTGGCATGGAAAGTTCTTTGGCAGAGATTGTGTTGATGGAAGAAACGACACTTTCTTTTTTTTGTTGTCCGTATCCGATAACCACAACGTCTTCCAGGCCTACAGAGCTTTCAACCATGCGAATGTTGATGCTCTCTTCCCCTTTGTATGTTTTTTCTTCCGTATTGTAACCGATATATCGGTATTCAATAACGTCACCTTCGTTGACGTTATTGAGAATATATCTACCGTCCACATCTGTGGTTACGCCGTGAGTTGTACCTTTAATGGCAATCGTAGCCCCGATAATAGGATTACCGTCAGCATCAGTCAGCAAACCGGTAACGCTATGTTTTTTTTGTTGTAGTTGTTCTGCTATTTCAAATGTCTCTGAATTTTTGGCTTTGGCGATAGAAATGTAATTATTCTCCTGTTTAAATACATAGCCATTGCCTAGAATAATTCGTAGAGCTTCTTGGATATCAGTTGTTTGTATGTTGGCACTGATTCTTTTTTGCGTTTGCACCTGGTCATTACTGTAAATGATCCGGACATTTGCTTGTTGAGATAATTTCTCGATTGCATTGCCCAATGTTTCATTATTGAATTTTAGTTTCAAAGAATAACTTTGTTCAAAAAAGGAGATTTCCGGAGTTGTCGTTTCCGCCAAAATAGGGCTTGAAGGGAACGTTAACATACCGATCAATAATGCCTTTATATATTTTTTAGATAATAAAAAAGGCATGGAATGATTCTTTTTCATAAATTTACAAATTGAATTTAAATACTTGATTTTAATTGAGTAATAAGTTTAAGGAGGAGATGACATGTGGAAGATGTTATCTCCTTTTTCTTTTTTGTTGCTAAGTGTCGTTCATGTCATAAAATACTTTTAATGTGGATATTTTCGTTAATTCTCTCGATATAGATTTCTTCGGTATTATTGATAAACCGGATGATTTGATCCAAGGAGGCATCACGTCCGATTGTAAATGTGAAGCGTTTTTCTTTTAAAGAGGATGCTTCGTAAGTCGTTTGAAATTTGTACCAGTGTCCTATTTGAGTCAGGATATCTTCCAATGTCGTATTTTTGAATATATATTCGTTATTCGTCCATGAGGTGTAAATATTTGTGTCTACTACCTGTATGTCTATCTTATCGTTTTCTTTATTATATATATATTGCTCTGAGGGCTGAATGAGTTGAGTGCTACCGTTTTGTTCTATGCTAACGGAGCCTTCTATTAATGTTGTGCGCATAATTTTCTCTTCCGCATAGCTACTAACGTTGAATGTGGTACCGAGTACACGTATATCCAGTTGGTCGGTATGTACGATAAATGGCCTATCCTGATTTTTGGCTACTTGGAAATAAGCTTCTCCTTTTAGTTTGACTTCTCTGGTTTGTGTGTTAAACTCAGAAGGGAATATAAGCTCCGATTCTGCGTTCAATGTAACAATTGTACCATCCGAAAGGGTTAATTGATAAGTTTTTCCATGCGGTATTAATAAGCGATTGGTCATCACTTCTTTTTGTAGAGAAAGCTTGCCTTGTTGTAAGTAAGAAAGTTTATTGTTTTTGTGATCATTCTGTATTTTGGCAGCCTTTTTCTCTATGGAAAACGACTTTTGGGTAAGAGCGATATGTTCTTTATTATTAATTAATAAAGTAGGTTCGGATATTTCTTGTAAGGAAAGAATATCCGGAGTTTTGTTAGTAAATGTGATGTAAATTCCGACAGTCAATATTATGACGGCAACGGCTGCTGCATATTGGTATAGATGAAGCAATGAAACTCTTTTGATATGAGAGCTCTTGTTTTCGATATTATAATAATGTACTAATAGGGCATTCCAGATTTTGCGCTCTTCCAGATACTCCCGGTAGTTGTCACCGGAAGCTTCCGCCCAATCCATGATCAGTTTCTCTTCCTGGGGGGAAGTTTCGCCTCTGAAATATTTATGTAGTAATTCTTTTTCCATTCTTTCGTATTGACTTAGGTTCCCGTTTTGGGGCCTTTCATACTAATAACACCCCATTCCCGGATTACCCTAACGAAAAAAGAAAAAAAATTACATCTTTTCAGATCAGCACTGATCACAGATCGGTGAAAGCTTGTAAAATATATGTGTGTTTAACTTGGGAATCAATGTTTTATTTGAAATAACTATGTTCCTTGATTACGGCTCCTTTGTCATCGAAATAAACTTTCATTTCTTTTCCTTCGCGTGTCACCAGGATAACCTTGTATTTAACATATGTGCTGTTATTCGACACGTAAACGGATTTTATCAGACAGTCTTGGTGGACATTGTTTACACCCTCCTGAAGTATCTGGGGGATATTCGTAACGTCTATTTCATAAAACTTATCCTGTTTTTCTACCTGTGTTTTGTCATTACTCAGTATGTTTTGTGCCTGGCTCTGTGACGTAAAAACGGCGCACATGGCAATCACTGCCATTAAAACAATCTTTTTCATATCTTTTTTGCCTTAAAATTGAAAACCTAAATTTATCTTTTGCTATATATAATCCAATATTCGTGCCAAAAAGGTAAATTGAACTATTCTTTCAGGTAACATGTTCTAAATGGGCAGGTTAATTTTTTTATTGATTAACCGGATTAAAAAGAAGTACATCCGTCAGGTGTGGAATTTCTCCATACTTGTGTGGATTTTTCTACAAGAAGAAGTACCTTCTGTAAGGAATCGAAGGAGAAACAAAAAAATTACTACCTTTGTCAGGTTGTGATAGAAATAAAAATATTGCATGATATATAATGTATAGAAAATCAAGATGAAACAAACGAGTATACTAATCACTATTCTCTCATTTTTTCTGTTAACGGCTTGTGTGACAAAGCAGGCTAATGAGACTGTTGTTACAGTCACGATTGAACCTCAGCGCTATTTTGCGGAAAAGATAGCAGGAGATAAATTCAAAATAAATTGTGTAGTTCCTGCCGGGCAAAGTCCTGAAACATACGATCCTACTCCCCAGCAAATGATACAGATCGGAAGAAGTATCGCTTACTTGCGTATCGGTCCTATCGGGTTTGAACAGGCCTGGATGGATAAGATACGTGAAAATAATCCGAAACTACAGGTGTTTGATACATCTGAAGGAATGAACCTGCTGACAGATACGGAAGATGACGACCATGCACATGAACATGGCACGCACGATCATGATGCCCATGCCGGAGAGGAGGCGCATCACCATCATCATGGCGGAGTCGATCCGCATATATGGAGTTCGATTGCCGGAGCTAAGGCTGTTGCCTGGAATACGTTGAATGCATTTATTGAACTCGATCCCGACAATACGGAGTATTTTTGGCAGAACTATAATAAACTGGTGGACGAGATCGATAAAACAAATACTGAGATAAAGCAATTGCTCGACCCGTTGACCGACCGTACATTTATTATCTACCATCCGGCACTGACTTATTTTGCCAACGAGTTCAATCTCACGCAACTTTGTATCGAGATGGACGGCAAAGAACCTTCGCCTGCACAACTGAAACGGTTGGTGGAAACAGCGCGTGCCAACAATGCCCGCGTCGTATTCATTCAACAGGAGTTCGATCAGAAGAATGCCGAACTGATTGCCAAAGAGACAGGCTGTAAACTGACTGTAATCAATCCGTTGGCTTATGACTGGACTAAAGAAATGATTCATATTGCAAAAGCACTGGCTGATGGACAAACTCATTGAAATAGATAAGATAACAGCCGCTTATGGGAATAAGACTGTTTTGAAAGATGTCTCCCTGACCGTATGGAAAGATGATTTTCTGGGCATAATCGGTCCTAACGGCGGTGGTAAAACAACACTGCTGAAGGTGATCCTGGGATTACTTCAGCCGGTATCCGGTGCGATACGTTTTTATCAGAATGGGGTTGAAGTTTCTTCTTTACGGATTGGTTATCTGCCTCAACTGAATAATATTGACCGTAAATTCCCTATTTCCGTATGGGAAGTGGTCGCTTCGGGACTAGCTGCTGAAAAGCCTCGTTTTCGTTCTTACACGGCTGTCCAGAAGGAGCGTATTGAGGTGGTGATCCGGCAGATGGGGCTCGAAGATTTGTACACCCGTTCAATCGGAGAGTTATCGGGAGGGCAGCTACAACGTGTTCTGTTAGGCCGTTCGATCGTTTCACGTCCGCAATTACTGATTCTTGATGAACCAAACTCGTATGTCGATAAACGGTTTGAGTCGCGTTTTTACCAGTTACTGGAGGATATCAATAAAGAGAGTGCCATTATTCTGGTCTCTCACGATATCGGCACGGTCCTGGCCATGGTGAAAAATATTGCCTGCGTGAACGAGACTTTGCATTATCACCCCGGTGTAGACGTTTCGGAAGAATGGTTGGGCGAGAAATATGCCTGCCCGATCGAGTTGATCGGACACGGGAATCTACCGCACCGCGTATTGAAAACACACGAACATTAATATTCTTAATTCCACCATGTCACACACACTTTGCTTAATCTCATTACCGGAAGCCGGTATTATTGTAGGCATTGCCGTTATCCTGTTCGGATGCAAGGCCGTTACGCAAAATCCTTTTATCTCCAGAGGACAGAAGATTGTATGGATACTGATCATTATTGTTCTCAACTGGATTGGTCTGTTATGGTATTACTACACCTATTATATGAAGAATAAAGACTGAGTTATGAAGATATTGATTACAGGTGCAAGCGGATTTATCGGTGGTTTTCTGGTAAAGGAAGCGTTGCGCCGGGGATATGAAACCTGGGCGGGCGTACGTGCCACAAGCAGCCGTGAAAACCTACAGGATGAACGGATTCATTTTATTGATCTTAAATATAACAACCGGGAGGCATTGACTGCCCAGTTGAAGGATTTTGTCCGTGAGCAGGGCGCCTGGGATTATGTTATCCATAATGCAGGTCTGACAAAGACGCTCGATAAGCAGAATTTCTTCCGTATCAATGCAGAGAATACGCATAACTTCATAGAGGCATTGGCTGCTGCCGGTTGTAAACCGAAAAAGTTTCTGTTGATGAGTAGCCTGAGCAGTTATGGGAGGGGAGACGAGGTGAATTTCCGTCCGATTCGCCTGGATGATCCGCAACAACCGGATACTGCCTATGGAAAAAGTAAGCTGGAAGCGGAGAACTATGTGCGCAACCAATCTCATTTCCCTTATGTGATCCTGCGGCCGACGGGTGTGTATGGCCCTGGTGAAAAGGATTATTTTATGGAGATCAAAAGCATAAAGTCGGGATTTGACTTTGCGGTAGGATTCATTCCCCAGCGTATTACATTTGTATATGTAAAGGATTTGGCGAGAGTGGCATTCCTGGCGTTGGAAAATGAAACAATCCTTAACCGGCATTATTTTGTGGCAGACGGAGATGTGCATACCGACGAGTCATTTGCACGGATGATACAGGATATAGTAAAGAAAAGGCATGTGTTGCATGCCCGCATCCCGTTGGGATTGGTTTATGTAGCGTGCCATTGTTCCGAGTGGATAGGCAAATTGTTGAATAAGAGTATGACACTGAACACCGATAAATATATCATCCTGAAGCAGCGTAACTGGATTTGCGATGTTACGCCACTTCAGGAAGAACTAGGTTTCACTCCTGAATACCCTTTGCGCAAAGGGCTGGAGGAAAGTATTGAGTGGTATTGTAAGGAAGGGTGGCTGTAGATCAGTCCACCTTTTTTATGCTACCTAAACCTGCCCTTTCCTCTTTAATGGAAGGGTCTCCTTTATATCTGATATTCCCGCTACCGGCTATCTCGGCATAGATATTATTCGTTGCATGAGTTTCCAGCAAACCACTGCCCGCTATCTCACACGATACGTCTGATAGTAAGAAATTCAGTGCATGTATTTTCCCGCTACCGGCAATCTCGAATGCCGCTTTCTCTCCCGTACCTGCCAGGTTGAATGTTCCGGAACCGGCTATTTCACCTTTAAACTCCTTCGCATACAAGGTAAGTGCATCTACGGTACCGCTACCGGCTATAGATACTTCCAGTTGGTTTACCGTAACAGTATCTTTCATGTGAAGCATGACGCTGCCTGCCAGGTTAAATTTGATCTTGTCGTTCGAAGACAGCTTGCTGTTTACATTGAATTTTTCTGCACCGGCCAGATCTACCTTCTTCAACTGCCTGGAATTGGAGGTAATGGTGAATTGGGTAGGACGGAGGCGGAGTGTTTTATTTTCTCGTTTAGGGCGGATGACAAGCTTATTATCATCCGTCTTGAAATCGAAAAGGTCATAAATGTTCTGATCGACCGTGACAGTCAGTGCAGGCGCCGATTCTTCCTGCGTGTAATTGAAAACGGCTGCCGATGCATCGACGCTTATCTGATCGTAGTCTGAAATGTCGATCGTATGAGTCGTTACATTTCCGTCTCCTTTTACAGCAGGGAAAAATATGCATCCTTGAGCAAGTAAAAGGATACTGCCCAATATTATAAATGATAATTTCTTACTCATCTTATTTTACTTCTTCTACGGATCCTTTACCAATAACTTTCTGCTGAACGGCTGTCGGGCCTTTATAACGGATTTTACCTTTGCCGACAACGTTTGCCTTGAGGTTGTTGGTGGGGTGAACTTCCATCGTTCCGTTACCGGTCATTTTGCAACTCAGTTCAGGAACGTCTACACCGAAAGCCATGATCTCTCCGCTGCTGGTGATGCTGTATTCACCTTCCTTGGCATTCCCTTTTTTCAGGTTGATAGTGCCGGAGCCGTTGATGCTGCACTCCAGTTTGTCTACTTGGAGGTCATTGACAACCATATTGGCGCTACCGGAAACATTCAACTCCAGTTTTCCTACTTTTATCAGTTCTTTTAGTTGTACCAGGCAGTTGGAGTTTGCCTTGATCTTTACCTCGTCACCAGTCAAAGAGCTGTTTATCATGAAATTCGCATTTCCGGCGGCTTTTACCTCTTTCAGCCATTTGGAGTTGGTCTTTACGATGAATTTGGTATAGTGATCCACTTTGGCACCTTTGAAACCAACAGAAAGTTCGCGGTCTTTTATATTGATGTTGACGTATTCATGCAGGTTTTCATCAACCGTAATTTCGATATAGGGTTCTGCATTCGACTGTTCATAGTTGAAATCGATAACGCCGTCAATCTTGATGGCATTGTAATCATCGATCTTTATTTTCTTTGTAGTAAGGGTACCGTTGCCCTTCACATGATCTGCCGCCTGGACTGTAAATAACAGGCCCAGCAACATGATAATAGATAATAACCCTTTTGTTCTCATAATTTATTTGTTTAGTATTGCCTTTTCTTATAATAAATAGACGTGACTCCGATGCGGTCGGTTACAAAAATAGGAGTATTTTAATTTATAAGTCCAACATTTCGTATATTTTTATAGGGAATTAAGTTTTGGAATTATAATGAATAACCCGGATATCACTATTCATCCAATGCCTTGATGAAAAGTAATTCCGGGTTTTCCAACTCCCAATATAATGATCTCTTATTTTATGTGGTCGATATCGCTGGAACCGCTTGAATGCTTTTTAACTTCCGGATTACCTTTGTATTTGATATCGCTGCTTCCGGATGCGTTGGCTTCCAGTTTTTCGGTAACGGTTGTGAAAATGTCACTGCTGCCGCTTGCAGAACATTTCAGTCTTTTTATAACGAAGTCGTATGCTTTGATATCACTGCTGCCGCTGCAACTATATTTTCCGTCGTTTGCTTTTCCTTTCAGATTCATGTCGCTGGAGCCTGAGGAGTGGGTATCTATTCTGTCACAAATCAGGTCGGATACTTTCAGGTCGCTGGCCCCGCTCAGGTTGATCTTGCACAGGTTAGTTATGCGTATCGGTTTTTCCAGAAAAACATCGCTTGCTCCGGAAGCACTGATTTCCAGGTTTTCTCCGGAGAGGGAACTGCGCAGAAAGAAATCGATGCCCCCTGATACCCCTAATTTATTTAATTCTGAGGAATGGGTTTCTATAATCAATTTGCTCGGATTAATACGAGTGCCGCGTTCTGTCTCTATCTGAAGTACGTCTCCGTTCGAGTTGAATTTTAATTCGGAAAGGAGGTTCTCGTCGATGGTGATCTTTAAGCCGGATTTACCGCCTTTCTGTGTGTAATTCACCTGGGGAGACTGGTTCTTGCCGAAGAAAGAGTTTCCGCCTGTTTCGATTCCCTGGCCTACTTTTATCTGTTTATAATCGGCGACCTGGATCTCTTTGGTTATTATATTACCGTTCCCTTTGATTTTCTCAGCAAAACAGGATATAGTGCTGAATGCGATTAAACTGATGATGGCGAATGTAATTCTTTTCATGATGTTCGTTTTTAAGTGATGTTATTTAGTTTGCACTTTTTAATTTACCGGAGCCGATGATACTTTTGCTCGTAGTGGGATTACCTTTATAATAGACATTCCCGCTTCCTACGATGTTTGCTTCCAACTGATTTCTGGTATGAGTCTGGATATTTCCGCTACCGGCTATGTTGCATTCCGTTTTGCCGGTGACGCATTCGTAGGCTTTAATGTTGCCGCTTGCAGCCAGATTGTATTCTGCGCGGTCCGCTTTGCCTGCAATCTGGATATAACCGCTGCCTGCCAGGCTGCATTCTATTCCTGCCAGATCGATATTGGAGGCTACTACGCTCCCGGAGCTGGCCAAATTGATTTCCAGCTTGTTTCCTTCTACTTTCTTTTCCAAAAGAATATTGCCGCTGCCTGCCATGTTGATTTCCAGTTTTCCGATATTTATCGGACTGGCAATAATGAAATCGCCGGAAGATACCACGTTCAGTTCTTTTATTTCGCGTGAGTTGGTTATAACCTTGAATTGGGTCGGTTGAAGGTTATATGAATTACCGTTACGACTATTTTCCTTGATCTTTTTGGGGCCGATTATCAACTCCTTGCCGTCTACCTGTGCTTTCAGTAACGGAAACAGATTCTCGTCGATCATGATTTTCAGATAAGGAGCGGCATCCGATTGCTCATAAACAAACTCCATGACTCCGACTGTCGATATTTCATTATAGTCGCTGATAGAAATTTCTTTGGTAATGATATTTCCGTTTCCTTCCACTTTTTCATTGGTGAAAGCAAATCCTGTCAATGTGGTCAGTAAACAGGCAATAAGGAGGGATACTTTTGTTTTCATCTGTATAATTTTTTAGTTCTTTTATTTATAAGACGAATGCTATTGCGTTTAGGTTGCAGATTTGAAAGAGTTTTTTCAGGAAAAGTGAAAAGAAAAGAGACGGGCAGATAAAAAGAAAACCGCAATCCATATAATTAACGGATGCGGCTTCTTTGCTTTCCAACGAAGCAGTCTCACGATTCCTCCTTTGCAAAGACTTGTTAACCTTAGATCTAAAATACTATGAAAAAAACTCATTGCAAATATAAGAGGAATTATAATATGTGCAATATACTATCGTCTCAATTTATTGTAAATTTGTCACTTTATGACGTAAATGTTACAATTTTTGAATGATTTGTTACAGTATACCGAACTTTTCCGGGATAGAATCCATAATATCAAACAGTTCTGACACTGTTTCAGCGCGCAACATGGCGACACGTGTTTGCTTGAAATCGCTAATTCCTTTGAACAATGGAGTGGCTGCCAGGTGGCGTCGGATATGCAAAATACCGCGTCGTTCGTCCAGGCGTTCCACACTTTGGTTGACCTGCTGTTTAAGGATATCCAGATACCAGGTGAATTTTTCTTCCGGCAGTGCTTCCCCGGTAGTCAGGAAATGTTTCACTTCACGGAATATCCAGGGGCGTCCGATACTTCCGCGACCGATCATGACACCATCTACTCCATAATTGTCGAAACGCTGTTTGCATATTTCGGCAGAGGTCACATCGCCGTTGCCGATAATGGGGATATGTATCCGGGGATTATTTTTTACCTCACCGATCAGTGTCCAGTCCGCTTCGCCGGTGTACATTTGGGCACGGGTACGGCCATGGATGGAAAGGGCGGCGATGCCACAATCCTGTAACTGTTCGGCCAGGTCGACGATTACTTTATTATCCGCATCCCACCCCAGACGTGTTTTAACCGTAACCGGAATATTGACGGCTTTTACTACTTCTTTCGTTATTTCAAGCATCAAAGGAATGTTCCGGAGCATACCGGCACCGGCACCTTTGCCTGCCACTTTCTTGACCGGACAACCGAAGTTGATATCCAGTATATCAGGACGGGCAGCTTCACATATTTTGGCTGCTTCCACCATTGCATCTACTTCTTTTCCATATATCTGGATAGCGACCGGACGTTCATCTTCGGCAACGGTCAGTTTTTCCTGTGTCTTGTTTACGCTGCGTATCAAGGCGTCGCTCGATACAAATTCCGTATAAACCATATCAGCACCGAAGCGCTTACACATCAGACGGAAAGAAATATCCGTTACATCTTCCATCGGTGCCAGGAATACCGGGCGTTCACCTAAATCTATTGAGCCTATCTTCATACCTTCTTATTATAGACCACAAAAGTACAGCTTTTTCCGCGAAGATTTATGATGGAATTGTCTGCAATCAGGGCAATTGTATCCAATTAAACAGAGTTAGCATTTCAAGTGATACAATATAACAATCGGATTTTCATCTCCATTCATCTTTTTTAGAATGTCTGGAGCTTTTTTAAGCATACCTTTATCTCGCAGATAATCAATAGTTGAAGCAGGGGTGCACTGTATAGATATTTTTTTGTTCTTATACCAATGTAACGGGGCAATAGGTAGTCCATGATCTATATCATTATTTATTCCCCACATGGTCATCCAAAAATCAACATTTGAGATATCATTCCATTTATATGGAGTAGGTGTGGATAATATTTTACCACTCTGTTTATCATAAAGCATTATGTACGATTTTTCCTTATATACATACCTAAAGCAAATAGATTCAGGGAATTCTATTATATCGTAAAGAAATAGTTCGGTATTTGTTGGTATAAAATTCAAGAGTGAATAAGAACTTTTTAAAGATTCTTCATTTAGATTCCTCTGCCAGCAGAATGCTGGAGTGATTGTATCTTTAGTCAAACGATAAATAGTATCATTTGTCATGGTTGAAAACAATACTCCCGAATCACTGGGTATACATCTTGTTAACTTAAAACCTGATTCTTTTGATGGAGATATTTTATCATTTGAAAAATTGTTTTTCATCATTATTGTATCTCCTTTTCCCATATTGCTAAATATACCAATTCCAAAATGTCCTTTTGCCTCAAAAGGTATGCCTTCGGAACTAGTCTCAACGACTCGTCCTTCTCCAATAGGATAAGAGTAAAAGGTCATTCTCCCTCCCCGGTCGAACGCTTCTTCAAATTTCCCATCAAAATTGTATATTGTTGTCTGGTACGCCCCGGTGATATATAATTTACTATCTTCTTCTACTGAATACATACTTATAGGAAAAAGAAGTTCTCCAGGGCCTTGTCCATATTTTGCTACTTGCCTAATGAAATTCCCTTTTATATCAAATTGAAGCACTCCACATGTAGGGTCAGATAAGACAAATATATAATCTTTGGTAAGGATTACGTCCATTATTTTCCCAACCATTGAGCTGTTATCGTCGGTTAATTCTAATGGAATATATTCTATTCTTTCAATTTCATTTTTAATAGAAATTGCATCATTGGAATTTACATAAGCTCTAACATCAATGGAAACAAGCTTATTTTTTGTAGTTTCTGCCTTCTCATTACATCCTATACTGATTATTGATAATATGAGTATAGGATACATTTTTATTTTATAAAACTTCATATCTTATAGTATTACATGATTTTTAATTGAGTTATGCGCAAATATAGAATGACAGGAATAATAAATAGCTACACTTTAGAGTAGAGAAATCATTTATGCGTGATTTTTTTTGAGAAGATGTCGTGAAATTGATTATAATGTTCGTATTTTTAGCAGACAGTAAAAAACAAGACATGAAAGAATTTAGTGTAGAGAAATTTTTTGATCCTGTTAAGAGGCCAAAGATTGATGACGATCTGAATGAAAAGATGAAGAACAGTATGGATATTGTTCATCGTATGGCATGTACCTTGAATCACTCTTTGTATGTGATTGATTATCTGAAACAATCATTTGTCTATGTGTCTCCTGATAAATTGTTTTTGTGTGGCTACTCTGTGGAGCAAGTACTTGAGTGGGGGTATTCATTTTATACCAGGGTTGTTCCCGAAAATGATTTAAGGCGTTTATTGGAAATCAATAAGGCCGGTTTTGACTTTTACTATAAACTTCCGATCGAAAAGCGGTACATGTATTCTATTGAGTATGATTTCGATCTGGTGCATATAAACAAAAAAGTAACCAGGGTAAATCAACGGTTGATACCGCTCATAATTAATAAGGCTGGCGATCTTTGGTTAGCGGTATGTGTTGTGACCCCGCTATATTCGAAAGCTAAAAATAAAACGATCATTAAAAATTTCAATACAGGGGAGCAATTCATTTATCAGGAAAAGGAGAAATTCTGGTACAAAAATACTTTACCACTTCTTACAGTTAAAGAGAGACTCATTTTGCAACTGTCTTCCCAAGGTCATACAAATGCAGCTATAGCCGAAGAATTGTCATTGAATGTGAATACTATCAAGTTTCATAAAAGGAATATATTCCAAAAACTGGATGTAGAAAATTGTATTGAAGCAATTACAGTGGCATCCCATTGGGGATTAATTTGAAATGTAGCAAAATAAAGATCCGGATATGGATGAATTATTCTTTTGATGCGGTTATCCTGGCCTTTAATGAATAATCTACTGCGTTTTATAGTAGATTAACTATGTGTTATAGTTGTGTTACTGGAAAATATAGTTATATTTGTGCATTCCTTTAATAAAACAACAGATTATGAAACGATTGACATCGAAAGAAGAAGAGATATTAGGCTATTTCTGGGCGAAAGGCCCTCTGTTTGTCCGCGAACTTCTCGACTTGCAGGAGGAACCCAAGCCGCATTATAATACGCTTTCAACCATTGTCCGTACATTGGAGGAAAAAGGATATATCGGTTATAAGGTATTTGGAAATACACATCAGTATTATGCATTAATCTCGGAAGACGAATACCGGAAGAAGACCCTGAAGCAGGTTGTCGATAAATATTTCGATAATTCCTATACCCGTGTCGTCTCTACTTTAATTGAGGAAGAGGCGTTGACTCTTGATGAATTGCAAGAGTTGATACAACAGATTAAAAATAAGTAAAAACGTAGGTTTATGGGAGCTTTACTTCTGTACATACTGAAATCCACTATTTGCCTGATATTATTTTATTTAGGCTTCAAGGCGTTGCTTAGTAACGATACGTTCTTCCGTTTCAACCGGTGGGTGTTGTTGGTAGGAATCGCTACCTGTATGTTGCTGCCAGCCATAAAGATACAGACTTCCGAACCTTTATTGATACAACAGCCGATCATTCATTTGGAAAAGATGATAGCCGGTGAGGAAACAGTTGTAACTTATCTTTCGGATAATAACCCCGAAGTCAATATGATTCCTGTGGTTACGCCGGCCAAAATGATTGATTGGGGACAAATCATTGCTCTTCTTTATTGGGCAGGATTTATTTTTTGCCTGATGACAACTTTGCTCTCATTCAGAAAGATGTTTGTTTTGATTCGGAGTGGCCGCAAATTACAACAGGGGCGCTATACATTAATATTAGTTCCTTCCTGTGTGTCCCCTTTCAGTTGGGGACGTTATATTATTCTTTCGGAAGAAGATTATGAGAAACATCCTGATGAGATTCTGACGCATGAAATGATGCATTTGAAATCTCATCATTCCATTGACCTGCTTTTTGTGGAGTGCATTCTTTGGCTTCACTGGTTCAACCCGGCTATCTGGCTGTTGAAACGGGAGTTGAAGGATATTCATGAATACCAGGCCGATAAAGGAGTACTTACCCTGGGCGTCGATGCAACAAAATATCAACTGTTACTCGTGAAAAAAGCTGTCGGCTCCAGCCTCTACACTCTTGCCAACAGCTTCAACCACAGTAAAATTAAAAAACGTATTACTATGATGTTAAAAGGTAAATCAAACAATTGGGCCCGGTTGAAGCTATTGCTCCTGGTCCCCGTAGGACTTATCGTCCTGAACGCTTTTGCCCGTCCGGAAGTAAACCGGCAGTTGGAAACGCTTGTACAGAGCAAAGATAAGGAAACTCCGCCGGAAGAACAACAGGATATGAAGAGTTTCTTTAAGACGGAATTGGAGAGTTATATAAAGAAGGTAGACCCGCAAACCCGGTTTGAACCTGATGAGATTATAGCTTTCATGAAAAAGAATACTGAGCCGAAGGATCTATTTATCAATGCTAAAGGTGATGTGCTGTTGAATAATGATTTTGCAAACTATAAAGAAAAGGAACAATTCCTGGGCAAGTTGCAGGATTTATTTGAAAAAAGTAAAAAGCCTGTTTCCTTCTATTTCCTTATTGACATAAATACTCCGGAGGAAGCGACTGAGGCCGTTTTACATTTGGTAAAAGAGGCATTTGATAAGCGACAAAAAGTTGTAGGTGCTGATAAAGCCCCCTTCCTTCTGTTTGAGGATGCCAGAAATAATAAGAATTTTCCGGGAAAGGGGCGGGAAAAGAAGCAGGATGTAGCTTATTATACGGTTGATGGAAAGCAAGTGAGTCCTAAAGCGTATGAAGAGTTGAAAAAGAACTTTAAACAGATTAAACCTCGCAAGAGTGATTTAGTGGATATAAAGGGTAAAGTCGTGGAAATTCATACCTATATGAAACTGGAAGATGGCTCGACTATACCTTCACCCGCTCTTTATGCTGAAATTTCAGAAGATGACGGTACTGCTTATCCCGTATTAATATCTTATCGCACGGCATCTTTCGAATCCGGTGTTTATGAAGCTACGCTGTCAAAAAAGATGGAGAATGTAAAAGCTACTGCTGAAAGAATAAGTAAGGAAAAAGAGAAGGTTGAGGAGCTTACTGTTTTGCCGGCCAACAAAGATGTCCCATTAAGTTATCTTGAAGCAGTGAAGCAGGTTCTGGAAGGGAAAGGGCTTTCTTGTACGATTAAAAATAAGGTTCCTGACGGCATTAAATGATTTGTTTATTTTTTATATCGGAGGATGCCTTTAAGAGGTGTCCTCTGTTTGTTTCTGTACATTCCAATAAATCTTAGAGAACGGCAGAGTGAAAGTTTGTAAGTTTTGATATTTGTTTATAGTAAGAATCCCATATCTTTGTATCTTTCTGATTTAAAACCAAACCTCTGAATAAAGAGGAACTGGAATAGATGATATATAAAGTAGGGATAATCATTTTCATTTACCTTTTCGTTGCCCGTTCTTCAACTGAGCGAAAAGAGGCTGTAACTGTCGGGGAACTTTTCCGGCAGGCTGCTTTCTATGGGGAAAGGTTACAGTATATCCCTGCATTAGATAATTATCAACAGGCTATCAGGCTGGCCGAAAAGGATAAAGACAGCCTTGCTCTTTCTCATGGCTATTTGGAAATGGGAAAAATTTACCGGAATCAATCTTTGAAGCAAAAGGCCCTGCAAAGCGAGAAAAAAGCATTGTCTTATCTCGGAAGTGCAGGCGGTGATTCACTTCGAACGGTGCTTTACCGGGAGATGGGAGATATTTATATGTTGTCCCGAATGCCGGACAGTGCCTTCTATTATTATCAAATGGGTGATTGCCGGATAAAACAGGCGAAAGTATTGCAGCAGGGAGGACAGTATAAGGAGTCGGAGGCTTTACTGAAAACTGAATTGGAACAAACAATCCCCCAGGAAGAAAAAGCGGAACTCTTTCTGGCTCTGGCCGATTTGCAAATAAACATGGGTAAATTGGAAGAAGCTGAAACGAATTTAAGTCAGGTACCCTCTTCCCATCCGCATTTATATGCCGCTTTGTCCCGGATTGCCCAATGTCGCGGAGACAGCTTGCAAGCTGATTTTTATCAAAAGAATTATCTCCACAACCTGTCCGTTTTACGACGGCAGCAGGAAGACAATCAAATAACTCAACTTCTCTGGACTTCGGAGCAGAAAGAGTGGGAGAGACGTCTCTCGAATGCTGAAAATACTCAAACAGGGCGGTTGTATCTCTGGAGCGCCCTGTTTATCCTTTGCGGTACAAGTCTCTTGGGGTATTCCCGTTACCGGAAGAAAAAGGCGGCCGTCTCCCTGTCGGAAACAGATTTCCTCTCTTCGGAAGTTTATCAGCGTTTCCACCGGAAAGAAGAATGGAGGGCGGGTAGTAAGGACTGGGAAGAGTTGTTGCAAGCTTTCAACCGGACCTACCCGGAGTTTCGCGAACGGCTGAAAAAGAAAATACCGAAACTGAGTGAACAGGAATGGCGCATGTGCTGCCTGATTAAAATGGATGTTCCCCCTTCTACAATGGCTATGTTGCTCTGTTGTACCAATCAGGCTATTTCGATGCGCCGCGTCCGTCTTTACCAGAAAATGACGGATGAAAAGGGAACGCCGGAACTGTGTGACTCCTTTATTCGTGATTTTTAAGCAGATGTGAACTGATGTGAAACCGTGAAGGAGACTGTTTCTTCTACTTTTGTCAGAAAAAAGCGTATGAAAAAGATGTTATTGAGGCTCATGGCAGCCATGATGGTTTTAACCGGATGCGGGTCGAAGCAATCGGCCGGCGAATTACCGGAGATTGATTTGACGGCAAAAATGTTTTCTTCCGATAAGGTTGGAATAGCGGACGAAATAGAATCGATTGAGTATATTCCTCTGGAGTTGACCGATGAATCTCTGATTGCAAATGTATTGGATGCATGTGTTTCCGACGAGTATATCTTTATTTATTCTACCCGGCAGGAAAGCGTTTTGCAGTTTGACCGGAAAGGAAAGTTTGTCCGTCCTATCGCAAAGACAGGGAATGGTCCGGGAGAAGTCGCACAGATTATATCACTCACCATCGATGAAGAAAACCGCCTTTTTTGTGTTAACGAGTATTTTTCTACCTCGTTCTACTCTTTTGACGGCGAATTTATTAAAAAGATAACGAGTCTGCGTCCTAATTCTTATCAGCTTTCCGTCGGGGCGAATACAATGGCCGAACTAGGCCGGATGTATGTCCCTATGAATATTCCGGGAATGTTCAGCCTTGGAATTTTCAACTGGGCAACGGACGATACGATTGCATTTCGGCGGACGATTGGAAATGTGGATGTAATGCCGCTGGAAGAAGTCAGTTTGAAAGGATGGATATATAATGGCAGCATGGATGGTTGGTTTTGCTATTCGGATGGGATAGATACCGTCTGGAATGTGAATGCAAAAGCAATTTCACCGGCATTTCTTATCAGGCATGGTTATTCTGCTGCCGATGAGGAAGAAATACGTTCCTCTAAAACAGGAAATGCCGCTGTGGATGGTAAATTCAGTATTTTCAATATCTTTGAAACTCCCCGGTCTTATTTTGTCAAATGTTTCAAAGGTTCCGACCAGTCTAATTTCTTTTTGTACAGCCTGAATAAAGAAACCGGAGCCTTGTGTCGTGAGGCTTCTCTTATCGACGCAGACGAATTGTTCGGATACAACAGGGCTTTGACCGGCATCGGTATCCGCAATGAAACGGACGGGGGGCTTCCCATCTGGCCTTTCTTCTCCTTTCCGGCTAAAAAACTAATGATACAATTCAATACGGCGGTAGAAATCGAATATCTCAAAGAGAAATATCCCGACCTCAGGAAACACCCTGTCCTGCAACAGGTAACGGAAGATTCGAATCCGCTCGTTACTATTTATCATTTACGTTGAAAGGCTTAAAAGGTATCGGATGAAACGTATTTATAGATAAGGTTGTTACCCGGAAGAGCCGCGTAAGCATCGGTCTGGTACATCCTTAAAGGAATCTGTTTCATCCTAATGAAACAACTGTTCCATTACGTAGAAACACTTGTTTCATTAGGATGAAACAGTAGCAATGATTGGGCGTTTTAAAGACTGCATGCCGGTAAGAGGCTAAAAGTTAACCGATTTTATTCATGTAATATTAGGAAGAAACCCGTATCTTTGTGGTTTCTAATTTAAAACCAAACAGCTTTGAACGAAAAAGATTTTGAAATAATGGCGCCGGTAGGTTCGTATGAATCGTTGATGGCGGCTATTCAGGGAGGTGCCGACTCTATCTATTTCGGCATTGAGGGACTGAACATGCGTTCGCGTTCTTCCAATAATTTCACGACAGACGATTTGCGCAAGATTGTTTCTATCTGTAAGGAACACGGGATTAAAAGTTATCTGACGGTCAATACGGTTATTTACGGGGAAGACCTGGCTCTGATGCGCGAGATTATCGATGCGGCGAAGGCGGCGGAAGTTTCTGCGATCATTGCGGCGGATGTGGCTGCAATGAGTTATGCGAACCGTATCGGACAGGAGGTGCATCTTTCTACCCAGTTGAATATTTCGAATGTGGAGGCGCTGAAGTTCTATGCCCAGTTTGCCGACGTGGTGGTGCTGGCCCGTGAGTTGAACCTGAAGCAGGTTTCTGAAATCTATCAGCAAATCGTTGAACAGCAGATTACCGGTCCGGGAGGCGAACTGATTCGTATCGAGATGTTTGCACATGGCGCTTTGTGTATGGCTGTCTCCGGCAAGTGTTACCTGAGTTTGCACGAGATGAATGCCTCTGCCAACCGCGGGGCCTGCATGCAGATTTGCCGCCGCGGCTATACGGTGAAGGATAAGGACAGCAATATCGAACTGGATATAGAGAACCAGTATATCATGTCGCCCAAAGACCTGAAGACGATTCATTTCATGAACAAGATGATGGATGCAGGCGTCCGGGTATTTAAGATTGAAGGCCGTGCCCGCGGACCGGAATATGTGCGTATCGTAACGGAGTGTTATAAGGAGGCGGTGAAGGCTTATTGCAGCGGAAGTTATGATGAAGAGAAAATCGCTGTTTGGGACGAACGTCTGAAAAGTGTCTTTAACCGTGGTTTCTGGGATGGTTATTATCTGGGGCAGCGCCTGGGTGAATGGAGCAGCAAGTATGGTTCCGGTTCGACTAAAAAGAAAGTCTATGTGGCGAAAGGAATCAAGTATTTCAGCGGTATCGGTGTGGCGGAGTTTGAAATGGAATCGGGTTCGCTGAAGGTGGGCGACGAGATTCTGATTACCGGCCCGACAACCGGCGCGGTGATGCAGACCATCGATGAAATACGTGTCGACCTCAAACCGGTGGAAGAGACTGTCAAGGGCGAACGCTTCTCCTTTAAAGTCTCCGATAAAGTACGTCCTTCGGACCGTCTTTATAAAATGGTATCAACGAACGATAAAGAACTGAAATAATGAAAGAGTATATTTTTAAACTGACAGACAAAGTGCGTGACTACGAATGCGACTTGCAGGGTGTAGTGAATAACTCCAACTATCAGCATTATATGGAACATACCCGTCATGAGTTCCTCGAGTCGCTGGGAGAGAATTTCGGTGCCATGCATGATAAGGGAGTGGACGGGTTTGTCTCTCATGTGGAGATCGACTACAAGACCTCTTTGAAGAGCGGCGACAGCTATATCTCCTGCCTGAATGTATATAAGAAAGGCGTAAAGCTGGTCTTTGAACAGGATATCTACAGAGCCTCCGACGGTGCGCTGGCAACTAAGGGGAAAGTCGAATCGGTTGTCGTACAGGACGGCAAGCTGACCCGCGGCGAATATTTTGACGAAATGTTGAAAAGGATACAAGACAAACTATGACAGTATCATGACAGATAAACGGATTTACCAGATTGGCTTAACTATGATAAACGGGGTGGGAGATGTCCTGGCCCGTCAGCTTCTGCAAACCTTCGGCGACGCAGAGGCTGTCTTTGCGGAAAAGAGACAGACATTGGAGAAGATTCCGGGTTTCGGCAGCCTTACCGCTGCTGCCGTCAAAAGCCCGGAAGTGCTTCTGCAAGCCGAGAAAGAGTTGACTTTTATTGAAAAGAACCAGATAAGCTGTTATTTCCTGACAGATGAGAGTTACCCTAAACGTTTGAAAGAGTGCTCCGACGCTCCTGTACTACTCTATTTTAAAGGGAAGACCGACTTGAATAGTACACATATTGTCAGTATTGTCGGGACGCGCCACATAACAGAATATGGCAGGACGATGACGGAAGAGTTGATACATGCCTTGTCGGCCTCTTATCCGGATTTGCTGGTCGTGAGCGGACTGGCTTATGGCGTCGATATCTGTGCCCACCGGAGTGCCCTGAAGTATGGACTGCCGACTGTAGCTGTGCTGGCTCATGGTCTGGACCGCATCTATCCTTCCTCACATCGCTCCGTAGCTGTTGAAATGTTGTCTCATGGCGGATTGTTGTCCGATTTTCCCAGCGGAACGGAACCGGATAAGCCGAACTTTGTCCGGCGTAACCGGATTGTTGCCGGATTGGCGGAGGCAACGATTGTAATGGAATCGGCAGAAAAAGGAGGCTCGCTTATTACGGCTGACCTTGCTTTTTCCTATGGGCATGATGTCTATGCATTCCCCGGACGGGTAAACGATTATTATTCCAAAGGATGCAACGCATTAATCCGGCAGAATAAGGCGGGTTTGATAACATCGGCTTCCGATTTGGTGTCGGCACTTTGTTGGGACGTGAATAAAACGCCTTCGCCTGCCCCTGTCCAGGCTGAATTGTTTTTCGAAGAAGACGACCGTGCAGGAACAGTCATAAAACTTCTTCGCGAAAAGGGAGAAATACATATCGACCAACTGGCAACGGAACTGAATCTGCCTGTCCGCGAACTCTCTTCCCTACTATTTGAACTGGAAATGAACGGACGGATTAAGGCGCTGCCGGGAAATATCTATAAACTTCTGACATGATATGATAACGTCCTTTGAATAAAAACAACGGTTCGGTTATTTTGTTTTAGAGATGTAGATAGTTTCTTTTGTGTAAACAGGAAGTATCTTTATCTTTGTCAAAAGCATTTATTATGGAATTGCGAATAGCGAATGTAGTCAGATATATTATGCCTCTCCGGGAGGGAGGTTCGTTGCCGGCTTTGGCAGAAGCCGACGATGAATATAAATATGTCGTAAAGTTCCGGGGAGCCGGTCATGGGACCAAGGCCCTGATAGCCGAATTGATTGGCGGTGAAATAGCGCGGGCATTGGGTTTCCGTGTGCCTGAACTGGTCTTTCTTAATCTCGATGAGGCCTTTGGTCGTACCGAAGGGGATGAGGAGATACAGGATTTATTGCAGGCAAGCCGTGGGTTGAACCTGGGATTGCATTTCCTGTCGGGTGCCCTGACATTTGACCCGGTAATCAATAAGGTCGGAGAAAAACTCGCTTCTCAAATAGTCTGGCTGGATGCCCTCCTGACGAATGTGGACCGTACGACCCGCAATACCAATATGCTGATGTGGCATAAGGAATTATGGCTGATTGACCATGGCGCGTCACTCTATTTCCATTATTCATGGTCGAACTGGCGCAAACATGCTTTAAGCCCGTTTATCCAGATTAAAGACCATGCCCTGTTGCCGGAAGCCGGTAAGTTGGGGGAAACGGATGCCGAATTTAAACGTATTCTTACTCCGGATAAAATCCGTGAAATTGTTTCTCTGGTTCCGGACGACTGGTTGCAGTGGAACGAAAGTCCCGGTACGCCGCAGGAAATAAGAGACGTTTATATTGAATTCCTGACAGAAAGGATTGCCCATTCCGAAACATTTATAAAAGAAGCGCAGCATGCAAGGAAAGCACTTATATGAATACGCCGTTATCCGTTTTGTTCCCCGGGTGGAACGGGAGGAGTTTATTAATGTGGGTCTTATCATGTTCTCTAAACGGGCCCGGTTTATAAAGGCGCGTTATCAGGTGGATGAAAAGAAGCTCTGTCTGTTCTCTTCCGAACTGGATATGGATTCGCTTTATGCCAGTCTGAAAGTATTCGACCGCATCTGCTCCGGCACTGCCGACGGTGGTCCGATAGCCTCTATGGATATTCCCGAGCGTTTCCGTTGGCTGACGGCTGTGCGCAGTTCTTCCATCCAGACTTCGCGTCCGCATCCCGGCTTTTCGACTGACCTGGAGGTTACGTTTGAAAAGTTGTTTGCGGAGTTGGTTCTGTAAATCTACCGGAACGTTTTTAGCGGATAAAATGCTCTCTTTAATTGTTAATTTTAGCAGTTTTTGCCAGTATTGTATATAGTTTTATCTTAGCTAACACTTTTTGGCGAAAGATGCTTGGAGGCTTAACATATATTGTCTGTAAAAAGCTTGACAAACGCTTGCTACAGGTGTATCTTTGTACTGTGGTTTTTTCATAATAGTATTAGATTTAAGGTTAACAAAGTTTGATTAGGGCTTGTCGTGAGACAGGCTTTAATTGTTTATAGAGGTTTGCTAAAAATTGAAATGGTCCGGGTCTGCACCCAGTCTCAGATTCTTATTAAGAGCACTTATCCGGGTCATATCTTCGTCTGTCAGTTCGAAATCCGTACATTTCAGATTCTCTGTCAATCTCTCTTTATGGATGGATTTGGGGATGACTATCACTCCACGTTCCAGATTCCAGCCTAAAACGACCTGTGCAGGAGTCAGTCCGCGCTTTTTAGCAATCTCGGTAATGACAGGGTTTGTCAGAATGTCTGATTTGCCGGCTCCCAATGGTCCCCATGCTTCCGGACGGATATTCCTTTCCAGGCAATATTGGATAGTTGCCGCCTGGGAAAGGTAGGGGTAACATTCTATCTGGTTGACTGCTGGTATGATTTCTGCTTCTTCGAGCAAATCGGCTAAATGATGTGTCTGATAATTGCTGACTCCGATTGCTTTTGCTTTTCCGCTTTTATACACTGCTTCCATCTTTTTCCAGACACTGACGTAAGTCTCTTTTACCGGCCAGTGCACAAGATAGAGATTTACATAATCCATGCCCAATCTTTTCAGGCTGGCTTCGATCGCTTCTTCTACTTTTCCCGACCGCTGGTCGTCATTCCATAACTTAGTAGTCAGGAATATCTCTTCCCGTGGGATACCTGAGTCCCGGATTGCCTTGCCGACAGCTTCTTCATTCCCATAAATCATGGCTGTGTCTACATGTCTGTATCCGACAGATAAAGCTGTTTTTACTGTTTCATATGCAATGTTTGCATCTTCAACCCTGAATACACCGACTCCGATGGAAGGGATTTTTGTTCCGTTGTTTAAAATAACTTCTTTCATTTGATCTTTTGTTTTTTATTCCCTGTATATAAAACAGATAAGTGATGGCTTTGTTTGCCGGGAAAAGGAAGGATTGTTTTTACTATGAATATTCCTGTTATGTGAGTTTTATTGGTTACTTTTGTAAACAGTCAGTAACTCAGTTATTTATAAAATCGATTATAAATGATATCTATCTTTACTTATATATTTATTGTTATAGCAGGAATTATTCTTTTAGTTTTTATTGCCGGCCTTCTTTTGCCGGATGAAAGAACTGCAACCAGTGAATGCTTTTATAATGCTTCACCCGAGAAGGTGTATAATGCACTCATCAATAATGCTGATTACGGTTATCGCAGTGATCTGGAAGAGACTGTTATTGTGGAAGAGAAAGACGGCATAGAAGTCTGGGATGAAATAGCGAAGAACGGCTCTGTTATCCGGTTCAGGACAGCCCGTAAAGTACCTCATTCCTTATATGAATTTGAAATTGTGAAAGGAAACGGATTCACCGGGTACTGGAAAGGCGAACTGAAAGTAACCAGTACGGGAGGAACTCATTTTACATCGACGGAAATTATCCGGATGAAGAATCCTTTTCTGAAAGTCGTTTCCCGCCTTTTCTTTGATCTGGAAAAGTTTATGCATACTTATCAGAATGACCTGCGCGTGAAACTTAGTGAAGATATAGCCTGAAAAAAGGGAGTCTTAATCGACTCCCAGGAATTTGAACGGTTTAGCTTCAACAAATTGCTCTGCCGTGTTGCCGGCATAGGTTTTACCGCTAACCAGGTCAAGCATCTTCACCGGTGCTTTTTCTGAAAAATCCACATCTTGTAAATTTACCCAGAATACATTAGGCTGGATGGTCGATTCAAAGAAATAAACCTTATTCTTTTGGTCGGAAACCGTTCTCCATCTTGTCGATGAGATATTCGGTTCGTTAGGTGTTGTGATACCTAATGGTACTGACGTGTTACGGATTACGCTGAATACACTGGCAACGGCCGTACGGGTATCTGCCACTTTCGGAATAGCATTAATATAGAAAGAGGCTCTGACAAAACGGTCGGCAGCACGGTTGGTTCCTGGTAGGAATGTCGTTCCCCCGATATTTTTCCAGTAATCATTCAAGGCCAGTTGCTGGTCGAAAACCGGGGAGTTGGTCATTACCTGGTATGATTTGTCGTGGTGGATTTTCAATTCTCCGCCGATATATTCAAAGATCGCATTGTCACCGTCGGCATCCGAGATGGAAAGATGTAATGTTGCCATGCGGGTTCCGTCGGGCATCATGTCCGATACAACTTCGAAGGTGCCTTTTTCAACATAGGAAACTGCTTCATCGACTGTGGCGAAATTATCCAGTATATATTGAACCCAGGCGGCAATGGACAGTCCCGGTTTTTTGCCATCCCACTGCGGGTATTCCGACTCTGCCAGCCAGAGCAGATTGGCGACCAGTCCCTTTTCGTTCATCCCGTCCGTACTGCAAATATCGTAGGCGGAAGCAACTACACTTCCATATTTGGAAGTCCATTCAAGCGGATTCTTTCCTATTTCTCCATTACGCTTCATACCTCGCGGAAATATCCACAGGTTAGTGCGGGTATCTTCTTTCCAGTCCATTGACCGGGCGGTCAGAACTGTATTGTCTTTTCCCTGATAAACAACTCTGGTGCAGGCTTCTGTGGTATTTAACTGAGTGCCCGCTGTAATGGCAGCTAGCGCTATTCCCCATTTCTGTATACGTCTCATAATCTTATCGTTTTACTTTATATATAAACGATGAGGAGGAGATAATGTTTAAAAAGCGAGGTTCTTTTTATACTGTCGGAGAGTAGATTAAAAAAATAGTTATAAGTCGCTTATTCCGGTCAATATCAGCAATGCCGGTAGATAATCTTTCAGCCGGCTACGGAATAGTTTCAGTGCTTTCGAAATATGGAATTCTACTGTTTTGATACTGACTTCCAGTTCGGCTGCAATTTCCCGGTTTGTTTTGCTTTCATACCGGCTTTTAAAGAAAATCGCGCGGGTTTGTTCCGGCAGTTCGTTTAATGTTTTTCGGATGATCTCTTTGACTTCGACCGTGAAGAGGTCTGACGGGTCGCACGACTCCAGGGACGAGATACGAAAATTCAGTTCCCGTTGCCGGTGGTCATATAATTGGTCTTCCACATCTGTACGGATGGTCTGGTGGCGTAAGTGGTTGAGTGACTTGTTTTTTACAGTTGTTAATATGTACCCGGGAATATTGGTGTCGGCTGGCAGTTCTTTTCTTTTTTCCCAGTATTGGATGATTGCCTCCATGTAAATATCCTCCGCGGCGGCCATATCCCTTACGTATGAATTGGCAAACAGAATGAACGGCTCTTTGAATTGACCGAAGAGCGTTGAAAATAGTGAAGATTCCGTTTGTTGTTCTCCCATAACAGATGCAAAAGTAATAAAAAAGTGCCTTCTGATGACGTTTGTGTAGTTAAAAGCATTACTTTTGTAGCTTGTAATTAGTTGAAAACGAAAAAGAATGGATAAAGTAAGTTACGCACTTGGCTTAAGTATCGGAAATAATTTCCAGAACTCGGGCATTAATGATCTTCAGATTGAAGACTTTGTGAAAGGATTGAAAGATATTTTAGGTGGTCAGACCCCGGAAATCAGTTATGACGAAGCTAAGCAAGTGATCAACGATTACTTCATGAAGCTGCAAAAAGAAAAATTTGAAATAAATAAGAAAGCCGGAGAGGAATTCCTGAATATCAATAAAGGAAAAGCAGGTGTAGTTACCCTGCCCAGCGGATTGCAATATCAGGTACTTCAGAAAGGTGAAGGTCCTAAACCGACTGCTTCTGACAAGGTGAAATGTCATTATCACGGAACATTAATCAACGGAACAGTGTTTGATAGTTCGGTACAGCGTGGCGAACCGGCTGTATTCGGAGTATCGCAGGTTATCCCGGGATGGGTGGAAGCATTGCAGTTAATGCCGGTAGGATCTAAATGGAGATTATTTATCCCGTCAGACCTGGCTTATGGCGAACATGGAGCGGGTGAAGCTATCGAACCGAACAGTGCATTGGTTTTTGATGTTGAATTGTTAGATATAGTAAAATAATTTATAGAGAAAAATGAAAAAGATTAATGTTTTAGCTGCTACAGCGATTGTAGCTTTAGGCATTGCTGCCACTTCTTGTGATTCTAAGCCTAGTGCAAATTTGAAATCGGCAGTAGATAGCGCAAGTTATGCTATCGGTGTTTCTACCGGTGCCGGTTATAAAGAAAATTTGAAAACATTACCTGGTGGCGAAGCCAATATCGATGCACTGATCGCAGGTTTTGTTCAGGCTATTAAAGGCGATTCTACAAAGATGACTCCGGAACAGGCTCAGACTTATCTGAACACTTACTTCGTAGAAGCTCAGGCTAGAGAGTCTCAGCAGGCTAAGGAAGAAGGTGAAAAGTTCCTGGCTGAAAACAAAACGAAAGACGGCGTTATCACAACTGAAAGCGGCTTGCAATATAAAGTAGAAAAAGAAGGTACTGGTGCAAAACCGGCAAAAGAAGATAATGTGAAAGTACATTATACAGGAACTCTGTTGGACGGATCTGAATTCGATAGCTCTGTTAGCCGTGGCGAACCTGCTGAATTCAGAGTTGATCGTGTAATCCCGGGATGGACTGAAATCCTGCAGATTATGCCGGTCGGATCTAAATATATAGTTTGGGTTCCTTCTGAACTGGGTTATGGTCCTCAGCCTCCTCGTGGAAGCAGCATCAAACCGAACAGTCTTCTGAAATTCGAAATCGAGTTACTGGATATCGTTAAAGACGATCAGAAAAAGTAATATCTCATTTTGTAGATAAAGAGGCGGGTAAATTATGCTAAAAAGCATTATTTGCCCGCTTTTATTATTTATTTGCTACTTTTTTCTTTCAGAATGATAGATTGTTGAAAATAATTATATACTTTTGATATATAAATAAAAAGAGCGTATAATAAAGCGATAGTAGAAATGGAGAAAATAGACAAACTGGACCGGCAGATATTGAACATTATTTCAAAGAATGCCAGGATTCCTTTCAAGGATGTAGCTGAAGAGTGTGGTGTGTCGCGTGCAGCCATCCATCAACGGGTACAGCGCATGATTGATATGAATGTGATCGTTGGGTCGGGTTATCATATTAATCCTAAGATTCTGGGATATAATACTTGTACATATATCGGTGTGAAACTGGAACGGGGTTCTATGTATAAAGACGTAGTGCCTGAGTTTGAGAAGATACCCGAAGTGGTTGAGTGTCATTTTACAACAGGTCCTTATACAATGCTGATCAAGTTATATGCCCGTGATAATGAACATCTGATGGAATTGCTGAATACAAAGATTCAGGAGATACCGGGGGTTACTGCTACAGAGACTTTGATTTCTTTACGCCAAAGTGTTAAGCGTGAAATTCCTATCTGTAACGTAAACGAATAAATTAGTTTAAAAAATAATGGCCCGGCCTCTTGATGAGTTGCCGGGCTTTTTTATATCCAAGGCAATTACTACTTTTGTAGAGTTGAGTTATATGATCCCATGAAAAAATATATAGGACTGTTTGTTTTGTTATGCTGTTTTTCTTCGTGGCTTACTGCCGGAGAAAGTTACTGTTTTCGTGTCTATTTGAAAGATAAAGGCGATTCCGGCTTTACCGTAGAAGAACCGGAGGCTTTCCTGTCGAAAGAATCCATTCAGCGGCGTAAAAAGGCGGGAACGCCGGTCACCGCTTCCGATCTTCCCATTGCGCATGCTTATCTGGATACATTGGTCGCTACCGGCGCTGAACCGGTGGTGCAGAGTAAATGGCTTTCTACCGTAGTCGTGACCAGTAAAGACAGCACAGTTGCCGACCGTCTGAAAAATCTGACGATGGTCGATTCAGTAAAATGGGTATGGAAAGGGCATGATGTGACTCCGGCCCAGGAAGATGATCAGGAGATCCGTCTTTCTCCCTCTGATGCTCCTTTGAAAGAAAAATACGGATATGCTGAAAGGCAGATCAAAATGTTGAATGGTATCAAACTGCATGATGCCGGATTCCGTGGGGAAGGGATGCGCGTGGCAGTGATAGATGCCGGCTTCCAGAATGTAGACCGTATCTGCGTTTTCGATTCCCTGCAATTGATCGGGACGCATAATGTGATTTACCCGGGCCGCAGTGTGTATGAAGCAGACGACCATGGGACGAAGGTTCTGTCTTGTATGGCTGCCAATATGCCCGGGATCATGGTCGGGACAGCTCCCAAAGCGTCTTATTTGCTTATAAAAAGCGAGGACAGCGATTCCGAATATCCGATAGAAGAAGACTATTGGGCGGCGGCTGTTGAATATGCCGATAGTGTAGGAGTCGATGTGATCTCTTCTTCATTAGGTTATTTCGCTTTTGATGCAGATGAATTATCTTACGATCAGTCCGCCTTGGACGGAAAAAGTTCTTTGATCAGCCAGGCGGCACATATCGCAGCGCAAAAGGGGATCCTGATGTTTTGCAGTGCCGGAAATGAAGGAAACGGCAGTTGGGGGAAAATTACTTTCCCTTCCGATGCATCGGATATTCTGACGGTTGGGTCTATTACGGAAGATAAAAAGAAAAGTATTTTCAGTTCGGTAGGATTTACTGCCGATTACCGGGTGAAACCGGATGTGGTGGCATTAGGGTCGGGCAGTTGTGTGATCGATCCACAAGGAAATGTACGCTATGCCAGCGGAACATCTTTTGCAACTCCTATATTGGCGGGATTGGGCGTCTGTCTGTGGCAGGCGTTGCCGGAGTTGAGCAATAAGGAGGTCATTGCTTTATTACAGCAGGTTTCCAGCCAGTTCAAACAGCCTGATGCCGAACTGGGGTATGGTATCCCGAATATATATAAAGCCTATAAGAAAGGAATGCAGTATGCCAGGACTGAACATTAATCCGGAATATATGGGCGAAGAACGCAGGGAACTGTCTTTGCTGGAATTGAATAATCTGGTGCGTGGTGCGGTCAGTGAGGCTTTCCCCGGCACTTGTTGGGTTCGTGCGGAGATGAGTGATGTGCGGACGAATGCTTCTTCCGGGCATTGCTATCTGGAGTTTATTGAAAAAAATCCTATAACCGGGCAATTGGTTGCCAGGGCACGCGGCTCGATATGGGCTAAAACGTTCCGGATGCTGAAGCCTTACTTTGAGATGGAGACGGGGCAGATGTTTGCTTCCGGACTGAAGGTACTGGTGAAAGTATCGGTCGAATTTCATGAACTGTACGGATACAGCCTGACGGTGCTGGATATCGATCCTGCCTATACATTGGGAGATATGCTGAGAAAGCGGATGGAGATTATCCGCCAGTTGAAGGAAGAGGGCGTATTTACATTGAATAAAGAATTACCGTTCCCCGTCCTGCCTAAACGTATTGCTGTTATTACTTCCCCGACGGCTGCCGGATATGAGGATTTCCTGAATCAGCTGGCAAATAATAAAGCGGGCTATCCGTTCTATCCGAAGTTATTTCCCGCCCTGATGCAGGGGGAGAGAACGGAAGAGTCTGTCATTGCAGCGCTGGACCGTATTTACCATCATATCGATTGTTTCGACGTGGTGGTCATTATCCGCGGCGGTGGTTCAACTTCCGATCTGAATAGTTTCGACTCCTATCTGCTGGCGGCAAATTGTGCCCAGTTCCCGTTGCCGGTGATAACCGGTATCGGCCATGAGCGCGATGATACCATTCTGGATATGGTGGCACATACGCGGATGAAAACGCCGACAGCCGTAGCCGAATTTCTGATCGGCCGTATGGATGCAGCGGCGGAAGAGCTGGAAGACCTTCAGCAGGAGGTGAGCGAACTGGCAAGCACGATCTTATTGAAACAAAAAAACTTCCTGCAATTGCTGGGGGCACGTTTACCGGTGATTGTCACGAACAGGATCGAGCGTAACCGTTCTTTCCTGCAAATGGCAGGCAATAAACTTCCGGCTTCTGCTTCGGCCATGTTGCTCCGCCGGCGTTCAACGCTTGAAAGCCTGCAAATGCAGTTGCAGAACCGTGCTGCTTCGCGCCTGGCGGAAGGCACGCGGTTTATCCAGTTGACGGAGCAGTTCATTAAAATGGCATCTCCCGATTATGTATTGAAGCGTGGTTATAGCTTGTCCCTGAAAGACGGCAAAATCATCAAGCATGCAACCGATCTGAATCCCGGCGATGAACTGGTGACCCGGTTTGCGGATGGGGATGTGAAGAGTATCGTTAAAAAATAAATTATTCCGAAATATGACAAAGAAAGAAGAAACATACAATGAAGCGGTAGAGAAACTCCGTAAAATTGTGGCCGATATAGAGAACGGTGACCTGGATGTGGATGTCCTTTCAGAAAAGGTGAAAGAGGCTACCCGGCTGATTAAGTTATGCAAGGAGAAACTGTATAAGGTAGACGAAGAAGTCAAAAAGGTATTGGAGGAACTGGAGTAATGCGTAAATATGTATTGATCGTGGCTGGTGGGAAAGGTCTCCGGATGGGAGGCGATCTGCCTAAACAGTTCATTCCGCTGGAAGGTAAACCGATCCTGATGCATACACTGGAAGCCTTCCATCGCTGGGATAATGCGGCAGAATTGCTGTTGGTCCTTCCCGAAGATCACCAGCCTTACTGGAATATGCTTTGCCGGGAGATCGGGTGTAAGGCGCCTCACCGGATAGCGAATGGCGGTGAGACCCGGTTTCATTCCGTTCGGAACGGATTACAATTCCTTTCGGAAGAAATTGGAAATGCATCCGGACGAAATGAAAAAGTCTTGATCGCGGTACATGACGGTGTACGTCCGTTTGTCTCTCCCGAAGTAATCTGTGCCTGTTTTGATGAGGCAGAAAAAAGCGGAGCTGCTATTCCGGTTATGCCGATGATCGACTCGTTGCGTGAAACCGATGAAAACGGTTCGCATCCGGTAGACCGTAGCCGTTATGTAGCTGTACAGACACCGCAGGTTTTTCGCAGCGATATTTTGCTGGAAGCATACGAACAACCGTTCACATCTCTTTTCACGGATGACGCTTCGGTTGTTGAGGCTGCCGGAGTACCGGTCCGGTTGGTAACCGGCAACCGTGAGAATATCAAAATAACGACCCCGTTCGATCTGCTGATAGCACAGGGATTGCTTCTTAATCAGTCTCAAAACAATATTTTCCGGAAGACACCTCCATAACCGCATAACCATCCTGTATCCCGTTGTATTTGACGCCTTTTGCCTGTTTGATGCCGGAGCGGCATTCTTTTACCGTCTTTCCGGAAATAACCGGCAGATAGACTGTTGCACGGCTTCCAACAGGTATTTCTACGTCCATTTTGAACGTATTATTTTGTTTTTCCCAACTCACAGCCGCCTGTCCGAAAGGGGTACGGGTAGAGTAGGAAGCATAGTTGATCGCTTTAGGAGGATAAGGTTTTATGATGATGTGTTTATAGCCGGGTTCCTGTTGGTCGCTATTCAGTCCTGCCATCTTCCTGTAAAACCAGGTAAAGCCGCCACCGAACATCGGGTGGTTGCGCGAGTTGTTGCCGTTCCATTCTTCCCAGGTCGTTGTGGCTCCCTGTGAAATCCACCATCCGTAACCAGGCATATCCTTTTTATTCATTGCTTCGTAGGCCAGTTCGTTCATTCCGTTGTCTGCCAATGTCTCAAAAAAGAACTGAGTACCGAAAATACCTGTGTATAAGTGTCCGTTATGGGCGCGCACTTCTTCCCGTACCGTTTCCTGTACATCTTTCTTTACTTCATCCGGAACTCCCATTACCAGAGCGAAGATATTGCTGCCCGAAGGACCATATGTTTTAGTCACCGGATTATAGAAACGTTTGTGGAAAGCCTGCCGTGTTTTCTCTGCCAGAGCGGAGAAAAGGCTTGCATCCTTTTTCTCTCCCAGTGCTGATGCCGCTTTTGCCGTAAGATCGGCACAACGCCAGAGATAGAATGTATGAACCAGGTCTTTCGGAGGAAATCCGTCTGCCGGGCACCATTCTCCCAGGTTGTGCCATTCGCTGACGTTTCCGTTGCTTTTTATCTGCGAAAGCATGATGCCGTCGGAATCTACCCAGGTTTGCATGTACCGGAGCTGTTCTTTCATTCCGGTGTAATTGGCAGCCAGCAAATCTTTATCTGCATAATGCAGATAAAACTCCCACGGCATAATGTTCATAGCTGCTCCCCATGCCACGCCGCCTCCGCAGCCGGGCTGCCAGGGTGCACCGTTCGGAACATAACCGGTCGCTTTATTCTGGGCAAGCAATATGTCTTTGATCCATTTGGTATATAAAGCTGCGGCATCATAGTTGTGCATGACAGTGACGCAAGCCACCTGTCCGTCGCCGGTATAGGCAGAACGTTCCCGATGGGGACAGTCGCTGATAATACTGCCGTGTGAGTTGTCTGTCAGGCTTCGTCTCCATATCTTATTGATCTGGTTGAAAAGAGGGTTCGAGCATTCGAAATGTCCGGTCGTCTCAATTTCCGTATATACGGCTTCTGCTGTCAGGTTATCCTCCCGGAGTTCACCCGGCCAGTTGATGATCTCCGCTTCCCGGAAAACAAACCAGGTGAAGCGGGCGGCATACGATTCCGGTCCGCCGCCTTTCATTGTGTAAGAGTTTGATCCGTTGGGTGATTCACAGATATAACGTATCTCTACCTTTCTGCCTGCCTCTCCCTGCATATTGTGCAGATGTACCCAGCCGGATATTTCTTCTCCGAAATCGACTTTATAATTTCCGTTTTCCAGTCGTGTGATCTTTTTCGGTTTCAAGACTTCCATTACCTTGTCGGAATGAGACATCTGTGCCTGTAGTTCACCTTCCGGCGCTTTCCGTACGACGGCAGACTCCCATCCGTCAGCTAGTTTGTCCGGCGAACACCAATCCGGCTGTTCCAACCGGGCGTCATAATGTTCTCCCTGGTAAATTCCATCTAAGACAATGGCGCTACGCGATACTTTCCAGGAAGTGTCCGATGTGATGACCTCCTCGCTGCCGTCGGTGTAGCCGATATGTAACTGCGCGATCAGGCGTGGTGATCCGTAGGGCATCGTCCAGCTTAGTGCCGCATTATAGAAGCCGTTACCTAACAGGCAGCCGAGTGCATTTTTACCTTGTTTCAACGCTTCTTTCAGGTCGTAGCAGAGATAGAGTACATTATAGCCTCTGAAATTATCGTCGAGGGTCACACGGGTTACATCCAGGTCGTCCCGTTTCCCATAATTGGTCTGGTTGGGGACCAGAACGTCGTTGCCGACTTTTTCTCCGTTCAGATATAATTCAAAATAACCCAATCCGCTGATATAGATTTTTGCTGAAGCTATTTCTTTGGAAACGGTAAAATCTTTTCGGAAGAGTGGGGCAGGGGGAAGTGTTTTGTCTGCAGATTTTGCCGTGGCTTCTTCGCCTTGCCAGGGGGCACCGATCCATTGTGCTTTCCATTCATCGGCATTCAGCAATCCCATATTCCAGCGGGCAGGTTCACTCCATTCCGATATTTTTCCGTTGGCATCCCAAACACGGACTTGCCACCAGCATTCCTGTCTCGATTGTAGCGGCTTTCCTTCGTAACGAACCAGAAAGGACTGGCTGCTTTTTTTCTTACCACTGTCCCAAAGGTCGGCCTGTTCCTTTTTCAGTTTATCGGCCGATGAAGCAACCCGTATCTGATAGGCGGTCTGCTGTTGTCCTCGTTCGCCGGGAGCGGCTGTATTGATCCACGACAACCGGGGATGCCGGGCATCTATAACGGAGGGATCGACCAGATATTCACAGGTGAGCCTGACAGGAGTAAGAGTTGCATTTGCTGTCAAAACAAAAAGAAATGACAAAAGAATTGAAATACCGGACTTAAGTTTCATATTGACAAAGTTTAGTTTCACATGGATTAGGACAAATGTATATGATTTTTGTCGATGCTCAAATAGTGAACTTGTACTTGTGTCAGATTTGACAAGAAAATTATCAAAATCCAAAACTATACCGACTGTCGATAGGGCGGCAAGGTTTGTGCTTGTTAATAAAAAGTATCATACAAAATGTATTATACAAAATGTATGATAAAAAAGTGTATATTTGTAATTCATAAAACTTATGCAATATGGCTTTTAGTAGTGTAAATCCTTTTTCAATAACAGGTTATATCGGTAAATCATTTTTCTGTGATCGGGAATATGAATTAATGACTTTAAAAAAACAGGTCGAAAATAATATAAATATGACGCTTATCTCTCTGCGAAGATTGGGAAAATCGTCGTTAATACATCGTTTGTTTGAGGATTTGAGAGTTGATAACACTTGTCATTGTATATATGTAGACATATATCCTACACAGAATTTGAAAGAATTTACGGAAAATCTGTCACAAGCCATTTTGCAACAAATTCCGGAACACAAAAGTTTCGGAAAGCGTTTTCTTGATTTGTTGAAGGGATTTCATCCGGTCATTTCGTATGACCCTTTGACTGGGGCACCAGAAGTTAGTTTTGGGTTTACTGAGATGAAAACTACAGAAAAGACACTTACTGGTATATTTCAGTTCTTGGAAAACGAAGCTCAGCAGGCAGTAGTCGCAATTGACGAGTTTCAGCAAGTTGCTAATTATCCGGAGGTAAATACAGAAGCATTACTTCGTTCACGGATACAGAACCTGCAGAAGACACGATTTATTTTTAGTGGAAGTAACAAACATATGATGGCAGAAATATTTAATAGTGCCAAGCGCCCGTTTTTTTCAAGTACACAAATGATGTATTTGAATCCTATTTCGCAGGATGCATATTATACTTTTATAAAAAATAAGTTTGAAGAGGGTGGAAAAAAAATAGATGACGAAGCGATCGGTTTCATTCTCGAATGGACGAGGCTACATACTTATTACACACAGGTTATTTGTAATAACACGTATGCTTTACCGTTAAAAAATATCCGTTTGGAAGATGTCAAGCAGGTTTGCAGTAATCTTTTATTATCTCAGCAAGCCACTTATGTTCAATACCGTCAGTTGTTAAGTCCTGTGCAATGGCAACTTTTGATTGCGATCGCCAAAGAAGGAAAAGTGTATCAGCCTCAGTCTAAGACATTCATACAGAAATATAAGATAGGAACACCTGCTAATTCCAAACGAGCACTCGATGCTTTGCTGGAAAAGGAAATGATTTACCGGGAGGAAGATGTTCGTGATTTATGGTACCAGGTATATGATGTATTTCTGTCCCGCTGGCTTGAATTGACTTTTTGATAGTATGTCTAAATGTTTACCCTTAATGGAGCTGGCGTCAAGACTTGTCAACAAGGGGGTAAATGGGGATAGAAGAATTATCAAAATGTAAAATAAGGTCTCTTATCAGTGAGTTGTATGGGGGCTTTATAGGGGACATGAATTTTTATTCGTTTTATTCGTTATAAGTGAATATCATTATTTTTATATTTACTTGGCGTGGGTGTCTTTATGATTTTATTTATAACGCATATGCAGGTATTGGTAGGGTGAATGGTGTTATCTGTGTGAATTTGCTGTTTGAATTTTGTGTGTATTATTGCTCTCTCTGGAAAGAAAAACTGTTTTTTAACATGTGTTTGTGCATGAAAAAGAATGCTCTAAAAGCGCTTTTTTCGACTGCAATCAATAAAAAACTCGTTTTAAACGGAGTTCAACTTCATTTAAAACGAGAAAAATTTTGCTTTAAACGGAGTTGAAATTTGTTTTAAGTGAATAGTTTGAATTGATATTGGCTGATTATGTGTTAAATAATGTATTTATTTTCATTCTATTTTGTCCGTTTTGTGAAAAATAGCGGATATGAAATTTGTGCAAAATGCATTATTCTGATATTGGTTAGGTAAAAAGGATGTCTTTTTGATAATAGGGAAATTCTGATTGGTGTTTTTATTTTGAATATACTTGCTGTTAATTTGTGCATTAAATATTTAATTCGGATATTGCAGTTCGAATAACACACAAGTATTGATATGAAAAACGCCATATTACTATTTATCCTTTTCTGTTTGTTCTTTTCCTGTAAAAGTAACAATGAAATTAATTTAAAGATAAAGGAGGCGGAAGAATTGATTCGGACTGAACAGCCGGATAGTGCTTTTGCCTTGTTGGAAAGTATTACCAATCCGGAGGTGTTGAGTGATAAGGTCTTTGCTCATTTCTGCATGGTTTCTGCCGGTTTATCCGAACAGTTGTGTGAAGACATGCCGTTCGTGCCGCAAATGGAGCGAGCAAATGATTATTACGAAAAACACGGCTCTCTGGAAGAAAAGATGAATAGCTTACTGTATCTGGGGATGGCTTACGAGGGGGAGACCGATTATGAATGGGCGATGAAATCCTATCTGAGCGCGGTAGAGTTGGCGAAAAAAGCAAAAAACTATCGGCTGGTGGGGAAATTGTATAATAAGATGGCTCAGTTGCATGATTTTGATGACAATTACGAAGAAGCGAAACTTTGCCATCTCTCGAGTGGAGAATATTACCTGAAAGGGAATGATAGTGTGAATTATATTTATTCGATTCGGGATATAGGATGGATACATCTATTGAAAGAAGAATATGACGAGGCTTTGGAATATCATCAGAAAGCCTATCGATTGGCTTTGCCTTTGAATGATTCGTTGTTATTGAGTTCTTTGACGAACCGGTTGGGAATTAATTATGAAGAAATGAAAAACTATGCATTGGCAGAAAAATTTTTATTTCAATCGATTGCTTATGATGAGGCGGGTAGTGCACCGACTTATTTGGCATTGGCTGGTTTGTATACGGGGGAAGGTCAATATGATAAAGCGCGTACATATATTGAAATGGTAGTTTTGCATAAAACAGCCAAGCGTCCTTTGACCGGTGGTATATTGTATCAATCGTATATGTTGGAAAAAGAATTGGGTAATTATAGTTTGGCTTTAGATTATTATGAGCGTTTTAACCATATTGCTGATTCTGTAGCTGAATTGCAATCGCAAATGGACTTGTTGAAGGTGGAAAAGCGATATGAATATGCAGAGGTATTGAATCGGAATACTATTTTGGAATTAAAGTATTCTCGAAATATTATTGGGGGAATTTTGTTGTTGATATTTATTCTTATTGGTTTTTATATTTATAAGAAAAGATTAGATAAGGCAAATGAAAAATTGAAAAAGGAACAAGAGGGAATTGTTAAAAAAATGCAAGAAAAAGAGTTGAAGGTACAAGGCTTAAGCAAACAAGTCTTGAGCATTCGAGAGGGTATATTGGAAAATACGGAAACATATAAAAAGATCATGCAGAATGCTTGTTCGGTAGAGGAGGCTAAAAAGAATCCGTTGACGAATGAGGACTGGTTGTCGTTGTACGGATCATTAAAAATAACTTATCCGTTTTTCATGGATGGATTGGAACAGCAACTCCCTGGGTTGACAGAGGAGGAAAGGCATTTTTGTTGTTTGTTGAAGTTAGGGTTGGACAACCAGCAATTGGCAATCTTTCTGGATATACAATCTACTTCGGTCGATCGCAGGCGTTATCGGATCCGTAAAAAGGGGAAATTTGAAAATACACAAACAACATTGGAAGAGTTGATTGCTGCGCTTTAGAGATCTCTTTAAGATAGGTGAAAGACCCTCTGTACATATATTGTTGTATGTACAGAGGGTCTTTGTTTATTGATAATCAATTCGTTATACGCTTGTCGCGGTAAAGTGGCCTGTACATGTGTTTGCCGCTTAAAGGTCTTGTGTCCTAGTTTTATCTCTCTACTTTTGCCATAGATTATAAAACACAAAAGAAATGAAAAGATGTTTGTTAGTTGCGATGTTGCTCTGCGTAACAATTGCAGGTTTTGCAAAAAGGGAGAAGATCTATTTAAATGATAGACGTCGTTCTTTAATGCCTCCGATCGAAGCCTATATTGATGGGCAGGTATTAGAGTTGGGAATTTCAGACGAGTTAAAGACATTGGATATAGTAATAGAAGATGTTGCAGGAAATATAGTTTTTGACTCTTCTATTGAAGGATATAGTAGAACCATTCCTTTGGAGTTGGATTTGAAAAAAGGAACCTATATCATTATTGTTCTTAGTGATGAGTATAAACTATGGGGAAATTTTTCTATAGAATAGAATTATTATTGTATTATTAATTATATAAATTACATTTTATGAATAAGTTAATTATGTTTATTGGTACATGTTTGTTTTCATGTGCATTATTTTCTTGTGGAGAAAATAGCGTTTTAGAAGAAGTTGATAATAGTGGTGATGCTCCACAGACTAAATCATCAGTAGATGTCCCTTGCTATGTTCAAGGAGATGGTTCGCTTTGTTTTAGAAGTACAAAAGATTATTTTGCTGTAACTGACTCGCTTATTAAGTTAACAGATCAGGAGTTAAATAATTGGGAAAAGACAATGGGATTTGTTTCTTATCGATCCTATGTGAATAAATTCGTTAATGAGGTAGAAGAAGCATATAACGATGAGGATTTTGATAAATTCGATCAATTATTAAATAAGTATGCTGAATATATTTATTTGGATACAGACAGTCTTGTTAAGCCGGTTATTAAATCAAAGACTTATCAGTGTATTACAAATAAAGATGGTGTGTTTTACTTAGGAGATGTGAAAAATGTAGTAGATGAGACTTCTGTTTATTCTATAGGGAAAGAACGTTCTATGTCTCCAAGAATTTCTTATGTAATGACTGGGAATGCAAGAGAAGTAACCGATGTTATTGGATATAAAGAATATAGTTATAAAAAAGCAGACTATACAAAGATGGTAATTACATCATGTTCGTTACTTAGAAATGTAGTGTTAACTGATACTCAGGGGACAAATGAGGCTTGTATACAATTCCATATTTTTGTTGATGGAAAAAGGAAAAAGGGAAGTTGGAAGCATTATTCAACATCGTATGCCGTGGAGCAAATAGAATGTGTATTTAAAAACATACCTTTAACTGTTAATGAGGATCAAACATTAAAATCGATTGGTGACTTTGAACTTTCTCATCCCGGGTTGGATGAGGCTGATGTGTCTGATAATCACACATTTGTGTATAATTTAGGTTTAAGTGTTAGGAATTATACGAAACCTGTCCAACATGCAGCTTGCATACATTATAAGGCAATAACCGGAGGTACAAATCCGGAAGGTCTCGGTTACAATTATGCGAATGGAAAATATGGTATGGATGAAGACCATAATGCTGGTAATTGTGCTAAAAAAGTATGTGATGAGCATGACAATGTACATTCTGGAGAATGATTAATTCAGTATACTGAAATTGTATGAAAACAAAATTTTACATCATGCTTGTACTAATTCTTTTTAGTGCAGCAAAAATGAGTGCTCAATTTCGTTTGGGGGCAGAAATTGGAATGAATGTTTCTTCTTTGGCTATTATTGCCAATTCACATAACGTAGATGTTACAGGAGGAGTTTCTGTCGACTATTTGTTTAAGAATGGAGTTATGCTACAATCCGGATTATCTTATTCGAGTAAAGGTGCTTCCGGATTATGGGATCGATATAATTATTCGTCTGTATTAAGGCATGCTAATATCCATTTGGGGTATCTTGAGATTCCTTTAATGGTCGGTTATCGGATTCCTTTAATGGAAAAGGTACATTTGGTGCCTTCTATTGGAACATACTTTGCCTGTGGTGTAGTTGGTTCTGGTGATCTTGATATTATTGTTTCAGATGAAAGTGGAAGTACTCGCCCCGCTGAAACCTGGGATAATCCATTTAAAGACTTTAAAAAAGAAGGATTTGTAGATACGGAAATCAAAGCATTTGATCGTTTTGACTCCGGACTGCGTTTTGGACTGTCTGGTGAAATATCTGATTTTGTCATTTCTTTTGCTTATGATCTGGGACTAAAGAAAGTATGGTCTGGTTTTGATACTCCAAGTTATAAAACTTCAACTCATAAGATGAAAAACAGAACAGCCAGTATTTCTGTTGGTTATAAATTCTCTTTGTAAGAGAAATCTGTTTTATATCAAAGGAGGTGCCAAAAGTCTGTTTTGTCATGGCGGACTTGATCCGCCAACTCATACTACACTGATTATAGCGCTTAGTATGCGATCCTGGGTCAAGCCCGGGATGACAGGATCGTGACTTTTGACACACTTTCTTACTTTTGACAGAAAAATCTATATCTCTTTATTTTCTTAATGTGTATGTGCTTTTTCTGTGTGATTAATCGATAAGTTTAAAACTTATTCTTAGTTTTGCAAACGAAGGAATATTTGTAGTGATATTTGCGAGATGTTGATTGTGTTTATTTATTAATTAAATAATGTGGCGTATGAAAAAGCATTTATTATTTCTTTTTCTTTTGGTGGCTATGAGTAGCCATGCACAGTTGAGAACAGGTTTACTGGTAGGGGGTGGTTTGGGATTTGACAGAAATGTAGCTCCCAATATGAAGAATCCCGATATTATTGAAAAAGTAGCTAAGGGGACAAAACTCTTTGAAGATTACAAGTTTAATTTACAGCTGGGCTATCGTTTCCGTATTGAAGACAAGAAACATACCCGGTGGTTCTATGATATTGATCCGCTGGTTAATGCCAAAATGTTTAAATCGAAAGATGTCAGGTCTGATGCAGGTCGTGTTGAGGCGAACGATGCGAATCTTTCACTCGCCTTGTCTTCTTCCGTTAATTATAAGATCGTGAAAGGCTTATATGCAGGTCTAGGACTGGAGCCTACCTGGTATGTGGCTTCCGACGGGAAGAAGTTTGATATTCCGCTTTTATGGAAAGTCGGTTATAATATCAATAATAAGATCGATATCTCTGTGAACTACCGGTTAGGCTTTACAAATACGATAGATACCGAGAAGTTCAGGAAGGGACAAATTTCCGATTGTAATATATCTGTATTTATCCCGTTTACACTTTGTAAATAAATGAATATATGATGAAAAAGACACTGGTATTAATTGTTATTGCATTGTTCTCTGTTTTTAATTGTGTACAGGCCGCTGATATAGAGGCACGTACCGGTATAATGGGTGGAGATGTATGGGGGCTTCATGCGGGAGCCTATATAAACTTTCCGCAATCAACATTATTTTCAATTCAGACCGGGGTGTTGTTGCATACGGCAAATAGGTCGGCAATCGGCAATTCGGATACATGGGATATTGATTTTAATATCCCGGTTTATGCATCATTCCACATTCCATTGAAGGAAAAGGCAAATCTTCGTCTGAATGGAGGCGCTTATTTTGGTACGGGGCCGGAAGTTCAGGTAGGTGCTACGGCAGAAGTCAGTGTTGAAATGAAAAGAGTCTTTGTCGGCGTTAACTGCTTCCAGAACTGTATAAATGAACAGGAGTTCCTGTTTGGACTATATGTCGGATACAAATTCAAATTGTAATAAAAGCAGAGTATCTTACTGAAAATGTGAGATACTCTGTTTTCTTATTTGCATAATGCCCATAAAAATGATAAATTCGCTGTCCAAATAGACAGCTATGTTCGATTCAGACCGATGCTGTACTATTGAAAAATCCGTAAAGAAATATGAAAGATTCAGAGATGTCAAATTCGCAAACAATAGAGGTTTTATATGATAAAATCTCTATGTTGATAGAGTCGACTCGTAGACAACTAGCTACAGCTATAAATGTGGCTATGGTGTATACAAACTATGAAATAGGACGTTATATTGTGGAAGAAGAACAGCAGGGAGCTTCTCGTGCGGAGTATGGTAAAGCTACATTGAAAGAATTGTCAAATAGGCTTTCGCAACAATTTGGCAATGGATATTCTTACCCGAATTTGAAGAGAATCAGACAGTTTTATGTAACTTATTCTAATAAGCTCAACAGTGTTGAGCCAATTGAAACGGAGATTTTATCAGGGCAGACCGTCCAGTTTACTCTTAGCTGGTCACATTATCTTGTTCTTATGCGGATAGAAAATCCTGAAGAACGAAATTTTTATGAAATAGAATGCGGCAAACAGAATTGGAGTGTACGACAATTAAGTAGACAAATTGGATCAAGTTTATATGAACGATTAGCATTAAGCCGAAACAAGAACGAGGTAATGCGTTTGGCAATAGAAGGGCAGACATTAGAGAAATCATCTGATATAATAAAGAATCCATTGACTTTGGAATTTTTGGGGTTGAGAATAGATGCTGCTTATAGTGAGAGTAAGCTTGAAAATGCGATCATAGGAAAATTGCAAGACTTTCTATTGGAGTTAGGAAAAGGTTTTTTATTTGAAGCGCGTCAGAAGCGTTTTACTTTTAACGAGCAACATTTCTTTGTTGATTTGGTTTTTTATAATCGATTGTTACAATGCTATGTTCTCATAGACTTGAAAGTTGATAAATTAACACATCAGGATTTAGGACAAATGCAGATGTATGTCAATTTCTTTGATCGTTATGTAAAGATGGATTTTGAGAAACCGACGATTGGTATTTTGCTTTGTCAGGAGAAAAATGATGCTTTAGTCAAACTCACTCTACCAGAGAATGCAAATATTTATGCAACGGAATATGCGCTATATCTTCCGAATAAAAGCTTACTACAAAGAAAATTGAAGGAATGGATTGATGAGTTTGAAGATAAAGGCGATGACGATTATGTTTTGTGAATTATATAGACAGAAATAGACAGCTATGCTTGATTTAGACAAACGATCCCTTATGTATCTGCCGGGTGTAGGCCCGAAGAAAGCGGAGATATTACGGAAAGAGGCCGGAATATCTTCGTATGAGGATTTGTTGTTTTATTTCCCGTATAAATATATCGACCGTAGCCGGTTTTATAAGGTTTCCGAAATAACGGGAAATATGCCTTATATCCAACTGAAAGGACGTATTCTGTATTATGACACGGTGGGGGAAGGGCGGACCCGGCGATTGGTGGCTAAATTTACCGATGGCACCGGGACGATCGACCTCGTCTGGTTCAAAGGTCTTAATTATGTGACCGATAAATACAAAACGGGGACAGATTATATTGTTTTCGGCAAACCGACCGAGTTCGGACATATTTATAATATTCCCCATCCCGATATCGATCCGATGGATCAGGCAGACCAGGTGGCAGCCGGCCTGACACCTTTCTATAATACATCGGAAAAAATGAAAAAGTCGTTCCTTAATTCGAGGGCGATACAGAATCTGCAATATACATTACTGAGTTCTTTGAACTGGATATTGCCTGAAACACTTCCGGCAGATGTCCTGTCGCGTATCCGGATGATGCCGTTGAAGGAAGCGATCCGTAATGTCCATTTTCCGGAGTCGACGGAGAAGCTGAGACAGGCACAGTTGCGCTTGAAATTCGACGAACTGTTTTTTATACAGTTGAATATCCTCCGTACAGCCAGTCTGCGGAAGTTGAAGCTGAAAGGAATCGTATTCCCCACTGTCGGGAATTACTTTAATACATTCTATAAAGATTATCTTCCGTTTGAACTGACCGGTGCACAAAAACGGGTGGTGAAGGAGATCCGTGCCGATATGGGGAGCGGGCGGCAGATGAACCGTCTGTTACAGGGAGATGTGGGAAGCGGAAAGACGTTGGTCGCTTTACTCTCCATGCTGCTGGCTGTCGATAACCATTGCCAGGCCTGCATGATGGCGCCGACGGAAATACTGGCAACCCAGCATTATGCTACCGTGATGGAATTCCTGAAAGATATGGACATTCGTGTTGCCTTATTGACCGGATCGACGAAAAAGAAGGAGCGTAATAAAATACTTCCGGCTATTGCCAGCGGTGAAATACAGATCGTGATAGGAACGCATGCCCTGATTGAAGAAACTGTGGTATTCTCTTCACTCGGGTTGGCTATTATTGACGAACAACATCGTTTCGGTGTGGAACAACGTTCACGCCTCTGGAAAAAGAATGCAGTTGTCCCTCACGTATTGGTGATGACGGCTACTCCTATTCCCCGGACACTTGCCATGACTTTGTATGGTGATCTGGACGTTTCCGTTATTGATGAGTTACCCCCCGGTCGCAAGCCTATCCAGACAGTGCACCGTTACGATAATAAAAAAGCTCAGTTATATGATTTTCTGCGTAAGGAAATCCAGTTGGGGCGCCAGGTGTATGTTGTTTACCCGCTGATTGAAGGAAGTGAGAAGCTGGATTATAAAAATCTGGAAGACGGTTTCGAAACATTTAAAGAGGTGTTTCCCGAATATAAGGTTTGCATGGTGCATGGGAAGATGAAAGCGGCGGACAAGGAAACTGAAATGCAGAAATTTATTACCGGCGAAGCGCAGATATTGATGGCAACAACTGTTATCGAGGTAGGGGTGAATGTTCCGAATGCCTCTGTGATGGTGATTGAAAGTGCCGAACGTTTCGGTCTGTCACAATTACACCAGTTGCGCGGCAGGGTAGGACGTGGTGCGGAACAATCCTATTGTATCCTGGTCTCTTCTTATAAGCTGAGCAACGATACCCGTAAGCGTCTGGAGATAATGGTGAACAGCAATAACGGTTTTGAGATTGCAGAAGCCGACCTGCACCTTCGCGGACATGGAGATCTGGAAGGAACCCAGCAAAGCGGGGAAGGGCTTGACCTGAAGATTGCGAACCTGGCTGCTGACGGGCAGATATTGCAATATGCGCGGGATATCGCACAGGAAGTCTTGGACAAAGACCCCGAATTACTGTCCGAACCCAACCGGATTTTGAACGAAAGGTTAAAAACACTCTTTACCCGGAAGATAAACTGGAGTATGATTAGCTAATATGTTGTGAAACATGTTTTTGCGTAAGTGTTTGTATTTCAGAAAGAATAGTGCGTCGTTTTGAATTTCTTCACTTTCATTGCGGAAATTTTTCCGGATTGAATTTTGTCAACTTGCTCAAAATAACGAACTTTGGTCGATTTGTAAAAAATAGGGTCTGTTTCACAGCTTATTTTACTTCTGGATTCCATTTCGAAAAATGATAAAAATGAAAATAAGAGCACTACTTTTTATTTGTTGTACTTCCTTTATGGTTTCGGCTGTATCAGCTCAGAAACAAACAGGGACAGATACTCCAAAAGAAACTATACATATAGTAAAAATGGATAAACGCGTATCCGAACTGATGGCTGACCGTGTTACCATCCGTAAAGATATGGGTTTGAAAGAACTGGCAGAGATTAATGCAAGAGTTGATGAATCTCTTGCTGCCAATGAAGCCCTTCTGTTTCCTGCAGATGAATTGTACGGATCGAACTGGGACACCCGTTGGGTAGATCCTTTCCGTGGAGGTGCTAAAGTTGAAATGCCGGATTCCTGCGCTATAGATTGTTCAACATTTATTCTTCCTATCGATACAATGACGCGCGTTACCTCTAAATATGGTCCCCGTCGTCGTCGTATGCATAAAGGAATAGACCTGAAGGTTCAGGTAGGCGATACGATCCGTGCAGCATTTGACGGAAAAGTTCGTATCCGTAATTTCGAACGTCGCGGATATGGAAATTACCTGGTGGTTCGCCATCCGAACGGACTTGAAACAGTTTACGGTCACTTATCCAAATCACTTGTTGATGTAAACGACATTGTTCGTGCAGGCGATCCGATCGCATTAGGAGGAAACACCGGACGTTCTACCGGTTCTCATCTTCATTTCGAAACCCGCTTCCTGGGACAGGCTATCAATCCGGCCGACATTATTGATTTCGAAAACTCAGTTCCTCATCAGGATGTTTATGTATTCCATAATATAAAGATTAACGGGCGTAAGAGTAATATTTATACTTCTTCAAGCGACCAGATGGTTTATCACCGTGTGAAATCGGGTGATACACTGGGTAAGATTGCCCGCATGTATGGCACGACAGTTAATGAGCTTTGCCGTTTAAATGGTATCAAGAGTACTTCTATGCTTCGTTTAGGTCAGTCAATCCGTTGTAGTGCCGGAAAAGAAGCGACTGTAGCAGCTAAATCTGCAACCAAAAAGACAAATACGCAAACTGTAGCAAAAGCGGTTAAGACTACAACTGTAGAAGCTGCCACTCCGGTTGCCTCTCTGACTGGAAATGTCAGTGCTGATCAGGAAGCAACACCTGTTTACCACCGCATTAAGAGTGGTGATACCTTGGGTGCTCTGGCTGCTAAATACGGAACAACAGTTGGCAAGTTGTGCGAAATGAATGGTATATCCAAAACTACTGTTTTGAAACTGGGTCGTTCCATCCGCTGTAAATAAGTTATTTTTAAGATAAAGGCAAGGCGCAGATGGAAACTTCATCTGTGCCTTTGTTGTTTTTTTACTATCTTTGCGGCATAATATATTTAGTATATGGCTGATACGAAAGAGCAATTCGAGAAAGTGATCTCCCAATGCCGGGAGTTGTTCGAAAAGAAGTTGAAAGATTACGGTCCCTCCTGGCGGATTATGCGTCCCCTATCTGTGACCGACCAGATATTTATTAAGGCAAACCGTATCCGCAGCCTCGAGATAAAAGGGGTGAGCATGGTGGACGAAGGGATACGTCCGGAGTTTGTTGCGATCGTTAATTACGGAGTGATCGGACTGATCCAGTTGGCAAAAGGTTTTTCGGATACGACCGATATGACGAATGAGGAAGCGTTGGCATTGTACGATAAGTACATAACGGAAACCAAAGAGTTGATGTATGCCAAGAACCATGATTACGATGAAGCCTGGCGCAGCATGCGTATCAGTTCCTATACCGATCTGATCCTGATGAAGATCTACCGTACCAAACAGATAGAAAGCCATGGTGGCAAGACGATCGTATCGGAAGGTGTGGATGCCAATTATATGGATATGATTAATTACGCCCTGTTCGGTTTGATCAAACTCGAATATGGCGAAGAATAATATATGAACTATAAAGAGACTGCAATAAAGATACTGACAGAGTGCAGCCGTCTGCTGATCGGGGTCGTGTTTATCTTCTCCAGTTTTGTAAAGGCGGTCGATCCGATGGGAGGCGCAATTAAGATAGGCGACTATCTGACTTCTTTCGGGTTGGATATGTTGCAGCCTTTTACTGTCCTGGCATCTTTTGCCCTTTCGGCTGCCGAGTTTGCCATGGGTGTTTGTATGTTGTTAGGGGTATACCGCCGCTACAACTCTTTCCTTGTTTTACTTTTTATGGCATTCATGACGCCGCTGACGTTGTATCTTGCGATATTCAATCCGGTTTCCGACTGCGGTTGTTTCGGGGATGCAGTCGTTATTACGAATTGGGAGACGTTTTTTAAGAACCTGGTTCTTTCGGCTGCTGCTATTATGGTGTTCATGAACTGCGGTAAGATGTTCCAGTGTTTTACTTACAAGGTTTACTGGTTCGTGGCGTTGTTCTCTTACTTTTTCTGCATTGGGTTTGCTTACTGGAATTACAATCATCTGCCGGTCATGGATTTTCGTCCGTATAAGATTGGAGCAAATATTCCTTCTTTAATGGCAATACCCGATGGCGCTCCCGAAGATGAGTATAAATATACTTTTGTCTATGAGAAAGATGGCGTACAGAAAGAATTTTCTTTGGAAAACTATCCGCAAAATGACAGTACCTGGACATTTGTTGAGTCGAAGACCGAACTGATAAAGAAAGGGTATGAACCTCCTGTGGCTTCTTTTAATATCTATAACGCCGAAGGAGACGATGTCACCGATGAAATATTACATAATCCGCAGCCGGTTCTGCTGCTGATCGCTCCGAAACTGGAAAAGGCGGATGATGAACAAATCGACGAGATAAACGGAGTGTATGATTATGCGCTGGAATATGAAATGCCTTTCTATTGTGTGACCGGTTCCTCTCCTGAAATGATCGATGAATGGAGCGACAATACCGGTGCCGAATATCCGTTCCGTATGGCCGACGAGGTATTATTGAAGACGATCATCCGTTCTAATCCCGGACTGGTACTGCTGAAAGACGGTACTGTGATGGGCAAATGGCATTATAACGATATCCCGGACGAGGAACATGTAAAGGCTGAGATCGAAGATCATTTGAACCTGAGTGAAACAAAAGAAAAAGAAGATGGCTGGCTTATTACCATTTTATTGACTTTTACCGTACCTTTGCTGCTCGTTTGGGTATATGACTTTTTCCGATTCCGCCGGATACGGAAAGAGAAGGCTGAATAAAAGATTTTATTGTATTTATATATTTAATTAATTAAATCATGAGAAAGAATATTGTTGCAGGAAACTGGAAGATGAACACAACTCTTCAGGAAGGTCTGGAATTGGCAAAAGGATTAAATGAAGCCCTGAAAGGCAAAGCTATCAACTGTGATGTAATCATCGGTACTCCGTTCACTCACCTGGCAAGCATCGCTGCTGCTATCGATACTGATAAAATCGGTGTAGCTGCTGAAAACTGTGCTGACAAAGAAAAAGGTGCTTACACCGGTGAAGTTTCTGCTGCTATGGTTGCTTCTACAGGTGCTAAATATGTAATTTTGGGTCACTCTGAAAGACGTGCTTACTATCACGAAACTCCGGAGATTCTGAAAACTAAAGTTCAGTTGGCTCTGGCTAACGGTCTGACCCCGATCTTCTGTATCGGTGAAGTACTGGAAGAAAGAGAAGCCGGCAAACACTTCGAAGTGGTAGACGCTCAGATCAAAGAATCTTTGTTCGACCTTTCTGCTGAAGATTTCGGTAAGATCGTTCTGGCTTACGAACCGGTTTGGGCTATCGGTACAGGCAAGACTGCTTCTGCTGAACAGGCTGAAGAAATCCACGCTCATATCCGTGCTACACTGGCTGCAAAATATGGCAACACAGTGGCTGACGACTGCACAATCCTGTATGGTGGTAGTGCTAATGCCGGTAACGCAAAAGAATTGTTCTCTAAACCGAACGTAGACGGTGGTTTGATCGGTGGTGCTTCTCTGGCTGTTGATAAATTCATGCCGATCGTTGAAGCATTTTAATGACATTATCCTGTAGGGAAAGGGCAAACGCTCTTTCCCTCCCGATTTGAACATAAAAATAAATCACAATGAAGAATTCCCCTTGTATCACTTTCTTATTCATGTTACTGGTTTGTGTGACCGGGGCGTCAGCACAAACGAGTGTCGACGGATCGGCACAGACGATCTTTGACGACCTGCAAACATCGAAGCCCGGTAAAGGCGAGGTGATTGTCAATCAGCCGGAGGCCCTTCGTAAAATGGTGGGAGTACGCCTGTATGGTGATAATGTAGAGAAGACGGATAGTACTGCCTTCCTGAAGATACAGGGATTCCGGACACAGGTGTTTTCCGGAAATAGCCAACGTAAGTCGAAAGATGAAGCGTTCGAAAAAGAAAAGAAGATCAAGGAACTTTTCCCTGATGTCCCGACTTATGTCAGCTATACCGCACCGTTTTGGAAACTGCGTGTAGGTGATTTCCGTTCACACGAAGAAGCATATCATATGCAACGCCTGTTGATGACAGCTTTCCCTTCGTTCGGAAAAGAAATGTATATTGTTCGGGAAGAAGTAAAAATCCCATTGAATTAACTAAGAAAATAAGAAACTTGTCCCCGTGACTGACACGGATAATTATAGAAATGACAAAAGAAATAGACGACAAGACCTTGGCGGCATGCGAAGAACTGGCCGGTCATTACAAACAAATATTAGGCCTGCTGGGCGAAGATGCCGAACGTGAAGGTCTGATCAAAACGCCGGAACGTGTAGCAAAAGCTATGCAGTTTTTAACCAAAGGATACAACGAAGACCCAGCAAAGGTGCTTGCTTCCGCTATGTTTCAGGAAGAGGACTACAAGCAGATGGTTATTGTAAAAGATATTGATTTCTTTTCGTTGTGTGAACACCATATGCTTCCGTTCTTCGGAAAGGCCCATGTCGCTTATATTCCCAAGAAATATATTACGGGTCTGAGCAAGATTCCCCGGGTAGTGGATATCTTTGCCCGCCGCCTGCAAATTCAGGAACGCCTGACTATGCAGATCAAGGACTGCATCCAGCAAACGTTGGACCCGCTGGGTGTCATGGTGGTGATCGAAGCACAGCATATGTGCATGCAGATGCGCGGTGTGGAGAAACAGAATTCCCTGACGACAACTTCCGACTTTACAGGTTTCTTCCAGCAGGCTAAGACGCGTGAGGAATTTATGAACTTGATCAAGAGTAACTGGTAGGATTTGTGGTGACCGTACGGGATTATACGGTCACCTGATTGTTTAAGAACGTAGCACGTCTGTGAACACTGCCTTTTGATTGGTGAATTTTAATCCGTTCCCATCCTGGTATGTTCCGAATTCCGAGATGATGGCGCCATTGTCGCCTGCACGAAGGAAATGAGGAGACAAAAGTTCCTTCAGCGGAAGTATATCGCCGACTTTCATATAAGTGAAGTTGGAGACGGTGATAGCCTCTTTCTGACTTTCAGGCAATGCCGGAGGATTGGGGGTAGGATCACCGATTCCAAAATTATAAGCCGATCCGTTGCGTACCATCCATGATTCGAATTTAGCCGGATACTCAGGGGTTGCCACATGACGGTGTTCGGGGATCATTTGTCCGGGTAACAGATATATTTCGTGTCCGAAATGGCGGTTAACCGGGTCGTTAACCCAAAATACGCCGGCCATACCGGCATGTTCGAAATCTCCTAAGCCGAAATCGGATATCCACATGTTCTCCTTCATAAAGTCTGTAAAGGGAACTCCATAAAATTCAAACATTTCGAGATAGGCTTTCAGGGCGACTTCGCCGTTGAACTTTCCGTCTACATAAAAATCTGCATTTGTGTACTTTTTGGTGAATACCTTTTCTTTTGTCTGTACCATGTTGTCTTTACTTTTGTTTGTTTCGCATCCGGTGAATCCGCCTAACAACAGGGCGGATAACAGAATGGATGCGGTAAGTTGTTTTGCATTCATTGTTGGTTCATTTATTTGTTTGTACTATTCAGGGAAGCAATACTGTCGGCAAGTGCCTTGAAGTTGTCGAGGACTTTCCGGTAGGTTGCCTGATGACGGGGATCGGGCCTGAACCGCTGTTGTTCCTGATGCAGGGTGTCGATCTTTTCATAACTATTCCAAAGACCTGTACCTTTCAGGGCGAGTGCCGCAGCACCCAACGAAGCCGCCTCCTGCCCGATGTTTGTCTTTTGGATTTCCAGTTCGTAGATGTCGGCAAAGAGCTGCATCCAAAAATCACTTTTTGTGCCACCGCCGACAAATAACATCTCGGAGAATGAGGCGTGATATTTCCGGAACAGATCCAGTGCGATACGAAGATTCAAGGCGATACCTTCCATGGTTGCACGAATCAGGTCGGCACGGGTATTCCCCAATCTCAGTCCGGTAAAGGCTCCTGTCATATCCGGGCTGGGCTCGATGCTTGAACCACCAGCCAGGCTTGGGTTGAAGAGCAGGCCATTCGCACCCGGAGCCGAAGTCTCTGCCAGTTTGTTCATGGCTATATAGGCGTCTTCTCCACCTTGTTCTTCGGCCGATAACAGATCGGGACAGATCGTATTTCGTACCCATTGCAGGCTACTCCCTGCCGAGAATATGCAGGTGGCGGAGGCATACATTCCTTTGATGACGTGTGCAAAGACATAAGGCTTTTTGTCAAAGTCGAGCACCGGATTTTCGGATACCAGGGCGATCCAGGCAGAAGATCCCAGCGAGGTATAAATACGGGAAGGCTTGATCCCTTTGCTTCCCAGGGCCATACAAGAGTTGTCCACACCGCCGCAGATAACCCTGACATGTTCCGGCAATCCGGTTTCGAGAGAGGCTTCGGGAGTAATTGTCCCGACGATAGCGTCTGAGTCCAGTATTTCCGGGAATATATCCGGGCGGATGCCGGATGCCTGTACATATTCCTCTTTGTAGTTCCAGGTTTTCAAGTCGAAAACTCCGCTTCCGGAGGCATACGAATAGTCGGTGCAAAGGCGACCGGTAAACCGGTAGTTACAGTAGTCTTTTGTTCCGATTATTTTGTCTGTAACCTCATATTGTTCCGGGAAATGTTTCTTGTACCACATGATCTTGAAGACCGAATAACATTCCGGCGGGAAACCGTTGCCGGTTGTCTCATACCATTCTTTATAATCGATCCGGTTGAAGAACGTTTCGGCTTCGCTACTGGCCCGGCGATCGGACCAGATAGGGGTGGCAACCTGCAACAGGCTACCGTCTTTGCCGATTGGAACGACGCCCAGGCTGTGTCCGGAGATGGCAAGGGCGGTTATTTCATTTTTATCGATCTTAGTCTTATCCAGCAGGTGCCGGGTGGAACGGATAATAGCCTGCCACCAGTCTTCGGGTGCCTGTTCCTGCCAGCCAGGTTGCGGGTAGGCAGTCGGATAGGGGATAAAGACGGAATGTAGAGCCTCTCCGTTGCGATTGAAGAGAGAGGCTTTTATTCCCCCTGTTCCCAGATCATAGGATATTACTTTTTCATTCATGTGTTTCCCTGTTTATACATTCTTCCATGATGTTGAGGGCTGATTTATAGCCAATACCGAAACGGCTGACGCCCATTTGATACATTTCCAGCAATGTGTCGAGCGTGCGGACACCTCCTGCCACTTTTAATTTGATGGCGTCGCCGACGGTCTCTTTGATCAGATCGATATGATGGAGCGTAGTTGCTCCCGCCCAGCCGGTTCCGGTTTTAATGTAATCCGCCCCGGCTTTCAGGATGATGGAGGAAGCTGTTTTTATCTCTTCATCGGTGAGGAGGACGACTTCCATGATTACTTTTAAAGGAAGAGGGGAAACGGCGGCTTTGATCTGCCGGATTTCGTCTTCTATATCGTTCAACATACCGGACTTTAGTTTGCCGATATTCAGAACCATGTCGATTTCGTTGCAGCCAGCCTCTTTCAGTTCTTTAGCCTGGAACAGCTTGCTTGCCGTAGTCTCTCCGCCGGAAGGGAAACCGACAACACCTCCGATTCCGATCTGCGGATGGTCTTTCAGTTTCTCAAAAACGAGCGGAAGCATGCCGGGCATGGGGAAGACGCAGATGAAGTTGTGTTTTATAGCTCCGTCGATGATGTCTTCCACGTCCTGGCGGGTGGAATCTGCACGTACGGCACTAATATCGATCAGACGTGCGATTTCCCGGGAGGAAATGATAGGATTGTGAGTGCTCATGATTATAAACTTGTGTAACCGCCGTCAACAATTAAATCTGTCCCTGTTGTGTAGCGTGCGGCATCGCTTAACAGGTATAAATAGGCTCCGATAAGGTCTTTCGGCACACCGAGGCGGCCGGCCGGGATTTTCGATATCCATCCTTCGTGCATGTCCTTCATCTCTGCAACCAGCTCGGTTGCCATATATCCCGGACTGACGCAGTTGACGCGTATATTATACTTGGCCCATTCGACTGCCAGTGCTTTAGTCAGCAGAAGTACGCCACCCTTTGAGGCACAATAGTTGGCTATTGTCTGTGGGGTGTTGATGATATGGGCGGACATGGAGGCCGTGTTTACGATACTGCCGGCTTTCCCTTCTTTTATCATCTGGCGGGCTGCGGCCTGGGCTGTCAGAAAGACGCCGTTCAGATTGATATCGACAACTTTCTTGAAGTCTTTGGATGATATTTCCTCTGCTGCATAAGTGTTTGCTATTCCGGCATTGTTGATGGCAAAGTCGATGCTGCCGTACTCTTTGATAAATGTGTCCATCATTTGTCCTACATCTTCTGCATCCGTCACATCGCAACGGATGGCGATGGTGTGGGCTGAGTAACGGGCGGCCAGTTCTTTTGCTGTCTTTTCCGCCTCTGCAATATCTATGTCGACAATGGCGATAGAGGCGCCCATTTCTGTGAATGCATCGGCAAGGCATTTTCCGATACCGCGTGCGGCTCCGGTGATAAAGCCTTTTTTCCCTTTCAGGCTGAATAAATCGAGTGTACTCATGGTTGTGTGTTTATATTATTTGTCGTAAATCTTATCACCTTGTCCGATGACCGAACAGTTTTGCTGTTCGACTTTCAGACGTTCCGCATATTTTCGTAGCTGTGCTTTATGCCGTTCGCAGGGAACGAGGTCTTTTTCAATATCTCCGCGTGGAGTAGCTTTCAGCCGTTTTTGTCCGGTGCGGATGATTTCGACGGCACGGGCATATTTCTGCTTGTCGTTTCTGATTTTATCCAGGCATGGACTGACTTCCGGGCGGTCGAAAGATATTTGTGCGGTCAGTTTTCGGCCGTGGTGGTTGAGGTCCCAGATGTTTACTTCCGTCAGTTTTATTAATTCTTGTATTTCGTAATTATATAGGGGGCTTCGTCCGGCAAGTGTAGAGTCGAAAGTGGACTCATAAACCGGATAGTAAACGCCGTTCAGGTCCATCCAGGTGTAAAGTATCTCTTTATCTTTGGGGGATAATTTCACATCGTGATGATTGCCTTCAATGACCTTTGTCAGTTTGCTGGCATGTGATCCCCAGGAATAAGGCTCCTGTATCTGTGCGGGGCCTCCACCGATGAGTGTAATTTCTTTCTTTACATATAAATTGACGTAGGCGGCATTGAAGAATGGATTTTTGTCTTTTGCCAACACCAGCTTGTCACGGTTCTTCTGGTCGAAATCATGACAACGTACACAGCTTTTATCCAGAATCGGTTGAACCTGTTCCATAAAGGAGAAGTTCCTGGGTGCCTTACCCATCCAGCCATTCATCTTTACAGGAGCCTTTTTTAAGGCCAATGGTTTGGGGCCCATTGCACTCGGAACACTCAGGCGATCTTCGTGGCAACCGATACAACCATTTACCTCTCCCGGCATAACCATTGTTCCGCTGCGCATGGATTGGATCATTTTCTTATCCTTGTCGAGCAACTGGAAATAGACGAATGTACCCGAAGGAACTTCGAAATTAGCAGAGCCGTCTTCTTCTACCGGTACTTCTCCCAGGATACGTTTGTTCTCGAAGCTGTGCCAGTTAACGGCCGGTGCCTGCTCGCCTTGTCCGCCCCAGCCGTTCTTTGTCCATGTCCTTTTCTCCGGAGATTCGATGACACGCAGGTATTTGGCTGTTCCCGGTTCGACGCCTTTCATATGTGTGCCATGATAAACATTTTGCACGTAGAAGGAACCTTTCTTATCTGTATAATTTCTGTTGGATGGTATGGCATGAGGTTTAGGGCGCGGTTCGATAATCATCGGATCGAAAAGGCTTCTGTTTCCTTCGATAATCAGTTCCTGTGTACCGTCGCGACCGATCAGGTAGATGCCGGACTTGGAGTCGAGATGCATCCATCCGCCCGGCTTTGCCCAGATTGTACGGGAAGCCAGAAAGAAGTTCTCATTGAGAGGATAAGGGTCTTCAAAGAAGTATTCGATCCATTTGAATGAGTCGAGGTCGCCGTTGTCAACCAGTTTCCTGCTGTCTTCGGGCCATATCTGTACGACGGGTTCAACGCCGTCTACTCCTTTTTTTCTGTCTATAATGGCAAGGGCTCCCCAAGGACGGTCATGGCAGGAGCCGAAGATACAGATTACCTGGTCGGTTCCGGGGATTTGCCGGGCGTCGATTACTCCGCCCGGCGACTGAGTATTGTTGCCATAGTATATAGAATGTTTTGTTCCGTCGGGGTTTACCGTCCATAATCCCTGTGCATCACCGAAGTTGCGGTCTACGTATTCCCAGCGATCGTAGAGGATTCTACCGTCGTTCAATAAAGAGGAATGTCCTTCGAATAACGTGCTAACGCCGATTTGTGTGATATTGGCACCATCTGCTTCCATCCGGTACAGGTTGCACATGATATGTCGGTTGCACATGCAATATTTGGGCTGGCGGGTGGAACTGAACACGATTCCTCCGTCCGGCAGATATAAAGGATCTATATCGGATACTCCTTCGGCGAAAGTTAATTGCTTTAATTCGCTTCCATCCGTGTTTATTTCATAGATATGATAGAAATCATCCTTATTCTTCCGCATGGAAAAGATGATCTTTTTCCCGTCGAAAGACAATTCAGGATCGCGGACCAATCCGTCTTTCAGTTCGATAAGTGTGGTCGTATTCCCTGTGTTCACATCAAAAATACGCATGGCACCTCCCGGGAAGAAACTGCTTTCATTGATTTCCTCTTTCTGGAAAAGAGTGGCGGTATTATGATGGTCCGGGGCATACTGTTCCCTTTCTATATACAATATTTGTTTTCCCGCCAATTGTTCTTTGGCCTTTGCGGTGAGTGTAATTTTCTTCGGGTCCATTTGTTCGGCGGAAAGTTGCATACTCCCTATGCAGACTGTCGCCAGAAGGATGATGAATTTGCTGTAGTTTCTCATGATATGTGGTTATTTATATTGTTATTGCTTACAAGTATATCCCAAACTGGTAGAGATACTATTCGCTGTTAGGATTAATTCTTTTGCGACTACAGGAAAGATACTTTTGGTTAGACGGCCGGATGGACCGGACGTCCAGATTGTTGCGACAATATTATTAAATTGATTAAATATAGGTGCAGCGATACATTGCACACCGGCCATTTCTTCTTCCAGGTCTACTGCATATCCGATTTTCCGAATGCGTTCGAGCTCTTTTTTCAGTTGAGCTTCGTTTTCGATAGTATGTTTGTTGAAGACGGTATATTGTATCGTTTCCAGTGCTTTTTCGAGTTCTTCTTCCGGCAAATAGGCGAGGGTCAATTTGCCGGGGGCAGAGGCGTGCAAGCAAAAGCTTGTTCCGGGACGTAGCAGGAAGGTGAAATTGTGAGATCCCAGCACTTGCTCCAGCAGGACTATTCTGTTTTCCATAAAAACGCCGAGCATAATACTTTCTTTGATCTTATCGCGCAGCGCTCTCATGGGTGAAAGAGATTGTTCCACTATATTGGATTCGCCCAAAGCTGCCAGACCCAGTTTTAAAAACTTTTTGGAAAGGAAAAACTGTTGGGTATCGATGTTTTTTGATAGATATCCCATATTGAGCAAAGAGTTCAGCAGGCGGAAAACAGTCGTTTTGGGTGTATTCAGCAGGTTGACTGTTTCCTGCATGGTTAACCCGTTCGGGTACTTGATAAGTAGCTCCAGCAGTTCAAAGCTTTTTTCAAGCATGGGGATGTTATATTTATCTCCGTTTTTTACTTCTTTTGTTTCTTCCTGATTCATCATATTGTCACTTCCTTCTTTTGTTTCTTATTTGAAATCATATTTCTTATTTGAAACAAATTTCGCGTTTTTATAATAAATAGACTTCATGTATTTTGTTAATTAATTAATAACAACAAGGGGTAAGGTTATATAATTTGTTAATTTACAACCATGGAACAAATGTGTGGAATATGAAAAACGGGAACACGTCAACCGTGTTCCCTGTTTTTATATTTTGATTGATTCAAATATTTTGCTTATGCATTTTCTTATCCTATTTATCTTCAGGTAACCAATATTTGTATCCTTTCGATTTTACTTGTGCCCAACTTTGGGGAGAGATGCTATTCCCTTTGATCGGATCCAACGTCAGGTCTTCTGATTCGAAGGTTAATACATCGGTATAATCCTGCCCGATTACATTCTTGTAATGAATGGTAAGGGTCTTTGTTTTAGGATCATATTTGTTGTCTTCCGTGACACCTTGTACGGTGCTATAGGCAAATGTTTGGGCTGGGAAGTCACTGTTTCCTGCCAGGATGGGTTCGATGGTGTAAGTTCCGGCAACCTGGTCGTTCAATGTGAACAGGTTATACATCCAACCGAAACCATGATAGGCGAAGACTTCGAAACTCCAAACACCGGTTCCCCAGATTATATACTTTCCTTTTAGTTCAGGGGTATCGCCCAACGGTGTGATATATTTATATTTACGATGTCTGCCGTCTGCCGGTATGTTTTCGGCTCCGTTTCCTAACAGACGGGCTGAGAGGTAACGGCCTGTCGGTATTTCTGGTATCGGAAAACCGGACCAGTCGACCACTCTTTCCAGGTCTACATTGAGTTCGGATACCATGAAGTTGTAGTATTGGCGGCTCAGTGTAGCATTTCCTGTCTCTTTTATTTTCAGGGCAAAAGCGAAATCGGCATACGTTTCCATCTTGTCGCGTTCGATGGGAACCTGAAATGTCAGAGACGTGGAGGCTGTTCCTGCTTTAATGACGACAGGGAATCCTTTTCTTGTCTGGTCGTAAGGGATGTTTGTCGTGTACAGTGACGGATCCGGAATATAACGTTCGGCATTTTTTGAAATGTTATAGTCTTTCACGGCTTCTTCGTCAAAATCGATCAGGATTTCCAAATCTTCATGGGCGGAAAGCGATCCTCCTATTCCTATTTTGAAAATAATATTGGCCGTGCCGACTTTGTAGTCTACTAAAGTGTCCGTGTCGTAACTGTCGTTGATGATCTTTAGTGTATCAACGAAAGTATAAGCTTGGACACCTGTTATCTCGCGCTCCGTGGCGGAGGTCGATTCTGAATTGATGATATAAACTTCCTGTTTATAAAATTCTTTATTTTCGTAATCTAGCTTTCCACATGCTGCTGTTATCAGCGTAAGCGTGAAAATGGTTATATAAGACAAATATGTTTTCATATACGTTATTATTTTTATAGGATATTAAAATTACCATCCCGGATTTTGAACAAGGTCTCCCCAGTGATTTGCCACATCCTGGTAAGGAATCGGCAGGAAGTAGTTTTTTTTCTTGAACAGGTAACCGTCTATGATGGTCCGGTCATAAAAACTACCGTCGGTGGCTTGATAATTGCAACCATATACGGGGCCGTTCATTCCTTTGTTGTTACCGAATTGATCTCGTTCGTTTATCTCTGCATCTTTCCATCTGCGCGAGTCGAAATATCTCTTGCCTTCAAAAGCGAATTCGACATATCTTTCTCTTTTGATTCTTTCCCGATTTACATCTTGGTTTCCCGATCTGTAACCCGGTAGTCCGGCTCTGTAACGAACGTAATTCAGATATTTCAAAACATCCGGATTCTGTGGGTCATATTCATTTAATGCTTCGGCATACGATAAATAGATTTCCGCCATTCTGAATACAGGATATTGTTTATCGAAACTTCCGGCTGCGTTTTGATCTTCGTCATTGATCCATTTTACGATCTGGTAGCCGGTACGGATAGAAGGACGGTCGGATTGTAAATATCCGTCAACCATATTGGCACGGTAATCGGCATAGTGTATGCTTCCGGTATTTTCGACATAGCCTTTCCCGATGAACCCGATCGTTGCATAAAAGCGAGCTTCCCTGTTCAGGCATCTGTTGGGCACTTTTTGAATCGTGTTGTTCAGTTTGAATCCGGTTATTATGGGAGAAACTTTGTCTTTCTTCCCTTCTCCATGAATGAAGTAGTTGTCGCCGATGGAGGTCATTCCCAGATCGATGTACAACTCTTTTTCTTCCTCGATTGTCTTGCCGTTATTCATAAAATAAGCATCGACAAGCTTTTGTACGGCACATAATTTACCGGTGTTACCGCCGCCCTGTCCTTTGTTATAGTTGCGGGGGAAACCTAAATAGCTTAACGAGGAGCTTTGTCCGGATGTGTTCACCTGCCAGATTACTTCTTTGTTCCAGTAATTTTTTCCTCCGTTGAATAATGCTTTATAAGACTGATAGGCGTCGATACCTGCGGGACCGTTTGGCCATTCGATATTGTTGCCTTCGAATTCGCCAAGCGGAACGGTTGGATAGCCGTCGTTGGCGGGCATCGTGAACAAGTCGAATTTATTTAAATCGATAATGTCCTTAGCTGCTTTGGCGGCTTTTTTCCATTTCTCCATATCAGGCGATTGTACGTTGAAATACGGAACACCTTCTTTATTAACAAAGTCACTATAATCCGGATTTCCGTTTACCAACGGACTGGCAGCCCATAGTAGCAGGCGAGTTTTCACGGCCATGGCTGCCTCTTTGGAAGGACGGCCGTAGTCGGAAGTCAGGATGTCTTCGCTGTTGGGAAGTTCGGCAATACACTGTTCTAATTCTTTTAGGATGAAATCCGTACATTCGTCTAATGTCGATCTGGTGGTAGGGTATTCTTCCAGCTGCGAATAGTCGATCGTTTTGTCGATGATGACAAACGGGCCATATAATTCTATCATTTGGGAATAATAGAAGGCTCTTAAAAAGCGGGCGTCTGCAGCATAACCTTCTACTTCGCCCTCTTCCAGCAGTTTGTCGTTTGCCAAATGAGAGTTTTCCAGAAATTGGCAGCATAACCGAATGGCTTTGTAATAGTTTTTCCAATATTCGTATATCGGTTTGTCTGCGTCATATTTGCCTTGGGCAAAGGTAAGGCATTTATAACTGTCCAGGCCGCCATGAGCTTCATCGTAATTGCAGTTGAAAGGCCAACCGTTGACCATGTCTGCATAGTTGGGCATGGCTCCGTAGCAAGCGGCCCATGCTTTTCGTATGCTGTTTCGTTCAGTCCAGATATCGTTCAGGTTTTCTACCTCATTCAAATACTCATTTGCATCCAGATAGTTGCAAGAGTTAAAACCCGCCGACAAGCAAAGGCTTAATGCTAATTCTATGATATATGTTGTTTTCATGATTTGTATTATAAATTAAAACCGATTTCAAAACCTAATGTGATCGTTCTTTTTAGCGGATATGCATAAGGAGAGGTTAGTTCCGGATTCCAATCCTTGAATTTGGAGAACGTACATACATTATCGCATCTTCCGTAGAAATAGATACTCTTGAAGAATTGATTTTTGTCTTTAGGTATCCAGTTATAACCCAATTCTATGTCGGCAATTTGCAAATAAGAAGACTCACGAAGCCAGAAGGTAGATTGTTGGGCATTGTTTCTGTTTTCAGATCCGAAAGCCAGACGCGGATAAGTCGCATTCGGATTTTCTGTGGCAGTAGTTCCTGAATAAGAGGCCGGTGTCCAGTGGTCGTTCATTGCGGCATAATACAATGCTCCGTTTTCGTTGATTACTTCCTTGCCGTTGGAATCATATGGATTGAAGGGTATTCTACCTCCGCTGATCGTCCTGTAAACATTCGACTTTCCGATGAGTCGCGATGCCAGAGTGAAGTTTTTGTAACTGATGTCGAAAGCCAACGAGTAAGTCCATTTGGGATACCGGTTTCCTAACCATACACGGTCGGTAAGCGTAATTACACCGTCTCCGTCTATATCTTTATATTTTATATCGCCGGGCTTTACATCATTCCATGTCTGAACAGGACTATTGTTGATGTCTTCTTGGTCTTTGAACAGGCCTAAAGCAATATAATTGAGAGATCTTCCGTAGTCCAGGCCGATACCGCTCTGGTAAGGAACTTTCGGGTCTAATTGTCCGTTTTCTTTGATCTCGTTATTATTGTAACAGATGATACCTTTTATGTAATTGATTCTGAAATTATTCCATGAATTGGAATAAGTGAAATCGAAGTCAACACCTTCGGAAATAGTGCGTCCCAGATTGGCTTTTGGTATGGTCGGTAAGCCTAATGTGGATGGCAGACGGTTCAGGTCGATCAATTGCATCTCGTTGTCGTAGCGGTATAACTCAGTGATTAATTTGAATTGTTCAAATAAACCGATTTCTATTCCGAGATTAATTTTCTTGTTGCGCTCCCAAGTTAAGCCTAATTGTTCCAGTCGTGTTTCGCCAATACCTCCAATGCTGACGCCACTGCCTGCGGCATTACCGAAACCGAATGAATAACCGGTCAGAGGACCTGTCGCTGCCAAATAACCAAAACGTTTGGCACTACCCGGAGCCCCTACTTCACCATAAGTGACTCGGATTTTAAATAGATCCACTACAGGACGTAAACCTGACCAGAAGTTTTCATCCGAAATCAGCCAACCTGCGCCAATAGAAGGGAAGGTAGACCATCTCTTATCCGGTGTAAAGAGTTGAGAGCCTGATGCCCCTATATTCACATCCATAAAGTAGCGATGCTTCCAGTCGAATGTCAAACGGCCTGCCAACGATTGTTCGCGTGAGGCCAATGCGTTGATCAGCAATTCGGCTCCTTTCCCTTGGGGTGCATCTGTCAGATATTCTCTTTGCTTATAAAGGAACAATCCTGTTGTGTGAAGATCGGTGAAGAAAGTTCTGCTGTAATTTGCGCTACCTTGTACTTCTATAACTCTGTTTCCTGTTGGTGCTACATATTTAAAACTCATTTTGTCGTCGACATCCGGGGTTTTATTAATGGTGACCAGATTGCCTTCTTCGTCTCGCCCGGAACCCATATAACTATGGGCGAAGTCAGGAGCATGTTTTTGATACTTCTTTTCGTACTTGTGCGTGTAATAGTTGTTTTTTGTAAAAGAAGCAATAAAGTTGACAAATAGCCCTTCTGTTATAAAGTCAAGTTTTTGAACGATATTCAGGTTGGTTGACATGTGATTGGCATAATCTTTTACAAAACCAGTCTTTGTCAGCAACGAATACGGGTTTGTCACACCGGGCGGCTCTTCTGGAGCTGTACCGTTCGAGTATTCGGCCGGGAAAAGCGTTGGGTTTAGATTATTCATAATATTCAGAAGATTGTCAACGCCTTGCCCCGGTTCTGTCGTTGTATTGTAACGACCGTCAAATCCTAAAGCTAATGTTGTTGAAGAACTCACATCGGCTTTGATATTTGAACGGAAATTGAACTGGTTGTAATCGGCATTGGAATCATTTCCGCTGTTGAACATACCATTTTCTTTATAAAAACCTCCGGACATGTAGTAGGTTACCACGTTTCCTCCACCGCTGATGTTGAAGTTCGCTTTTTGAGAGAAATTATTCGGTTTAACCATAGTCTTGTACCAATCCACATTCGGATAAAAGTCCATATCCGCATCACCGAATTTCTCTATATCCTGATCTGAGTAATACGGTTTTTTCCCTCTGACAACGTATGCTTCGTTTTTCATCTTGGCATAATCAACTGCATCTACCCACTTGGGTTTGTAAGTCGAGTTGTTAATAGAAGCTGAATAGCTGACTCTTACGGATGGTTTTGCTAAAACTTTTCCTGTTTTTGTTTTAATAACAATGATACCGTTGGCTCCTTCCAGACCATATACAGCTGTTGCTGAGGCATCTTTTAAAACGGAGAAGCTTTCAATATCATTCGGGTCTACGTCGTCAATCGTTCTTTTTAATCCGTCAATTAAGATAAGAGGTTCACTATTCCCTGTCACAGAGTTGATCCCTCTGATAATAAAGGAGGCACCATCTTTTCCTGGTTGTCCGGACTTTTGTACAAAGGTAACGCCTGCTACTCTACCAGCCAATTGGGTTGATAATGATCGTGTTGGCGCTTTTAATTCACTTGGTTCAAGAGTCGTAATAGCACCTACGATACTTACTTTTTTTTGAGAGCCGACACCTGTGACAACAACTTCATCCAGAAGTTCAGAGTCTTCTTCCATTTCGACAAGAAGGGAAGTCAGTTCCTGATTCTTTAATTTACTGATATTTATTTCTTTCGTTTTGTAACCGAGATAAGAGAATACGAGGGTCGAATTTCTTGGTACATTGCTCAAGCTAAAACTTCCATCTTCTCCAGATATTGTTCCGATCAGCGCGTTGGCTTTAACGTGAATTGTTATATACGCTAATTCTCCTAAAGCATCTTTTACTTTACCAGAAACCAAAACGTTGTCTTTGGCTTGTTGGTGCTTGGTCGGTTGTTGAATCAGAGAAGGCTCTCCTATATTATCCGCCCATATATGCCCTACAAAGAATGAGAAAAATAATAAAGACCCCAAAGGTCTAAAAATGTGTGTACAGATTGAATTTGGATGATAAAATGTAATATCATCTTTTATGCGATTTTTTTTCATACTTTTGTATGCGTTTTTGTTAGTATTAATTTAATGAGAAAAGAGGTACTAATTTAAGGCTGATAAGTGAGGCAACACTTATTGGCCTTTTTTTGTACAAAGGCAGGTGATTGTGTTTATTTCATAGGCATGTGAATTTAAAATGTTACTAAATACAATACTTCGGTAAATTTTTACCGAAAAATTAAAAGTTAAACAATAGAACCGGCA